>JADMIO011053103.1_pt1 | contig 35447 bp, 30 predicted proteins | sample 8958161 | NCBI WGS metagenome assembly JADMIO01 (sample SAMN16585339, study PRJNA669376) | soil metagenome | isolation source: Crop rotation soil | place: USA: Cullars Rotation, Alabama | collected 2011
CCCGCCGCATGCGCCGGGTCGGCGAGAACCTGGCCCGCGCCGGCATGACCGCCGAGCTGGTCACTGCCGACGCGAGCAAATGGACGCCGGCGGAGAAGTTCGACGCCATCCTGATTGACGCCCCCTGCTCCGGCACCGGCACGCTGCGCCGCCATCCCGACATCGCCTGGCTGAAGGACGAGGACGATGTCGCCCGCCTGACGCTCACCCAGGACCGCCTGCTGCTGCACGCGCTCGACCTGCTGAACCCCGGCGGCACGCTGGTCTACGCCGTGTGCTCATTGCAGGAAGATGAGGGGCCAGCGCGAATAGAGGCGTTGCTCGGTCGTCGCGAGCCGCGCGTGGAGCGGGCTCGAGTCGATCTGCGTGAGCTCCCCGGGCTTGCCGAAGCGCTCACGCCTGTCGGAGACGTGCGCACCCTTCCCTCGATGTGGCCGGAGCGCGGGGGCCTGGATGGTTTCTACATCGCGCGGATTCTTTCCCAAATGTGAGTTTTGCCACATCCCCCGCGTGTATCTGCCCTCACGATACATCCGCCCGTACGAATCGGGGATTGGGGGGAGATAGTGAATCTTGCGACTTGGCGGAGCGGCGCAATCATCCTGGCCGCCGGCTTCGCATCGGCGTGCAGTGCCATCGAAGGTTATCCGACGGATCCGCAAAACAACGCGGTCGCGTTGGCAGGGCTGCAGCAGAAGTATTTCACAGACCAGCTCGAGGTCGAATATGAGGCGGCAGTCGGCAGCCCCGACCGGCGACAGGCGATCCGTAACAGGATCGTCTTCGGGCGCATGCAAGTGCATGAGATTTATTTCTCCCAGTTTCAGCGGTCGCTCAACGCGGACGCCAATACGCTGAACGTCGGCGCTGGGATCATCGGTGTCGCCTTGGGCGGACTCGGTGCGGTGATTGCCGACGCGACGACCAAGTCGGCAATCTCCGCGGCATCCGGAGGCGTCATCGGCGCCCAAGGAGTCGTCAATAAGGACCTGTACTACCAGAAGACGGTCGCCGCCCTGATCGCTCAGATGGAGGCCAACCGCGAAAACGCCAAGGCAGCAATCCTCGACAACCTGAAACAACCCGACGCCAACTACCCGCTGTGGCGCGCCTACGTCGACCTTGAGGCGCTCGCCAACGCCGGAAGCCTTCCGGCGGCGATCAGCGCGATCACCCAAAAGGCGAATACCGACAAGCAGGATGCTCAGACCAGGGTACAGCTGACCAAGCTTACCTACGTCGACACCGAAGCGGCCAGAACGTTGGATGCCTGGATCACGCCCGACGGCGTGATCAGCCTGAAACGGGTAAAGGCCCTGAATGCCTGGCTCGAGAAGAACTACAGGAACTCGAACATCCCCGTCGCGGGTCTGGTTCGGGACGATGGCCCGAAGGGCGAGTACGAGGCCATTCGAAAGAAGGCCCTCGCCGATACCGAGCTGATGAAAACACCGGCAAAATGACCAAAGGAGACTGACAATGGCCTGTGGAACTTTTACCGAGGCTGGCGTGCCGAAGAACGACTTGGAGCACCGCAAGGCGCTGTGGACAGCAAGCGGCGCCACCAAGGTGACGTCTGTGGAAGACCCCGACCACACATTCACGATCACGGCGGTATTCCCGCCTTGTCCGGACAACGTTTCTCACGACAAGGGGAACACCGGTTCCGGCAACTGACAAGAGTTTCCTGACGCAGGAAACGGCGGCCATACGGCCGCCGTTCGCCTCCTAAACCATCGAGCTCGGCCGGTAGAACGGCTGGTGCTTCGAAGTATCGATGTAGTCGGCGTAGAACTTGCGCACGTGCGGCAGCAGGGCGACCGAGAGCTTGCGGCGCTCGACCTCGTCGTCGGCCAGCGCCTTGTTGAGGTCGTCGTGCAGCGCCTTCAGCGCGGCCACCTTGTCCACCTTGGTGAACTTGCCGTGGTCGTAGATCACCTCGCCGTCGCACATGGTCATGGTGACGGCCTGGCTCTTGGCGCGCTGGATCACCGCGTCGAGGGTCGGCGTCAGCTCGTCGAGATAGGGATAGGCGACGCTTGCCCAGTCGATCAGCACCATGTCGGCCGCCTTGCCGACTTCGAGCGTGCCGATCTGGCTGCCGAACGGCGTGGTCTTCGCCCCGCCGACCGTCGCCATGCGCAGCACCTGCGCCATGGTCGGCACGTCCTCCTCGACCATGCCGGGCACGCGATGGGCGCGCAGCACCAGCTTCAGCTCCTGCAGCATGTCGCGGTCGTCGTTGATGCCGGCCTCGTCGAGGCCGATCGCGGTGTTGATGCCCTTCTTCTCGAACACGTTCAGCGCCGCCACCCCCGAGCGCAGCCGGAAGTTGGAGGAGCAGTTGTGGCAGACGCAGCCGCCCGCCGACGCCAGCCGATCGATGTCCTTCTCGTTCAGCCACACGCCGTGGCCCAGCGTCAGGCGCTCGTTCACCATGCCGAAGCGGTCGATGTATTCCAGCGCCGTGCAGTCGCCGCGCCGCCGGGCGTACTCCTTCTGATAGGCCGTCTCGACCAGGTGCATATGCATCGGCGCGTTGAACTTCGACGAGGCGTCGGAGAGTGCCGTCAGCGCCTTGTCCGAGCACCAGTGCAGGTTGGCGGGGGCGAGCTGGATCTTCACCCGCCGCTTGTTGTGATGCTGCGCATGGAACGACTTGAACATGTCCATCGCGTCGTCGAGGCTCATCCTGAAGCGGTCGAACCAGCGCTGCATCGGCCCCTGCAGCTCCTTGGGCAGGCTGCGGACGAACTCGTCGTCGGCCTGGTAGACGAGCCGGTTCTGGTCGCGCACGGCGTAGCAGTAGCTGACGCGCATGCCGACGTCCTCGTAGGCCTTGATCGTCTCGGTCGCCCGCTTCTCGACGTCCGGCAGCGTGCCCGGCATCCAGCCCTGGATGTGCTGCACCGTGGTGATGCCCGAGCCGATCATCTCGAACGCCGAATAGAGCGTGTCGAGGTAGAGGTCGAGATTGCGGATCACCATGCGGGTGATGAACCACAGCTCGAGCGGCATGTCGGGCGAGCCGAGCTGCACCGGCGTCAGGCCGACATGGTGATGGCCGTTGACGAAGCCCGGCAGCAGCACCTCCTTGCCATTGCCGATCACCGGCGCGGTGGGATACTTCCGGTGCAGCTCGTCATAGCTGCCGACGGCGACGATCACGCCATCCTCCTGCAGCACCGCGCCGTCCTTGATCTCGTTCCACGACAGGCGGTCCTTCGTGCCGGTGATGGCGGCACGGCTGCGAATCAGGCTGGTGGCCATTGCGGCTTCTCCTTAAAGGGCTGAGGCGAGAGCTTCCTGTTCGGCAAAGGCGCGGTCAACCTCGTCGCGCAACAGGTCGGTGAGCCGGATGCGCAAGGTTTCCGCCTCGCGCGAGAAGAGGTTGCGCGGCCGCTGAAGGTCGATCGGCAGGATGGTCTTGATGCGGCCCGGCCGCGCGGTGAAGACCACGACCCGGTCGGCGAGCGCCACCGCCTCGTCGATGTGATGGGTGACGAACAGCACCGACGCGCCGGAATCGCGCCAGACGTCGAGCAGGAAGTCCTGCATGCGGGCGCGGGTCTGCACGTCGAGGGCTGCGAACGGCTCGTCCATCAGCAGCACCTGCGGCCGCATGGCGAGCGCGCGGGCCACGGCCACCCTCTGGCGCATGCCGCCGGACAGCTCGTCCGGGCGCTTGTCCATCGCGGCGGTCAGGCCGACGCGCTGCAGCGCCTGCTTGGCCACCGTGCGGCGCTCGTCCTTGCCGGCGCCGCGGATCGACAGGCCGAAGCTCACGTTCTCCCACACCGTCAGCCAGGGAAAGAGCGACGTTTCCTGGAAGATCAGGCTGCGCTGCGGCGATGGCGCCTCGACCCGGTCGCGGAACGACCAGATCTGGCCGGCGGTCGCATCCTCCAGCCCGGCGATCAGGTAAAGAAGGGTGCTCTTGCCGCAGCCCGACGGACCGAGGAAGACCACGAACTCGCCCGGCGCGACGTCGAGATCGATGCCGCGCAGCGCCTCGTGCGCACGGCTTGTGCCGGCGGCCCAGGTCTTGCCGACTCCGCGGCAGACCACGGCGTCCTTGGAGGAATAGGTCAAAGGCTGGTCAGAGGGCACGCAGCTTCTCCGTCTGGTCGGGCAGCCAGTACAGGATGCGGCGCTGCGCCTGCCGCAGCAGCCAGTCGAAAGTGAAGCCCAGCACGCCGATCACCGCGATGGTGAAGAACACCAGCGAGGGATTGAAGGTGTTGCGGGCCAGCATGATGACCTGGCCCATGCCGTAGCCGACGCCGGTCGATTCGGCGATCAGCACCACCATCCAGGCGCCGAACAGGTTCATGCGCAGCACCGCCAGCATGCCGGGCAGGATCGCCGGCACGATCACCCGGCCGTAGATCTGGCGCTTGCTCGCTCCCATGGTGCGCGCGACGTTGATCAGGTTGTTGGAGACGCCGTCGATCTGGGTGATGGTCGCCAGCACCATGTGAAAGAACAGGGCGATCACGACCATGAAGATCGCGGGCCCGTTGCCGATGCCGAAGATGAAGATCGCCACCGGCAGCCAGGCGATCGGCGACACCGGCGACAGCAGGGTCACGGTCGGCAGCACCAGCCGGTCGAACAGCTTGTAGTAGCGCACCAGAACGCCGGTGCCGATGCCCAGCACCGAGGCGATCAGCAGCCCGACGAACACGCGCATGGTCGTGGCGGCGACGGTGATCATGACCGATTCGAAGGCGCTGGGGCCGTCGGCCATCGACTTGCCAATCTGCCAGCGCGTCGCTGTGTTGAAGAACTTGCCCTGGTCGGCGATCGAGCCGAGAAAGATGTGCGGCGGCGGCAGCAGCTTCGGATCGGCCCAGCCGATCGCCCACAGCAGCTCCCAGATGCCGACGAACAGGCCGATCGACAGGAAGGTCCAGCAGACCCGGGCGGCGATGCCTTCGCCGGCCATGGTCGCGAACAGGCGCGCTACCGCCGCCGGGCGGGTTGTCCCGGCGGCGGACGTCCCCTCGGAGAAGTCAGGGGGCGTGACGACGGCCATCAGGCCGCCGACTTGTATTTGAGCTTGCCGTAGAGGTCGGCGTTCTCCTGGATGACCGCTTCGAGCAGCGTCCAGTCGATGGCGCCGCGGTCGGGCTTCTTCTTGATGTAGCCCATCTCGACCACCGAATCGGTGCGGTCGAGGATGAACTGGGTCTGGTTGCGCGCATCGACGATCGCCGGCTGCTTGCCCTGGGCGATCTTCGCGTTCTCCATCGAGGTCTTGTAGTACTTGCCGACCAACTCCTTCAGTACCGCGTCCGTCTCGGTCTCGGCGTCGTACTGCGCCTGCATCATCGCCTTGATGATCGCCTTCAGCCCCGTCGGATTGTCCTTGATCAGGCTGGAGCGGCAGGCGAGCACGCAGTCGGTGTAGCCCTTGCCGTACATGTCGATGCCGTTGGTCAGCATGACCGCGCCCTTGACGTCGTTCACGAGTGCCGATGCGTAGGGCTCGATGGTGCAGATCCAGTCGAGCGCGCCCGCCTTGAAGGCCTCGACCGCCTCCGGCGTGTTGCCCATGTAGCGGACCTTGACGTCCTTGAACGAGATGCCGTGCTTCTTGAGGTAGTCGTACGGCATGACCTCGAGCGTATCGAGCTGGAAGGTGCCGAGCGTCTTGCCCTTGAGCTTCTCCGGCGAATCGAGACCGGGCCGCGCGACGATGGCGCAGCCCTCGACGCCGCCGCCGGCGACGATCTTGACCGGCGCCCCGGCATCATAGAGCGCCATGAACGAGGTGTAGGGCATCAGGCCGATATCGACCTGTCCCATGCCGAGGAAGGTCACCTGCTCGGCGAAGGTCGGCGTGTTGATGAACTCGAGCTCGACGCCCGCCGCTTTCGCGTACTGGCGCGAATGGGCGAGGAAGATGTTGAGGTTGCAGAAGCCGGTGCCGTGCGTGCCCTTGATCCCGCCCGCCGCATGCGCCGTGCCCATCGCGCCGCCCATCCCCATGGTGATGGTCGTGACCGCCGCCGCGCCTTTCAGGAAGGCGCGGCGCGAGGGGATCGCGCGGCCCGAGAAGTCCATGTCCTGGAGCTTGGGGAAATGCGTACAGCCAATGCGATCACACATGATGGCCTCCTCGGGCAGCAGCGGGTGTTGGATTCGGGAATGGTGGGCTGGGTTGGAAACCGGGCACAGACGACTCCTCGTCGGCACGCCAACCGAAAGAGAACCGCAGATGCGGCCTGCGCTGCTCCAAGGGATGCAAGCGATGTGCCACGAGGCCAGGCGGGTCGGACGCGCGGCGCGGCGCGTGGTTGCTGCACCGCACGCGCTCAAATCTTGATCATCTGCTCAAATCTTGTTCCGACGTTCGGTCCGCGCGACGCCCTCCCGCTGTAGTCCAGACTAGGCCTTGGCGCGATAGCGCACGCGCTCGCGGTAGCCGATGTAGAGGCCCGACGCGATGATCACGGCGGCGCCGACCCAGGTCCAGATGTCGGGCGATTCGTTGAACACCGCGTAGCCCAGGATCGCCGAGCCGATCAGCTGGGTGTAGTTGAACGGCGAGACCACCGCGGCGGGCGCCTGGCTGTAGGCGATGGTCAGGAAATAGTGGCCGGTGCCGGCCATGATGCCCATGCCGACGAACAGCACCGCATGCCAGGTGGTGGCCGGCGTCACCCATTCCAACGGCACGAACGGCGTGGCGGCCAGCGTGCCGACGATGGTCGCCACGGTGGCCGAGGCGTCGGGTCGCTCGGTCTGGCCGTAGCGCCGCGAGAACAGCTGGTAGAAGGCGCTGCACACCGTGCTGGCGACGATCAGCAGGGCGTGCCATTCGAACCCGGCATGGCCCGGCCGCACGACGATCAGTGCGCCGACGAAGCCCACCGCCACCGCCGCCCAGCGGCGCGGGCCGACCTGCTCGCCGAGCAGCCGCGGCGAGAGCGCGGTGACGATGATCGGGCTGGAGAGCGAGATCGCCGCCGCCGTGGCGAGCGGCAGGTAGACCACGCCGTGGAAGAACAGGTACGACGAGAAGAACAGCAGCAGGCCGCGCACCACCTGCGTGTCGAGCCGCCGGATGGCGAACAGCCGGCGGCCGCTGCGCGGCAGGAACATCGCGAGCATGAACAGGAAGGCGAAGACATAGCGCGCCCAGATCACCTCGATCACCGGATAGCCGCTGGTCGAGAGCGTCTTGGACATCGCGTTCAGGACGGCGAAGCAGGCCATCGCCAGGACGGTCGACAGGATGGCGCGCAGGATGCGGTCGGTCGGCGGGCCGCCCTTCGGCGCGTTCACGGTCATGCCGGCAACCTAGAGCAGGATCGGCTCGCCTTGAATCGCCATCGGCGCATCAATTTGCCGGTGATGACCTGGTAGGCCACGACCAGCGCCGCGATGGCGTCTTCTCTGCCGGCGGCGCATCGGCAGGCACGGGATCGATGGGAGGTGTCGCGTCGGCCATCAGGCCCGCCTCAGCCTCCGCCGGCCACCAGCCGGGCGACCAGGCTGCTCAGCTCCTCGGGATTGTAGGGCTTGGGGAAGACGTGGACCTTGCCACCCGGGATTGCCGGCGCGGCGCTATTCGAGCCCGAGCACTGGATGATCGGCAGGCCCGGCCGATGCTGGGCGGCGGCCTCGATCACCCGCGTGCCGGGCATGTCGGGCAGGCCGAGATCGACGATCACCGCGAGCAGCGGCCGGGCCCCGGCCAACACCTCGATCGCTTCCCGCCCGGTCGGCGCCTCGATGCAGGCGAAGCCCGCGTCGCCCAGGGCGTCGACCAGGACGGCCCGGATCAGGAATTCGTCCTCGGCCAGCAGCACGTGCGTCATGCAGATCCTATTCGGCCGCCTTGGCCAGCCCGGGCTGAGGCTTGAAGGGCAGGATAGTAGTGGCGCGGACCGCGGGCAGAGGCAAGGGCGGGGGCTCGACGCCGAGCGTCCGCGCCGCATTCCAGGCCCAGCGCGGATCGAGCAGGAAAGCGCGGGCATGCGCCGTACAGTCGGCCTCGCCCGCGGCGACGATGCGCTCGGCCTGCTCGGGCTCGGTGATGACGCCGACCGCCCAGGTCTTGATCGCGGCTTCCTTCCTGATCCGCGCCGCGAACGGCACGTGATAGCCCGGCGCCACGGCGATTTTCTGCGCCGGCGAGTTGCCGCCCGAGCTGACATCGACGAAATCGCAGCCCAGCGCCTTGAACTGCCGTGCGGTTTCGACCGTGTCCTCGAGCGTGAGCCCGCCATCGACCCACTCGACCGCGCTGAGCCGCACGCCCAGCGCCTTGTCGGCCGGCACGTACTTGCGTACGGCCTCGAACACTTCGAGCGGGAAACGGCGGCGCTTCTCCATGCTGCCGCCGTACGCATCCGTACGCCGGTTGCTGAGTGGCGAGAGGAATTGGTGCAGGCAGTAGCCGTGCGCACCATGCAGCTCGATCAGGTCGAAGCCGAGGCGCAGGCTGCGCAGGGTGGCGTCCACGAAGGCCTGCTTCACCCGCTTGAGCCCGACCTCGTCGAGCGCGACCGGTGTGTGCCAGTTCTTGTCATAGGGAAGAGCGGAGGCCGAGACGGTGGTCCACGGCAGGTCCGGCGCATCGGCCTGGGTGAGCGGTCCGCCACCCTTCCACGGCCGCTGCGCCGACGCCTTGCGGCCGGCATGGGCGAGCTGGATGCCGAGCTTGACCCCGGGCATCCAGCCGCGAATCCAGTCGACGACCGGCCTCAGCGCGCGCTCGTTGTCGTCGCTGTAGAGGCCGGCGCAGCCCTGGGTGATGCGGCCCTCGCGCTCGACATGCGTCGCCTCGAGGCAGAGCAGGCCGGCTCCCGACATCGACAGCATGCCGTAATGCACCAGGTGCCAGGGCTGGGCGCTGCCGTCGACCGAGGCGTACTGGCACATCGGCGAGACGACGATGCGGTTGGGCAAGGTGACGCCGCCCAGCTCGACGGGCGTGAACAGAACGCTCATGCGGATCCTTTCAATTCCACCTCATCCCGAGGATGAGGGGTGCACAGCGATCAACCACTGATCGACGGGCCGGTCTCGTGGCCGAGCCATTCCTCGATCAGCCGGCGGGCGATCGAATCGCGCCGCGGCATGAAGAAGGAGCCGTCCTTGGGCAGGTTCTCGGGCTTCAGCTCCTCGCGGCTCAGCCACAGCGCCGAGGCGAGCTCGTCCGGGTTGACCTCGAAGTCGAGCGACTCGGCCTCGGCGTGGAAGCCGATCATCACCGAGGCGGGGAACGGCCAGGGCTGCGAGGAGCGGTAGGTCACGTTCTTCACCCGCACCTTGACCTCTTCGTAGACCTCGCGGGCGACCGCATCCTCGAAGCTCTCGCCCGGTTCGACGAAGCCCGCCAGGGTCGAGTGCATGCCCTTTGGGAACTGCTTGCCGCGGCCGAGCAGGCATTTGTCGCCGTGATGCACCAGCATGATCACCGCGGGATCGGTGCGCGGAAAATGCTCGGTCTTGCAATTCTCGTTGGTGCAGACGCGCACGTGTCCGCCGCGCGTCACTTTCGTGCTCGCACCGCACACGCCGCAATAACGGTGCCGGCGATGCCAGTAGGTCATGCCGCGCGCATAGGCGAGGATCGAACCCTCGCGCGCGAACAGCAGCGCGCCCACCTGGCGCAGGTCGACGAACTCGCCGAGCTCGGCAAGCGGCGTCTCCCGGCCGGTGACATCGACGGCGAAATAGGGCGTGCCCTCGACATAGCCCAGGAAGATGTGATGGTCGGCCGCGCCCACCACCGCACGCGCTATCATGCCCTGCAGGAACACCGGCTCGGGGTTGCCGCCGCCCTTGCTGACCAGGTTGCGTTCGCTGTCGATCGGCACGAAGCGGGCGGCGCCCGAGGACGCGAGCTCGATCATGCGTTCATCGTTCTCGCGCTCGTGGCTCGAGCGGTCGATCTCGGCGCTGGAATAGGGATTGCGGGGTCTTTGCATGCGAGCGGACGGTGCCATAGCGTGGCATGAGCTGCAATGTTCCGCTCTTCGAGCTGGGCTACACTACGGCGTTCCCCGAGGATCGAGGATGGTTGCCAGCGATACCTTTGCCGAGTTCCTGCGCGAGCAGCTCGCCCCGCTCGGTCGCGTCTCGATGCGGCGCATGTTCGGCAAGACCGGCGTGTTCTGCGACGGGGTGATGCTCGGGATGGTGACGGACAACACGCTGTATGTCCGGGTCGACGACCAGAACCGGGAGATATTCAGGGAAGCTGAGTCTTCTCCGCCGCTCAACTACCAGAAGAAGGGCTCCACCATCGACCTCGCCTTCTGGCGCGTGCCGGAGCGGCTGATGGACGAGCCCGACGAGCTGGTCGCGTGGGCGCGCGCAGCGCTCGGGGCGGCGCGCCGGGTCGCGGCGAAGCGAGGGCGAGCGGCACCGAAGCGGCGGGCCTAGAGTGGGACCATGAGCAGCTCCCTGCCGCCCCTCCTTCCGCATGCCACCCGCGATCTCGCCCGCTTCGCGGCCGGGACGCGCTTCGCCGACATCCCCGCCCCCGTGATCGACAAGGTGAAGCTCAGCCTGCTCGATGGCTTGGGCGTCTGCCTGCACGGCTCGACGCTTCCTTGGACGAAGATGGTGCGTGACGTCGTCCTGGCCGACGGCGGCAAGCCGATCGCCTCGGTGTGGAACAGCGGCGCCAGGGTCGGATTGACCGGCGCCGTGCTGGTCAACAGCACGGCCGGTCACGCCTTCGAGATGGACGACATCCACAAGGAGTCGATCCTGCATCCCAACTCGCTGTCGGTGCCGACGGCGCTCGCCCTGGCCGAATCGGACCCGACGCTCAGCGGCCGCGACATCCTCGCCGCGATGGCGCTCGGCGCCGAGATCGGCACCCGCATCGGCAATGCCGCGACCATGGCGCTGTTCCTCAACGGCTTCCATCCGCAGGGGACCTCGGGCGCCTTCGTCGCCGCCGTGGCGGCGGGCCATCTCCTGAAACTCTCGGCCGAGCAGATGCAGCACGCCATCGGCATCGCGGGCTCGCTCGGGGCCGGGCTGATGGCGGCGCAGGAGGGCGCCATGGTGAAGCGCCTGCATGCCGGTCGCGCCGCACAGGGCGGCATGACGGCGGCCCTGCTGGCCCGCAAGGGCTTCACCGGCATCGCCGATGTGGTCGAAGCCGGCTATGGCGGCTTCCTGAGCGCGATCGCCCGCACGCCCAACCCGGCCCGGCTGCTCGAGGGACTCGGCACCGACTGGGAAGCTGCGAAGGTCGGCTTCAAGATGTATCCCAACGTCACCAGCATCCATGCCGCGTTGGATGCGATGCGCGCCACCGAGGTCGCGGCATCAGACATCCAGTCGATCGAGATCGGCTGCGGCCGCATGACCTTCGTCCACACCGCCTGGGACTACCGTCCCGCCGGCGTGACTGCCGCCCAGATGAACATGTTCTACGGCATCGCCGTCATGGCCTTGCGCGGCGACGTCGCCGCGCGCGACTACACGGAGGACCGCATCGCCGACCCCGAGACCCTGGCCTTCATTCCGCGCATCAAGGTCTTCGTCGACGACGAGCTCGAAGCCATGGGTCCGGCCTTTCGCCACGCCGCGCGCGTGACCGTGCGCACGACCGACGGCCGCACCGTCCAGCGCGAGGTGCTGAACCGCCGCGGCAGCCCGGAGAATGCCGTCACGCGCGAGGACGTCGAACGCAAGTTCGCCGCGAACCTGACCGGCATTCTCGCGCCGGATGAAATCGACCGCCTGAAGGGCCTCGCCCTCTCGCTCGACACATTGCCCAACGCCGGCGAGATCGTGAAGATCCTCGCGCCGGCCCGTTCATAGGAGATCCCCCTTTGGCCATCGACTACGAAAAGCGCGACGGCGTCGCCTACATCACGCTGAACAATCCCGGCAAGGCCAACATCCTCGACAAGCCGACCTCCGACGCGATTTCCGAGGCATGGATCGATCTCTGGGAAGACCGCTCGATCCGCTGCGCCATCCTGACCGGCAAGGGCGACACCCATTTCTGCGGTGGCCACAACCTCGCGCCACGGGAGAACATCACCGAGGAAGAGCGCGAGTATCTGCGGACCCAGCGGATCTTCTGGCCGCTGGCCGGCACCGTGCATGGCCAGAAGACCGGCGTCGACGGCCGCATGGGCGATCACTACCCGCGCGTCTGGAAGCCGGTGATCGCCGCGGTGAACGGCTGGGCAGCGGGCGCCGGCCTCTACATCCTGCTGGCCTCGACCGACATCCGTATCGCGAGCGCCGAGCACGCGCGATTCAAGTTCGCGTTGCTGAGCCAGGGCTGGCTGGGCCATGGCCCCGGCGCCAGCCTGCTCGCCAAGCAGCTGCGTTACATCGATGCCATGAAGATCCTGCTGACCGACGAGCCGGTCGATGCGCAGGAGGCGCTGCGGATCGGCCTCGTCAACGAGGTCGTGCCGCACGCGCAGTTGCTGGAGCGGGCGGAGAAGATCGCCCGCCACATCTGCACGCTGCCGCCGGTCGCGGTGCGGATGATGAAGGAGTTCCTGGTGCGCTTCGGCGACTTGCCGACCGACCAGGCGTGGCATGTGCAGAACCTGATCAATACTCTGCTCATCCAGACCACCATGGACGGCGAGGAAGGCCGGCTGGCGTTCAATGCCAAGCGCAAGCCGAATTTCGACGGCAGGCTGCGCAAACACGGCGAGGCCTGGCCGGAGCTCTCGGAAGAAGACGCCAAGCGCCTCGACGAGGCCTATCGCAGCGGCGAGTTTTGAGTCTTCCGGACCGCGAGCCTCCGGCTCTCTCGAATTCATGAGCGAGCCGGAGGCTCGCGGTCCGGAAGACTCTAGCCCAGCGCGCCGCTGGTCCGGAGTTCGGCGACGCGCTCGTCTGACAGCCCGAGGACGCCGGTGAGCACGTGATCGGTATCTGCGCCCAATGCCGGCGCGGGGCCTGTGGCGCGGCCGAAACTGGCGTGCCAGGGCAAGCCCGGCAAACCACTCTCCCAGAACCCCCGGGCGGCAAGGTGCGGACTCTTCACCAGATCTCCGTAGCGGGCGAGCGCAGCCGCGGGGATAGCGGCTTTGCGCAACGCTTCGGCGGCATCCGAGGCCGCGCGTGAAGCGGCCCAGGCGGCCAGGACCGCGTCGATGGCGCCGCGCGCCGCGATGCGCTGGCCGAGATCGAGCGCAGCCATATCCGACAATCCGGGAACGATACCGCACAGCGCGTGCCAGTCGGCGTCGGTGCGCGAGACGATGCTGATCCAGTCGTCGTCGCCCGCGCAGCGCCACACGCCGTGCGGTGCCTGATGGGACGAGTCATTGCCCACCGGTTTCGGCGGGGCGCCGAGCTGGGTCGCGAGCAGCGGCTCGGCCATGGTCCACAGCATCGCCTCGATCATCGAGAAATCGACACGCGCCACGCCTCCTGCGTGCTGGCGATGCCAGAGCGCGGCGGCCGCGACAAAGGCCAGCATCAGGCCGCACATGGGATCGCACCAGGCGAAGCCGACGCGCGGCGCGATGTCGGGATGGCGGTTGAGGCCGGCAAATCCGGCGTAGCACTGCAGCAGCGTCCCATACGCCACCGCTTTGGCCTCCGGCCCCGTTCGGCCCATGCCTGAGGCGGAGATGTAGATCAGCCCCGGGTTCAGCGCCTTCAGCGCGTCGGCACCCAGGCCAAGCCGATCCATGACACCGGTGGCGTAGTTCTCGACCAGAATGTCGGACTTCTCGGCAAGCGCCCGCGCGATCTCGATGGCTTGCGGCTTCTTGAGGTCAAGCACGATGCTCTTCTTCGCCTGGCCCAGCACGGTATGCAGTTCCGTTTCGCGTCCCGGGTCGCCCCGGCCAGGCGCCTCGACCTTGACGACCTCCGCCCCCATCGCGGCGAGGTATCGCGTGGTCGTCGGACCGGCGATCACCCAGCTGAAATCGAGCACACGCAGGCCGGACAACGGCAGCGGACCTTTCGGTGCCGGCCGCTTGGGCCCCGCGGCGACGCTCAACCCGAACGGCGTGGACGGGACCTGGACCGTCTTGCCGGCGAGATCGCTCGACCGGTAGTAGCCGCGGTGCCGCATCTGTGGCGTATCGAGATGCTCCGACACCTCGCGCAGGGGAAAGCTCGGCACATGCGCGCGCTGCGCGGTGTCGGCGATCGACTGCTTGTCGTGCCGCCGGCTCCATTGCGACATCAACGCGTGCAGGGGATCCCAGTTCTTCACCCGGTTGGCCTTGGGCACGAAGCGCGAATCCTGGCCCCAGGCTGGCGATCCCATCGCCTCCAGCCACGACGTCCACTGCTTCTCCTCGCGCGGCGAGATCGCAGCGTAGCCGTCGCTCGCCGGCAGGATGGTCACGGTCGCACCGTTGCCGTCGCCCACGCGCTTGCGGTCCCAGCTCTTCTTGCCGAGGCCCGCCCGCGCGAGCTCGGTCATGGCGAGGGTCGCCAGCGCCTCCTGGATCGACACGTCGATCGACGCACCGGGCTGATTTCCCAGCGCGGCATGCATGCCGGCGCAGGCCGCCGCCAATCCGCCGATGAACGCGGATTGCTCGCCCACAGGACGGACCGGCGCCTCCGACAGATCGTCGACCTGGCCCGTCAGCTGGCGCGCGATGCCGCTGGCAAAGAACAGCGTCAGGTCGGTGGCCGGATCGTTGGCCTGGGGACCTGTCGCGCCATAAGGCGAGATCGTGACGATGGTCCCCGAGGCATTGATCCGGCGCAGCTCGCCCAAGTCGTAGGAGCTCGCTCCCTCGCGCACGATCAAATCGGCTGCCGCCAGACTCTCGTGCGGGTCAATCGCGACCGCCTTGTCGCGATTGAGGTAGGCCAGCAGCGTGGTACTGCCATCGGGATCGATGCAGGTTACCTGCGCACCGACGTCGGCCAGCAGTCGACCGCAAACGGCGGCCGCTGAACCGCCGCCGATCTGCACAACCTTGAAGCCGGCCAACAGCGTCATTACGCCAGCGCGCGATCGAGAACCTGGGCGACGTGCAGCGCGTGACGGTTCGCGCCATCGGCGATCTGATGGCGGCAGGACGTGCCGTCGGCGACGATCAGGGTTTGCGCGTCCGCCTGGCGCACCGCCGGCAGCAGGGACAGCTCGGCCATGGCGATCGAGGTGTCGTAGTGCTCGGCCTCGTAGCCGAAGCTGCCGGCCATGCCGCAACAGCTCGAGTCAATCGGCTGCACCTTCAGGTCGGGCACAAGCGCCAGCACTTCCTGGACCGCGCTCATGGCGCCAAACGCCTTCTGGTGGCAATGACCGTGCAGCAGCGCCGTCTTCTGCTCGAGCGGCTTGAGCGGCAAGGCGAGCCGGCCCGCCTTATTCTCCTGCGCCAGGAACTCCTCGAACAGCAAGGCCTTCTCGGCGGTCCGGCGCGCGGCTTCGCCGAGGCCAAGCGCCAGGAACTCGTCGCGCAGGGTGAACAGGCAGGACGGTTCGAGCCCGACCACCGGCACGTCGCGCAGCACGAAGGGATAGAGCGCTTCCAGCAGGCGGTAGGCCTCGTCGCGCGCCTTCTGGACCTGCCCAGTCGCCAGGAAGGTGCGGCCGCAGCACAGCGGCCGCGCACCGAGATCGGGCCAGGCGACGGCGACGCGATGACCGGCCGCCTCCAGCACCCGCCGCGCGGCGTGCAGGATCTCCGGCTCGAAGTTGTTGGAGAAGGTGTCGGCGAAGATCACCACCGTCGCGTCCTCGGCGTCCACGCCGGTGGTCGCGAGAAAGGTGTCGCCGCGCCACTTGGGCAGTGCGCGCTTCTTGGCGAAACCCATGAACGGCTGGACCAGCCACGCCAGATTGAACAGCCAGGGCAGCCGGCGCGCCACTGGCGCCATCGCCGGCAGGTCGCCGATCAGCCGGTCGCGCAGCGACAGGCCCTTGCTCATGCGCCGCGCCGAACGCACCTCGATCTTCATGCGCGCCATGTCGACGCCGGTCGGGCAATCGCGCTTGCAGCCCTTGCAGCTGACGCACAGGTCGAGCGCCTTGGCGACCACGTCGGAGGTCAGCGCGTCGGGCCCGAGCTGGCCCGAGAGCGCGAGCCGCAGGGTGTTGGCGCGGCCGCGCGTCAGATGGATCTCGTCCCGGGTGACCCGGAACGAGGGACACATCGTCCCCGCGTCGAACTTGCGGCAATGGCCGTTGTTGTTGCACATCTCGGCGGCCTTGATGAAGCCGCCGCTCGGATCGCCGCCGCTGCCCGGCTCGCTGAGCGCCTCGGTGCGCGGATCGTTCTGCACGTTCCAGGCCGACCAATCGAGCGCCGGCTTGTACTCGACCCCGGTGTAGCCCGGCTTGAAGCGGAACAGCGTACGATCGTCCATCCGCGACGGCCGCACGATCTTGCCGGGGTTGAGCCGGTTCTCCGGATCGAACAGGTCTTTGATCGATTCGAATGCCCTGGTGAGGCGCGGCCCGAACTGCCAGCTCACCCATTCCGAGCGCACCAGTCCGTCGCCGTGCTCGCCCGAGTAGGCGCCCTTGTACTCACGCACCATGGCGGAGGCTTCCTCGGCGATGGCGCGCATCTTGTCGGCGCCGTCGTGGCGCATGTCGAGGATCGGACGCACGTGCAGGGTGCCGACGCTAGCATGGGCATACCAGGTGCCGCGCGTGCCGTGCTTCTCGAACACCTGGGTGAGGCGCTGCGTGTAGTCCGCCAGATGTTCGAGCGGCACCGCGCAATCCTCGATGAAGGAGACCGGTTTGCCGTCGCCTTTCATCGACATCATGATGTTGAGGCCGGCCTTGCGCACTTCCCACAACGCGGCCTGCGGCCCGGGCTCGGGCATCTCGACCACGCTGCCCGGCAGGCCGAGGTCGCCCATCAGCTCGACCAGGCGGCGAAGATCGCGCAGCTGGTCCTCGCGCTCGGCGCCCGCGAACTCGACCAGCAGGATCGCCTCGGGCTTGCCGATCAGCGCCTTCTCGATCACGGGCCGGAACGCGGGATTGGCGCGCGCCAGCTCGATCATGGTGCGGTCGACCAGCTCGACCGCGACCGGCTTCAGCTTGACGATGTGCTGCGCCGATTCCATCGCCTTGTAGAAGCTGGTGAAGTTCACGACGCCCAGCGCCTTGTGCTTGGGGATCGGCGAGAGCTTGAGCGTCAGTCGCTCGGTGACGGCGAGCGTGCCCTCGCTGCCGACCAGCAGATGCGCCAGGTTGACCGAGTTGTCGGTCGTGTAAGGCCGCTCGGACTGCGGGAAGAAGATGTCGAGGTTGTAGCCCGCCACCCGACGCAGCACCTTGGGGAACATGCGCTCGATCTCGTCGCGCTCGGCGAAGGCGAGCGCCGCCACCCTGTCGGCGATGGCGCGCACCGCCGGCTGCATGTCCTCCGGCCGCTTGGAGTCGAACCGCGCGCGCGTGCCATCGGCCAGGATGACATCCATGGCGGCGACGTTGTGCACCATGTTGCCGTAGCGGATCGAGCGGCTGCCGCAGGAATTGTTGCCGGCCATGCCGCCCAGCGTGCATTGCGCCGAGGTCGAGACGTCGACGGGATACCAGAGGCCGTGCGGCCGGAGCCAGGCGTTGAGCTGGTCGAGCACGACGCCGGGCTGCACCGTCACCTCGGCGCGGTCCTTGTCGAAGCCCACGACGTCCCGCATGTACTTCGAGAAATCGACGACCAGCGCTTCGCCGACAGTCTGGCCGCACTGCGAGGTGCCGGCCCCGCGCGGCAGAATGGCGGCCTTGGCGTCGCGCGCCACGTCGAGCGCCAGCGCGAGGTCGGTCTCGTCGCGCGGCACGACGATGCCGACCGGCTCGATCTGGTAGATCGAGGCGTCGGTCGAGTAACGGCCGCGCGAGGCCCTGTCGAACAGGACCTCGCCCTTGATGGTCTTGCGAAGGCTTTGCTCGAGGGTGCTCACTCCAGCTTCACTCCTGATGCGGCCACGACCTTCTGCCACTTCTCGATCTCGCTCCGGATGCGCTTGGCAAAGTCAGCCGGCGGCTCGCCGCCCATCTGTGCCACCTGATCCTTCCAGATCGCCTGCAGCTTCTCGACCTTCATGGCCTTCACCGTCTCTGCATACATGCGGTCGACCAGCGGCTGCGGCGTGCCCTTGATCGCCCACAGACCATACCATGTCGAGACGATCCAGTTCGGCACGCCGACCTCGGCCGAGGTCGGGATGTCGGGGAACTCGGCGACCCGCTGCGGCGTCGCCGTGGCGAGACCGATCAGCCGACCCTGCCGGATCTGCTGCGCCGAGGTGCCCATGCCATCGAACATCATGTCCACGTTGCCGGCCAGCAGGTCCTGCATCGCCGGGCCCGCGCCGCGATAGGGCACGTGGGTGATCTCGGTCTTGGTCTCGAGCTTGTAGAGTTCGCCCGCCAGATGATGCGCGGTGCCCGCACCCGGCGAGGCGTAATTCACCTTGCCCGGGTTCTTCTTCACGTAGTCGAGGAATTCAGCGTGGGTCTTCACCGGCACGCGAGTCGGGTTGATCGAGATCACCTGCGGCACCAGCGCGATCATGGTGATCGGCACGAACGACGTCTCGATGTCGTAGTCGAGGTTCTTGTAGATCGACGGCGCGATGGTGTGATGCACGGCGCCGACGAAGAAGGCGCTGCCGTCGGGCTTCATCTTGGCGGCCTGCGAGGCACCGACCGTGCCGCCCGCACCGCCCTTGTTGTCGATCAGGATCTGCTGGCCGATCTGGTCACCGACCTGCGCCGCCAGTGGCCGCCCGAACACGTCGGTGCCACCGCCGGCGGGAAACGGGTTAAGCCAGGTGATCGGGCCGGTCGGCCACTGCTGCGCCCGCACGACCGCCGGTGCGGCGACCGCCGCCGCAAAGGCACCCCCCAGCACCCTCCGGCGCGAAAACATCAACGACTTGGACATGACTCTACTTCTCCTCCCGAACCGCACTTTTACTGTTCGCCCATGTCTCCAGCACCGCGCGTTGCTTGTTTCGCAGGTGCCTCACCAGCAGATCGCGCAGCTTTTCCCCGTTGCGCGCCGCCAAGGCCTCGACCATCCCTCGGTGCTCCTTCACCGCCTTGTCCCACTTCCCCTGAACCAGATTGGACCGGAAGCGCAGCGCATGCAGACGCGCATTCAAGGTCCTGAAGGTGTGGGTCAGCACCGGATTGCCGGCGATCTCATTGATGCGGTCATGGATGGCCCGATTGACGCGGTAGTAGTTGGGCAGGTCGCGCCGCGCGTGCGCCCGCTCCATCTCGTCCTGCAGCGCGCCGAGGTCGGCGATGTCCTGATCGGTCACGCGTGCCGCCGCCAGTTCGCCCGCCAGGCCTTCCAGCGAAGCCATCACCTCGAAGGCGTGGCGCGCATCCTCGCGCGACAGCGAGACGACCTGGGCGCCGCGATTGGGCAGTTGCACCAGCAAGCCGTCGGCCGCGAGCATGCGGAAGGCCTCGCGCAGCGGCGTCCGCGATACGCCCAGCCGCTCGCTCAGCTCGCGCTCGTTCAGCCGCGCGCCCGGCGCCAGATCACCCTCGATGATCAGGGTGCGCAGCCGCTCGGCCGCCGCTTCGGGCAGCGAGGAACGAGCGATCGGAAAGGTTGTCCCGTCCATTGTGCTGGACACAGTCTCGCAGATTGCATACAAAATACAATATAAGAATCGCAGAGGGGATGAATTCCATGCGCCTGAACTCGCATCCGAGCGGCCGGCACTTCCTGCAGATCCCCGGGCCGACCAACGTCCCCGATCGGATCCTGCGCGCGATGGACTACCCGACCATCGATCACCGCGGACCGGAGTTCAACGCGCTGGCCAAGAGAGTCCTGCGCAGCATCCGGCAGGTCTTCCAGACCAAGCAGCCGGTGATCGTCTATCCGGCGTCGGGCACCGGCGCATGGGAAGCCGCCCTGGTGAACACGCTCAACGCGGGCGACACCGTGCTGATGTGGGAAACCGGCCATTTCGCCTCGCTGTGGAAGAAGATGGCCGACAAGCTCGGCATCAAGTCGGAGTTCATGGGCGGCGACTGGCGCAAGCCCGCCGATCCCGCGGCGATCGAGAAGCGCCTCAGGGAGGACACCGGCCATGCCATCAAGGCGGTGTGCATCGTCCACAACGAAACCTCGACCGGCGTGGTGAGCGACGTCTCGGCGGTGCGGCGCGCGATCGACGCGGCGCGCCATCCCGCGCTGCTGCTGGTCGACACCATCTCCTCGCTGGGCTCGATCGACTACCGCCACGACGCCTGGGGCGTCGATGTCACGGTCGCGGGCTCGCAAAAGGGCCTGATGCTGCCGCCCGGCCTCAGCTTCAACGCCGTCAGCGAGAAGGCGCTCGCGGCGTCGAAGGGCTCGAAGATGCCCAAGGCGTTCTGGAACTGGGAGGAGATGCTGGCCGCCAACGCCAACGGCTGGTTCCCCTACACGCCGGCTACCAACCTGTTCTACGGCCTGAGCGAGGCCTGCGACATGTTGTTGGAGGAAGGACTCGATTCGGTGTTCGCGCGCCACGCCCGCCACGCCGAGGCGACGCGCATCGCCGTGACCTCCTGGGGCCTGGAAATCCTGTGCAGCGATCCCAAGGCCTATTCCGGCTCGCTGACCGCGATCATGATGCCCGAGGGCCACGACGCCGATGCCTTCCGCAAAGTGGCCCTCGAGAATTTCAACCTGTCGCTCGGCCAGGGCCTCACCAAGGTGGCCGGCAAGGTCTTCCGCATCGGCCATCTCGGCGACTTCAATGACCTCATGCTGATGGGCGCGCTCTGCGGCGTCGAAATGGCGCTCGGCCTCGCCAAGGTCCCGCACAAGACCGGTGGCGCTCAGGCCGCGCTCACCTACCTGCGCGACACCGCCCCCGGCGCGCGGCACGGGTGAACCGTGCGCCTCTATGTGACACCCGCCTCGCCGTGGGTCCGGCGGGTCCGGGTGACGATCCTCGAGCTGGGGATCTCCGACCGCTTCGAGTTCGTGCAGACGAAGTGGCCGCATAGCTGGGGCACGCAGACCGTCACCATGCCGGCCGACTTCACGGCGGCGACCCCCGTACTGCGCATTCCTGCGCTGGTCACCCGCGACGTCACGCTCACCGACTCCCATGCGATCTGCGACTACCTGAACGCCGAGTTCGGCGACTTTCGCCTGCTGGCACGCGAGGGCGCGGCGCGGTGGCGGGCGCTGGCGACCATCGCCATCGCCAATGGCGTGCTCGAGGCGCAGATCATGCGGCGCGCCGAGCTGCTGCGCGCGGACAAGGAGCGCTCGGACGACTTCATCGCGAAGATGCGCGACCGCGAATTGCGCTGCCTCGCCGCGCTGGAGACGCATCTCCCGGCCTTCGGTGCCACCTTCGATCTGGCGCAGATCACGACCGCCGTCGCCTGCGGCTACGACGACTGGCGCTACGGGCCCGACTGGCGCGGCGCCGCGCCCAAGCTCGCGGCCTGGTACGACCAGGTCGCGCAGCGGCCATCGATGAAGGCCACCGAGCCCTCGGAGACGCCGCAACGCTAGAGCAGACACAGAAGACACGATGCGCTTCCAGCCAACCGGAACGTCCCTGGCGATCGTTGCCGTCGCGATCCGCGGTAATCCGGGTAGCGGGGTAGCGCTAATTGCGCTAACTGCGCGCGCCCGCGGCAGTCGCACGAATCTCTCCGGGTGTGACTCCCGATAATGCCGCCGGGCCTGCATTTTCCCGCTCGAGTCTCAAGTCTCCCCTCAACTCTCCTGTTCTGCCCCGAAACATCGCTGCCCTTGGCGCATCGTGCGACGACGCAGCCGGTCCGGGGACGGACATCGGAAGATCTGACATCGAAACCTCCTGGACGAAGATCACGCGCAGGATACCGGCTCCGCCGTTACAGACCTATTCCGGGCAATGGCGGCGCCAAAAGGCAGCCAATTGCGGCATCGATTCGCGTTCCATTGCCCGTAATGATGTCGCCGGGAGCGCGGATTCCGTGACGCTCAGGCTCAGGGTCGCAGAATCTCCAGCAATCGCGCGGTCTGCCTGTGGCGGATTTATTTTGCAGCCAAAAGAAAATGAGGATGCGCGTCCAGCCGAATGGAATGGGCCCGGTGATACAGCGTCATCCGAGCGCGCATTCGTTTCAAGCCCGCCAGCACTTTTCGCCATTCCTGCCAGTCTGCCCGCACACCTCCCCGGCGCTCGCGCAATTTCCCGATCGGCCCCGTCTCGACGACAGGGCTTTCACGACAGGATCAGGCAGGTCGTCGTGGCGTGGGCGAGCAGCCGGCCGTTGGCGTCGGTGACGCGGCCCTCCGCGGTGCCGACGCGGCGGCCTTGGTTCACCACCGTCCCTTCGGCCCGGATCACGCCGGTCTCGGGCGTGATCGGGCGCACGAAGGAGATCTTGAACTCGAGCGTGGTCGAGCCGACGCCCTTGTCGAGCAGGGTCTGGACCGCCAGCCCCATGCAGCTGTCGAGCAGCGTCGCGGCCAGTCCGCCATGGACCGTGCCCTGCGGATTGAGGTGGGTGTCCTTCGGCACCGCCGTGATGACCACCCTCCCCTTCTCGGCTTCGACGATCCGGTAGCCCAGCGTATCGGCCATCGAGTTGTGCGGCAGGGTTCCGGTCACCATCCCCTGCACGAACTCGAGTCCCGTCATCTCCTTGCGCTGTTCGCTACTATCAATTCCGTATTTCATGGTGCCCATAAAGACTGTCGAATGGCCCACCGCTCGCGGTTTTCGGACGCCGAATCTAGCGGAGATGGCAGGCGACGTGGTGGCCGGGGGCGACCTCGCGCAGTGGCGGCGACGTCACCTTGCATTCGGCGACCGCGTAGGGACAGCGGGTGTGGAAGTGGCAGCCGGGCGGCGGCCGGGCCGGGCTCGGCACGTCGCCCTGGACAATCGCCTTCTTGCGCCGGCGGCGCCGCGGGTCGGGTGCGGTGGCGGCCGACAGCAGAGCCTCGGTGTAGGGATGCAATGGCCTCGCGAACAGCGTGCGCTTGTCGGTGAGCTCGACGATGCGGCCGAGATACATCACGGCGATGCGATGGCTGATGTGCCGCATCACCGCGAGGTCGTGGCTGATGAACAGGTAGGCGAGCCCGTACTCCTCCTGCAGGTCGATCAGCAGGTTGAGCACCTGCGCCTGGACCGAGACGTCGAGCGCGGAGACCGGCTCGTCGGCCACGATCACGTCGGGGTTGACCGCCAGCGCCTTGGCAATGCCCAGCCGCTGGCGCTGGCCGCCGGAGAATTCGTGGGCGTACTTGCGCATCGAATCGGCGCGCAAGCCGACCCGCTGGAACAGCGCCGCCACCCGGTCGTCGCGCTCGCGGCCCTGCGCGATGCCGAAATTCTCGAACGGCTCGCCGACGATGGTCCCGGCCGGCAGCCGCGGGTTCAGCGACGAGTAGGGGTCCTGGAAGATCGTCTGGATGCGCCGGCGATGCGGCCACATCGCGCCCGGTCGCAGCGCCGTGATGTCCTCGCCGCCCAGCACGATGCGGCCCGCGGTCGGCTCGATCAGCTTCAGGATGGTCTTGCCGACCGTCGATTTGCCGCAGCCCGATTCGCCGACCAGCCCCAGGGTCTCGCCCCGGGCGATGGCGAAGCTCACGCCATCGACCGCCTTCACCGTGCCGACCTGGCGCTGCAGCAGGCCGCCATGGATCGGGAAATGCTTCACCAGCCCGTCGACTGCCAGCACCGTCATGGCGCGACCTCCCAGCAGGCGACGGTATGGCCGCTGCCGACATCGACCACCGGCGGCGGCTCGGCGCGGCACCGTTCGGTCGCGAGCGGGCAGCGCGCGGCGAAGGCGCAGCCCACGATCGCGCGCATCAGCATGGGCACGAGCCCCGGAATCTCCTGCAGGCGCGGCCGCCTGCCGCCCTCCTCGGCGTCGACGTCGAGCCGCGGGATCGCCCGCATCAGGCCGCGCGTATAGGGATGCAGCGGGTTGTCGAACAGCACCTCGACCGGCGCCTCCTCGACCTTGCGGCCGGCATACATCACCACGACCCGCTGCGCCGTCTCGGCCACCACGCCGAGGTCGTGGGTGATCAGCACGATCGCGGTGCCGGTCTTCTCCTTGAGGTCGAGCATGAGGTCGAGGATCTGCGCCTGGATGGTGACGTCGAGCGCGGTGGTCGGCTCGTCGGCGATCAGCACCCGCGGATCGCACGACAGCGCCATCGCGATCATCACCCGCTGGCGCATGCCGCCCGAGAGCTGGTGCGGATATTCGTCGAGCCGGCGTCTCGCATCGGCGATGCGCACCAGGTCGAGCATCTCGTACGCCCGCTCGCGCGCCGCCCGCTTCGACGCGCCGGTGTGGCGCACCACGTTCTCGGCGATCTGCGTGCCGACCGTCAGCACCGGATTGAGGCTGGTCATCGGTTCCTGGAAGATCATCGAGATGCGATGGCCGCGCAGGCGCTTCATCGCCTCCTCGCTGAGCGTGGTCAGCTCCTCGCCCTCGAAGCGGATCGAGCCCGACGCGATGCGGCCGGTCTCCGGCGGGATCAGGCGCAGGATGCTGAGCGCCGTCACCGATTTGCCGCAGCCCGATTCCCCCACGATGCCGAGCGTCTCGCCGGGTGCCAGGTCGAACGACACGCCGTCGACCGCGCGCACCACGCCGTCCAGGGTGTCGAACTGGGTGCGCAGGTCGCGCACCTCGAGGATGGCGCTCACGGCCGGCATCACAGTCTTCTGGCGAGCCGCGGGTCGAGCCGATCGCGCAGGCCATCGCCCAGCAGGTTGACCGCCAGCACCGTGAGGGCGAGGAAGCCGCCGGGAATCAGGATCGTCCACGGCGCGATCTGGAAGAAGGTGCGGCCCTGGGCGATGATGTTGCCCCAGCTCGGCACTTCCGGCGGCACGCCGGCGCCGAGGAAGCTCAAGCCGGCCTCGATCAGCATCGCCGAAGCGCAGACATAAGTCGCCTGGACGGTCAGCGGCGCCAGGGTGTTGGGCAGCACGTGACGCCACAGCAGCTTGATGTTGCGCGTGCCGCCGGCGATGGCGCTTTCGATATAGGGTTGGGCGCGGATCGAGAGCACGACCGAGCGTACGACGCGGACGATGCGCGGCACCTCGGGGATCACGATCGCCACGATCACGATACCGAGGCCGGGCCGGGTCAGCGTGATCAGCGCGATCGCCAGCAGGATCGAGGGGATCGCCATCAGCCCGTCCATGATGCGCATGACGACGCCGTCGATCCGGCGGAAGTAGCCGCAGGCCACGCCCATCGCCAGGCCGAGCAGGCTCGAGAACGCGCCGACCGACAGGCCGACGATCAGCGACACGCGGGAGCCGTAGATCGTGCGGGTGAAGACGTCGCGACCGAACTGGTCGGTGCCGAACCACCAGCGCTCCGACGGCGGGCGCAGCCTGTTGACCGGCGCGATCTTGAGCGGATCGCCGACGAAGGACGGCCCGATCACCGCGATGGCGACCAGCAGGAACAGCAGGATGCCGCCGAAGGCAATGGTCGGATTGCGCCGGATCGCGGTCGCCAGCGAAAAGCGGCGCGGCGGCAGTGGCAGGTCGTCGGCGATCGCGACCATCAGTAGCGGATCCGCGGATCGAGGAAGGCGTAGGAAATGTCGATCATCAGGTTGACCGCCACCTTGGCGGCGGCGAAGACGAGGATGAGCCCCTGCACGATCGGATAGTCGCGCTTCAGCACGGCATCGACCGTGAGGCGGCCGAGGCCGGGGATGTTGAACACCGTCTCGGTGATGACCACGCCCGAGATCAGCAGAGCGATGCCGATGCCGATCACCGTGACGATCGGCACCGCGGCGTTCTTGAGCGCGTGCAGCAGCAGCACGCGATCGGTCGCCAGGCCCTTGGCGTTGGCGGTGCGGATATAGTCCTGCTGCAGCACCTCGAGCATCGAGGTGCGGGTGATGCGGGCGATCAACGCCATGTAGGTAACGCCGAGCGCCACCGACGGCAGGATCAGGCTTTGCGCGAACGGCCAGAGGCCTTCGGCGATCGGCACGTAGCCCTGCACCGGCAGGAGCCGCCATTGCACGGCGAAGAAATAGATCAGCACGTAGGCCAGCACGAACACCGGCACCGCGACGCCCAGCACGGCGAAGGCCATGACCAGGCGGTCGACCAGCTTGCGCGCCTTCCAGGCGGCGACCACGCCGATCGGGATGGCGAGCGCCACGGCGACGAACAGGGTCGACAGCGTGAGCGCCAGAGTCGGCTCGAGCCGCTGGGCGATCAGCCGCGTCACCGCGAGGTTGGAGAAGATCGACACGCCGAGATCGCCGTGCAGCAGGCCCCAGATCCAGACCACGAACTGCTCGGCCATCGGCCGGTCGAGCCCGAGCTTGGCGCGCACCGCCGCGATCGCCTCGCTGGTGGCGTCCTCGCCGGCGATGATCGCCGCCGGATCGCCCGGCGCGAAGCGCAGCAGGAAGAAGACGAACAGCGCCACCACCGCCATCACCGGCACGACGGCGAACAGGCGCCGCACGATATAGGCGGTCATGGCCTGGGAGAGCGCCACTCCAGCGGCGCTCTTGTCCTTGTCGCAGTCATCCCATGAGCGGCGCTGGAGTGCCGCGCTCCCGGCAACGTCACTTCTTCACAATGCCCCACAGCACCGCCAGGCCGGTGTTGGGCACGATGCCCGAGATGCGGTCGGCGCGGTAGGCGAGCGGGATGTCCCATTGGCCGAACGGCAGGAAGACCACGTCGTCCATCGCCCGCGTCTGCAGGTCCTTGGCGATCTTCTTGCGTTCGTCCTCGCTCGCCGCCATGCCGAAGGCGTTGCGCAGCTTCTCGACCTCGGGATCGCACGGCCAGCCGAACAGCCCCTTGTCGCACGCCGCGCCGATCCAGGTGTGCAGCACCGGGTTGGACGAGCCGACGCCGCCCGAGGTGGTGACGAAGATGTTCCAGCCGCCCTGGCTCGGCGGGTTCTTGTTGGCGCGGCGGGTCACCACGCTGCCCCAGTCCATCGACTGCACGTCGAGATTGATGCCGGCCTCGCGCATGGCCTGGATCAGGACCTGGGTCGCCGGCGTGATGGTGTTGTGGTCGGTCGCCGCCAGCACGGTGATCGGCTCGCCCTTGTAGCCGGCCTCCTTGAGGAGCTGCAGCGCCTTCTTGGGATTGTACTCCTTCATCCAGTGCGTGCCGCCGTCGTTCTCGTACGGACCGCCGCAGGTCAGCAGGCCGGGGCAGACCTTGTAGTATTGCGGGTTGCCGACGATGGTGCGCAGGAAGTCCTCCTGATTGATCAGGTAGTACATCGCCTGCCGCGCCTTGATGTTGTCGAACGGCGGATGCAGGTGATTGAGCCTGATCATGCCCTGCGTGCTGTCGATCTTGCCGGTCTTCAGGAGCTTCACGCCCTTGGCCTTCTCGAGCAGCGGCTGGAAGTCGGTGTTGGGGTTCTCCCAGAAGTCGATCTCGCCGTTGACCAGCGCCGACATCGCGGTCTGCGGGTCGGGCATCCAGATCAGCTCGATGCGGTCGACGCCCGGGATCTTGGCGCCGGCGAAGGATGACGGCGCCTCGCTGCGCGGCACGTAGTCCTTGTTCTTGAGGTAGACCGCCTTGCTGCCCGGCACCCACTGGTCCTTGGCGAAGATGAATGGGCCCGAGCCGATCGCCTCCTTGACCTGCGTCTGCGGGTCGGTGAGCGCCTCCTTCTCGCGCATGATGGCGGCGATCGAGCTGCCGCTCTTGCCGAGCGATTCCAGCACCATGCCGTAGGGTTCCTTCAGCGTCATGGTGAAGGTCTTGTCGTCGACCGCCTTCATCTCGGTGACGTAGCCCATCAGGCGCTGTCCGACGCCGTCCTTGGCGCCCCAGCGCTTGAGCGAGGCGATCACGTCCTTGGTGGTGACCGGCGAGCCGTCGTGGAACTTCAGCCCGTCGCGCAGGGTGAAGCTGTAGTTCAGCCGGTCGGGGCTGATCTCGTACTTGCCGACCATCTGCGGCTGCGGCTTCTGATCGCCGTCGTTGCCGAACAGCGTGTCGTAGATCAGCGCGCCATGGATGTTGGCGATCGTCTGGGTGGTCCAGATCGGATCGATCACCCGGACATCGGCGTGCAGCACGGCGCGCAGCACCTTCTCCTGCGCCGATGCCGCCAGCGGCAGCAGCAGCGCGACCAGAGCCGCAAGAACCCGAACCATCATGTTTTCCCCACCAACCTGAACCCTGCACATCCTATGCGATGGCCGTGCCATATATACACCCCCATCCAAGCCGTCCACGGGCGTTGGACGGGGTCGATGCCGATGGCATCGGCATCCTCAAAAAATCAGCCCGCGCGGCTTGGCATCGGCATCGAGCGGCCAGATCGGGCGTTCGACCTTGGTATAGGCGATCTTGGCGGGATCGCGCTTCAGCGGGCCGTTGGAATCGACGTAGATCACCTTCTTGGCGATCGGGCCGTAGGCCGCCATGAAGTGGTTGGTCGACTTCACCACCACGATCTTCTTCTGCGCCGGGTCGATGCCGACGTTGGTGAAGAGCTCGAGGCCGAGCGCCTGGGTGCGGTTGTCGATCAGTACGACGTCGACGCCGCCCACACGCACGGCGGCGCAGTTGCCGAGCGGCACCTGGGTCGGCCCGAAGCTTTGCCAGGCGTCGCGCTTCAGCCCGATCACCTCGACCTCGGCGTCGACCGGCTGGCCCGAGGTCACGGCGATCTTGCCGCCGAATCGCAGGCCGATCTTCGCCCCAAGCCCGGCGTCGAAGCAGATGCGCACCGCGATCGGATCCCAGATCGGGCCGATGCAGGCGTTCTCGACCTTGGTCTCGATCAGGTGCTTCAGGATGTCGGTGTTGTCCGAGGGCGCGCCGCCGCCCGCATTGTCGGCCGGATCGGCCATCACCACCGGCAAATCGTTGAAGGCGACGCCGTCGCTCACCCCGGTCTTGATGTCGACATAGGGCGGCCGGGTCTTGCCGCGCAGGCCGACCAGCTCCTCGCCGAGTTTGGTCGCAAGCGCATCGGCCTTCTTCTTGTCGCCGTCGGCGATCACCAGCACGCGCGTGCCGATTTCCGCGACGTCGCCGTAGGGAAAGCAATGGGCGATCGAGACGGAAAGGATCCCGTCCCTGCCCTCCATCGCCATGATGCGGTCGACCAGGCCGCGCATCGGCTGGATGGTGGTCGGATAGCTCTGGATCTGGCGGCAGTCATAGACCGACATCACGGGCTTTATCTTGCCGCGCAGCGTCTTGAGCACCAGGTCGAGCACGTCCTCGGCGCGCTCGACCACGTCGGTGTGCGGAAATTCCTTGTAGAGCACGATGATGTCGGCCTTCGAGATGCGCTTCATCGTGAGATGGCAATGCGGGTCGAGCTCGACGCCGATCACGCAACGCGGCCCGACGATGTCGCGGCAGCGCTCGATGATGTCGCCTTCGACGTCGTCGTAGCCGTGCGCCACCATCGCGCCGTGCAGGCCGAGCAGCAGGCCGTCGACCGGCAGCGCCGCCTTGAGCTGCCCCAGGATCTCGTCGCGCATGAACTCGTAGTCGGCGCGGTTGGTCGTGCCGGCCGGGCTGGCGGCGAAGCAGCTGCCCTCGATCAGCTCGAAGCCTTCCGCCTCGGCGCGCGCGCGGCCGACGAACAGCGGCGCGGTGCACATGCGCGGCGCATCGGTCGGATGCTCGCCCGGCCGGAAGAAGACCGACTCCTTGTAGTTCTCGATGCTGGTCGGCAGCGGCGAGAAGGTGTTGGTCTCGGTCGCGAGCGTGGCGGTGAACAAGCGCATTGAAACTCCCCCTCTTCCCTTGCGAAGCAAGGGAGGAAAATGACTTCTCCTACGGAACGATGCCCGCAGGCAACGCCGCACAATGGCGGGCGATGGCGCCGGGCGTGGTCAGCCAGATCGCATTGCGATGCTGGGCGATGTGCCGGAGCGCGCGCTTGAGATGGCGCAGGCGATGTGGCTGGCCGACGATATAGGCGTGCAGGGCCACGCCCATCACCAGCGGGCGCTTCTGCGACAACTCCAGCATCTCGTCGAACTGGTCGACGATCATGTCGGCGAAGTCGGAGCCGTTCTCCTTGCGCCCGACGATGGCGGGGATGTCGTTCAGCTCCTGCGGATAGGGCACAGAGAGGATGCGCCGCTCGCCGCGGCATCTGAACCAGACCGGCTGGTCGTCCATGCACCAGTCGAGCAGGTACTTGTAACCCGCCTCGGCCAGAAGATCGGGCGTGACATGGCTGTGCGAGATCCACGGGCCGAGCCAGCCTTGCGGCGCACGGCCCTCTTCCTGCGTCAGCCGCGCCGTCGCCTCGCCGATCAGCGCCCGCTCTGCGGCCTCGTCCAAGTCGCCTTGGCGCTCGGCGTTGGTGCGGCCGTGGCCGACGATCTCGTCGGCGCGCGCCCGGTGCGCGGCGACAAGCGCCGGCGCGTGGTCGTAGATCGCGCTGTTGACCAGCGCGGCCATCGGCAGCTGCAGCGCATCAAAGGCATCGTGCAAATACCAGGCGCCGGCCCGGTTTCCGTAGTCGCGCCAGGCGTAGTTCAACACGTCGGGCTGCGGTCCGCCGGCCGCCAGCTCGGCGCCGAGCCCCTCGCCGAAGGAAAAATGCTCCAGATTGAGCGCGAAATAGACCGCGAGCCGCTTGCCGCCGGGCCAGCCGTAGTCGCGGCGACCGCGGAGCGGGACGTAGTCGTAGCGGCCGTGGTGTCGCAGGTTCATGTCCAAAGCGTAGCGTCGCAAATCGCGATGGGCTACGGTGCAGAGACAGTGAAGAAGCCGCCCGCGATCGCAGGCGGACACGCTGGGAGGATGTGCGTTTGACGGCGACGAGTACGGCCGCCCTGCCCGAAGCAATGGACACCGCGGCTGCGCCGCGGCGCCTGCTGGTGCCGATGTGGGTCGGCTCGCTGCTGATCGTGCTGACCTTCCTGGTGATCTATCCGCTGCTGATGCTGCTGTTCGGCGCATTGAGCGATTCCAACCCGGTGGTCGACGGCTTCGGCAAGTTCCGCCCCTCGCTCGACCATTTCGTGCAGGTGCTGGGCAACGAGAACGTCCACTACGCCTTCTTCAACGCGCTGGCCGCCTGCGGCGGCGGCGCCATCCTGGCGGTGGCGATCGGGCTGGCCTTCTCCTGGATCGTCGTGCGCACCAACACGCCGTTCAAGCGCTTCATCGCGGCCGCCAGCATGATCCCGTTGTTCGTGCCGCCACTGGTTGCCGGCGTCGCCTGGAGCATCCTCGGCTCGCCCAAGACCGGTTTGCTCAACATGGTCTTCAAGTGGATCGGCATCGACTTCCGCGTCGATTTCTACTCGATGTCGGGCCTGATCCTGGTGTTCGGCTTCTACTACGCGCCCTACGTCTACATGTTCACCGCCTCGGCGCTGCAGAACATGGATCCCAGCCTCGAGGAAGCCTCCGAGATCTCCGGCGCCTCGGCGTTCACCACGCTGTTCACCGTCACCTTCCCGCTGATCGCGCCCGCCATCCTGGCCGGCAGCCTGCTCTCCTTCGTGGTGATGCTGGGAATCTACGGCGTGCCGGCGGCGCTCGGCGCACCGGCCAACATCAGCGTGCTCACCACCTACATCTTCAAGCTCACCGCCTGGAGCCCGCCGCTCTACAACACCGCCGCCGCCGTCGCGATCCTGCTGATGATCGTGACCGCGATCCTGGTCTGGATGCAGCAGCGCCTGCTGATCGGCAAGAGCTTCGCCACGGTGGCCGGCAAGGCCTTTCGGCCGCGCAGCCTCAATCTCGGCCCGTGGCGCTGGTTCACCTTCGGTCTCGCCCTGATCTACATCTTCGTCGTCGTGGTGCTGCCGACCTTGGCGCTGGTGATCGCGGCGTTCCGCAAGTTCATGTTCATCAAGGACTTCGACGCCCTGTTCGACGAGCGCGCCTACGGCTGGTTCCATTTCAACCAGGTATTCGACAACCCGCTGACCATGCTGTCGATCTGGAACACGCTGAAGGTCGGCGTGATCACGGCGCTGATCGGCGGCGCGTTGGCCTTCGCCATCGGCTACACGGTGAACCGCACGCAGGTGCCCGGCCGCAAGGCGATCGACCTGCTGTCGACCATCCCGGTCGCGATTCCCGGCCTGGTCATCGGCGTCGCCTATCTGTGGGCCTGGATCGGCCTGCCGGGCGGCCTGTACGGCACGATCTGGATCCTGGCGCTCGCCTTCGTCGCCCGATTCATCCCGGACACGGTCAAGGCGCTCTCGACCTCGTTCATGCAAATCCACAAGGAGCTCGAGGAGGCGGCCTGGATCTCGGGCCGGGGGCTGCTCAGCACCATCGCCACCATTGTGCTGCCGCTGGCGCGCCCCGGTGTCGTTGCCTCGATGAGCCTGCTGTTCGTGCTGGCGATCCGCGAGCTCGGCTCCTCGCTGTTCCTCTACACCAGCGACACGACCGTGATGGCCGTGCTGCTGCTCGACTATTACGAAGGCGGCAACGTCGGCAAGACGGCCGCCTTCAGCCTGGTGCAGACGGCGATCCTCGCCGTGCTGCTCGGGGTCACCAACTGGCTCTCGCGCGGCGCCGCCCAAAGCAGCGCCCGGGTGGGCTGACAACCGGAGGAAAAGCATGAAGCGTAGAAGTGTACTGGCCGGCCTCGCCGGCGCCGCCGCGAGCTGGACCCTGCCCGCCGCCGCCCAGGACGAGTTCGGCTCGAAGGACCTGGTAGCGGCGGCCGAAAAGGAGGGCTCGATCACCTACTACACGGCGAACTTCGCCGAGGTCGAGCAGGAGGTCATCAAGGCCTTCAACAAGCGCTTCCCCAAGGTCAAGGTCGCCATGGTGCGTGCGCCCGGCGGCCAGATCATCCAGCGCATCAAGACCGAAGCAGCGGCCGGCAAGCTTGCCGCCGACGTGGTCAACCATTCCGACCGCGGCCTGATGCTGGAGCTGGTGGACCTGTTCCAGGACTACACACCGCCCAACGCCGCCGACTACCGTCCCGACGCGCTGGTCTCGCCCAAGCTATGGCCCGGCGTCACCCTGGGATGGGCGCTCGCCTACAACACCCAATTGGTGAAGAACGCGCCCAAGACCTGGGCCGATCTCACCAAGGATGAATACAAGAACAAGCAGATCGGCCAGGTGGTCGGCCCGTCGGGCGGCACGACCTGGACCCGCGTCATGTTCGAGCGCCAGGTGCTGGGCGAGGACTACTGGAAGAAGCAGGCGGCGCTCGGCATCGCCCTCTATCCGTCGGGTGCGCCGCTCAGCGATGCCCTGGTGCGCGGCGAGGTCTCGATCGCACCGCTGCTCTACAACATCATCTACACCAAGATCGTCGAAGGCGCGCCCGCCGAGGCGATCTTCGCGCCCGAAGGCGTGCCGATCATCCCCTACGCCGACGGCATCACCAAGACGGCGAAGAGCCCGAACGCCGCCAAGCTGTTCATGAACTGGCGGCTCAGCAAGGAAGGCCAGACCTTCGCCATCAAGTCGCTGGGCAACATCACCTCGCTCAAGGAGCCGCCACTCTACCCGAAGGGCTGGGATCCGAAGGTGATCAAGGTGTGGGTGCCGAAATTCGACGAGTTCGAGAAGCTGCGCGAGAAGTGGCTCGACGATTGGAACAAGACCTACGGATACAGGCAGTAGACGAAACGGAATGGGTGTCATCCCGAGCGTAGCGAGGGATCTTTGTGGATCGGTGAAGATCCCGCGGGCTTCGCCCTCGGGATGACACGGGAGTGAATGTGACTAGTGCCCTTCTGATCGAGAATCTCGAGAAGCGCTTCGCACCGGGTGGACGACCGGCCGTCGACGACGTGAACTTCGACGTGCCGGCGGGAGAGATCGTGGTCCTGCTCGGCCCCTCGGGGTGCGGCAAGACCACGACCTTGCGTTGCGTCGCCGGGCTGGAGCACCCGACCGGCGGCCGCATCTCGATCGCCGACCGCGTAGTGTCGGAGCCCGAGCGCGGCATCCTGGTCAGCCCGCGCGAGCGAGACATCGGCATGGTGTTCCAGTCCTACGCGGTATGGCCGCACATGACGGTGCGCCAGAACGTGGCCTATCCGCTGAAGCACCGGAAGAACAGCGGCGGCAACATCAGGGCCAAGGTCGACGAGACGCTCGAGCTGGTCGGCCTCGGCGAGTACGCCGAGCGGCCGGTGGTGTCGCTGTCGGGCGGCCAGATGCAGCGCGTCGCGCTGGCCCGCAGCCTGGTCTACCGGCCGCAACTTCTGCTGCTCGACGAGCCGCTCTCCAACCTCGACGCCAAGCTGCGCATCCGACTGCGCGACGAGCTGCGGCGCATCCTGAAGATGACCGGCATGACCGGGCTCTACGTGACGCACGACCAGGCCGAGGCGGTGGTGCTGGGCGACCGCATCGGCGTGATGCGCGACGGCAAGCTCCTGCAGATGGCGCCGCCCGGCGAGATCTACAATCGCCCGGCCGATTCCTTCGTTGCCAACTTCACCGGCGCCTCCAACGTCCTGCTGGGCAAGGTGCTGGCGCGCAGCGGCGAACGCGCCACGATCGATCTCGGCGCGGCGGGCAAAATCGAGGCGTGGACGCCGCAGCCGCTCAGCACCGGCGACCGCGCGCGCGTCACCCTGCGCGCCGAGAACGTGCGGCTGGGCGAGCGCGGACCGGCCAACGTCTTTTCCGGCAGGGTGCTCGAGCGGCGCTACCAGGGCATGCAGACGGTCTACGACGTCGAAATGGGCGGCCAGCGGCTCGAGGCGCTAGAGCTCGGCACCGCCGCGCGCCACGACCAGGACCGCGAGATCGTCATGACCCTGCCGCCCGACACCTGCTGGGCCTACCGCGACGACGGAGCAACGGTCGACTGACAGAACCCCGTATCATCCCGCGCGTCGGCGCGGGACCTGGGGAGCCCAGAGCACGGATTCTTCGCTACGCTCGAGATGACACGTCGCCCGCGACCTCCACGGGCGCAGGCTCCTCGCCGCCGACCACGCGATAGACCACGCCGGCGAACACCGCGCCGATCAGCGGCGCGAGCCAGAACAGCCAGAGCTGCTGCAGCGCCCAGCCACCGGCAAACAGCGCCGGCCCGGTGCTGCGGGCAGGGTTCACCGAGGTGTTGGTCACCGGGATGCTGATCAGGTGGATCAGGGTCAGGCAGAGGCCGATCGCGATCGGCGCGAAGCCCTTGGGCGCATTGCCGTGGGTCGAGCCCAGGATCACGAACAGGAAGCCGAAGGTCATCACCACTTCGCAGGCGAAGCCTGCCGCCAGCGAATAGCCGCCCGGCGAATGGGCGTCGTAGCCGTTGCTGGCGAAGCCGGCATGGACGTCGAAGCCCGCCTTGCCGCTGGCGATCGCATAGAGCACCGCGGCGCCCGCGATCGCGCCGAGCACCTGCGCCACGATGTAGGGCAGCAGTTCGGCGGCCTTGAAGCGTCCGCCTGCCCACAATCCCACCGACACGGCCGGGTTGAGATGGCAGCCGGAGACGTGGCCGATCGCATAGGCCATGGTCAGGACGGTGAGACCGAAGGCGAGCGCCACGCCGGCGAAGCCGATGCCGAGCTGGGGAAACGCCGCGGCCAGCACGGCCGAGCCGC
>JADMIO010812884.1_pt1 | contig 35443 bp, 26 predicted proteins | sample 8958161 | NCBI WGS metagenome assembly JADMIO01 (sample SAMN16585339, study PRJNA669376) | soil metagenome | isolation source: Crop rotation soil | place: USA: Cullars Rotation, Alabama | collected 2011
GGGGCGAGCACGGGCGGTGCGGGCGGCGGCGGTACGGGCGGCGGCGGCGGCACGGGCGGCGGTGGTGTGGGTGGTGTCGGCGGCGCGCCCGGCGCGCTGTCGGACTGGCAGTACTACGGCCGTTGGGATCTCACGCACGCCGGCAAAGCCATCACGGTCAACAGCGGCAGCCACGTCACGGCCAGCTTCATGGGCTCGGGCATCAGCGCCAAGTTCGACACCAGCGGCAACACCGGCGACATCCCCACCGTGTCGATCAAGATCGACGACGGCGACTTGGTCGAAAAAGAGATCAGCGGCACGCTGGAGCTGGCGTCAGGCTTGCCCGTCGCCCTGCACACCGTGACCTTGTTCGTGCGCGGCATGAACGAAGGGCAGGCGCGTTGGACGCCGCCGCTGGTGGCCAGCACCACGTTTCTGGGCTTCACGGTCACGGGCGGCAACCTCGTGCAAACGGCTCGCCCCGTCCGCATGAAGCTGGAGTTCCTGGGCGACAGCATCACCGAGGGCGTGGCCTTGCACAGCATGGGCCCCCAGGGTCAAACCAGCGCCAACTGGCGCACCGACGGCCCGCGTGGTTACGCCTCGCTCACCGCTCAGAAGTTGAAGGCCGAGTGGCGCCAAGTCGGCTTCGGGCGTCAGGGGCTGACCATCGTGGGCAACGGCGGCGTGCCCAAGGCTCAAGACGCCTTCAATTGGTTCTACTCGGGTGTCCCGCGCGACAGCTGGCAACCCGATCTGGTCGTCATCAATCAAGGCACGAACGACAGAGGCACCAACGGCGCCACCTTCGCGACGCTGTACGGCTCGTTTTTGGGCTTGATTCGCACGGCTTACCCGAACGCCAAGCTCGTCGCGCTACGCCCCTTGGTCGGCGACTTCGGCAGCGAAATCTCAGCCCAAGTCGCAGCTCGCAAGAGCGACGGCGACGCCAAGGTCTACTACGTCGACACCGCCGGCTGGACCGTGGCCGCCGACTTCACCGACGGCGTTCATCCCAACCAGGCGGGCAGCGTCAAAATCGCCGACAAGCTTGCGGCGGCCCTGCAAGCGTTACCCAACTGAGCGCACGCGCTTCAAAATTTGCAGCGCGCAGCCACGTTCGGGAGCAGCCACGCGCTGGCCAGACGCCGTGACAGCGCCCGCTCCAAGCGATCTTCGGGCTGCTTTTCTGGTGCCGTCAGCAGGCTGTTCAGCTGCGCTTCGTAGCCTGCGCGCTCGTGGCGGGCACAGGCCGCCTCGGCCTCGACGAAATTGCTTTCGACGGCGAGTGGCGCGCTCTGTGCAGCGCCCGCGCTCATGCGCGCGCGGTAGTAACGTGCGCGCGCCTCGGCGTCGGCGCGCAGCTGCTGCTCACGCTCCGCGATGCCCAAATCGCCAGCCGCCAACGCTTCCAGATGTCTCAGCTCGATGAAGCCGTGCGCCATCAGCCGGTAGCCGCGCTCCAGCAGGCCCAACACCCGCGCGTCGGCGGGGTCGCGTTGGTGGAGCGCTTCCAGCTCCACCAACTGAGCCGATAGCGCAGCAAACGCGAGGCTTGGGTCTGCGGCCGTAGCTAGGGTGCGCGCTTTCCACTGCGCGGACCTGACGTCGTTCTCGAGCACGGCTTGCTGCACGCAACCGCTCAGCGCTAGCGCGAAAAACGCCCAAAAGTAGCCACCGGCACGCAAGGCGTTCAGCGCGCCTCCGACAGCTGGCAGGCCAGCGTGGCGCGCACCCACGGATCCTGATCCGCCAAGCGTGGCGCAAGATGCTGCTTCTTGCCCAGGCTGGCGAGAGTGACGGCGGCGCGTAGCCTTCGCGATGCGCGCTCGCTGGACAGCTCTTGCTCCACCCGCGCGATGGCGCGTAGCGAGCCCAGGCGGGCCAGGGCGTAGCTCGCCTCCAAGCCGTAGTCGCTCTTCTCTTGCGCGAGCTTTTCCAAGCTGGCGCGCGCGCTGGCGCTGCGACCCGGCAGCTCGGCCAGCCGCGACAACACCAGCGGCGTCAGCTCGGGCGACGGGCTCTTGGCGGCTTTGTCGAGCGCGTCTTTGATCGAAGCCTCGTCCAGCGGCGCCGCCATCAGGGCGGTGCGTCGTTCGTCGTCGCTGCCCTCCGCGATGGCGCGCGCCAGCACGCCCAGCGCGGCGGCCCGCGACTCGCGCGAGCGCAACAGCAGCGTGGCCGCCGACACGGAAACCAACCCTGGCCGGCTCAACGCACGGAAAAGCTCACGCTCGCCGCCACGCCGAAAGGCGGGCGTCTGGGACCAGGCGTCCAACACGGCGAGCTGATCTTGCTCGTCACCGCCGGAGAACAAATCCATCAAGCCCAATACGGCCGGCTCGCTGCCAATGCGGCCCGCAGCTTGCGCCGCTCGCGAACGATTGGCAGCGCTCGGATCCAGCCGCGCCGCCTCCACCAAATCGGAAAGCTGCGAGGCCAACGGCGCTTTCAAGGCTGCGTCGAACGCGGCGCGCCGCACGCGCTCGTCCGGATCGGTGAAGTAACGTCGGCGCAGCTCGGCGTGGTTGGGCGAAAGCGTGGCGCGCGCTGCCAGCGCCCGAAACGCGCCGCTGTCGGCTTCGCGGTAACGCGTCACCAAGTCGTTGGCCTGCCGCTTGCCGGCTTCGAACAACAGCAGGGTCGCGACCGCCGCCACTTCGTCACCGCGCGACGCTCGTTCGTCGAGCGCGCTTTCCAGCACGGGCAAGCACGGTCGAAACACCGCGAGCTGTTGCGCGCCCTCGGCGCCTTTTGCGCCGGCGATCTCACGCTCGGCGACGGCGCGCGCCAGCTCTTTGAGTTGCTCGCCCGTGAGCGCACCCGAGCGCTCGGCCCGCGCGATCTCTTGCTGCAGCTCGGGCAGGGTACCGGTCAGGGCCGTCCGCACCTCGGGACGCGGCCCCGCACAACCAATCGAGATTCCAGCGGCGAAAGCCGCACTCGCCAGCAACCAACCCAAGCGCATGGCGGCAGGTTACACCGACAGCCAAGCTACGGCGACCATCGCAAGAAGCGCGAAATGGCCGCCGTTTCGGGGTGCCGCGGACGCTCAGTTCACGGAGCTGCTGGTCGCTTCGGCTGGTGCGCCTTCGCGCTGCGCAGGCCGGCCCAGCGAGTCGCGGCGTTGGCAGGCCGCCGCCACGAAGCTGGAGAACAGCGGGTGAGCCGCCATGGGCCGGCTCTTGAACTCCGGATGGAACTGGCAGCCCAAAAAGTGCGGGTGGTTGGGCAGCTCCACGATTTCGACCAGGCGGTTGTCCGGGCTGGTGCCGCTCAACACGAGACCCTTTTCGGTCAAGGCGTCGCGGAAATCGTTGTTCACCTCGAAGCGGTGGCGATGCCGCTCGGAGATCTCTTCCTTCTTGTAGATCTCGAGCGCGCGGCTGCCAGCCTTGAGCGTGCACGGGTAGGCGCCCAGACGCATCGTGCCGCCCTTGTCCTTCACGCCACGTTGATCCGGCATCAAGTCGATGAGCGGCTCGGGGCAGTCCTTTTGGAACTCGGTCGAGCTGGCTTGCTTCAGGCCGCACACGTTGCGCGCGTACTCGATGACGGCCAGCTGCATGCCCAGGCAGATGCCGAAGAAGGGCACGTTGTTCTCGCGGGCGTAGCGGATGGCGGCGATCTTACCTTCGACGCCGCGGTCGCCGAAGCCACCGGGCACCAAGATGCCGTCCATGCCGGCCAGCATGGCGGTGCCGCCACGCTCGATTTGCTCGGAGTCGATGTACTCGAGCTGCACCGCGAGATCGTTGGCCAAACCGCCGTGCACCAGCGATTCGTGCAAGGACTTGTAGCTGTCCTTCAAGTGAATGTACTTGCCGACGACGCCGATGCGCACGCTACCGTGGGCCGGTTTTTTGAACGTCTCGACGATGCGCTTCCAGGGCGACAGCTCGGGCTGGCGCGACCAAATGTTCAGCCGCTCGGCGACCTGACCGTCCAGGCCCTCGGCGTGCAGCACCAGCGGCAGCTCGTAAATACAGCCCACGTCCACCGCCGAGATCACGCTGTCGACCGCGACGTTCGAGAACAACGCGATCTTTTCTTTCAAACCGCGTGGAATGGGGCGGTCGCAGCGACAGACGAGGATGTCAGGCTGAATACCGATCTCGCGCATCTCGCGCACCGAGTGCTGCGTTGGCTTGGTCTTGAGCTCGCCTGCGGTCGGAATGTGCGGCACCAGCGTGACGTGCACGCTGAGCGCGTTCTCGGTGCCGGCTTCCAGCTTGAGCTGGCGAATGGCCTCCAGGAACGGCAACGACTCGATGTCGCCCACGGTGCCGCCGATCTCGATGATCGCCATGTCGGCGCCTTCGGTGGCTTCGTGAATGCGGGCTTTGATTTCGTCGGTGATGTGCGGAATCACCTGCACGGTGGCGCCCAGGTACTCGCCGCGGCGTTCCTTGGTGATGACGGCCTCGTAAATACGGCCCGTCGTCACGTTGGCTTGCCGGGTAAGGCGACACGCGGTGAAGCGCTCATAGTGACCGAGGTCGAGGTCCGTTTCGGCCCCGTCATCGGTGACGAACACTTCACCGTGCTGATACGGCGACATCGTTCCCGGATCCACGTTGATGTACGGGTCGAGCTTCATGTGCGTTACACGAAGGCCGCGCGCTTCCATCAATGCGCCGATCGACGCGGACGTGAGTCCCTTGCCGATCGAGGAGACGACACCGCCGGTGACCAACACGAACTTGGTACGCCGACTCACAGGAGGATCTCCATGTCGGACCTCGCCGTATCACGCCCCGCTGTCGCCTGCACCCCTTCCGCACATCTTCGCGTCGCGCCTCGGAAATCTGGCGCACAAATTCGGTACGCGACAGTGACGGGGCGGCTCAGAAAGTGCCGACGACGCCGAGACCGACGCCGTCCTTGCCGAAGTTGAGCGGCACCGCGCGAACAACCGGGCCTTCGGCCTTCCGCGGCGCAGGCGCGCTGCTCGACGTATTCAGAAACAAACCCTCACCAATGATGCCAAGCCCGCCGGCCTGAGTGACCCCGTCGAATACAGTGAGGATCGCACCGATCACCAACGTTACGGTGCTGCAGTCGGGCGTGCTGGTGGGGCAACCGGTCTTGCCCAGCGCCATCCACGGGCCGGCGAGCGGGATGCGCAGATCCTTGGCGCCATTGAAGTCTTTCGGCTCCAGCAAGAACGACGTGCCTAGCGCCAACCCGTAAGAGATGACCGTGGTGGCTGCCCCCGCCACGATGTGCGTGGTTCGGGCGCCCGGAGGCGGCTGCTCAGCGGCCGGAGGCGCGGGGGGCAGGCTGGTGGCCACGCTGGGGGCTCCGGGCTCCTCGGCGTGAGCGGCGCCCGGCGCCAGGGCGGCAAGGAGCGTCAGGCCGAAAGTGAACAAAACGCGGAATCGCACGAGCCGGCTCTACCTTTCTACCCATCGGGATGCCAGCTTTTTGCCCGAGTCCACCGGACAGGAATAACTGAAGCGGAGGCCACCCGTGGAACCTGCCCGCTTCGAGCGCCTGTTGGCGCGGCTACCGTCTCGGCGATCACCCCGCCTGGCGGTGCTTTTGCTGCTCACCACCATCGCTTGTTGGGGGGAGCCGGGTGGGCGTGGCGCCGCGAGCCCGGAAGAGTCCGACGCGGCAGCTGCGCCCGAGGGTGCCGAAGCGGTCGAGCCCGATCCGGTCCTGGCACCCTCGCCGCCGCCCATTCCCGCGGCTCCCGAACGGGTGGCCGAGTCCGTGCCCACTCCGGGTAGCATTGCGCGGCCCAATACGGTCCCGTCGCAGCTGCTCGGGCGGGTCGCTCCCCGGCTCGAGGCGCTTTCCAGTTGGGTGAAAACCCACAAGGGTGACCTGGGCTTCGCGTTGCGCGACCTGGGCAATGGGCGCGAGCTTTTGGCCGATGGCGCCACGCACGCGCTCAACCCGGCCTCCAACCAAAAGCTGCTCACGGCGGCGGTCGCGCTGTCCGAGCTTGGACCCGACTTCAAGTTCCACGTCGGCGTGCTGGGCAAGCTGGAAGCGGGCGTCGCGCCGCGGCTCGTCATTCGTGGCAACGGCGACCCGACCTTCACGTACGAAGAGCTGCGCGGTTTTGGCGAGCGCTTGGTAGCGCTTGGGCTCAGCAAGGTCGCCGGCGACATTTTGGTCGACCAGAGCGCCTTCGACGACAAGTACACGCCGCCCGCCTTCGACCAACAACCCAACGAGTGGGCAGCCTTTCGCGCGCCGGTGAGCGCGGTTTCGTTGGATCGCAACTCGACGACCCTGCACGTGTTTCCGACGCAGCCTGGTCAGCTTGCCCGGGTCGAGTTCGAGCCGCCCGGTTACGTCAGCGTGCAAGGCGACGTGCACACCGAGAAGGGCAAGAAGCGAGACCACGTGGGGCTCACGCTCAAGCCGCGCGGCCTGCTTTTGGGCGCCCAAGTGAGCGGCGGCATTCCGGAAGGTGACACGGTCGTACACATCACGCGCCGCATCGAAAATCCGGAAATTTACGCCGGTTTGGTGCTGAAGCGCGTGCTCACCACGCTGGGCGTGGTCGTGCAAGGTGAGGTGCGGCGCGGCGGTGAAGACGAAAGCACCGAGCTGGTGGGGCGTGACTCGGCCAGGCTGAGCGAGCTCGTGCAGCAGCTGGGCAAGGCCAGCGACAACTTTTACGCCGAGACGCTGTTCAAGACTCTGGGCGCCGTGAAGCGCGGCAAGCCGGGCACGGCCGAGAACGCCGCACAGGTCGAAATCGACTGGCTCAAGGCTCGCCAGTTGGCCGACGAGGGTTTGCGCGTCGGCAACGGCTCGGGGCTGTACGACGCCAACCGGGTCAGCGCCCGCACCCTGACGAAGCTCTTGGAAGCGGCCTACTTGGATCCGGCAATCTCGCGCGCGTTCCAAGACCAGCTAGCGGTTGGTGGCCTGGACGGTACGCTACGCACGCGCTTCTTTGCCCTGCGCAACCGTCGCTCGGTGCACGCCAAGACCGGCACCTTGAACAAGGTGACGGCGCTCAGCGGCTACGTTTTCGGACCCGAGCAAGACTCGGGCGTCGCCTTCTCGATCTTGGTGACTGGCACGTCGGCCCACGCCGAAGTTCGCCAGCGAATGGACGCCCTGGTGCTCGAAATCTCGGACGCTCTGTGGGCACCGCGCTCGTCTGCCGGTGCCCTCGCACGTCGCTGAAGTTAGGCTGCCAGAAGGCCTAGGAAGAAACTCAAAGCCCCCTTGTGCAATCCAAAAGTCAGTTCGAGGTCGAACTCACTTTTGGATTGGTGAAACCCCTCTGAGCGATCTACTTCTGCTGCAGCTGCTGCGCGCGGTATTCGTCGACCAGGTGCTGGTACTCGCCGCGGTCGTTGGTGGTCAACGACAAGAACAAGATCAGCAGCAGCACCGACGTCAGGAACAGAACGGCGTTGAACTTCTTGTCCCACAGCAAGTGCATGAAGAACACGCAGACCAATGCCGCCTTCACGGTAGCGATGATCATGGCGACGATCAGGTTGCCCTGAGCGCCGAGATCGATCGCCGTCACCGCAACCGTCGCCACCGTGAGCGCCAACAGGGCGCCCAGCACGCCGAACAACAAGGGCAGCGGCATGGTGTGCGCCAGGCCGTGTCCGTGGTCGTCCCCGTGCCCGCCGTGCGCGTGGTCGTCGCCGTGCGCGTGAGCACTGCCGTGCTTCTTCGGTTCGTCGGGCTTCGGGGTGGCCGAGAGCTCGAGGTCGGACGCTTCGGCTTTGGTGGCCGTGGTCTCGGTCGTCTTCACAGAGCCTTCCGGATCGCTCGCCGGGCCGCTGTCTTTTGATTCGCTCATCTTCGGCCGACTTTCAATGAATCAGGTAAAGCAGGGGGAAGAGGTAGATCCAGATCAGATCGACCAAGTGCCAATACAGGGCCGTGAAGTCGATCGGCCCGAAGTAGGTGGGGCCGAAGTGGCCTTTTGATGCCTTGAGCAGCATCCACACCCAGATTCCGATGCCGATCAGCACGTGGAAGCCGTGCAGGCCGGTCATGAAGAAATAGATGCCGAAGAACACGTGCGCCATGCGCGGGCGTGAGATGTGCGCGCTCGGATCGAGCGAGCGAGGTCCCACGAGGCCTGCGGCCAACAGCGGTTCCAGCTCTTCTTCCGTCGGGCGCTCGATCTTCTCTTGGTGAGCTTCCGTGCCCTCGACCTTGGCGCCGGCGGCAGCGGGTGCTTCGCCCTTTTTCTCGTCCAGCTTGGCGAGCTTTTCGGCGTACTCCGCCGCTTCCGGGTGCTTGTCGCGGAAGCTCTTCAACTCCCAGATCTGTTCCTTGGGCTGGAAGTTGCGTCCGGGCAAAAGGCCATCGTGGTACTTGTGCGAGTACTCCACGTACTTCACGCCCATGAACGTGAAGGCGCAGGCGATGGTGACGACGATGTTGATCATCAACATCTTCTTCTCGGCCAGCTGCGCGTTACGTACCGCCCAAGCGGCCGTCAGACTGGAGATCAAGAGGACACAGGTGTTGACCGCGCCCAGCTTCGTATCCAGGAAGTAGTGCGCGTAGACGAACACCTCCGGGTGCATGGAGCGGTACACGGTGTACGCGCAGAACAGCCCGGCGAAGAACAGCACCTCGGTCAGCAGGAATAGCCAGATGCCGAGCTTACCGGCGTCGAACTGCTGCTGCGGCGTATCGAAATGATGCGCCAGGTGCGGATTGGCCGCGTGGATCGGATCGTGCGCCTCGTGGCCGTGATCGTCGTGACCATGGCCGGCGTGCGCGGCGGGCGGGGGACTGGACGCCTTCTTGGCGGCCTGAGTTTGGGTGCTGGGTTCAGACATCTTGAAGTCCGGGCTCAGGCCTTCTTGGCGACGTAGCCGCCGATTTTCTCGTCATAAACGAGGTCTTCGTAACCGTCGTACGGACCGGCGGTGACGGGCGGAGGCGTGTGGAAGTTGTAGTAGGGCGGGGGCGAGACGGTCGTCCACTCGAGGGTGACGCCGCCCCAGGGGTTGTTCGGCGCCTTCTTGCCGTTCTTCAGCGCACGGCCCAGCGAGATGGCCGTGAGCAAGAAGCCCATACCGAGCGTGAAAGCTCCGATGGTGGACAGCTGGTGCAGCCCTTGGAACTCCGGCAGGTAGTTGTAGTAGCGGCGCGGCATGCCGCGGCTGCCCAAGATGAACTGCGGGAAGAACGTCAGGTTCAGGCCCACGAACACGATGATGGCGCCGATGCGGCCCGTCTTCTCGTTGTACATCTTGCCGAAAGCCTTGGGGAACCAGTAGTGCAGGCCGCCCAAGAACGCCGTAATGGCGCCGCCCATCATCACGTAGTGAAAGTGGGCAACGACGAAGTAGGTGTCGTGCAAGTGAATGTCGACGCCCATCACGGCCAAGAACACGCCGGTCAAGCCGCCGATCGTGAACACCCACAGGAACGCCAGCGCGTACAGCATGGGCGTGTCCAAGTGGATGCGACCCTTGTACATGGTCGACACCCAGTTGAAGATCTTGATGGCCGTCGGGATGGCGATCAAAAACGTGATGGCGCTGAAGATAGTGCCCGCCAGCACGGACTGACCGCTGGTGAACATGTGGTGGCCCCAGACCAAGAAGCCTAGGAACGCGATGGCCAAGCTGCTGATGGCGATGAACTGGTAGCCGAACAGCCGCTTCCTGGAAAATACCGGGATAATCTCGCTGACCACGCCGAAGGCCGGCACGATCATGATGTAAACCGCGGGGTGCGAGTAGAACCAGAAGAAGTGCTGGAACAGCACTGGATCACCGCCCAGAGACGGGTCGAAGATGCCCAGGCCGAACACGCGCTCGACCATCATCATCAACAGCGTGATGCCGATGACCGGGGTGGCCAGCACCTGAATCAGCGCCGTCGAGTACAGCGCCCACACGAACAGCGGCATGCGGAAGAACGTCATGCCGGGCGGGCGCAGCTTGTGAATCGTGACGATGAAGTTCAGGCCCGTGAAAATCGAGCTAAAACCTAGGATGAACGCGCCGAAAGCCGCCGGAATCACCGCCGTTTGCGTGGTGGTGCTGTACGGGGCGTAGAACGTCCAACCCGTATCGACTGCGTTGATGGCCAGGGACGTCAGCATGCAAATGCAGCCGATGATCCACAGGTAGTAGCTGGCCAGGTTCAGCTTCGGAAACGCCACGTCCTTGGCGCCCAGGTGGAGCGGCAAGATGATGTTGCCGAGCGCCGCCGGAATGCCGGGAATGATCACCAAGAAAACCATGATCGCGCCGTGCAGCGTGAACATCTGGTTGTAGGTGTCATGCTCCATGATGGTCTTACCGGGCGACCAGAGCTCGGTGCGGACGGCCAGAGCGAAGAAGCCGCCCAGCGCGAACGCGGCCAAGACGGAGGCCAGGTACATGACGCCGATACGTTTGTGATCGAGCGTGAAGGCCCAGGACGCGAAGCCCTTGTCGTGGGTCAGGTAGTTGTCGTCGGCGCCCTTTTGCTGGGGAATCGCCGCATCGGCTGTCGTGGTGGGTGACGCCATGGCTGGGTCCTTTACTTCAGAGTCTTGATGTACTCGATGAGGCCGTCGATGTCTTTGTCGCTCAGCTTGCCCTTGTACGTGGGCATGGAGGGCGCGAAGCCCTGCACCACCTTGGCCGCCGGATCCATCATGGATTCGCGGAGGTAGTTCTCATCGACCTTTACGCTTGCGCCGCCGGCGATTGCTTCCGTCTTACCGAACAGACCCTTCCAGGTCGGACCGATCTTCGGTGTGCCGTCGGTGGTGTGACACGTTTCGCAGCCTTGTTGGCTGTACAGCTTCTTGCCGCGGTCGGGGCCGACGAGCGAGTCGGCCTTTTCGCACGCGCCCTTGAGCCAGGTTTCGTACTCGCCGGCGGGGTGCACGACGACGTGCGAAAGCATGTCCGAGTGCGAGGTACCGCAGTACTCGGCGCAGAAGATCGGGTATTCGCCCGGCTTGGTGGCTTGGAACCACAGGTCGGTGTAGCGACCCGGCACCGCGTCCATCTTGGTGCGGAAGGCCGGGATGTACAGCGCGTGCAGCACGTCGACCGAGCTGATCAGCATGCGCACGGGCCTGTCGATCGGCACGTGCAGCGCGTCGTCGGTCAGGCCGCCCGTCGCGCACTTGTAGTCGAAGGTCCACTTCCACTTTTGCGCGTTGGCATGCAGCTCCATCGCCTCTTTGGGCGGGGTGCGCAGGTCGACGAAGCCTTTGAAGCCCCAGACGAACAGCGCGATGCACACGAACAGTGGCAGCACGGACCAAGCGATTTCGAGGCCGGTGTTGTGCTCGGCGCTCTTCTCGGTCGGCTCGTTGGCGGCGCGCGATTTCGCCCGGTACTTGGTCACGAAGTGGAACATCGCGACGAAGATGGCGAGCGTGGTCAGCACGCTCATCCAGACCATGAAGTCCCAGACCCAGTCGATGTTGCGCGAGGTCACCGACGCGTCGGTAGGGAGCCAAAAAGAGTCCGACGGCGTCAGCTTGGGGAGAGCCGGTTCGGCCAGCAGGGCGAGCAGGTGAAGAGTCATTGCGCTGTGCTTTCGACCAGGGTGCGCTTCTTATCGCGCCGAATGAGAATCGTCAGAAATCCTGCAAAGAGGGCCAGGCTGGCGCCCCCGCCGAGCTGCATGATGCGAGCGACGATCGGGGCGTAGCGGCCTTCGGAAGAGTCGTAGTGGAAGCAGTACAGGACCAGCTTGTCGAAGCTGGTGCCTACGCGACCCTCGGAGGCTTCCACCAACCCGAGGCGTAGGGTTTTGTCCGGATATTCGAGCCCGTACAGGTAACGCGCCACTTTGCCCTCGGGGCTGAGCAGCGTGATGGCGGCCGGGTGCACGTACTCGGCGCGGGCTTCGTTGTAGTTGTAGGTGAAGCCGACGGCCTTCGCGAGCGCGTGAATGTTCTCGTCCGAGCCCCGCAGGAAGGTCCAGCCGGGCTCGGCGCCGGGCCGGTTGTACTGGCTCAGGTAGCGGGCGCGAAAGCGGTGAGCGCTGTCGTTCGTCTCTTTGGGATCGAGCAGAACCGTCACGATGCGGAACTGCTTGCCCGCCGAGAACTCGAGCTTCTTCAGGCCTTCGACGAACGCCGTCAGCTGCAGGCTGCACAGCATGGGGCAGCTCGAGTAGTTGAAGGTCAGAATCACCGGCACGCCACCGTGCAGGTAGTGGCCCAGGGTGACGGCTTTGCCGTCTTGGTCCTGGAACGACAGGGTCTCGGGCACTGCCTCGCCGAGGTGCTCGATCAGATCGACACCCTTGAGGCGCTTGGGCGCCTCTTCGGTACGGTCGGGCGCCTGCACCTGATCCGCCTCGGCGGCGGAGGTGAAGGCGAGCGATGCAGCGACCAGCGCGCTCGCTCCGTGGCGGAGGAAGCTACTGACCATTCGGTGCGGGAGCAGGGGCGACGGGAGCAGGCGTGGCAGGCGCCGGAGCGGGAGCGGCGGGGACGACAGGCTTCGGCTTGGGGCCGTCCTTCTTCTTCTCGTCCTTCTTCTTCTCGTCCTTGGCGTCTTTCTTTTCTTCGACGGGCGCGGGCTTGGCTTCTTCGGCGGGCTTCGCCTCTTCAGCGGGCTTGGCTTCTTCGGCCGTAGCCGCGCCGCCCGTGCCACCGAGCGCAGCGGCGCCGCCGGTCTCGGTCGCGCTGCTGCCACCGCTGCCGCCGGCCGGCGCGGGAGGGGTCGCGCTGCTCGGGTCTTTGATCAGGCCCGAGACCGTGAGCTCCATGGCGCGATCGATGGGCAACGACACCAAGCCGCGGCCGCGGTCGACGTAGGCCGCCGGTGCGGCCATCTTGGCGGTCTGCTCGGCGACGAGGTCGCGATAGGGGCGATCGGCGCCGATCTCTTTCTTGGCGGCCTCTTCAGAGGTCTCGGCGCGGACCAGGGCGGTGACGACCAGCGCGACGCCTAGCGTGGCGATGGTGCCGACCGCGAGCAAGGTTCCGAGCGCACCAGAATTGACGTTGTCGGATTCGGTAGCCATGGCTCAGATGTTCTCGAAGGCCAGCGACTTGGGCAGGCGCGGGTCGTTCGTGGGCATGAGGTTGAGGTTCTTGGCGCGCATGGCGATACCGGCGATGAACACGCCCATGATGCCGACCATGCAGGCCACGTCGATGAGCGCGAAGGGCGGCGACTTCACGTCCTCGCCGATCGTGGGCATCACCAGCCAGTACATGTCCAAGTAGATCATGACGAGCTGCCAGATGGCCCAGAAGGCCAAGGTCGGGCGGCGACGCTTGATGTGACGCGAGACCAGGCCGAAGAACGGGATGACGAAGTGGCCGAACAGCAGCGTGGCGCTGAGCGCGCCCCAGCCGCCAAACCAGCCGCCGACGAAGCGGTCCTTGAACCAGCCCGTCTCTTCCGGAATGTTCGCGTACCAAATCAGCATGAACTGGGAGAAGCCGACGTACGCCCAGAAGATGGTGAAGGCGAACATCATCTTGCCCAAGTCGTGGAAGTGCTCGGTGGTGACGCTCTTGGTCAACACCTTGCGCTTGTGCAGCCACATGGCGATGAGCGCGATGAACGAGTTGTTCCCCAGGATGCAGCTGGCCAGGTAGTACACGCCGAAGATGGTGCTGAACCAGAGCGGGTCGAGCGACATCAACAGGTCGATGGCGCAGAACGTCATGGTCAGGCCCCAAGCGATCATGGCCGGGCCGGCGACAGCCCGCATTTTGCCCATGATGCCGGCCGGATCTTTGCTCGTGTCCTGAGCCAGCGAGCTGTTCAGGTAGTAGCGCGAGACGAAGGTCCAGAAGCCGAAGTAGACGATGAAGCGCACCAAAAAGAAGCCGCTGTTCAAGTAGGCGGCCTTCTTGTGGAGCAGGTGGCTGTGCTCGACGACTTCGTGGTTCGACCACACGTAAATCGACGAGTTCCCCATGAAGATGGGCACCACGATGGGCAGCGCCAACACCGCGAGCAGCGGCGCCTGCGCGGCGACGATTTCACCGACGCGGCGCAGCACGATGCTCCAGTGCGCGTTCACCAGGTTCTGGAGAATGACCCAGAACAACGCGCCGAGACCGAGCGCCAACACCCACATGAAGGCGGTCACGTAGGACAGCGAGAAGCGGCGGAAGCCGTCGCCCTGCATCGAGCCGAGCGCGACCGCGGCGACCATGCCCACTGCGCCGATGCCGGCGGCTTTCGTGAACAGCGCCGAGCCGGCTTCGCCCAGACGGATGTTGTCGTTGGGGTAGTCGGGAGCCGCGTTGCCGCCGCCCGTGCTGCCGCCGCCCGAACCGCCGCCAGACGAGCCCGAGCCGGCCTTTTCGGCCGACTTCTTGGGCTGCTTTCCTGCGTCCTGTTTGCCTTTTTCCGTTGCCATGTCGTCTCTCACTTCAAGCTGCTGCGTTCGGACTCGGGCACGTCGCCGACGGCGCCGGCTTGGCTGCGCTGCAGGGCGCGCACGTACATGATGATGGCCCAGCGGTCTTCCGGCGCGATCTGCGGGCCGTAAGCCGGCATGTTGCGGATGCCGTTGGTGATGGAGTTGAACAGCTCACCGACCGGCTGGTTGCGCAGGTACTCTTGCGTAATGTTGGTCGGCTGAATCCAGCCGCCTTGCGCCAGGGCGTCCGCGCGCTTGTGCACCATGCCGTCGCCCGCGCCGCCTTGGCCGTGGCAGGGCGTGCAGTAGATGCCGAAGCGCTGCTTGCCGCGCGCCATCGTCTCTTCGCTGAGCTCGACCTGAGCCGGGAAGGTACGGGCCCAACCGCCGCCGTTGCGGCCGCGGAAGAAGTGATCGTCCTCGTTCAGGTGACCCACCGCGACGGTGCCGGGCAAGGCTTCGCGGTCGGCGCGGCCGTCTGCGAAGATGGGGTTCTCGCGCTGCGCCTTGTATTTGGGCTGCGCGTCCATGTCTTGAATGATGTGGATGCGCGGCTTGTCGCTGTGCGAGTGCCGGGCTTTGACGGCCAGGGCGAGGGGCACCAGGGCCGCGCAGGTGACGACGACCAAGCCGTACACCAAGCCTGCCGGCATGCGGTCGGACGTGACGCGGTCTTCCAACACGTTCTCGACCGCGACGGGGCGCGTGGCGTCGACCAGCTCACGCGTGTCTTTTTCGTCGAACTTGGCGTCGGCGGCCTGAATCAGCAGGAAGAACTTGTCGTCGGTGACGCGGGCGAAGCGCTTCACCAAGTCGAGCGGGTGCGACGGGTGGGGCAAGCCGTTCAGCATCAGCATGCCCACCAGCGTCGTGATGGCGCTGAACAGCACGGTCAGCTCGAACATGATCGGCACGTTGGCCGGAATGCTCCAAATCGGCTTACCGGAGATGAGCCACGGGTAGTCGTAGGCGTTCATCCACCACTGCATGGTGATGGCGGTGGCCAGGCCGGTGAGGCCCGCGCACAACGTGAGCCAGGGCAAGATCGTCATCTTGATGCCCATGGCCGCGTCGATGCCGTGCACCGGAAACGGGCTGTAGGTGTCCCATTTCTCGAAGCCGGCGTCGCGCACCTTCTTGGCGGCGCTGACCAGTTGGTCCGGCGTGTCGTACTCGGCCAGGATGCCGTGGAGCTCGGGAGCTGTCGAAGCAGCCTTGGGCTTATGATCGTCGCTCATGGTCTTCTCTGTCAGTGGTGAGCGTGCGCCGCGTCGTCGTGTGCGTGCGCGTCGTCGTGCGCGTGGGCGTGGTGCAGGTGGCCACGGGCGTGCCCGCCAGCGGGGCTAAAGGCTTTGACTTCGGACATGGCCACCATCGGCAGGTAGCGGCAGAACAGCAGAAACAGCGTGAAGAACAGGCCGAAGCTGCCGCCCAGGGTCATGAAGTCGAACTTGGTGGGTACGTAGTAGCCCCAGCTGGACGGCAAGAAGTCGCGCGTCAGCGTGGTGCAGATGATCACGAAGCGCTCGAACCACATGCCGACGTTGACGATCATGCCGATGATCAAGGTCGCCCACACGTTCGTGCGCACGTTCTTGAACCAGAACAGCTGCGGGAAGATCACGTTGCACGCGATCATCGTCCAGTAGGCCCAAGCGTACGGACCGAACAGGCGGTTCACGAAGGCGTAGCCCTCGAACATGCTGCCGCTGTACCAGGAGATGAAAAACTCCATCCCGTACGCGTAGCCGACGAGCAAGCCGGTCGCGATCATCACCTTGTTCATCAGCTCGAGGTGACGAATGGTGATGATGCGCTTGAGACCGAAGAACTGGCGCGCCGGTACCGCCAGCACCACCACCATGGCGAAGCCGCCGAAGATGGCGCCAGCCACGAAGTAGGGCGGGAAGATGGTGGCGTGCCAGCCCGGCAGCTGGGCGGTGGCGAAGTCGAAAGAAACGACGGAGTGCACGGACAGCACCAGGGGCGTCGCCAAGGCCGCCAAGATCAGGTAGGCGCGCTCGTAGCGGTGCCACTGACGCGAAGAGCCGCGCCAGCCCATGGCTACGATGCCGTAGGCGATGCGCTTGGCCGTGGACGTCGAGCGATCGCGGAACGTCGCAAAGTCCGGGATCATGCCCATGTACCAGAACAGGATCGACACCGTGGCGTACGTGCTCACGGCGAAGATGTCCCACTCCAGCGGGCTGCGGTACTGCGGCCACATGCCCATCTGATTGGGGATGGGCATCATGTAGTACGGCAACCACGGACGGCCGATGTGCACGCCCGGGAAGATGCCGGCACACATGACCGCGAAGATGGTCATCGCTTCGGCGAAGCGGTTGATCGCGGTGCGCCAGTTCTGGCGGAACAGGAACAAGACGGCGCTGATCAGCGTGCCGGCGTGGCCGATACCGATCCAAAACACGAAGTTGACGATCGGAAAGGCCCAGGCGACGGGCATCATGTTGCCCCACACGCCGATGCCGTTCCAAGCCGCCCAGGTGATGCTGCCCAGGAACATCGTCAGCATCGACAGCGCGATGGCGAAGGCGATGTACCAAGCTCGTGGAGGCTTGGGCGCCTCCATGATGCGCGTCACGTTGTCCGTGATCTTCGCGAACGTGTTGTCGCCCTTGGGCGGCGCCTGAAACGGATTGAAGTCGCTGGCAGCGGCCATGGTCAGGCAAGCTCCGGATTCGGGTTCGTGATGCGGGCCAGGTATTGGACGCGCGGGCGATTGTTGAACTCGCCGAGTAGCTGGTAGGCGCGCTCCAACTTTTGCAGGTTGGTGGCGCGTGCCTTCTTGTCGTTGAGGTCACCGAACACGATGGCGTCGGTCGGGCACGTCTCTTGGCACGCCGTCTTGATTTCGCCGTCTTCGATCGCGCGGTGCGCGTTCTTGGCCGGAATCTTGGCGTTTTGGATGCGTTGCACGCAGAAGGTGCACTTTTCCATCACGCCGCGCGAACGAACCGTGACTTCCGGGTTGAAGACCATGGCCTTCAACTTCATCTTCGGATCTTCGGTCGGGGTGAACGGCGTGATGCCGATCACGTCCAAGTTGTAGTTGAAGTAGTTGAAGCGCCGCACCTTGTACGGGCAGTTGTTCGAGCAGTAGCGAGTACCGATGCAGCGGTTGTAGACCATGTCGTTCAGCCCTTCGTGGCTGTGCATGGTCGCGCCGACTGGACACACCTGCTCGCAGGGCGCGTTCTCGCACTGCTGGCAGGGCATGGGCTGGAAGCGCAGCTCCGGCTCGTTGGGGTTGCCGCGGTAGTAGCGGTCGACGCGCAGCCAGAGCATCTCGCGGCCCATGGCCACGTTCTCTTGGCCGACGACCGGGATGTTGTTCTCGGCTTGGCAGGCCGTGACGCAAGCGCTGCAGCCGATGCACTTGTTGAGGTCGATGGCCATGCCCCACTTGTGGCCCTCGTACGAGACGGGGTCGACCCACAGGTTGAGCTCGTGCGGCTGGTGCACCAGGTGCTTGGCGAAGTGCGGCTCCTTCTTGAACTCTTCGTAAGGAGCTTCGCGCACCAGCTCGGGCAGGCGCTCGGCGATGCCGTCGAGCCCGATTTGGTCCATCGCGTACAGGTCTTGCGTGTTGGCTAGGCGCTTGCCGGGGCCGCTGGTCGCGACCCGGACGCCACTCGCGAAGAAGGGGGCTTCGCTCGTGCGGATCAGGTTCACGTTGCCACCGACCGGCGTGACGTCGGTGCCGGTCTTGCCGCCGACACGGCCCGCGTGCGTGCGGCCGTAGCCGAGCGCCACCTTGATCGAGCCTTCGGCCGAGCCGGGCGCGACGATGCAGGGCACGTCGACGCTCTTGCCACCCAGCGTGAGGGTGAGCACGTCACCGTCGGTGACGCCCAGCTCCTTGGCGGTGGCGACGCTGAAGAAGGCGCCGTTGTCCCAAGAGAGCTTGGAGAACGACTCGGGCAGCTCTTGCAGCCATGCGTTGTTCGCGAACCGGCCGTCGTAAATCTTCGGGCAGGGCACGAAGCGCACTTCGAACCCACCGTTCGAAACGGAGCCCGACAGCTCGCGCTCGCTCAGCTTGACCGCCGCGATGGGCTGCAGCTTGGGAGACACGCGGTCGAAAGCCGAGCCTTCGACGATGCCGTCGTGAATGGCCTTGCGGAAGCGACGGTCATCGCCCAGCAGGCCCTTGTGCTGGTTACGCACCAGCTCGAGACCCTTCGGCTCTTCACCGAGCAAGCGCGCCAACACCTCGAGCGAGGTACGGCCGCCGAAGATCGGAGCGATCAGCGGCTGTACGATGCTGATCGTGCCGTCGTAGGCGCGAGCATCGCCCCAGCTCTCGAGGTAGTGCGCGGCCGGCAGGTGCCAGGTCGCGTCTTGCGACGTTTCGTCCTCGTACAGGCCGAGCCGCACGCTGAACGCCACCTTGTCGAGGGCGGCCGCGAAGGCCACGTCGCTGGGTGCGTCGTAGGAGGGGTTTCCACCGAGCACGAGCAGCGTTTCGACGCGACCCGCCGCCATCTCTTCGGTGAGCGCCTTCAGGCCCTCGACGTCGGAGCTCACCGAGTCCGCGGTGTCTTCGGTGTAGAACACGGTGCGCCCGGTGTTGCCGAGCAGCACGTTCAAGCGCTCGACCAGCGCGTGCACCTCGGCCGGCTGGTGCAGACCAGCGACCACGATGCTCTTGCCGATGTTGGCGAGCAGATCCTTGGCGACCGCGCCCAGGAACTTTTGCACCTTGGCGTCGTTCAAGAACTCCGCGTTGGGCTTGGCTTGACCCGCGCCCTGCTCGGGCAGCGGCGCAGCCTTCGCGCTGATCTCGGCGTCCAAGTAGGCCGCCACGGCCTTGATCTGCTCCGAGCGCAGCGCCAAGCGGTGATCCGAAGTGGCGCCCGTCGAGCTGAAGGCGCTCTCGATCACGTACAGGCGATTCATCTCCTCGTGATCGGGCGTGCGACCCTTGGTCAGGCCTCGCGCATTCGCCAGGCCGCCCGGGAACGACGGCGCGCAGAAGTCGGCGTCGAGGCTGACGATGACCTTGGCTTCGGCGAACGAGTAGTGAACGCGGTGCGGCTTGCCGAACGCCAGAGCGGTGCCGGCAGCGCGACCGTTGCTGGCCAACGACTCGAACGTGACCCACTTGGAAAGAGGGAACGCCGCCAGCCAGCGCTCTTTCAAGGCGCCCAGCGTGGGCGACGAGCTGCGCTCCGACAACACGCGCAGGCCTTCACCGCGCGTGGCGCGCAGCTTCTTGAACTGCTCTTTGGCGGCCTTGTCGAAGGCCTCGAAGGTGGAGACGTCGCGACCGCTGCCGTTCTTCTGGCTGACCGCGTCGCTGCGATCCGGATCGTAAACGCCGAGCACGCTGCCTTGATGGTACGTGCTGGCGGCGCCCAAGCTCTCGGGGTGCAGCGGGTTGCCGTCGACCTTGATGGGTCGGCCGTCGTAGCTGGTGGCGTGTAGCCCGAACGCGACGCCGTTCAGATCCATGGCCGTGGCGTAGCGAGTGGTGGTGCCGGGGATGACACCTTCCGGGCGGCGCGTCATCGGCAAGATCTTGTCCTCGTGCCAACGGCAACCGGCCAGACCCGCCATCGAGAAGGACGCGCCCATCACCTGCATGAAGCGGCGCCGACCAGGCGAGTCGGGCGGCAGCTGATTGAGCGGTTCCGAGAACTCGCGTTCCACCGCGTCGCGGAACGCCGGAGTTTGATCGAGCTCGGCCAGGCTCCGCCAATACGTGGCTTTCTTGGGCGAATGCCCAAGATCACTAGGCAGAGCCGAGGCCGTGTCTGTGGCGCGCGGCGAGTCGCTGCGCTCCGAAACAACCCTGAGCTTCTTGTTCATCGATGACATGTCGAGCAGTCGGTGGGCGGGTTGATGTGATTTTCGGCGCGCAGTTTGGCGCCGTAAGCCTCGGGATCGCCGTTGGGCGCCTTCCAGGCCATGTTCGTGACCTCGCTGGGAGGCCGAAGGTTCGGTTCCGGATGACGATGGCAGTCCAAGCACCAGCTCATGCTGAGCGGCTTGGCTTGGTACACTTCGTCCATCTGGTCGACGCGGTCGTGGCAGGTCACGCAGCCGACGCCGCGCGTCACGTGCGCGCTGTGGTTGAAGTAAGCGTAGTCGGGCAGGTCGTGGACCTTGAGCCACTCGACCGGCAGGCCGCTCGCGAAGCTGTCACGCACCGGCGCGAGCTTGGGGCTGCTCGTCCAGACTTTACTGTGACAGTTCATGCACGTTGCCGTTGGAGGGATGGCCGCGTGCGCGGCTTTCTCGACGGTGTTGTGGCAGTAGCGACAGTCCATGCCCATCTGCCCAGCGTGCAGCTGGTGGCTGTACGGAACGGGCTGCTTCGGCTGGAAGCCGACGTCCGTCGTCTGGGGGGAAGCGCCGTACCAGACCAGGCCGATCACGTAGATAGGCGCGGTGCTCAGGAACAAGCCGGCGAGCTGTCGTGTTTTATTGGCCCAACGAGGGAAGACGAAGAGGCTCATGAAGACAGACCGAGCGTGCGGGCACGCGACGCCCGCGGCCGCCGTGTGCGAAGGGTTATCGAGGTGCAGGTCATTTGGGGCGGGATAAGGGAGCCGTTCCCGCCTCTGCAACACGCCGGCTTTGTTTCAGAAAGCCGCGTTAGGGGCGGGTACGAATCGCCTACCAAGGGCGATTTCCGCAGTGGACGCGCGACCTTATGCGCCGCTCCAAACCAAATGTAAATGATCACGCGCGGCCGAGCGCTCGGATGTTGGATAACTGCGCGTAATCACGGAGGATAGTTCCGTATCGCAGGGCTGTTTCCGATGCGCGACGGGCGCCCCCAGTAGGGCCATCACGCCACGCCGCGTCGAGCTTCCGCGGGGCCCATCGCGCTGTTGAAACAGGCCTGATCGGGGCCCCGAAACAAACCAAAGCCGGTCGCGCTTTCGCGGGACCGGCTTGGTTTACCTATCGATCGACAGGTGCAGGGCGGCTAGCGCGGTTCAGAACTCACGCATCTGGCGACGGATCTTACCGATGGCTTGCTCTTGCAGCTGGCGGATGCGCTCGCGCGACAGGTTGTACTTGTCGCCGATCTCCTTCAGCGTGAGCTCGTCCTCGTTGTCGAGGCCGAAGCGCCAGCGAATGATGCGCGATTCGATGGGCGTGAGGGTGCCCAGCAAGCGCTGCACTTCTTCGGCCCACTTGGCGTTCGCCAAGCTGTCGTAGGGGGACAGCGAGTTCTCCTCGACCAAGAAGTCGATGAAGCGGCGTCCGTCCTCGTCGCCGACCGGGCGGTCGAGCGAGAACGGAGTGTCGGCGTACAGGTCCTTCACCTTGTCGAGCTTGTCGCGGGGAACGCCCGTTTCCTTCTCGAGCTCTTCGATCGTCGGCTCTTTGCCGGTCCGAGCGATGATGGTTTGCGTCGCGCGCGACACGCGGTTGTACGTGTCGAGCATGTGCACCGGAATGCGCACAGCACGGCCCTTGTCGGCCAGGGCGCGGCTGATGGCATGCCTGATCCACCACGAAGCGTACGTGCTGAAGCGGTAGCCGCGGGTGTGGTCGAAGCGTTCGACCGCCTTCATCAGGCCGATGTTGCCTTCCTGAATCAGGTCGATCAGCGGCAAGCGACCGCGGTTGTAGCGGCGGGCAATGCTGACCACGAGCCGCAGGTTCGCTTTCACGAAGCGGTTCTTGGTGCGGCGCTGGGCCGAGTCCGTCGAACGCACCTTGTCGAGGTAGCGCTTGTAGGCGGGCGTCTCGGGGATGTTCTCCGCTTCGACCTCGGCCGTGTCTTCGTCCGGCAGGCGGCCTGCATCTTTGGCCAGGCGCAGCGCGCCGTGCATCCAAATGCGGTCGGAGTCGGGCAGACGCACGGCTTGCGCGAGCGCCTGTGACAGCTCAGTCCAGCTGCGCTGCTGGTCGGCGTGCAGCTTGCTGCGCTGCTTCTTGTAGATTTTGACCAGCTTGCGGAGCTCGCCAATCTGCGCGATTTCCAGCCGTTCTTCCGGGTTCATCTCGTTCAAGCCGCTGTCGAGCATGTCGAGCATGCGTTCGGCGACCGGCACGTAGGCCAGCAAGGCGGCCCAGTGATCGATCTCGGCGTGCTCGACGGCTTGCGCGGCGCGCAGCTCTTCGTCGGGGCCCATCACCTGATGGGTCGCCATGTCGCGGAAGTAGCGCGACAGCATCGAGTCGTTGGAAGCGTCGGCCGTGGGCGCGGGCGCCTCTGAAGCGAAGCCAGCGACGTCGCCCGACGAGGTGTCGAGGAACTCCTCGGGGCTGTCCGGTCCGGATTCGCTTAGCCCGGACGGAGCGGCTCGGACCGCAGTCTGCTCGGGCGAGTCCTCGGTGTACTCTTCCTCGCGGCGCGGCTGAGTGTTGGTGCTCTTCTGGGACATGGTGGGCCTTGCCTTACTTTGCGTTCGGGTGGGCGGGGGCTCTACCCCGCGCTCGGGAGCGGTGGCGCTCGGCAGCGCCTTAGCGACTTCGGGACGTTTCGGAGAAGTTTTCAGCAAATTGCGTGCCGAGGCAGCGGCGCTCACGGGCGGGGGCGCGGAGGGGGCTGATCGTGCCCCACGGCCGGCGCCGCTTTGCGGTGCTGGCGGAGTCTTCTTAGGTTCCCGGTGCGCCATAAAATCAGTTTGAAACTCAGATGGTTTTAGATACGTTGCCCGAGGCTCCAGAGATCCACCTTGAGGTGGATTTTGGCTTGGCCGGTTTGACCGACCTGTTGGGGTGTGCATCTCTCTTGGGGCCCGCTGGGGCCACTGCCGATCACTCAACAACAGTACGGCGCTTCTGTTCCGCGACCTTAGATGCGCGGCGAAAACGCCTTATTTACATCAGGCTGGCGAGGCGGTTCGTCAACCACCGTTGCCTACCGGATGGCGGGCCGTTAGCACACAGTTGTTGCCCGGGCATCCGCTTCCGACCCCGTTTCAGGGTCGGGCTCGCGACCGCCGAGCCCGGGTGGCGTGCAAGTATTGCGAGGTCGCCGAGGAGGGCGACCACCCGGTTGGCAGGCGGCACAGGCTGTGCCGCCCTCTGGCAGCGGCGTCCCGCCCAAGGACTCGAAGATGTCGGGACTGTCTCGTCCGGAGATGGAGACTGAAAAAGCCGGTCTCGTCAGTTAGACGAGGCCGGCTTTCAGAAGTGAAATCTGGCCTTGCATTCTGCGAGGTCAGATTTGGCTAAGTCCTTGATCCGATCGCCCCGCCTGGTAGGGGCCAGTAGGCCCCTGTCGGGGCCTGTAGGGCGCTCGGGGTAGGTATCAGCCTTTCGCGACTGCCATCTGGGCGAGCTTGGCGAAACCCGCCGCGTCGTTGACGGCCATGTCGGCCATCACCTTGCGGTCGAGCTCCAGCCCGGCCTTTTTGAGGCCCGCGATCAGACGCGAGTAGCTGGTGCCGTTCACGCGGCAAGCGGCGTTGATGCGAGCGATCCACAGCGAGCGGAAGTCACGCTTGCGGAGCTTGCGGCCGATATAGGCGTACTGCCACGACTTCCACAGGACGTGGAACGCTTGGCGGTAGCGGTTCTTGCGGCCGCCGAAGAAGCCTTCGGTTTGCTGAAGAACGCGCTTGTGACGACGACGGGGACTCGGACCACGTTTTACTCTGGACATGGGAGTTCCTCTCGCTCAGCCGTACGGAAGAAGGAGTTTGACGCGGCCTTCCATGGCCTTGTCGACCATGTCTTGGTCGCGCAGGCGGCGGCGCTGTTTGCGGGATTTCCCGATCATATTGTGCTGCGCGCCGCACTTCGAGCGGCGAATGCGGCCGCTGCCGCTGATCTTGAACCGCTTGGAAGCGGCTCGGTTCGACTTCATTTTCGGCATTATCGACTCTCCACGGAGGCCTGAGCTCCAGACCGGGGTCCTCGAAATGAGGTGCTTGTAGCCCGGGGGGCCGGACTTATGACGGAAGCCCCAGCGCTCGTCAAGGATCTCAGGTCGCGTGCCGCGGGATGCGAGAAGCGCGGCTACGAGACGCGCTGGGAGGGGAGGGGCGGCGCGTGCCGCTCCTTCAAGGAAGACACATCCGGTAGCGCTGGACATGAAGGTCGCTGCCCTTGATTTCGCCAGGTTGGATCCAGGCCACGGCGACCTGCTCGGTGGGAAGGATGCCGACGGCGGGCCAATCCGGCCCGACGAAGCCCAGCTCTTCCGAGGTGTCGTTGGCGGCGATTCGCACGAGGCCTGTATCGGCGTCGCCACCAATGTTGGTCGATACGGGTTTGCCGGGCGTCGAGAAGTCGACGCGGCCCAGCGCCAGGCTGAGTCGGCCTTCGGCGACGGTCGCATCGTCGTCTCGCACCGTGATTTGCGGGACGGCCAGCACCGAATAGACGATGCCAGGATCGTCGGTCGGAAAGTGCAGGGTGGCGCCCGCCACGTTGCGGAGCCCGTTGGAGGGCGTGGCCTTGCTGCAGTCGTCGGGCAGCGGAGTGCAGGTGCCTTTGGTGCACGCCACTCCTCCGCCGCCGCTCGCCAGGTAGTCGGCGCCGAAGCGCGTGACGTTGGTGAGCCACACGCCAGGGATCTGCGTGGCGATGACCGACGAGCTCAAGTAGCTGCCCGGACGAGTTTCGCACTCGGGAAGCGCCACACGGTTCTGGCCGGCCGTCTCCACGTAGGTGCCCACCGCGCTGCCAGCGGCGTTTTGAACCGTGAACATGACGGCCGGCTTGTCTTCCGCCGTAGAGAGGAGAGAGAGCGTATTGGCGGGCGAGGTCGCGGCCCCGAACGTGTCGGTGCGGGCCGCGCCGACGCTGTGCACCGCGATGGTTTGGTCAGCCTGAATCCAGGCGCCCACGATGGTGCCGCCGATGTTGAGCGCCTGTGGGAAGACGCTGGGGCTCTCCAGGTAGGACGCGCCAACGAGGTTGGTCATCGTCTTGCCGTCCTGATTCACCAGGTGAAACACCCTAGCCGCCAAATTGCCGAGCTTAGGCTTGGCTGCCAAAAAGCCGTGTAAAGCCACCTCGCCCAGGGCCAGCTCTTCGACAGCCAGGCCGACGTTGCTCACCGGAACGCCCTCGAGCGTGATGTCGGTGCCCAACGGCTCGAGCTCGCTGCCGTCGCTAGCCAAGCGGTACAGCGCGACTTGCTGCACGCCGTCTTTGACCAGCAGCGCCGAGAAGTAGAAGAGCTTGCCGCTGGCCGCGACCGAGACGCGCTCGTACGAGTCGGCCGGCAGCATTACGTCGAAGCCGTCGAGCACCAGGCCTTCTGCTGGCTCGTGTACGCAGCTGGGTGTGCCGCTCTCGTCGCAAGTGTCCACGGTGCAAGGGTCGTGGTCGTCACAGTCGCCGCACGCCGCGCCAGGGCTGCCGGCTTCGCCGCCCACTGGTCCGCCGCCGGCGTCGCCCCCGACAGCCGTGCTGGCAGCGCCGCCAGCGGCAGGCTCGCCGCCAGCGCCCGGGCTGGGCCCCCGCTGCAGGTCGTCGTAGTCGAGCAAGAACACGCACGACGCCAAGAACGGCGTCACCAGCAGCGGCAACCAGCGCTGAGCTCCGCTGCGCATCAAAAGCTCCAAGCGGCGCTGGCCGCAGCGGCACTGGGGCCGAGCGCTAGGTCGAAGCGCGGCGAGTTACGAGCGAGCTCGTCGTCGTCGCTCGGCGTCGTGAGCAAGAGCGCGACACCCAAACCGACCCCCAAGACCGCGGCGCCGGTCAGTACGGTGCTGGTGATCGCGAAGGCGCGGCTGCCGGACACCTGAGAGTCGCGGCACTGGTGGCCGCAGCTGGCTTTGGCGTCGTCGTATTTGGAGTTGGCGATGAGCCCGGTGGCGAGCGATGCCCCGGCCAGCACCCCGCCCACGCCCAGGCTGATGAACGCGGGCATGCGGTTGGGCGGGCTCTTGCCGTGCGGCTGGCTCGTCGGTTCGGTAGCTGCTTTGGCCGCTGGCGCGGGCTTTTCCGCGGGCGTGGGTGGGGGCGGGGCGGGAGCGGCTGCGCTGGCGGCCGCCTGGTCTTGCTGTTGCAACCGCTTCTCGAGGTTTTGGATGCGCAGTTTGACCGTTTCGACGTGCTGGCCCTGCGGGGCGGCTTCCAGGTAGCCCTTCAAGGCCGCCACCGCCGAGCCGAGATCGCTCCGGCGCTCGTGCACGGTGGCCAGGTTGAGCAAGATCTCGGGGCGTTTGGACAGGTCGTACGCCTTTTGAAAGGCTTTGAGCGCGTTGTCGTAGTCGCTCTCCTCCAAGTAGGCGACGCCCGAGTCGAAGTGGCGCCGCGCCAGCTCATCCGAGGTGCTTTGCGCGTGAGCCGCCACACTGGTGAGCCAAACGCCACAAGCCAACATGACAGCGGCGCCAAGCGAACCCGGGCGCTGCCTTCTCCCTGAAAGCATGGCCGATACCCTTATCATGGATGCGCCCCGAACCTGGGGCCGACGCCGCGTTTCCGGCGCCTGACGTTTTCAACGGAGCTGGATTCAAACTACCGTTTTCGCGCTTGAGGCTGCGGTGCTAGGGGGCATGCGCGATGCCGGCACGAAGTGACATCAAGAAGATTCTGCTGATTGGTTCGGGCCCGATCGTCATCGGCCAAGCCTGCGAGTTCGACTACTCGGGCACTCAAGGCGCGAAGGCGCTGACCGAGCTTGGCTACGACGTCGTGCTCGTGAACTCGAACCCGGCCACGATCATGACCGATCCGGAGCTGGTGCGGCGCACGTACGTGGAGCCGCTAACCGTGCAGGCGCTGTCAGCGATCATCGAACGTGAGCGGCCCGACGCGCTGTTGCCCACGCTGGGCGGACAGACTGCGCTGAACCTGGCGCTCGAGCTGAACGAAGCCGGCGTGCTGTCGAAGTACGGCGTGCAGTTGATCGGCGCGCAGGTCGACGCCATTCGCAAAGCGGAAGACCGCAAGCTGTTCAAGGAGGCCATGAACAACTGCGGCCTCAACTCCGCGCGCTCCGGCGTCGCGCACACCGTCGAAGAAGCGCGCGAGATCGTCAAAGAAACGGGCTACCCCGTGATCTTGCGGCCCAGCTTCACCATGGGCGGCTCGGGTGGCGCGGTGGTTACCGATCCGGCCGAGCTCGACATGCGCGTGGCGTGGGCGCTGCAGCAGTCGCCGACGTGCGAGGTGTTGGTCGAAGAGAGCCTGATCGGCTGGAAAGAGTACGAGCTGGAGGTCATCCGCGACAAAGCGGACAACTTCATCGTCGTTTGCTCGATCGAAAACATCGACCCGATGGGCGTGCACACGGGCGACTCGATCACCGTCGCGCCGGCCATGACCCTGACGGACAAGGAATACCAGCGCCTGCGCGACGCCGCGCGCGCCGTCATGCACGAGATTGGCGTCGAGACGGGCGGCTCGAACGTACAGTTCGCGGTCGACCCCAAGACTGGCCGCGTGATCGTGATCGAGATGAACCCGCGCGTGTCTCGCTCGAGCGCGCTCGCGTCCAAGGCCACCGGCTACCCGATCGCCAAGATCGCCGCCAAGCTGGCCGTCGGCTTCACGCTCGACGAGCTGACCAACGACATCACCGGCACCAGCGCCGCGTTCGAGCCGACCATCGACTACGTGGTCGTCAAGTGGCCGCGCTTCGCGTTCGAGAAGTTCCCCGGCTCCGACCCGCGCCTGGGCACGCAGATGAAGAGCGTCGGCGAAGCGATGTCCATCGGGCGCACGTTCTGTGAGTCGCTGCAAAAGGCGGCGCGCTCGCTGGAGACGGGCAAGACCGGCTTCATCAGCCTGTTCGATCGCATCGACTACCGCACGCTGTCGCTCGAGCCCGACACGCGTCGCGACTTGAAGCATGACGCGCCGCCCGCACCGCGCGGGCGCCGCACGCTCCCGCCCGGCGCCCAGAGCGAGATGGTAACCGCCATCGAGCGTGCCATCGCGGTGCCGACGGCCGATCGCTTGTTTTACGTGGGCGACGCGATTCGCGCCGGCATTCCGTTGCCGCGCATCTTCGACCTGACCGGCATCGACCCGTGGTTCTTGGCGCAGATGCAGCGCATCGTGAACATGGAGGGCGACATCAAAGCGGCGCCCGAGCTGTCGGCAGAGGTGCTGCGCGACGCCAAGCGCCTCGGCTTCAGCGATCCGCAGATCGCCACCTTGCGCGGTTTGACGCAGAAAGAAGTGCGCGAGAAGCGCCTCGCGCTGGGCGTCACGCCGGTGTTCGGTCGCGTGGACACGTGCTCCGCCGAATTTCCGGCCAAGACGCCGTACCTGTACTCGAGCTTCGAGAGCGAGTCGGAAGCCGAGGTCAGCTCGAAGAAGAAGGTCGTCATCCTCGGCGGCGGACCGAACCGCATCGGCCAAGGCATCGAGTTCGACTACTGCTGCTGCCATGCGGTGTTCGCGCTGCGCGAGCTGGGCATCGAGACCATCATGGTCAACTGCAACCCCGAGACGGTGTCGACCGACTACGACACCTCCGACCGCCTGTATTTCGAGCCGCTGACGCTCGAAGACGTGCTGGCAATCTGCCGCGAGGAAGCGCAAAAAGGCGAGCTCTTGGGGGTGATCGTTCAGTTCGGCGGCCAGACGCCGCTCAAGCTGGCCGTGCCGCTGGAGCAGGCCGGCATTCGCCTGCTCGGCACGAGCGCCGACGCCATCGATCGCGCCGAAGACCGCGAGCGCTTCGACGCGCTGCTGACCAAGCTCAACCTGGCGCGCCCGCGCGCCGGCATCGCCAAGAGCGTCGAGGAAGCCCGCGCCATCGCCGAGAGCATCGGCTTTCCGGTGTTGGTCCGGCCCTCCTACGTGCTGGGCGGCCGCGCCATGATGAACTGCTGGAGCGCCGAAGAGCTGGCCGGCTACGTGCAAGTCGCGATCGACGCGGCCATGGAAGAGGGCGGCTCGCAGACCCTGCTGATCGATCAATACCTGCGCAACGCCATCGAGGTCGACGTCGACTGCGTCTCCGACGGCAAGCGCGCGGTGATCGGCGGCGTGATGCAGCACATCGAAGAAGCCGGCGTGCACTCCGGTGACTCCACCAGCGTTTTGCCGCCGCACTCGCTCGACGTCGAGGTCGTGGCGCGCATCGAAGAGAGCACCAAGGCGTTGGCGCTGGAGCTGGGCGTGGTCGGGCTGATGAACGTGCAGTTCGCGGTAAAAGACGGCGACGTGTACGTCTTGGAAGTGAACCCGCGCGCGTCGCGCACGGTGCCGTTCGTGGCCAAGGCCACCGGGCGTCCGCTGGCCAAGATCGCCGCCAAGGTGATGGTCGGCCGTACGCTGGACGAGCTGGGCGTGACCGACGGCAGCGTACCCATGCACGTGGCCGTGAAGGAGTCGGTGTTCCCGTTCAACAAGTTCCCGGGCGTCGACACCATCCTCGGGCCAGAAATGCGCTCGACGGGTGAGGTGATGGGTATCGCCATGAACGTCGCTTTGGCGTTCGGCAAATCGCTGGCCGCCTCCGGCTTCAAGCTGCCCGACGGCGGCCGCGTCTTCATCAGCGTGAAGGACGACGACAAAGCGCAGGCGTGTCAGTTGGCGCGGCGGCTGCGCAACCTGGGCTTCACCATCGTGGCCACCGGCGGCACCGCCAAAGCGCTCGAGCGCTCGCGCATCCCGGCCGAGCGCGTCAACAAGGTGCTCGAAGGCTCGCCGCACGTGGTCGATCGCATCGGCTCGGGCGACATTCAGCTGGTCATCAACACCACGCAGGGCACCAAGGCGATCGCCGACAGCTACTCGATCCGCCGCAACGCCTTGCTCGCCAACATTCCCTACTTCACGACCATGTCCGCCGGCCTCGCGCTGGCCGACGCGCTGGAAGCGACCGTGCTCCTCCAGGGGCGCGGCGCCCAAGTGCGCAGCCTCCAAGAGTGGCACTCGCGCGGGTAGCGGGGGTAGGCCGAGCTCAGGCGCCCAGCTGGGCGCCGCCGCCCCACACGGAACTAAGCCTGCGCTGGCACGGACCCAGATTTTTTCACAGGAAGGGCAGAAGGTCAGAAGGGCGAGCAAAGATTTGGGGCGCAGCACCCGTCCGGCACCTGCGTTGCCAAGGGAAGCTTCGTAACGCCACCTCCAGGTGCGACGCGAGCGCTCGATACAGCTCGGCGCCATCCGATCTTCTGTCCTTCTGCCCTTCCTGTGAAAAAATCTGGGGACTTGGGGCGTCGCTAGCGGCTGCGTAGGGCGTGGTACGATGCGGGCATGGCGCGGCAGCAGTATCCGCTCGAGGCGCTCCGCAAGTTGCGGGACGAGAAGGCGGAGGCGTTGCTGCAGGCGTTGGCCGAGCAGGTGGCTCGCACTCAGAGCGCCGAGGCAACGTGCGCCGAGCGGGAGCGGGTGCGGCGTGAGCATGCGGCTCGTGCGGCCGAGGTCGTGCAGACCGAGCAGCAACGATTGGCGGCAGGCGGCGTGAGCGGGGTCGATCTACTGCGCGTCGCCGAGTTCGAGGTGGCGGCGCGCGCGCAAGCCCAACTGCTGGAGCGCGCCGAGGCCGAGGCTCGGCAAGTCTTGGCCAAGGAACGCGCCGCCGAGCAAAAACTGCGCGAAGAGCAGACTGCACGGGAAGCGGAAGCCAAGCTCGTGCGTAACCACGAGGCCAGCTTCCACGAACGCCAAGCCGTGCTGGCTCAAAAGACCGAGGAAGAAGCGGCGCTCGAGCAATGGAACGCGCGACGTCACTGAAAAAGCCGGGCCGCTGGCGCTCGCTAGCGCTTGGCGGCGTGCTCGTAGGCCTGTGTGGGGTCGCGTATTCGTGCGCCAGCGCCAGCCCAAAAGCGCGCTTGCCCGACAAGCAGCCGGAAAAAGTCGCGCGCGTGATCGCTCCGGGGGCGCCTGCCGACACGAGCCCGGCGCCCGAGCCGCTGTCGTTGGAGAGCTTTCGTCCGCTCATTGCGGAGCCGCGTTACGACGCCGCGCGCCTCAAGCAGGAAGCGGGCGACTACGCGGCAGCCGCCGAGCTGGCGCGGGCAGCATTGGCCAAGAGCCCGCCGCCGCTGGGCGAGGTAGACCGGCACCGTTTCTTGTTGGCGCGCTTGCTGGAGCGCGCCGGGCGCTTCGCGGAAGCGCGCGACACGTTCGTGAGCGTTTCGGCGGCGTCGCTTTTGGCTCCGTATGCGGAGCTGGGCGCCGGACGCATGGAGCTTGCTTTGGGCGCCGCGGACCGCGCGTTGTTGCACGTGGGCAAGGCGGGTGAGGCTCTGCCGCCTGCCGCCGGGCGCCGCCGCTTGCTGGCAGACGCGGCGCTCAAGTCGGGGGCGCGCGAGATTGCGCTGCGCGAATACCGCGGGCTATTGGCGGCCGCTTCCGGAGATCGCGAGCGCGCCGGCTATGCGTTGTCGTTGTTGGGCGCGCTTTGGGTCGACAAAAAGGACCAAGCGCGCCCCGCCGAAGAGCTTCAAGAAGCCCTGCGCCTGACGCGACAACTCGCGGCCGCCGGCGAAGACGACCCCGCACTGCGCCGGCAAGCGCAGGCCCAGGAAAAACAGTGGTTGGCGCTGGTGCCCGAGGCCGACCGGCAAGCGCTGTCGCTGCCCAGCAGCGCCGAGCAACTCGAGCGCGTGCGCGCGTTGGTCGATGCGCGGCGCTTCGAGCCAGCGCAAGCGCTGCTGGCGACGCTCGCGCCGTTCGACCCGGCTTCCAGCGAGCCCGAAGCGTGTGAAGCCGAGGTGTTGCGCGGCAAGGTCGCGCTGGCCAGCAAGCGCTCGAGCGACGCCGAAAAGTCGTACCTGCTCGTTGCGCACGCGCATTGCGCCGAAGAGCAACGGGCGCGCGCGTTGTACGCGGCCGGAAAAGCCGCCGCAGGTGGCGGTCGTCACGCGCTGGCCGTGAAGTATTTTGCCGAGCTCGAGCGCACGTTTCCGCAGCAAAGCGTGGCCGACGACGCGCGGCTGTACGGCGCGCTCAGCTCGCTGGAGCTCGGCGACGAAGCGCACTTCACCGAAGCCCTGGCCAGCATGCCCGACGACTACCCGGACGGCGACATGCTGGCCGAAGGTTGCTTCCGGCTGGCGCTGCGCCGCATGGAAAAGCGAGACTTTCAGAGCGCCGCGCGCCCGCTCACACGCGCGGTCGAGAAGCTGCCGGCGTTCGAGGCGGGCCGCGGCGGCGATTTCGCGGGGCGAGAGCGCTACTTTTTGGCACGGGTGCAGGTCGAGACGGGGGAGGTCGAGCGCGGCCTGGCCGGCTACGAGAAGCTGATCGAGGAGGTGCCGCTCGGCTACTACGTGCGCGCGGCATACACCGCGCTGGCTCGCGCCGACGTGGAGCGCGCCAAAAAAGCGCTCGAGCGCACCGCGCAGGCTGCCTCGCTCGAACCGCCCAGCATTCGCCGCCCACCCGCCCAGCTCGGGCTCGGCTTTCGGCGTGCGCTCGAGCTGGCTTCGGTCGGCGAGCTCGACTGGGTGCGGGCGGAGCTGTCCGCCCTGTCCGCAGAGTCGGCGGCGCCCGAGGTCGCGTTCAACGCGGCCGCCTTGTACGCACGCGCCGGTGCTTTCAAGTTGTCCAGCGACGCCGCGCGCTCGGTATTGGGCCGAATGCCGCCGCGTTTTCCGGCTGGCGCTTGGCTGGACGCGTGGAAGCTGGCCTACCCCAGGCCGTACGTGGACCTGGTCAGCGAACAAGCCAAGAAGAACGCGCTCCCGCCTTCGTTGATCTACGCGGTCATGCGCGAAGAATCTGCGTTCGACCCCGACGCCGAAAGCCCCGCAGACGCCTACGGGTTGATGCAGCTGATCTTGCCGACCGCGCGCAGCGCCGGCAAGGCCTTGGGGCTGCCACACGATCGCATCTCTCTCAAGCGGCCGAGCGTCAACATTCCGCTCGGCGCGCGCGTGCTGGGCAAGTACCGCGATCAGTTCCCGCAAGATCCGCTGCTGGCGGTGGCCGCGTACAACGCGGGGCCTGGCGCGGCGCAGCGCTGGCGGCGAGACCGGCCAGGCGCGAGCTTCGATTTGTGGGTCGAGCTGATTCCGTACGTAGAGACGCGGCGCTACATCAAGCGGGTGCTGGGCAGCGCGGCCGTCTACGCCGTGGTGTACGAAGAGAGCGCCCAACCCGAAGCGCTGGCTCTGCCGCTGTCCGTCAGCCTCTGAGTTGCGGGCGCCGCACAGCCGCGGTACGAGCGCCCATGGCCGTACCGTCGAACATGCGTGAGCTGGGGACGCCCATGCCCAGCTTCAATTTGCCCGACACCGTTTCGGGCAAGCTCGTTTCCTCCACGTCGCTCGCCGGCAAGCCGGCGGTGGTGATGTTCATCTGCAATCACTGCCCGTACGTGAAGCACATTCGCGTGGGTCTGGCGGCGTTTGGGCGCCATTGCCAAGAGCGCGGCGTCGGCATGGTGGCCATCAGCTCCAACGACGTCGTCGCCTATCCCGATGACGGGCCCGAGGCCATGGCGCTCGAGGCGCGCCAGTCGGGCTATGTTTTTCCGTATTTGTTCGACGAATCGCAAGCCGTGGCGCGCGCGTTCGACGCCGCTTGCACGCCCGATCTCTACATTTACGACGCTGAGGGCAAGCTCGCGTACCGCGGTCAGTTCGACGACAGTCGGCCCAAGAACACCCTGCCTGTCACGGGCGCTGACGCGCAAGCCGCGGTCGACGCACTGCTGGCAGGCCAGGCGCCCACGGCTGACCAGAAGCCGAGCATCGGCTGCAACATCAAGTGGAAGAGCGCGTAGCGGCTAGCTGACAGCTAGCAACTGGCCGGGCCGAAAATTTAATCTGCAGGCGAAACTCCGTCGATATCGCGTGTGATGCCGATGTGGGGAGACGTGCGTCCGTCATTGGCAATCTGCGTTTTGAGAAGAATCGGCTACCTTATGCAGATAGCGGACACGGAGTGCTGGGCTCGACACGCTGAGGTGCGCACATGGCTAGAACAGTGAAGCGAAGAATTTTTAGCAGCGTTGGCGTGGGCTTGGGCCTCATGCTCTCGGCCCTTGGCACCAGCTGCGGCGGAGCTGACGAGAGCTTGGTCTCGCCCTGTAAATCCGAGCTGACGTGCGGCCAGAAGTGTGACGCCGTCAACGCTTGCGGCAGCGGCACCTACTGCGGCAGTGACGCCACCTGTACCGCCGAGTGCGTTCCCGGCGACAACCGCTGCGGCGCTACCAGGGCCTGTAACGGCAGCGGCCATTGCGTCGCGGGCCCCAACATCAGCGTTGGCGGCAGCTCCAGTTTGCCTTCGGGCGGTGGCACGGGCGTGTGCGCATCCACTGCGGTCGACCTAGGTCATCAACTGCCAACGGTGCTGCTGCTGGTCGATCAGTCAGGCAGCATGAACGCCGAGTTTGGAACCAGCGACCGCTGGCAGACGCTGCGCACGGCGCTGATGACGCCCGGCACCGGCATCGTCAACACCCTGCAGGGACAAGTTCGCTTCGGCCTGACGTTGTACAGCGGCCGTGACGGCGCGGCGCCTTGCCCGGCGCTCACCAGCGTGGCGCCCGCCCTCAACAACTTCATGCCCATCAACACGGCGTACCCGGAGCCCACCAGCGCCATCATCGATGACACGCCCACGGGCGAGAGCATCACGGCGGCTGCCAACATTCTGCGCGGCGTCACCGAGCCGGGGCCGAAGGTCATCGTGCTGGCCACCGACGGCGAGCCCGACAGCTGCGCCACGCCCGATCCGCAAACGCCCGAAGCGAAAGAGCTGGCCGTCAAAGCGGCGCAAGACGCGTTCGCGAGCGGTATTTTTACGTTCTACATCAGCGTGGGCAACGAGGTGTCGGCGGCGCATGCCACCGAGATGGCCAACGTGGGTCAAGGCTACCCCCGCACCGACGCCATGCAGCGCTTTTACCTCGCCAATGACCAAGCGGCGCTCGCCTCGGCTTTCGCGACGATCGTCGACGGCGTGCGCACCTGCTCGTTTCAATTGAACGGCAAGGTCGAAGACGGAGCCGAGTCGCAGGGCGTCGTCACGCTCGACGGCAAGGCCTTGCCGCTCAACGACCCGAATGGTTGGCGTCTCAGCTCGCCCTCCACCGTGGAGTTCGTGGGCAAAGCGTGTGAAACGGCCAAGGACAAGAACGACCACAAGGTGGCCGCCGATTTCCCGTGCGGGACAATCATCCCGTTCGACCCGCCGGCTTAGAGGCTACGCCTCTGCTATCAGGGGCGGCACGCGCCGCCCCTCCCCGCTGAAGTAAATTCAGCGGGGCCCCACCCCACGCGGCTCGTCGCGGCTGCTCCTCGCGGCCTCATGAGGTGCGGCACGGGCCGCCCGTCCCCGCTGAAGTAAA
>JADMIO010932632.1_pt1 | contig 35430 bp, 37 predicted proteins | sample 8958161 | NCBI WGS metagenome assembly JADMIO01 (sample SAMN16585339, study PRJNA669376) | soil metagenome | isolation source: Crop rotation soil | place: USA: Cullars Rotation, Alabama | collected 2011
GCCGCGACTTCAAGTCACGTGAATTCCAAGCTTCGGATCCCACTGTGCTGGAAAGCTGGGAGCAGCCGAAGGGGCGCAGCGACGACGCCCGCGGCAACATCCCGGACTTCTCCGCCTGACCACGGATCACGCCGCGGAGGCGTCGAGGTGTTGGAGGAGCTCGTGGGCGGCCAGCTCGATCTCCTTGTGGCGCCACTCGGCCGCTCGGTACACGCAGGCGATCAGCCCGGTCCGGTGGACCCGCCGCAGGTCTCCGTAGACGAACGCGAAGCGCCCCTTGGTCTCGTCGGCCGCACCGACCGTCAGCCCGAGGTGCCAGGCGGCGTAGTCACCCCAGCTGTGGGCGTCGAGGTAGGCGTTCTCCGCCTCGGTGTCGGGCTGGGCGAGGCGCCACTCGCTGTCGAGGACGTACTGCCGGGCGTCGATCATCCGCTTGGCGTGAGCGACGGCATCGTGGTTCAGCTCGTAGGAGGCCATGGCTGCTGGTTCCCCCTCCGGCTCCCCACCAGACCGCGCCGGGCCGCCGGTAGGATCACCGCTTCCGCCACCCAGGGAGACCCACCGTGTCCGACAAGAGCGTGTTCACCGACGACGAGTGGCAGGCCATCACCGAAGCCCCGCTGCTGATCTCGATGGCGATGGCCGCAGTCGGTCCCCACGGCCCGATCTCGATGATGAAGGAGTCGGCCGCGTCAGCCAAGGCGATCACCGCGCCAAGCGACCACGGCACCGCCAACGCGCTCATCGCCGAGATCATCGAAGGGGCCAAGAGCAAGGAAGCGCGCAAGGACGTCAAGGACCACAAGGCCCAGACCATCCCCGCCATGGTCGACGCCCTCCTCGCAGACCTCCCCACCGCCGCGTCGGCCCTGCAGAAGCTGCCGACCGACGAGGCCGCCGGCGTCCGCGCCTGGTTCGCCACGATCGCCGTGACGGTGGCCGCAGCCGCCAAGGGCACCAGCGCCGAGGAGCAGGCCGTGATCGACCGGGTCGGCGCCATCTTCGCCTGAGGCCCGGACCGGCCAGGCGCCCGTCAGGGCTCCACGCGGCCGGTCTCGTAGGCCCACATGGCGATCTCGACGCGGTTCCGCGCGCCGAGCTTGTTCATCAGGCTGGCCAGGTGCGTCTTGACGGTGCTGAGGCTGATGAACAGCTCGTCGGCGATCTCCGCGTTGGTCCGGCCCCGGGCCACCGTCAGGAGCACCTCCTCCTCACGGGCGGTGAGCGGCTCGATGGGCTGCGCGTGGGTCGCTCCGTCCCGACCGGTCGAGAACGAGGCGAGCAGCCGCACCGTGACGTTCGGGGCGATCAGCGCGTCGCCACGGGCGGCGGCCTCGATGGCCTGCACCAGCAGCTCCGGGCCAGCGTCCTTGAGCAGGAAGCCGCGAGCACCGGCCTTGAGCGCCCCGTGCACGTACTCGTCGAGGTCGAAGGTCGTGATCACCACGACCGCGAGCGGATCGGCCACGTCGGGACCGGCGAGCTGCCTGGTGGCCTCGATCCCATCGAGCTCGGGCATGCGGATGTCGAAGAGGCACACGTCGGGCCGGAGCTGTCGGGCCAGCGCCACCGCGGCGCGTCCGTCGCCCGCCTCCCCGACCACCTCGATGTCGGCGTGGGCGTCGAGGATCATCCGAAGGCCGGTGCGGATGATCTCCTGATCGTCGGCGAGGACCACGCGGATGGTCACGAGCCCCTGCTCCCCCGGGGAAGGACGACCGCGACCGTCCAGCCGCGCGCCGCGTTGGGCCCGGCCTCGAACGTGCCGCCGAGCAGCTTGGCCCGCTCGGCCATCCCGATGAGGCCGAAGCCGGACGACGAGCGAGGATCGAATCCCGAGTGCTCGCCGTCGTCGTCGACGGTGAGCCGCACGCAGTCGGCCTCACCCCGCACGAGCACGCGGACGCGGGTCGCGTGGCGGGCGTGGCGCACGGCGTTGGTGATCGACTCCTGGGCCAGCCGGTAGAGGGCGGCGTCGATCGATGGCCGGAGCTGCTGGAGCTCGCCGTCGAGCTGCACGTCGACGCGTGGTCGATCCTCCGAGCGCGTGGTCAGGCGCTCGATGTCGGCCACGCCCTGCTGCGGGGCCAGGGCGGCCTCGGCGCCTTCGCGCAGGGCGCCGACCATGGCCCGCATCTCGGCCAGGGTGCGCGACGCCTCCTCCTCGATGACGAGCAGCGCATCGAGGGCGGCCGCCGGGTCCGTGGCCGCCACGACGCGCCCGGCCTGAGCCCGGATGGCGATGGCCGACACGTGGTGGGCGACCGTGTCGTGGAGCTCGCGGGCCAGCTGCTCGCGCTCGAGGAGCTTGACCTGGTCCATGCCGCGCACGCGGGCCCGATCGCGGTAGCGGACCGAGGCGCCGAGCGCGGCGGAGAAGAGCAGCACCAGCGAACCGCCGATCGCCGTGCTGGCGGGGAGGTCATCGGCCGGGTCGAGGATGCTGAGCAGGAGCGGGATCGACGTCGCCGCCAGCCCGATGGCGGCGTGGCGGCTCGAGTCCCAGCGGAACAACGAGTACAGGAGCAGCAGCACGAAGACGTTGGTGCCCAACCCTTCCCACTGGACGCCGGCCACGAGCGACGCGAGGTCGACCGCGGTGAGCACGCCGAACGCGACGAGCACCATGGCGAGCGGGTGCGTTCGGCGCCACAGCAACGTGGGCAGCAGGGCCAGGGCGACCAGGACCGACACGACCGGCCAGACCAGCGTCTCGCTCAGCGCGCCCTCGAGCAGTGCGACCGGCACGAGGGCGAGGACGAGCGCCCAGTCTCGCGGGAGGCGTCCGGGTGGGTCGGGGACGCGGGGCTCGGCCAGCAGCGATCGGACCGCGTCTCGGAGCACCACCACACAGTAGGGACGTTCCCGACCCGGCGGATCGGCCGAAAGGACGACCTGCGGACCGGCCGAACGGCCGGTCGAGAACGACCAGAGGCCCGATGCGGCGACCGGTCGAGATCAAGACGATGGAGCCATGACCACATCGACGATCATCCCCGCGCCGGCCGAGCCCCAGGAGCAAGGACCTCTGCCGCCGCGCCAGCTCTCGCTCCTCGGCCGGGTCGCCGCGTGGTGCTTCGACCATCGGATGAAGGCGGTCGGGCTCTGGCTGGTCGGCCTGGTCATGGTCTTCGGTGCCGCCGGCGCGCTCGGCTCGAACTTCACGACGAGCTCCACCGTTCCGGGCTCGGGCAGCGCAGCTGGCTTCGAGGTGCTGGAGGAGCACTTCCCCGCCCTCGGGACCGGCGGCCAGTCCGGGACGATCGTGTTCACCGCACGCCAGGGGGTCGATGACCCTGGCGTGCGGGCTGCCATGGAGGACCTGTTCGCCGCGGTCGACGCGGGATTCCCCGATGCCGCCGGGGTGCCCCAGCACCCCGGCGCCACCGTGGTGTCGCCGTACACCGACGAAGGGGGAGGGCAGATCGCCACGACCGGTTCGCTCGCCGGGCAGGTCGCCTACGCCCAGGTGAACCTCGACGCCACCGTGGACGACACCGAGTCAGGCCTGATCGGCGAGGCGATCACGGCCCACGCACCCAGGCTCGCCGGCGTCGAGGTGCTCCCCGGCGGCCAGTACCTCGCCGTCACCGATCCGCCGCAGACCGAGCTGATCGGCCTGGCGTTCGCCATGTTGGTCCTGATCGTCGCCTTCGGTTCGGTGCTGGCCATGGGCCTCCCGATCGCCGTGGCCCTCGGGGGCGTCGGCGCCGGCATCGGCCTGACACTGGTCCTCAGCCAGGTCTTCACCATCCCGGACGACACCATGCTGCTCGCGGTGATGATCGGGCTCGGCGTGGGCATCGACTACGCCCTGTTCATCGTCTCGCGCTACCGCGAGGGGCTCCATGCGGGCCGGACGCCTCGTGACGCGACGATCGAGGCCATGCAGTCGTCGGGACGCGCCGTCGTGTTCGCCGGGACGACGGTCATGATCTCGATGCTCGGCCTCTTGCTGGTCGGCATCGGGTGGATCGGCGGCATGGGCATCGGCGTGTCGGCCACGGTCCTCGCCACCATGCTCACCTCGGCGACGCTGCTGCCGGCCCTGCTCGGCCTGGCCCGGGAACGGGTCGAGCTGACCCGGTGGCGTGGCCTGATCGCGGCCGGGTTCTCCGCCCTGGCGCTGCTCGGCCTCGGCATCGGGCTCGTTCCGCTGGCCGCCGGCGGTGCGCTCCTCGCCGCGCTGACGCTGCTGGCGAGCATCGCCGTGCGGCGGTTGCGCCGTCCGGTCCCCCGCCGCGTGGCCAAGCCGATCCGCGACACCCTGGCCTACCGCTGGAGCCGCACCATCCAGCGCCACCCGCTGCGCTGGGTGACCGGCGCCGTCCTGATCCTGCTGGTGCTCGCCGCCCCGGTCGCCAACATCCGGCTCGGCTGGGCCGACGAGGGCAACTTCCCGACGGACAGCCCGACCCGGCAGGCCTACGACCTCATGGCGGAGGGCTTCGGCGACGGGTTCAACGGGCCCTTCATCGTCACGGTCGTCCCGGGGGCCGCCGCCGGTCCCGACGCGGTCACGGGGCTCCACCGTGCCCTGGAACAGACGCCGGGCGTGGCCAGCGTGACCCCGCCGATGCCCGATGATCCCGCCGATCCGGGCGCCTACGTGATGCGCCTCGTCGCCACCAGCGCCCCGCAGGACGAGGCCACCAGCGATCTGGTGCGCCACCTCCGCAACGAGGTGATCCCGACCGCCACGGCCGACACCCCGCTCGACGTCCAGGTCACCGGCAGCGCCGCCACCAGCATCGACATCACCGACTACCTGGCCCAGCGCACGCTCGTGTTCTTCGGGGCGGTCCTGGCGCTCTCGTTCCTCCTGCTGATGACCGTGTTCCGCTCGGTGCTCGTCCCGCTCAAGGCCGTGATCATGAACATGCTGTCGATCAGCGCCGCCTACGGGGTGGTCGTCGCCGTCTTCCAGTGGGGGTGGGGCGGCTCGGTGCTCGGCATCGAGGGCGGCCCCATCAACCCCTTCATCCCGATGATGCTCTTCGCCGTCGTGTTCGGGCTCTCGATGGACTACGAGGTCTTCATGCTCTCCCGCATCCGCGAGGAGTACCTCCGCACCGGCGATCCGGCCACCTCGGTGGCCGACGGCCTGGCGTCGACGGCTCGGGTCATCACCGCAGCCGCGGCGATCATGGTCGCCGTCTTCGCCTCGTTCATGCTCGAGGACGTCCGAGAGATCAAGGTGTTCGGGCTGGGCCTGGCCCTCGCCGTGCTCCTCGACGCCACCCTGGTCCGCATGGTCGTCGTGCCCGCCACCATGGAGCTGCTCGGCGCCCGCAACTGGTGGATCCCCCGCTGGCTCGACCGGATCCTCCCCCACATCGAGATCGATCGGGCCACGGCCGCCTAGGTTGCGAGCCGTGCCGTTCCCCCGTGACGAGGTCACCGCCGCCGCCGACCGCTACCGCGCCCTGCGAGAGGCCATCGGTCGCGGCGAGCAACCGTGGACGGCCCTGGCCGACCTGTTCACCGACGACGCCATCTACATCGATCCGGCATGGGGACGCATCGAGGGCCGCGACGAGATCCGCACGTTCATCGAGGAGTCGATGACCGGCCTCGAGGACTGGTCCTTCCCCATCGAGTACATCGCCGTCGAGGGCGACGACGTGGTGATCAAGTGGACGCAGGTCCTGCCCGGCGTCCGTCCCGACGGCACCCCCTGGACGCAGTCGGGCTACTCGACGCTGATCTATGCCGGCGACGGTCGGTTCTCCTACGAGGAGGACCTGCTCAACATGACCCACGTGATCGAGGACATCGTCGCCAGCGGTTGGGCGCCGGGGCCGGGCTTCACCCCTCCCCCGGCGCAGCCGAACCGCGACGTCGCTCGCCCCACCTGACGTCCCACCTGGAAGGCTCTTGCGGTGTCCGAGCCCGAGAGCGTCCCTGAAGCCGCCGCGCCCCACGTCGTCGAGGCGCTGGAGCATGCCGCCACGGCCAGCCTCCGCGGCATCCTCGTCGGGTCCGGCCCGCGCTTCGCACGGGACGCGTTCGGACCGGTGCTGGCGTTCTACCTCGGCTGGGAGTTCATCGGGCTCTGGGCCGGGATGGCCTTCGCCGTGGCCGCCAGCGTGTCTGCCTACCTCTACGAGCGGCGGCGCGAACGGCCGGGGGTGATGGCGCGGATCTCGCTCGCGGTCATCGCCGTGCAGGTGGCGGTGGGCGCCATCTCCGAGGGCGCCGAGGGCTTCTTGGCCCCGCCGGTGATCATCAACGGCATCTACGGGCTGGCCTTCATCGGCTCGGTGGTGATCGGGCGGCCGCTCGCCGGGGTGTTCGCCAGCGAGATGTACCCGTTCCCTCCCGAGGTCCGCAGCTCCGCGACCTTCCGCCACACGTTCTCCCGGGTGTCGCTGGTGTGGGGCACCTACCTCGTGGTGCGCTCGGCGGCACGGTTCTGGGTGTTGACCCACGCCGACGTCGGCGCGTTCGTCGTGTTCAACCTGCTGACCGGCTTCCCGCTCATGTCCGTCCTGATGAGCTGGTCGGTCTGGTACGGGCTGCGCTCGTTCCGGCGCAGCGACGAGTGGGGCTGGGTGTTCGCCGGCGACGCCGACCCCTCGGGCGCGCCCGACACCTGAGCGGTCGTGCGGCGCTCAGGCCGGGAGGTCCAGGGCGGAGGCCAGGAGCCGGAGGTGGTCGATGAGCGGCCGGTGCAGCGCCCGCAGCGCCACGTCGTCACCGGTCACGATCGGCAGGGCCACGAGGCTGGCGATGGCGGCGACGTACGCCTTGCACGCGAACGCGCCCTCGGAACCGTCGACCCCCAGGAGGTCGGCCAGGCCTTCGGCCACGCGCCTCTGGAGCCGCGTCCGGCGCTCGAGCGCCTCGGGCCCGGCGGCATGGGACTCGACCAGGACCAGGCGGGCGAAGGACCGGTGCTCCACCAGCAGGTCGAGGTACGAGCCGACCGCCCGCTCGGCCCGGTCGAGCGGCGTCCCGGGGTGGGCCGGGATGGCGTCGAGCCCGGCGGCCAGCACGTCCTCCACCAGATCGAGGGCATCGAGGTAGCACGCCAGCTTGCCGTCGTAGAGCCGGTAGAAGGTCTCCCGCGACACCCCCGCCCGCTCGAGCACCGAGGCCACCGGGGTGCCGACGTAGCCGTGCTCGGCCATGGCGTCGGCCATCGCCACGGCCAGTCGGAGGCGTTGCGCACCGGCGACCTCTTCGCGCGTCAGCGAGTGCCGACCGCGAGGAAGGGAGCGCCCGGCGGCGCCGGCCTCAGCGGCGCGAGCCACGCCGGTCCTGGTCCAGAGGGACCCGCAGGGTGGTGATGGCGGTGGCGAGCATCTCGTAGTGACCGACCAGGAGGACGAGCTCGATGGCACCGCGCTCGTCGAGGTGGCGGCGCAGGTCGGCCCAGACCTCGTCGGAGAGGTCCTGGTGGTCGTGGAGCGCGTCGACCGCCCGCAGGATCGACCGCTCGCGCGCCGTCCACCCGGGATCGCCCGGGCCTTCGAGCACCCGGGCCAGCTCGGACGGCGTGACCTTGGCCCGGCGGGCCAGCCGGCGGTGGTGTTCGAGCTCGTACGAGCAGGCCCGCAGGTGCGCCACGCGGACGATGACGAGCTCGGTCTCTCGGCGCGGCAGCGTGCCACCGGGCATGAGGCGCCCGGCGAACCGCAGCCAGCCCCGGAACAGCTTGCGGTGGCGGCCGAGCACCAGGAAGAGGTGGGGCGGGTTGGTGCCGGTGACGCGGCCCGACACCCGGGCCACCACCCAGGTGAACAGCCCGACGTCGCGCCGGTCGCCCGGCACGATCCGCGGGGCCGGGGCGGGGGTGGGCGCCGTCATCGGTCGGGCTGCACGGTGGTGAGCTCGACCTCTTCGTCTCGGGCGATGGCCAGGGCGGCCTCGACCCGAGAGCGGGTGACCCGGTCGACGACCGGCTGCGCCAGCATCCGGACGCGCAGCACCGGCGCGACCCAGCTGGGGGCGACGATCCGCTTGGATCGTCGGGCGATGCCGCGCTCGAGCGCCGCGATGCCCACCTCCAGCGGGGTGACCTTGGTGATGGTGCGGTCGCCGAGGAAGCTCCGCGCCGCCTCGGTGCCGAACCCCCGGCTGGTCATGTCGGTGTCGAGCTCGGCGAAGTACGCCACACCCACCCGCGCCCCCGAGGGGGCCAGCTCCGACCGAAGGGTGTTGCCGAGCGCCTCCACCGCAGCCTTCGACGCGCTGTACGCACCGAGCAGCGGCACGTGCACCGCACCGCCGAGCGAGGACACGGCGACGGCGTACCCGCCGGGGTGGCTCACGTGCGGTCCGGCGGCGCGCAGCGTGTAGTACGAGCCGAGCACGTTGACCGCGAGCACCCGTTCGAAGATGGCTGGATCGCCCCCGACCAGGGGCAGCTGCGCGGCGACGCCCGCGTTGGCCACCACCACGTCGAGCCCGCCGAGCGCCTCGGCGGCCGCGTCGACCGCCGCTTCCACCTGAGGCCGATCGGTGACGTCGCAGCGCCACCAGGGGGCGTCGATCGCCGAGGCGGTGGCCTCGAGCAGCTCCGGCTCGAGGCCGGCGAGCGCCACCTGTGCCCCTCGCTCGTGCAGGCGGGCGGCCAGCGCGGCGCCGATGCCCCGAGCTGCACCCGTGATGAAGACCCGTCGGCCCGCAAGCGACGGCGCGTCCAGCAGTGTCATGACCGCCACCCTAGGTTCTACGAACAACGTTGTCTGCAGATCGAACGGCAGTCGCAGCTCAGAGTGCGGTGACCACCACGTCGTCGATCGCCACCGACTTGGCCCCCACGTTGGTCGTCGAGCGGACGAGCGACACGAACAGCTGGCCGGCGGCGGTGACCGTCGCATCGGTGTTGGTGGATCGCCAGGTCGACGGCTCGGCTTGGCCGTCGGCCCAGGTGCGGAACTGGATCGTGGACCCGACGACCTGCAGGCGGATCCACTGCTTGGCGGTCGATACCGCCTGCGCGCCGGTGACCGACCGCACCGTGGTCAGGGTGCCGTTCACGACCCTGCGCACCGTTGCCGTGGTGGAGTTCGACGCCAGCTCGACCCCGTAGCCACTGCGGGGCCGATAGCCGTTGAGCCACCCGCCCGAGCCCCGGCTGTAGACGCTGAGGTACGCGGCGGGCCCGGTGCCGGACCACCGGTAGGAGAACACGACCGAGCTGTTGGCCCGAGCGGCCAGCGAGGTGAGCTGGGCCCGGCTGTACGCGTTGGCGGTGTCGTTGATGGCCAGGCGTCCGGTCCCGGCCTGCAGGGTGACGGAGCCGGCGCTGGCCGTGCCCGTCCATCCTGGCCAGGCGGCTCCCGTGGTCCCGTCGAACGTCCCCCGGTACAACGGCGCCGGCACGACCGGCGGTGCGGTCGTCGTGGTGGTGGTCGGAGGCCGCGTCGTCGTGGTGGTGGGCGGCGTGGTCGTCGTGGTCGTCGTGGTCGTCGTGGTCGTCGTGGTCGTCGTGGTCGTCGGGGTGCCGGCCCGCGGGAAGATGGCGAAGCCGCGCACGGCCACGCCCGAGATCACGGTGAACTCGCCGGCGACCACCAGGTGCGAGGCATCGCCGCTGATGCTGAAGAGCCCCCAGAACTGATCGAAGGTCGGCTCGAACGCCAGGTCTCTGGCCCCGTCGACCAGGCGGTTCGCCGTGACCCGTTGGGTCCCGTCGTCCTCGCAGGCCTCGTGGAAGCCGGAGAACACGGTGCCGTCGACGATGTGGATCGCCTGGCCGTCGCCATCGCAGCGCTGGCGCCAGAGCCGCGCCCCGGTGGTGGTGTCGTACACGGATCCCTGGTTGCCCGCACCGCTCTGGGCGGCGGCGAGGCGGGTGCCATCGTCGTTGACCTCCAGGTCGAGCGGTGCCCCCTGGAGCTCGCGCCACACGGTCGGGACCAGCTGTCCCCCGCGATCGGTCCTGGCCAGCCAGAGGTTGGCGACGCCGTTCACGGTGGCGAACGAGCCGCCGAGGTACACGGCGCTCCCGGTGGCATCGGCGGCGAGCGACAGGACCGTGCCGTCGACCGCCGGCGCGTACGGCGAGACCGCTCCCGACGCCAGGCTGGCCGCCCCGACCCGTGATCGGGCGTAGGGCCCCAGCGTGCTGAACGACCCACCGACGTACAGGTCCGACCCGCCGACGGCCAGCGTGTACACGTTCGAGTTGGCGTCGGCCGACCAGGCCGCGTCGACTGCGCCGGTCTGCAGGCTGACGGCTGCCACGTTGCGCCGCGTCGTCCCGTTGATCGCGGTGAACGAGCCGCCGACGTAGAGGCGGCCCCCGCTGCTGGCCAGGGCGCGGACCGGTCCGTTGGTGTCGGCGCGGAACCCCTGGATCAGTGCGCCCGTGTTGACGTCGAACGCCGCCAGGTTGGACCGGGTCACCACCGTCGTCCCCGCCGGGTCTCGCACCGTCGAGAACTCGCCGCCGACGTAGGCGATGTTGCCGACCACCACGGTGGCTCGCCCGGTGCCGTCGGCTCGCCACGAGGCGACCGGGGTCGGCCGCATGGCGGCGGGAATCGTGGAGGCGTCGGCCGGACGGTCGGCCAGGGGCAGCGCGACGGCGGTGATCGCCACCATCGAGGCGATCAGCCATCGGTTCCGGAGCCTGGTGACCGCCATGAGGGGACCTTACTCTCCGTGAGATTCTTTGCAAACCAGCACGGAGAGTGTTCACCGGGCGGCCATCTCCACCACCGCCGGTACGATGCGCGGCCTCGCAGGACCGGCAGACCCGACGACGTGACGGAGACGACGAACGTGACCACCTACGCCGCACTCGATGACCTCGACCCCGAGGTCCGACCGCAAGACGACCTGTTCGGGCACGTGAACGGGCGATGGGTCGCGGAGACCGAGATCCCCGGCGACCTGGCGGTCAGCGGCGGCTTCATCGACCTCGCCCTGGGGGCGGAGGCCCTGGTGGGCGACATCCTGGCCGAGGCCCGCGACGCGGTCGATGCCGGCGGAGGCGACCTCGATGCCGACTGGCGCAAGCTGGGCAACCTCTACGCCAGCTTCCTCGACCTCGATCGGATCGATGCGCTGGGTGCGGCTCCCATCGCGGACGACCTGGCCGCCATCGCCGCCGTCACCGATGCCAGCAGCCTGGTCCGCCTGCTCGGCCGCCTGCAGCGAGGTGGGTCGGGTGGGCTCGTCGACGCCTACGTCAACACCGACGATCGCCGGTCCGACCGCAACATCGTCAACCTCGTCCAGGGCGGCATCGGGCTGCCCGACGAATCGTTCTACCGAGACGATGCCTTCGCCGAGATCCGGGCCGCGTACGTGGCCCACGTGGCGCGGGTGCTGGAGCTGATCGGGCAGGACCCCGACACCGCGGCCGACGCCGCCTCCCGGATCCTGGCGCTCGAGACCCGGCTGGCGGCCGGCCACTGGGACCGGGTGCGCTCCCGCGACGTGATCGCCTCGTACAACCTCACCACCTTCGCCGAGCTCGGCGAGCTGGCCCCCGCCTACGACTGGGCGGCGTGGGCTGACGGCATGGGCGCCACCGGCGACGAGCTGGCCGAGGTGCTGGTCCGCCAGCCCAGCTACTTCGGTGTGCTGTCCGACGCCCTGACCGAGGTCCCGATCGCCGACTGGCAGGCCTGGCTCTCGTTCCACGTGGCCATCGACGCCGCGCCCTACCTCTCGACCCCGTTCGTCGACGAGCACTTCTCGTTCTACTCCCGGACCCTCAAGGGCATGACCGAGCAGCGCGACCGCTGGAAGCGCGGCGTCGGGCTCTGCAACGCCGCGCTGGGCGAGGCGGTCGGGGCCGTGTTCGTGGCCCGCACGTTCCCGCCCGAGGCCAAGGCCCAGATGGACGACCTGGTCGCCAACCTCGTCGAGGCGTACCGGGTCAGCATCCGCCAGCTCACCTGGATGGGCGAGCAGACCCGAGCGCGGGCCCTGGCCAAGCTCGACAAGTTCCGCCCCAAGATCGGCTATCCCGACCGGTGGCGCGACTACTCCAGCCTGGAGATCGAGCGCGACGACCTGCTCGGGAACGTGCGCCGGGCGTCCGCCTTCGAGACCGCCCGCCAGCTGGCCAAGATCGGTGCTCCCGTCGACCGCGACGAGTGGCTCATGACGCCGCAGACGGTGAACGCCTACTACAACCCCGGCGTCAACGAGATCTGCTTCCCGGCCGCCATCCTGCAGCCGCCGTTCTTCGACCCCGAGGCCGACCCGGCGCTCAACTACGGCGGCATCGGCGCGGTCATCGGTCACGAGATCGGCCACGGGTTCGACGACCAGGGCTCGCAGTACGACGGCGACGGCAACCTCGAGGACTGGTGGACCGATGCCGACCGCGAGCAGTTCAAGGTGCTGGCCGACAAGCTGATCGCGCAGTACAGCGCGTTCGAGCCGCGCGACCTGCCGGGCCACAAGGTCAACGGCGAGCTGACCGTCGGCGAGAACATCGGCGACCTCGGCGGTCTCACCATCGGCCTGCTGGCGTACGAGCTCAGCCTCGACGGCGCCGAGGCGCCGGTCCTCGACGGGCAGACCGGCCGCGAGCGCCTCTTCCAGAACTGGGCCTACATCTGGCGCATCAAGACCCGCCAGGAGGCGATGCTGCAGATGCTCTCGCTCGACCCGCACTCGCCGGCGGAGTTCCGCGCCAACATCGTCCGCAACCTCGACGAGTTCCACGAGACCTTCGGCACCGCTCCCTCCGACGAGCTCTGGCTCGACCCCGAGGACCGCGTCCGCATCTGGTAGCTCGGCGGAGGCTCAGGTCTGGCGAAGGTCCAGCTCGTCGGTCGGCACCGAGCCCCACAGCGGCATGGTGCCGGTCACCGGGTCGTACTGGCCCAGCCAGGCCGGCAGGTAGATCGGATCGGTGAAGTCGCGCGGGTGGTGACCGGGGAGCGCGGACACGACCAGCGTCGGCACCAGCACGAACGCCAGCGAGACGGCCAGGCGGACCAGCCGGAACCACGTGACCGGGTACCGCAGGCGCTTCTCGGCGCGGAGCTGCACGAACGCGCCCAGCGCGGTGAACGCCAAGATGGTCAGGAACCCGACGATCGCCGCCCACGCGTAGCGCAGCCGAGATCCGTCGGTGGCCTCGAACACGTCGTAGGTGTTCGACTTGTGCTCGATCTCCTCGCCCAGGTGCCACAGGAAGAGCGTCGCGGGCACCGGATCGGCCCGGTCCATCAAGGTCCCGAGGTTGGCCTCGGTCCAGCGGGCCACGCCGTACGAGATGGTCTCGCCCGCCGCGGCGTACGCCACGCGGAACCGCGGCTGGCGACGCCACACCCAATCGGCGTTGGCGGCCATCATGCGCTGCACGCGCAGGGTGCCCGGGTAGCGGGTCGAGATGATCTCGTTGAACCGCTTGTGCTGGGTGTGGTGGCCGGTCTCCTGACGGATGTAGCTCTCGGACCGGGCGCGCAGGTCGTCGTCGATCCGATCGAAGGTGGACCGCACGGCCTTGATGAACAGCGGCTCGGCGTAGGGCATGCCCAGGGAGATGGCGTTGGCGGCGGCCGAGAACTCGGGCATGTGGGCCACCCACATCGGGTCCATGTCGGCGGGATACTCGAACGTCACCCGGCGCACCGGCAGCACCGCCTCGGCGGGGACCTGCGCCGACGAGGCCGGACCATCGACCTCGAGCGTGCTCACCTGGTCCTATCGGCCCGTCGGTCCCCGGCGTGAGGACTGGCGCCCGCGACGGCCGGGTACGGAGCGGACATGGCCGGGTCACCATGAGCAACGACGAGCCGTACGGCGACGAGACGCCCAAGGAACGGTTGAACCGCGAGCTCGACCAGCTGCTGAACGAGCTCCGGGTCGCCCTGCCCGGGGTGCAGGTCCTGCTGGCGTTCCTGCTCACCGTGCCGTTCACCAACCGCTTCGAGGACCTGTCGGAACGGACGAGGGACGTGTACTTCGCGTCGGTCACCTTGGTGGCGCTGGCCTCCGTGCTGCTGATCTCACCAACCGTGCACCACCGGCTTCGGTTCCGGAAGGGCATCAAGGAGGCCATGATCCTCCAGGCCAACCGCCTGGCGGTCGGTGGGGCCATCTGCGTGGCGCTCGGCCTGGGCGGCGCCCTCTACGTGGCCGGCGACGCGGCGTTCCCCGGAGGCAACGCCCGGTGGGTCGGCCCCGCCATGGTGGCGATCGCCGCCGTGGTGTGGTTCGTGCTCCCCTTCACCTTCGACCGCCGGGATCGGAGCACGCGGTCCTGATGCAGGATCACGCCGAGTCGTCGCTGGCCGCCGCCCGCTTGCGGCGCTTGCCCTCGTGCATGGCCTCGACCCGTCCGGGCGAGATCGTCTCGCCCTGCTCGACCAGCTCCGCCGGCAGGGTCTGATCGGCAGGCACATCCGACATCCAGGGCCCCAGGTCGTCGAGGCGATCCAGGACGGTGAGGATGGTGAAGTCCCGAGGGGCCACCGCGTCGAGGTCGTCCCATCGCACGGGGAACGACACGGGCACGCCCGGGCGGGCCCGAGGGCTGAACGCCGCCGCCACGGTGGCGCCGGCCACCCGCGTGGCATCGACGAAGACCTTGCCGTGCCGGTCCTCCTTGCGGAACGCCGTCGTGGCCAGGGCGGGGTCGAGCGCCTCGGCACGCGCCGCGATGGCGCGGGTGGCCGCCGCCGCTTCGGCCGCCGATGCTCCCGCCACCGGGACGAAGACGTGCACCCCTTTGGCGCCACTGGTCTTGACCACCCCCTGCAGGCCGACCGAGCCCAGCACGTCTCGGACCAACCGCGCTCCGTGCACGGCGGCGGCGAACCCGTCGCCGTCTGGGGGATCGAGGTCCAGCACGAGATGGGTGGGATGGTCGGGATCGGATGCGGTGACGAGCGTGGGGTGGAACTCGACCGCGCGCTGGTTGGCGAACCAGAGCAGCGTCGGGCGGTCATCGCACAGGGCGTAGGCCACCTCCCGCTTCGAGGCCTCGGCCCACAGGCGCACCGTCTTCACGAAGTCGGGGGCGTAGCGGGGGACGTTCTTCTGCATGAACGCCTCTTGGTCGCGGTGCACCCGGATGACCGACAGCGGCCGATCGCGCAGCTCGGCGATGATCCGATCGCTGATGGCATCGAGGTAGTCGACCAGGTCGCGCTTGGTCGCTTCGGCGTCCTTGAACAGCGGCTGGTCGAGGTTCGTGAGATCGACCCCGTCGCGGTTCTCGTCGACGTTCCTCCGAGCACTCACCCCCGTCGGTCTACCCGAAGGCGGGAGCCGCGCGCTCCAGGTGCGACGATGGGCCGGACCTTGGAGGGGCACGTGAGGAAGATCGACCACCCGACCGTCGACGAGCGCACCGCGCGAGGCAAGGCGGCGCGGTCCGCGGCGAAGCCGTCGAGCCATGCCGGCTGGACGCCCGCCGACGACCGACCCGACCCGGTCGCCCTGCTCGACGAGCAGAACGAGACGCGAGAGGCGGACCTCGTGCCGGTCCGCCACGGGCGCATGATGGTCTCGCCGTTCACCTTCTACCGAGGCGCGGCCCGCATCATGGCCGAGGATCTGAAGGACACGCCGAGGGCGGGCCTCGACGTGCAGCTCTGCGGCGACGCCCACCTGTCGAACTTCGGCGCGTACGCCTCGCCCGATCGGGCGCTCGTCTTCGACCTCAACGACTTCGACGAGACGCTCCCCGGACCCTTCGAGTACGACGTGAAGCGGCTGGCCGCCAGCTTCACCATCGCCGCCCGCAACAACGGGTTCTCCCCTTCGGACGCCGCCGATGCCACCGGGGTGTCGGTGCGCTCGTACCGCCAGGCGATGATCGACTTCTCGCAGATGCGCACCCTCGACATCTGGTACGCCCGGCTCGACGAGCAGGAGCTCATGGCGGCGGTCAACGCCGCTGCGCGCGCCAACAAGAAGGGCGCCAAGATGGCCAAGACCGCTCAGAAGACGGTCGACAAGGCCCGGACCAGAGACAGCCTCCAGGCGCTGTCGAAGCTGGCTGAGCACGTCGACGGCCGCTACCGGATCGTCAGCCAGCCGCCGGTCGTGGTGCCGCTGCGCGACCTGTCGGTGAAGCACGGCTACTCGATCGAGCAGCTCGAGGCCATCGTCCACGACCAGTTCCGCGAGTACCGCGAGAGCCTCCCCGACGACCGCCGCACGCTGCTCGAACGGTTCGAGATCGTGGACATGGCCCAGAAGATCGTCGGCGTGGGGAGCGTGGGCATCCGTGCCTTCATCCTCCTGCTCCAGGGACGAGACGACGAAGACCCGCTGTTCCTGCAGATCAAGGGGGCCAACGCCTCGGTGCTCGAAGGGCACCTGCCCAAGAGCCGCTACGCCCAGCCCGGCGAACGGGTCGTCCAGGGCCAGTGGATGATGCAGGCGTCCAGCGACATCTTCCTGGGCTGGGCCAAGGGCGGCCAGCCCGGTCACCACTCCTACTGGCGCCAGCTGCGAGACATGAAGGGCTCGGCGGTCGTGGAGAACATGGCCCCGGCCGCGCTGACCCTGTACGCGCAGATCTGCGGCGAGACCCTGGCGCGGGCTCACGCCCGATCCGGCGACCCGGTGGCCATCGCCGCCTACCTCGGCCCGAAGGCCGCGTTCGACACCTCGATCACCGACTTCGCCACGCGCTACGCCGACCAGAACGACGCCGACTACGAGGCGTTCACCAGCGCCATCCGTTCCGGACGACTGCCTGCGGTCGAAGGCGTCTGAACCGAATCAGGCGATGAGGTCGTGCTCGAACGCGTAGGCGGTCGCGCCCGAGCGAGAGGTCACGTCGATCTTGGCGAAGATGTTCGACAGGTGACGTGACACCGTCTTCTCGCTCAGGTGCAGGCGTTGGGCCATCTGCTTGTTGGTCAACCCCTCGGCCACCAGGCGGAGGACCTCGGCCTCCCGCTCCGTGAGCCCGGCGGGCAGCGTCGACGGGCGCGGCGCCGTCACGTCGTGGAGGTGCCGGAGGTCGAGCTGGGCGCCGAGCTCCTCGAAGCGCGACCGGGCCGCGTCGAACGACGCCGCCGCCCCATCGACATCGCCGGCCTTGCGACACGCCGAGCCCTGCAGCATCCGAGCGGTCGCCGCCTCGTGCGGGACCCCGAGCTCGGACCACCGCTCCGACGCGGCGCGCAGCGTGGCGCACGCCGATCGATCGTCGGCCGCCAGCTCCAGACGGCCCTGCGCGGTGAGCGCCGCCGCCATGATCGACGGCCCGGCGAAGTCCTCGGCGATGGACCGCAGCTCGGTGAGCGCCGTCGTGGCACCGGCCAGGTCGCCCGCCGCGATCGAGATCTGGACCTTGGCCGGAAGCAGTCGGGCGCGCTCCAGCCGGTTCCAGGTGACGTCGCCGAGCGCTCGGTCGATGATGGCCAGCGCGGCGTCGATGTTGCCCTGCGAGAGGCGCACCAGCGCCAGGCCCGGCTGCGGGTGCCCGCTGAGCTGCTCGGCGTCGGCGAAGGCGCGCTCGGCACCCGCCAGGTCACCGAGTCGACGCCGGATCTCGCCGATCTCGGCATGGCCCGCCGCCGCGTTCGCCACGTTGAGCCCGGCCAGCTCCGAGCAGGCCTGCCGCGCCTGCTGCTCGGCCTGGTCCCACTGCCCTCGCGAGCGCAGCGACGACGCCAGGTGCACCCGGCACAGGCCCGGGAACACCGCGGCCGGATGGGCCTCGGCCCAGTGTCCGGTGGCCTCGCTCCACTCGGTGGCCCGGCGGATGTCGCCGAGCCCTTCGCACGCACTGATCAGGCTGCAGTACACCTTGCCCGTGGAATAGGGGCGCAGGCGGCCCTCGACGGCGAAGAGCATCGCCTCGTCGAGCAGGGCCAGCCCCTCGGCCGGCTGGCCGAGGTCGATCAGCAGGCGCGCCTCGGTCTGCAGGGCCTCCGCCTCGAGGTCGGTCGATCGGATGCGCCGCGCCAGGGCGACCACCTGCTGTGCGCGGTCGCGGCCTTCGACGAGCTCGCCGCGCCCGTGGGCGCTCTCGACCTCGCGCAGGACCAGCGATCCGTACTCCTGGGACTCCTCATGGCCTTCGAGGGTCCGGCGGGCGCGCCGCAACCATGCGCCGGCCACCGACGGACGGGCCTTGAACCCGTGGTGCTCGTAGAGCCAGACGGCGCACTGCCCGGCCCGACGCAGCTCACCCAGCTCCTCGTAGCGGACGTAGGCGGCCTCCCGAGCTTCGATGCACTCGTCGAGGCGACCGAGCCACCAGTCGGCCTCGGCCCGCGCGTCGAGGCGATCGGCCTCGAGGCGAGAACCGGGCGCCTCTCCCGGCAGCGGCGCCTCGCAGGCGTGGCGCGCCGCCTGCCAGTCGAACCGCGCCAGCGATCCCCGCACCGCCGCGAGGGGATCGGAAGCGCTGGCGTCGGGCTGGGGTGCCGCCATCGCCTCCGACGGTAGCGCCCCCACCGTCGGCGGGGCCGAGGGCGTCGTCACCCAGCCGCCACCCGTGCGGCGAGGTGCGCGAGCACCGGGGCGACCTCGTCGGCCGGGCTGAACTCGGTGAAGGTCACGCCCTCGGTGGTCCAGCCCACGTGGCCACCCGGCCAGTAGTACAGCTCACCGGCGCGGGTGGTCTCCTCGCTCCCGTCGGCGTAGCGGATCGTGATCGACCCCTCGCTCACGTAGCCCCAGTGCGCGCATGCGCACCGATCATCCGGCAGGCCGGCGAGCAGCGGCGTGAAGTCGGTGCCGGCGGGCAACGTGAGGTGGCGGACGCAGATGCCTCCCCACGTGTCTCCTCGGGTCTCGATCCCTCCGACCTGCATCTCGATCGGGACGTCTTCGACGGCTGCGTGCATGGTGGCACCTCCGGTGTCGGGCCCGGACGGTTCCGGGTCTCACCCTGATCGTGCGCCTCCGCCCATCGAGGGCGCATCGGCCGAACCATCCATCGCCGGGCCGGCGGCGGGCGGCGCGTGGGGTGAACCACCCACGTCGGGCCGCGCCACCGATGCACGATCCGCCCGATGACGGATCTCGGCGAGCAGCGCACCATGGGACCCATGATCGAAGAGACCTGGGAACAGGACGTGCAGGACCTGCTCGTCCACGGAAGAGACCGAGAGGCCGCCGACCTTGCCGTCCGGCACCTCGGCGACCCCACCGACCGACCGAGCACGACGGAGGACCCCATGCAGCCACGCGACCAGTTCGAACAGGTCGGAGCCCTGCTCGGCGAGGTGGCGGGCGGCATCCGCTCGGACCAGCTCGACGCCGCCACCCCCTGCGCCGCCTTCGCGGTGCGAGGCGTGCTCGGCCACATGATCGAGGGGGCGACCGTGTTCGCCGCGGCGTTCCGAGGCGAACCGGCCCCGAGCCTCGACGGTGATCCGGCCGCCGGCGACGACGTGGTCCCGAGGGCCGCCGCCGCACTGGGAGAACTGTTCGCGGCCGTGGGCTCGCCCGGTGCGCTCGAGCGCACCATCGACTCGCCCTTCGGCGCGGTGCCTGGCGACGAGTTCGTCCGGTACCTGGCCCTCGACGGCCTGGTCCACGGCTGGGACGTCGCCACCGCGACGGGTCAGCCGTACCGACCGAGCGACGCGCTGGTGGCCGAGGTCGACGCCTACGCCCGGCGCCTGCTGACCACCGAGCTCAGAGACGGCGACACGTTCGCCGACGCCACCGAACCCCCCGAGGGCGCCACCCCCATCGAGCGCCTCGCGGCCTTCACCGGCCGCACCGTCCCACCAACGCCGGCCACCCCGGCCGGAGCCCCCAACCAGACCAGGAGCACACTGCGATGAACCCCAACAAGGCACTGTGGGAGCAAGGCGACTTCACCCGCATCGCCACGACCATGCGACGCAGCGGCGAGGAGCTCGTCGATCGGATCGGCATCGCCCGCACCGATCGCGTCCTCGACCTGGGCTGCGGCGACGGCACCACCGCCGTCCCCGCGGCGCGCCGGGCGACCGAGGTGCTCGGCGTCGACATCGCGTCCAACCTCGTCAAGGCGGGCAACCGCCGGGCGGCCGAGGCGGGCCTGCCGAACCTCGTCTTCGAGGAGGGCGACGCCTCCGACCTCAGCCACCTCGACGACGACTCGTTCGACCTCGTGATGAGCATCTTCGGCGCCATGTTCGCCCCGCGGCCGTTCGACGTGGCCCAGGAGATGGTGCGCGTCGCCCGACCCGGCGGACGCGTGGTCATGGGCAACTGGATCCCCGGTGATCCCACGCTGGTCGCCCAGATCCTGCGGATCAGCTCGGCCTATTCGCCCCCGCCCCCCGAAGGGTTCGTCAGCCCGATGCTGTGGGGCGTGGACGAGCACGTGATCGAGCGGTTCACCGCCGCGGGGGCCGCGCCCGAACGCATCACGCTCGAACGAGACACGTTCGTGTTCGAGGACGACACGCCGCCCGCGACGTTCCTGGACACGTTCCGCACCTTCTACGGCCCGACCATGAACGCGTACGCGGCGGCAGAGGCGCAGGGCCGGAGCGACGAGCTCCACGCCGAGCTGGCCGAGCTGTTCGACTCGCACAACACGAGCGGCTCGCCCACCACGACGCGGATCCCCGCCACGTTCCTCCGGGTCACCGTCGGGGTGTAGCCCGGCGCCGCCGAGCCTCAGCCTGGTGGTGCGAAGAACTCGAGGGCGATGTTGTCGGGATCGCGGAACGACAGCCCGGACCCGTAGTGGGCATCGACGATCCCACCGTGGGCGATCCCGAGCTCATCGAGCCGCGACACCCATCCCTCGAGCTCTGCCTTCGACCCGACGCCGAACGCGACGTGGTCGAGACCGGGCTGAAGCTCGTCCATCGGTGCCGAACCGCTGGGCGACGGATGCTGGTGGATCCCGAACAGGGTGCCGCTCAGCATCCACACGACGTGGTGGAACGCTCCGGTGTCTTCGTCGAGCACGGGCTCGGAACCGAAGAGCGCCCCGTACCAGGGTCGACTGCGACCGAGGTCGCTCACCGTCACCGCCACGTGGCCTACCGCAGGAAAGTCGGACATCTTGCGCCCCTCTCGTTGGATGCCTCGACGCTATCGCTGAGCCTCTGGCGGTGCTCGGCGAACGGTGGATGAACGCGTCGGCGGACGGGTAGCGGACAGTCGTGGATGCGCGACCCGTGCCGTCGTCCGAAGGAAGGTTCCGATGAGCGATCCTCGACCACTCCAGCCCGACGTGCCGCCGACCCCGCTGCCCCAGCCCGTCCCGCCGACGCCGCAGCCCGGCGACCCGCGACCGATGCCCGACCCCGCACCGATGCCGCCGGTCCCGGAGCCGAGCCCGACTCCCATGCCTCCGCCGGACCCGACCCCGATCCCTCAGGTGGACGGCCAGGTGTGATTCCCGACCGCACGGGGTAGCCGCTGGTCGTGCCCGCCGTCCAAGATCCTGAGGCTGCGGCGATCGCGGCAGGGCTCCGCTACGTCGAGGACGGCGCGCCCGGCATCTCCCGACGCCGCCGCGGCAAGGGGTTCAGCTACACGGGGCCGGGCGGTCGTCCGGTGACCGCCGGGGTCCGGGCCCGCATCGACTCCCTGGCGATCCCGCCGGCGTGGACCGACGTCTGGATCTGCCCGCGCGCCGACGGCCACATCCAGGCGACGGGGCGAGACGATCGACACCGCAAGCAGTACCGCTACCACGACGACTGGCGCACGGCCCGCGACGCCGACAAGTTCCAGCAGCTCGCGTCGTTCGGCGTCAGCCTGGCCGCCATCCGCCGACAGGTCGCCGCCGATCTGAGCCGGCGGGGCCTCCCGAAGGAGCGGGTCATCGCCCTCGTGGTGCGCCTCCTCGACGAGACGCTCATCCGCGTGGGCAACGCCGAGTACGCCAAGAACGAGTCGTTCGGGCTGACCACCCTCGAGCCCCGCCACGTCGAGGTCGACGGGGCCGAGCTGACGTTCGAGTTCGCCGGCAAGAGCGGCACCGAGCACGAGATCACGGTCGAGGGCCGCCAGCTCAGCGCCGCCGTGCGGGCCTGTGACGACCTCGGCGGCGAGCGGCTGTTCACCTATCGTGACGGCGACGAGATCCAGTGCGTCGACTCCGACGACGTCAACGACTACCTCCACGAGGTGGCCGGGCCGGACGTGAGTGCGAGGGACTTCCGCACCTGGGGCGGCACGGTGGCCGCGGTCGAACAGCTCGGTCCGATCGACCCGCCTGGCGACGAGGCCGAAGCCGCCCGCCTCTTCCTCGCTGCGGTCGACCATGCCGCCGAGCGGCTGGGCAACACCCGGGATGTGTGTCGATCGTCGTACGTGCACCCCGTCGTCGAGCGATCGTTCCTCGACGGTTCGCTCGACGATGCCTGGCGGCACTCCCGCCGGACCCGGCGCCTCACCCGAGCGGAACGAACGACCCTGCGCCTCCTGGTCGACGAGGCCGCCGAGGTCTGACCAGGGGGCCGTGCGTCAGAGGGCGTCGCTGCGGTCGAGGCGGAACCAGACGGTCTTGCCGACCGGGTTCTGCTCGACGCCCCACGATGTGGCCAGCCGGTCGACGATCCGCATGCCGTTGCCGCCCGCGCAGAGGAGGTCGGCGTCGCGCACGACCGGGACGGCCGAGCTGGCGTCGGACACCTCGACGACCACGTCGATCGGCGTGATGTCGATGGCGATCGATCGCGGCGCACTGCCGTGGAGCACGGCGTTGGTCACGAGCTCCGACACCACGAGGACGACGTCATCGGCCTCGGGCACCGACTGCTCCTCGAGCAGCAGCCCGGCGGCCCTCCGCACCGCGCTTGCGTCGGAGGGCCGGGAGAACACTGCCGTCCACATCTTGGGCCTCGAGTCTGGGGCTGCTGGCTGAACCCACCTCAGACCTACCCGTCGCTCCGTCGAGCCAACCCGATTGTTGGGCGGGATCCGCCGGGCGAGCAGTGCCTCGGCCGCGGGCTACGGGTCGTTGCGCCGGGTCACGATGCGGGCGGCGATGTCTCGGAGCTTCACGTTCTCTCGTTGCGACGCGGACTTGAGCAGCTCGAACGCGCCGTCGGGCCCGAGCCCGTCGGTCTGGGCCATCAAGATCCCCTTCGCCTGCTCGATGACCGCCCGCGAGTCGAGCGCGGCGTGGAGCTGCTCGGTGAGCGAGAAGGCTCCCCAGTAGGCCTGGGAGTTGGCGACCAGCGTGCCGGCGACCGAGCCCAGCTCCTCGGCCAGCGATGCGTCCTGCTCGGAGAAGGTGTGGGCCTGGTGGGCGTACAGGTTCAGTGCGCCCATGGAGGCGCCCGGTCCGCCGAGCGACACCGACAGCGTGGAGTGCACCTCGTTGGCCATCGCCAGCGCGGCGAACTCGGGGTAGCGATCGAGCGCCTGGGCCATGTCGTCGATGAGCACCGTCGCCTGGGTGCGCCAGGCATCGAGGCAAGGGCCCTGGCCCGATCGGTACTGGGCGCCGTCGATGTCGGGCGACGTGCGGTCGTTGAACACGGCGGTGGTGGGCACGGCGCCCTCGTCGAGCAGGGTCATGCCGGCGTACGCCGCGCCCGGGATGGCATCGGTGACGATGTCGGTGATCTGGAGCAGGGTCTCGGCCAGCGACGCCTCCGCGACCAAGAACGAGCTGAGCGAGCGCAGCGCGCGCGATCTTGCGTCTTGGACCATGATGAGCGGCTTTCCTAGGCGGAGCCGCCCCTGGGTTCTCAAGAGCAACGGCGTCACCTTGGAGGGTACTCCCCGTCGGCCGGGGACCCCAGGTGGCGGGTGCGATCAGTCGCTGACCGGCAGCTCGCCCGTCTCGGCCACCACCTCGGCCACGGCACGGAGCTTGGTGTTGGTCTCCTGCGACGATCGTCGCAGCAGGTCGAAGGCCTCGTCGGGGCCCACCTTGTGCGAGACCATCAAGATGCCCTTGGCCTGCCCGATCACGTCTCTGGACGCCAGGGCGACCCGCAGCTGGTCGACCTCGGCGCTGGCGGACTCGAACGCGTAGGAGGTGCGCAGCCGGATCGAAGCCAGGATGCCGAGGACCTGGCTGATCTCGCGATCGTCGGGCCCGAACGCTCCGGGAGTCGCGCCGTACAGGTTGATGGCGCCAGCGACCGATCGGCCGTCGCTGACCGGCACCGACAAGATGCTGGCGATGCCCACCTCCGCAGCCGCCGCCACCAGCTCGGGGAACGGGGCGAACGGACCGGGGGCGACGATGTCGGCCACCTCGATGGTCACGCCGTTGCGCGCCGCTTCGATCGCGGGACCCCGGTCGGCGGCGATCTGCGCCCGGTCGATCCCGCTGGTCACCTCGACGTTCGTCGTCGCCAGGACCGAGGGCTGATCGCCATCGATCACGATCATCGTGACCTCGCGCGCCGCCGCCACCGCTTCGCGCGCCGCCAGGAGTGCGCTCGAGAACGTCGGACGAGCCTCGCGTCCGTCGCCGAGTGCGAGATCGAATGCAGCGGCATGGGCCGCCAATCCGTGTGCCACCACTTCGCATCGCTTTCAGGGCCCGCCCACGGGGACCCTGTTTGCTCAAGGCGGCCGGACAGGCGGACCCTAGCCGGGTGCCGAGCGGCAGCCGGGGGATCTGCTCTGGAGCGGCCGCGATTGGCTTAGATCAGCCCAGAGCGGGAAGCCCCATGGTCAGAATGAGCCTCGACGAACCTCCGCTCGCGTCGCCGCCGCCTCGTCATGGAACCGAGGCCCCGTCCGGCCTGTGCACCCTCGATGACGAGGAGGCCCTGGACCCGCAGATCGCCGGGGGCAAGGGCGCCGCGTTGGCACGTGTCCACCGCGCCGGGTTCGAGACCCTGCCCGCCGCCGTCATCACCACCTCGTGGAGCGATCGGTTCGACCGCGGCCTCGAGGACGACCGCCGGGACCTCGACCGCCTCCTGCACCAGGTGCTCGATCACCTCGGGCCCAGCCAGACCATGATCGTCCGGTCCTCGTCGGTGGTCGAGGACGGGTCGGCGTCCTCGAAGGCGGGCCAGTTCGAGTCGGTGCTCGGTGTCACCGGCCTGGGCGCGCTGAAGGAGGCGGTCGAGATCGTCTACCGGTCGCGCCAGCGAGCGGGGGCATCAGACGAACCGATGGCGGTGCTCGTCCAACCGATGGTGGAGCCCTCGGTCGCCGGCGTGTACTTCGGGATCGACCCGGTGTCCGGTCGCGCGGACCGACGGGTGGTCGCCGCGGTGCGGGGCGGGCCAGACCAGCTCGTCAGCGGTCAGGTCGACGGCAGCCGATGGCTGCTCGATGCCACCGGCAGGGTGCTCGACGCCCACGTGGACGAAGCCCATCTCGGCACCGCCACCATGCGGTCGCTGGTGCGCCTCGGCGACGGGTTGGCTGCGGTGTTCGACGGCCCCCAGGACATCGAGTGGGGCCTGGTCGACGGTCGGCTCATCGTGTTCCAGAGCCGACCGATCACCTCCGAGGTCCGGGGCGTCCCCTCCGGGCCGGTCTACGGGCCGGGGCCGGTGGCCGAGACCTTCCCCGAGGCGCTGACCCGGCTCGAGACCGACCTGTGGGTGGACCCGCTGCGCGACGGAGTCCGGGAGGCGCTGCGCATCTCGGGGGCGGTGGCCCAGCGCGACCTGCGCAACCGTGCGTTGGTCATCGACGTCGACGGCCAGGTGGCGATCGACCTGGAGATCACCGGCGAGCTCGGTCGCCGCCGCGGGCTCGTCGAGGGCATGCGGGCCCGAGTGCGACGGCTCCGGTCGGCATGGCGGATCGGGCGGCTGCGCGTCGCCCTGCCCGCGCTGGCGCACGACCTCTGCGAGCGCGCCGACGACGACCTCGAACAGCTGCCCCCGTTCGACCAGCTCGCCACCCGACAGCTCGTGGCCCTCATCGGACGGGGCCGGCTCGCCCTCCGGAGCCTGCACGCCCACGAGATCCTCATGGGCCTCGTCTCCGGCTCCGACCCGCCTGCGTTCACCGGTGCTTCGGTGGCGCTGCGCGTCCTGGTCGAGGCCCGCCGCGACGGCCTGAGCGACGAAGAGATCGTGCGACGGGCTCCGGTGGTGCTCGCCCTGGTCCCGCCCCGCGTGGGGCCGAGCGTCGACCTGCCCGACGTGTCGAGCGCCGCAGGGATTCGGGGCGCGCCGCCCGAGGCCGACGCGGTGCAGGTGAGCCGCGAGGCCCTGCGCATGCGGGTGCGGTGGATGCAGGAGCTCGTCGGCCAGGCCGCGTACGAGGTCGGCACCCGCCTGGTGGAACGGGGAGACCTCGACGACGTCGATCAGATCGGCCGCCTGACCCTCGACGACCTCGGAGCGATCGCCTCGTGGCAGGCGACGGTCGACCACGAGGGCCTCGTCGCCGCCGATCGCGCCACGACCCGCGCCGCCGTACACCGGCCGGCATCGCTCCCCGCGCGGTTCCAGCTGAGCGACACCGGCCACGCCATCGCCGTGGCGGAGCGCGGCCAGTCGAAGGGCGGCACCGGGGCGGGCGGAGGCATCGGCCGCGGGCCTGTGACCCACGACGTGGTCGCCCCACCGGAGGGCTCGGTGCTGGTCGTGACCACGCTCACCCCCCAGCTCGGCCCCCTGCTGCCGCGCCTGGCGGGGATCGTGTCCGAGACGGGCAGCGTGCTCTCGCACCTGGCGATCTTGGCCCGGGAGGCCGGTGTCGCCGTGGTGGTGGGGCACCGCAGCGCCGTCGACGAGCTCCCGGACGGATCGCTGGTCACCGTCGACGGCACCAGTGGGCGGGTGACCAAGGAGGAGACATGAGGAAGCTGACCTGGATCCTGGGGATCGTCGCTCTGGTGGCCACCGCGGCCTACACCACGATCTCGCTGGCGCGGTGGGAGTGGAGCCGCGCGCTGTTCTTCGGGCTCACCTTCCTGGCCGCGGAGCTGGGGATGGTGGGAGGAGCGGTGCTGTCGCGCCTCGCCCGCCTCGAGCGTCGCATCGAGGCCGACGCCCACGCACGAGCGGCGGCGAGCCCTTCCGAACGGACCCTCGACATCGTGCGGCGCGGGCGGGCGGACCACGATCGCTTCCCCTGGCTGAAGGTCGACGTCACCGACGCGGTCACCCGCACCAACGTCTTCATCACCCTCGTGGTGGGCGGAGGCGTCCTGCTCTCCGGCGGCGCATGGGTGCTCGACCGCATCGCGTCGCACACCGTCGATCCCGGGCGCGAGTCCCAGCTGGCCGACGAGCTCGTTTCGATCGCCTATCCCGACGGGCTGCTGGTCGACGACATGGTGGCTCGGGCCCGCACGCGACCAGACCAGGAGGACGACCGGCTCACCACGTTCCTCCTCCGCCGACCATGACCTGGCGCGGCGCGGTGGCCGGAACCTGCGTCGTCGGCCTCCTGGCCGGCGGCGTGCACCTGCTGCGCGAGGCGACCGAGTCGACGCACTACCGGACCGATCCCCGGTCCCGGCTCCGCGTCGTGGTCGAGGCGAACAGCAAGCGAGCTGAGTACAACCAGACGCTCGCCGAGCTGACCGAGGGACACATCTGGTTCTGCCGGCTGGAGATCGCATCGGACCCGGTCGGAGAGCTGCAGAGCGTGCCGGGATACCCGCACCGCTTCGCCATCGTGCTGGCGCCGTCGCTCGACTCGACCAACCGGAAGCAGTACCGGGGGTGCCTCGAGGACTGGACGCTGGACCACCACCGGCTGCGCGTGATCTCCATGGACGAGGTCGGCGAGGACCCGGCGCCATGACCGACGTCCCGCAGCGCAGGCCTGCGGTGTCGCTGCTGCACCGCGATCCCCCCATGACCCCGACCAGCTTCTTCCGGGCGCAGCGCACCGCCTTCGCCGTCACCATCGGCACGGTGGTGGTCCTCACCACCCTTGCCACGTGGGACCGCGGCAGGATCCTGCTGCACGTCGACGAGCCCGTCGCCCGGTTCGTGGCCGACCACCGCACCCCCGCGCTCACCGATGCGTTCAACTTCATCAGCCACGCCGGCGACAACCTGGTGATCTTCCCCCTCGCCATCGCCCTTGCCCTGTGGACCTGGCCGAGGTGCCGGTTCCTGGCGGTGGCGGTGGTCTTCGCCGCCCTCCTGCGCCCGGTCCTGGAGTACCTCCTGAAGGGGGCGGTCGGTCGCGAACGGCCCGACATCGAGCCGCTCGGCACGTTCCACGGGCCCTCGCACCCCAGCGGCCACCCACTGGCCGCCACCTCGCTGTGGGGGCTGGTGCCCGCGGTCGTGGCCCTGCACGTGCACAGCAAGATCCTGTGGTGGGCGGCGGTCGCGGCCTCGTTCACGATCATCATCGGGGTGGCCGCATCGCGCGTGTACAAGGGCGCGCACTACCTCACCGACGTCACCGCATCGCTGGCATGGGCGGGGTTCTACCTCGCGGTGGTCCAGGGGTGCTTCGACCGGTTCCACGGCACGCGGGACTGCCGGCACCCGCAGCACGCGGTGCAGGCCGAGCCCGAGTCAGTCGATCGCTGAACCATCCTCGTCGCCGTCGTCGACGTCGACGCGACCGGGCGAGGCACCGACCACCCAGGTCGCCAGGGCCCCGCAGGCGATGCCGAGGCCAGCCCCGCCGAGGACGTCGAGCGGAAGGTGGGCGCCGACGTAGATGCGGGCGAAGCCCACCAGCGCCGCCAGCGCCAGGGGCGCGATCCGCCAGCGCCCGGTCAGGTGCGGCGTGACCACGGTCGCCAGTGCGAACGACACCGCCGTGTGCCCCGACGCGAACCCGTACCCGGTCAGGTCGCCCTGGCGGACGCGCGCGTCGGCGAGGACCTCGGCCGGTCGGCCGCGCTCGACCGCAGCCTTCACCCCCTTGGTGAGCGTCCACGCCAGGAGCCCACCGACGATGGCGGCCACCGCTCCCCTGCGCCGACCGAAGATGGCGAGGCCGCCGGCCACCACGAAGATCGCCCCGACCGTGCCCAGCTGCATCTCGACGATGAGCACGGGCCGCAGGGCATCGGGCAGCCGGTTGATGGCCTCGAAGACCTGCCGCTCCAGCACCGGCACCTCGTGCCGGGGGTGGCCCAGCAGGAGGGTGGCAATCGCGAGCAGCGCCAGGCCCCCGGCCACGAGCGCGGCGGCCTGCCCCGGTCGTCGCTCGACGGAGCATGCCTCCGCCCGGCCGATCTCGATCATCTCGTCCCGCAGTCAAGCCGCGATGGCGCTCCGAGCCCGGTCGCCTGTGCCGGTCCGAGCGCAGCCGGGACCTACGATCCGCGGATGCCGAGCTTCGAGACCCTCCTGTACCGCAAGGGCGACGACGGGATCGCCCGCGTGTCGCTGAACCGTCCGCAGGTCCGCAACGCCATCAACGAGCAGATGCAAGGCGAGCTGCGAGACGTGTGGCACGACGTCCGCTACGACCGCGACGTGCGCTGCGTGATCCTCACGGCCGAGGGCGAATCGTTCTGCACCGGCATCGACCGGGCCGAAGCGGTGTCCGAGTCGAACAACGAGGCCATGGCCGCCGGCGACTTCCCCGGCTTCCCCACCCCCTGGATGTACGACGACCCGGGCCGCGACATCGGGCCCAAGGCCAGGGACTGCTGGAAGCCGGTCATCGCCGCGGTGCACGGGATGGCGTGCGGCGGGGCGTTCTACCTGCTGGGCGAGGTCGAGTTCATCATCGCCTCGGACGATGCGACCTTCTTCGACCCGCACGTCACCTACGGCATGACCGCCGCGTTCGAGCCGATCCAGATGCTGGCCAAGATGCCGCTCCAGGAGATCATGCGGATGTCGCTGCTCGGCGTCGACGAGCGCATGTCCGCCGAGCGGGCGCGAGAGATCGGCCTGGTGTCCGAGGTCGTGCCTCGCGACCAGCTCCGCGAGCAGGCCGAGTGGGCGGCCAAGGTCATCGCCGACTCGCCGCCGCTCGCCGTGCAGGGCACGATGCGCGCCATCTGGACCGCCCAGGAGGTGTCGCGCCAGCAGGCCATCGAGCTGGCCAACCTGTACATCCGCGTCGGGTCCGACGCCGAGGCGTTCAAGGCCGGCCAGGAGCGCTTCGCGTCGGGCCAGCGGCCGCCCTGGAAGCTGCGTTGACGCTCCGCGACGCACCGGAGCACGTCCGGCTCCCCGCTTCGGGAGGGCTGACGCTCGCCGCGGATGTGGGTGGCCCGGCCGATGGACCGGCCGTCGTGCTGCTGCACGGCGGCGGCCAGACCAGGCACTCCTGGCACGGGACGTGGAAGGTGCTCGCCGATGCGGGCTGGCGGGTGTGGTCGGTCGACCTCCGCGGGCACGGCGACAGCGATTGGGCCCCCGACGGCGATTACACCATCGACGCGTTCGCCGCCGACATCGAGGCGATGGTCCGCTCGATGCCGCGTCCGCCGGTGCTCGTGGGCGCGTCGCTGGGAGGCATCGCCTCGCTGGTGGCGGTGGGCGAGGCCCCTGATCAGGACGACCTCGCTCGGGGCCTGGTGCTCGTCGACGTCGCCCATCGGATGGAGGCCGTCGGGCGCGACCGCATCGGCGCGTTCATGACGGGCAACCTCGACGGGTTCGCCTCGCTGGAGGAGGCCGCCGACACCATCGCGGCCTACAACCCGCACCGTCCGCGCACCAACGACCTGTCGGGGCTGGCCAAGAACCTGCGCCAGCGCGACGACGGCCGCTGGGTCTGGCACTGGGACCCGGCGTTCGTCCAGGGACGGTTCGGCTCGCCCGACGAGACCCGCGCCGCGACGGCCGGCTTCCCCCGGCTCGAACGGGCCGTCGAGGCGCTGCGCATCCCCACGCTGCTCGTGCGCGGTCGCAGCAGCGACCTGCTCAGCGAGGAAGGCGTCCAGGACTTCCTGGCCCGCGCCCCTCACGCCGAGTACGCCGACGTGGCCGGCGCCGGGCACATGGTCGCCGGCGACCGCAACGAGATCTTCAACCGCGGCATCCTCGAGTTCCTCGCCCGTCACCGCACCTGATCAGCGACCCGCCTCGCCCAGGATCTCCTGGGCCGCGTGGAACAGGGAGAGCCCTCGCGTGGCCGCTTCCTTGCGCAGCACGTCCCACGCCTCGCGATCGCTCACGGATCGGCTGGCCTGGAGGAAGCCGATGCACATGGCGACGACCTCGCGCTCTCGGCTCACCGTGACCAATCCCTCGATGAGGTCGATGGACTCCGCATAGACGAGCGAGTGGGCGATCAGCTCCGCGGCGTAGCTGGTGATCGGCTCGAGCTCGTGCTCGAGCTCGGGCGGGAAGGCCTCGGCATCGTACGAGTACAGGTTGCAGGTGCCGACGACGGCCGCCCCGACGCGCAGCGGGATCGAGAGCACGCTGCGCACGCCGAGCTCGATCGCCCCGGGAGCGAAGTGCTCGTAGCGCTCGTCCTCCGCGAGCAGGTCGATCCGCACCACGATGCCCTGCGCCGCCGCGGTGAGGCACGGGCCCTCGTTGAACTTGTACTGGACCAGATCGACCTCCAAGGCGACCTGGTTCGATGTCGCCCCGGTCACCGTCGCCTCGTCGACCTGCAGGCTGACGCTGACCGCATCGCAGTTCCGCACGGTGCGCTCCAGGACCTCGGCGATCGCTTCGAGCTTGGCCGGGAGCGTCCGCTGGTCGGCGAGGCGCCGGTTGAGCCGAGCGATCTGCTCCTCGAGCTCCGGCGGGAGATCCATGTCCATCCCCTTCCCTCGCCGCCCCGCATCCAATCGCCCCGCGCCGGCCGATGCGCCGCTCGCGGCCGCTGTCGGGCTCAGGCGGCTCGGGCTCGGAGGCGGCCGAGGACCGACGCCAGCTCCCTCGAGACCTGCATCTGGCTGACCCCGTAGCGCTCGGCGATCTGCGACTGGCTGCACTCCTCGTAGAAGTACAGGTGCAGCAGGTCGCGGGCGGGAGGCTCGAGGGCGGCGATCGCCTGGGCGAGCACCGTGCGATCGTCGGAGCGGGGGTAGGGATCCTCGGCCGCCAGCTGATCTCGGATGACGTCGCCGGCCCCGCCGGGCAGGTCGAGCGACAGGTGCCGACGGGCCCACGTCGCGTCGCGAGCCTCGAGCACGCGCTCCGGAGCGATGCCGAGGCACTCGGCCACCTCGCCGACGGTGGGCTCGCGGCCCAGCTGGCCGACCAGGTGGTCGGCCGCCCAGCGATCGGCGGCCGCCACCTCGTGGATGCGGCGCGGGATGCGGATCGACCAGCCCTGATCGCGGTGGTGACGCCGGAGCGCACCGATGATGGTCGGCCGGGCGAACGCCTCGAACGGGACCCCACGTCCGGGGTCGAAGCGGGTGAGGGCCCACAGCAGCGCCTCGCGCGCGATCTGGTCCAGGTCGTCGTCGGCCTGCCGTGACGGCCGCACGCTCCGGGCCAGCGCCACGGCGTACCCGTCGTAGTGCTGCACCAGGCGCGCCAGGACCCAGTCCTTGCGCTGCTGCGCGAACAGCACGTGATCGAGCCAGACGTCGGGACGTTCGGTGCCGGCTGGTTCGCCCTGCAGGGAGCGCTCGGTGGTGCGCATCACAAGCCTGTCTCCGCCGGACCATGAGGCGGAATCCTCGGAAGAGGGCAGGCTGCTCGACCCTGGTCGATCTTCCTACCCGGCCGTGATGGCGGCCATACCGACGCGGCGAGCCCGATTCGCCCTTGGGCCGGGATCCAGCACCAAGGGGTATCGATGCTCATCCCCCTTGCGGAGTCGCGCCGATCCGACGACGGGCAAGGTCTCGATCATGGGGCGACAGGTCGTCATCGTCGACGAGGAGGAGACGGTCATCGACTCGATCGCCGGCGTGCTGAGCGCGGCCGGCTGGGGGCCGATCACCAGCGCCACCTCGGCCAGCGACGGCATCACCGCGGTCGAGCGCACCCGCCCGGACGTTCTCATCGTCGACCTCCGGCTCGGCACCGACGACGGCCTCCAGGTGCTGCACCGCCTGCGCGGCCTGCGCGATCCCCCGGCGATCGTCGTGCTGACGCAGCTGGCCACGGTGGACAACGCGGTGGCCAGCGTGCGCGCCGGGGCCCGCGCCTTCGTGCCCAAGCGCACCAGCCCTCGCGAGCTGCTCACGGCGGTGTCAGCGGTGGCCCACGGCGGTGGATGGATGCCCGAGCAGCTGCTGGGCGGCGTGCTCACCGCCCTGCTGGAGCCGGCGCCGCCGACCGAGTGGCAGTCGCTGGTCGACGGCCTGACGCCCAGGGAGCGGGAGGTCCTCGACCTCATGGTGGCCGGCTACGACCGGCCGTCGATCGCCCGGCAGCTCCACATCTCGCTCAACACGGCGCGCACGCACACCAAGAACATCCTGTCGAAGCTCGGCGTCCACTCGAGCCTCGAGGCGGTCAGCGTGGCGCTGCGCGCCGGCGTGCGACCGTCGCCGAACTGAGCGGACGCCATGGGGAAACGGCCCAGCTCAGAACCCATGGCGCGGCAGGCGCCGTCACCCCAACGAGGTATTGAACGCCGCGGGGTTTGCAGCAGAAGGTGAACGGCGTGCGGGGACCGCCCCCGCTCTTCGGAGGTCCCATGGCACACCTACGGCGATCCCTCGCCACTGCGACCCTCGCGCTGTTCGGCGCGTCCACGCTCATCCTGAGCTCCTCACCTCCGGTGGCGGCGAAGGTGAGCACCCCGACGGCCCGGGTCGTCGTGAGCGGGCTCAACAACCCGCGCCAGGTGTGGCGAGACCGCACCGGGAAGCTGTTCGTCGCCGAAGCCGGCGCCGGCGGCACGATCTGCGAAGGGAGCGGCGAAGAAGCGCAGTGCATCGGCACCACCGGTTCGATCGCTCGCATCCACTATCCCGGCTCGACGGTGAACGGAAGCTTCGAGCGGGTCGTCACCGGCCTGCTCTCCGCCTCGGGCCCCGATGGCTCGTTCGCGGTCGGCTCCGACGGCGTCAGCACCAACGACGGCAAGATCTACATCCAGGAGACCTGGGCACCACCCGACCTCATCCCGGCCCCGCTCCCCTCGGAGCAGGCGGGCAAGCTGCTGGTGGCGAAGTCGTTCCGCACGCCCAAGATCGTCGCCGACATCGCGAGCGTCGAGTTCGACACCCCGAACCCGGATGGCTTCGTCAACCCCGAGACCGGTGAGCCCGAGCTCGACTCGAACCCGTATGCCGTGCTCGCCCTCGACGGACGCCAGCTGGTGGCCGACGCGGCCGGCAACGACATCATCGAGGTCCGGAAGGGCCACGCGCCCCGGGTGTTCGCCGTGCTCCCGAGCCACGGATCGCCCGACACCGATCGCCAGCCCACCCCGACCTCGCTCGCCCGAGGCCCGAACGGCACGATCCTCGTCGGCGAGCTGGCCCACGAGGAGCCCGGTGATGGCCGCGTCAGCGTCCTCAGCAGCTCGGGGCGCTACCTCGGCTACATCGGCAAGGGCGGCACCATCATCGACGTCCCCGAGGGCCTGACGACCGTCACCGGTGTGGCCTACGGCGGGGGTCGGCTGTACGTGTCGCAGCTGTTCTCCGGCGGGACCCCCGACGTGCCCGGGCAGCTGACCCGGATCACGTGGTCCAAGCACCCGAAGATCACCTCGATCAACGTGCCCTTCCCCGCTGGCGTGGCCGTCGACCCCGCCCGCAACGTGTTCGTGGCGGCGTGGAGCATCGCCCCGGCCGGCGGTGCCTTCGGCGCTCCGAACAGCTCGGGGCAGATCTGGAGGGTGCGCTTCTGATCCTGGCGCATCCCTGACATCCAGGCTGTCACCCGACCGTTCCCGGTTGCCCATCGCCCGGCGACCGGGAACGGTCGCGCCCGGGCTCAGGCTCCCGAAGAACATGACGATCGCGTTGCGGTGACATGACGAACGCACGGCGTGACGTTGGGCACACTGGGCGTGGTCGGACGCGGTCCGCTGACCTGCGGCGGGGGGCGAGAACAGCCAGGTGGGCCCATCTGGCGGCGGGGGTGACGCGGCATCGCCCGCTTCCTTGGAATCGGTTACGTCGGGGAAAACGCGGGCCGACCCGATGACACACTCCGCCACTCCCTACCGAAAGCAAGGATCTGTGAAATCCCTCATCGCAATTCCCGCGCTCGCTGCCGCCATCCTCGTGTCCGCGTGCCAACCCACTCCCACCGAGCCGTCACCGCCGCCGTCCGGTGCGACATCGGGCATCTGGATCAGCGCCGGGGAGATCGCCAAGCTCCCGACGTCGGGCGCGGCGTGGTCCTCGATGCAGAGCGCCGCCACCAAGTCGTGGGGCACGCCGACCATCGCCAACCAGGACTCCGATGACGATGTCGACACCCTGGCCGGCGCACTGGTCGCCGCTCGGACCAACAACAGCGCCATGAAGACCAAGGTCCGCACGCACCTCATGACCCTGGCCAACAACCACCCGTACGACCGGGTCCTGGCCCTCGCCCGCGAGCTTCCCTCGTACATCATCGCCGCCGACGTGGTGGGGCTCGACAACAGCCAGCGCGCCACGTTCGAGCGCTTCCTCGTCGAGGCCATCAACCACAAGATGGCGGGCCACTCGGGAGGCGACGACCTCGTGTCGACCGCTCACCTGTCGCCCAACAACTGGGGGACGATGAGCCGTGGCGCTCTGGCTGCGGTCTACGCGTACCTCGGCGATGACGCCGGCCTGAAGACTTTCCAGCACATTGGGATCCTAAGCTTAGAATTCCACGTGGACAAGTTGTCGCG
>JADMIO011201718.1_pt1 | contig 35422 bp, 36 predicted proteins | sample 8958161 | NCBI WGS metagenome assembly JADMIO01 (sample SAMN16585339, study PRJNA669376) | soil metagenome | isolation source: Crop rotation soil | place: USA: Cullars Rotation, Alabama | collected 2011
AGTACATGCGCGCCTACGAGGACACCATCCGGAACACGTCGACCGAGCGCGCGCCGTGGTACGTCGTCCCCGCCGACAACAAGTGGTTCACGCGGATCGTGGTCGCCGCCGCCGTGATCGACGCTCTTGCCTCGCTCGACCTGCGGTACCCCGAGGTGAGCCGCACCCAGCGCGCGGCCCTCGCGCGCGCCAGGCGCACGCTGCTCGCCGAGAAGCGTTGAGGCGGGCGCCCTGCGCCCCGTGTTGCCTCGCCGGCACGAATTCTTGCAGACGCACCGGCTTTTTTGCTTCGATCGCGTGATCCGAGCCGGGGCGCGTCGCTTGCTCTGATGAACCGGACCGCCGCCGCGAATGTTCGCGGAACCCGGGCACTCGCAAGACACACATGAGGAGCAGGACATGAAGTTCATCACCGCTATCGCCGCGCTCGCATCCCTCGCCGGAACCGGCGCCGTCGTCCTCGCAGGGGACGTGGACATCCAGAAGAACCGGGACTCGCACGTGACCGTCTGGAACACGGTACTGGGATACCGCTACGGCGATCCGGTCTACGACGGCACGCTCCCCGCCGGGCACAAGCTCAAGATCTCCGAGGGGTGGTTTACCGATCTGTCCGTGCAGCAGGACCTGTTCGCGATGAACAACCACCGCGCCACGACGGGCCTCGCGATGGTCACGGGTTCTCCGGGCTCGTACACGATGCCCAACCTCGAGTCCGCCGTGACGAGCCTGGCGGGCAACAACCGCATCGCCGTTCCCGACTTCGCCAGTTCGTTCTTCGACGTCTTCGTCACGATCGACCTCGACAACTACGTGATGGGGGGCGGGTTCGTGCCGCCGCTGGACTCGACGCTGCCGGTGATGGGCGGTCACATCCCCGGCATGCCCGGCGTGTCGATCGGGCTCACGCCCTTCGAGTTCGACCCGGTCAACGGCTGGTACACCACCACACCGTTCACGGGTCAGGTCACCGCGATCGGAGAGATGGGACTGCAGTCGCCGGCCCCGGGCAGCGTGGCGCTGCTCGCGCTGGGCGGCGCGATGCTCGGCCGCCGCCGCCGGCGCTGAACGCTTGACTGAGGGGACGCGCGTGCGGGCGGCCAATCGCCCGCATGTCGCGCGCGCTGACGTCGGTATGCGAGCGATCAGAACGAAGCGTAGAGAATATGCGCGAGATGGCGGACGGCCTACGCCAGGATTGGTCGCACGACCGTCCCTTCGACGTCCGTCAGCCGGAAGCGCCGCCCCTGGTACAGGTACGTGAAGCGCTCGTGATCGATACCCATCAGGTGAAGCATCGTCGCGTGCAGATCGTGGATGTGCACGCCGTCGTTGGCAATGTTGAACCCGAACTCGTCCGTCTCGCCGTGCGAAATACCCGGCTTCACGCCGCCGCCGGCGAGCCAGACGGTGAAACACCGCGGGTGGTGGTCGCGCCCGTGATCCGGCTTGTCGATGTCGCCCTGTCCCACCGGCGAGCGTCCGAACTCGCCGCCCCACACGACGAGCGTGTCGTCCAGCAAGCCGCGCCGTTTCAGATCGGTGATAAGCGCGGCGGACGGCTGGTCGGTGTGCTCGCACTGGATGCGCAGTTGCTCCGGCAGATGACGGTGCTGATCCCAGCCCACGTGGTAGAGCTGGATGAACCGCACGCCGCGCTCGGCAAGGCGGCGCGCAAGGACGCAGTTCGAGGCGTACGACCCGGGCCGGCGCGCGGCCGGGCCGTAGAGTTCGAACGTCTCGTCGGGTTCGTCGGCGAGGTTGACCAGGTCGGGCACCGACATCTGCATGCGGAACGCAAGCTCGTACTGCGCGATCCGCGCGGTGATCTGCGGATCGTTGACGTGATCGTGGTGGAGCGCGTTGAGCGCGCCGAGATCGTCAAGCTGGCCGCGCCGCACTTCGCGTGTGACGCCGTCGGGGTTGGGCAGGTACAGCACGGGATCGCGCGCCGCGCGGAGTTTCACGCCCTGGTGCTCGGCGGGCAGGAACCCCGCGCTCCACAGGTGCTCGTACAGCGGCTGATCGCAGGTGCGCGCGACGTCCTTCGAGACCATCACCACAAAGCCGGGAAGGTCCTTGTTGTCGGAGCCCAGGCCGTACACCGTCCACGCGCCCAGGCACGGGCGCCCCGGGATCTGGTGTCCCGTCTGGAAGAACGTCATCGCCGGCGCGTGGTTGATCTGCTCGGTGTGAACCGTCTTGATGAACGTGAGTTCGTCGGCGATCTTCGCCATGTGCGGCACGAGCTCGGACATCCACGCGCCGCTCGCGCCGGCCCGCGCGAACGCGAACTCGCTGGGCAGGAGCTTCTGCGCCTGGCCCGAGGTCATCGTCGTGACGCGCTGGCCCATGCGGACCGAGTCCGGGATCAGTTCGCCGCGCAGCGGCAGCAGCGCGGGCTTGTGGTCGAAGAGGTCGATCTGCGACGGCGCGCCCGCCTGTGTGAGCATGATCACGCGCTTGGCGCGCGGCGCGCCCGGCAGCGACCACGGCGGGGCGCCCGCCTGGCGTGCCATCGCCCCATCGGCCAGCATCATCGCCAGCGCCGCCGAGCCGACGCCCGTGCACGAGCGGCCCAGAAACTGGCGGCGGGTCATCGCGAGAGGTGAGAGCACGCGGGGGTTCATGGCACGAGTTACTCGCGGGTCAGGGTCTCGTCCATGTTCAGGATCACGCTCGTCACGCCCGCGTACGCCGCGGCCTCGGTGAATCGATCTTCCGGCGGGTCGGGCCGATCTCCGGCGCACGCCGATGCCCTGGCATCTTCGGCGTGCGCCGCGTAGTACTCGCGGAGCACGCCGAGTCGCGCGACGAGCACGCGCCGTTCCTCCGGCGCCGGCGCCCGGCAAAGCACGGTCTCGAAGGCCCACGCGAGGCGCGACTCGTCGCTCGCCCCGCCTTCGCGCACCGCCCGCTCTCCCAGCGCCGCCGCGGCCTCCGCGTAGGTTACGTCGTTCATCGTCACCAGCGCCTGCAGCGGCGTGTTGGTGCGGATCACGCGCACCGAGCATTTCTGCCGCAGCGGCACGTCGAAGAGATTCGCCGGCGCCGCTGTCCGCCGCCAGAACGAGTACAGGCTGCGGCGGTACAGGTCGTCGCCCTTGCCCTGCTCGTATTTCAACCGGCCGAAGCTTACGTCCTCCCACACGCCCGCCGGGTGGTACGACCTCACCGGCGGCCCGCCGAGGCGCTCGACCAAGAGCCCCGACACGCTCAACGCCTGATCTCGGATCACGCCCGATGCCAGCCGGTAGCGCGGCGCGCGAGCGAGCAGCCGGTTCTCGGGGTCGGCGTCCAGCGCCGCCGTGGAGCACGCGGACGATTGTCGATACGTCGCACTCATCACCATCAGGCGAACGAGCGCCTTGACATCCCACCCGCTCTCGACAAACCGGCGCGCGAGCCAGTCGAGGAGCTCCGGGTGCGTCGGGCGCTCGCCCTGGATCCCGAAATTGTCCGGCGTTCGCACCAGCCCGACCCCGAAGACCTGCTGCCACAGCCGGTTCACCGCGACCCGCGCCGCGAGCGGGTTGGCGGGATCAACGAGCCATTCCGCGAGCCCGAGCCGATCGGCCGGCGCGCCGGAGCGCGCCGGCAGTGCGCCGGGCGTCCCCGCCTCGACCGCTTCGCCCGGCTGATCCCACGCGCCGCGGACCAGCACGTGCGTCTCGCGCCGCGCGGCGCGCTCGCGCATCACCATCACCTTTAGGTCGCGCCCGGTCTCATCCTTGTACTCGAGCAACGGCGGCATATCTCCCTTGTCTCCGCCGCCGTCCTCATCGATTGAGTTGAAGAACGCGAAGAGCCGGTAGTAGTCACGCTGGGTGACCGGGTCATACTTGTGGTCGTGGCACTGGGCGCACGACATCGTGAGCCCGAGGAACGCGGTGCTCGTCGCGTCCACACGGTCCATCACGTAATCGATCCGCGACTCCTCGATCTCGCGCCCGCCCTCGCCGTTGATCGGATGGTTGCGGTTGAACGCCGTCGCCAGGACCTGCTCGCGCGTCGCGTCCGGCAGAAGGTCCCCCGCGATCTGCTCGCGCACGAACCGGTCATACGGCATGTTCGAGTTGAACGCGCTCACCACCCAGTCGCGCCACGGCCACGCCGTGCGGTCGGGGTCGAGCTGGAAGCCGTTGGAGTCCGCGTACCGCGCCGCGTCCAGCCACGCGCCCGCGAAGTGCTCGCCGAAGCGGGGCGAGCCGAGCAGCCGGTCGACCACCCGCTCGTACGCGTCCGGCGCCGTGTCGCTCACGAACGCCGCGACTTCGTCGCGCGAGGGCGGCAGCCCGGTCAGGTCCAGGCTCAGGCGCCGGACAAGCGTGCGTGCATCGGCCTCCACGGCGGGCGCCACGGCGCCGGCCGGCTCGCGCGAATCGAGTGCGCTCCGCACGAAGCGATCGATCTCGTTGCGGCACGCCGACAGACCGCGAACCATCGGTGGCTCGACCGCTCGGACCGGCTCGAACGCCCAGTGCCCGGCCCAAGGCGCGCCCTCGGCGATCCACCGACGCAGGCGCTCGCGCTCGGGGGCGGTCAGTTGCCGCGCCGCGCCCGGTGGCGGCATCCGCTCATCGTCGTCGTCCGACAGCACGCGCCGGGCCAGCTCGCTCTGTTCCGCGGCGCCCGGACTCACGATCCGTGACGGAGAATCGGGGTCGCGCCCGTCGTCGCCCGCGTCGCGCGTCGGTCCGAACAGTCCCTCGCGGAGGTCAAGCCGCAGGCGCGCCTTGCGAGCGTCCGCGTGCGGGCCGTGGCATCTGAAGCAGGCGTCCGCGAGGATCGGCCGCACATCGCGGTCAAAGTCGATCGTCCGCGCCGGATCGTCCCCGCCGCGCACCACGCACACCACATAGAGCAGCCAAGCGCCGCCGACCATGAGCGCATCCTATCGGAATCCCGCGCCGTTCCGAACTCCACCGGTGCGCCTCGCCGGTCTCAGACGTCCGACGGAGCCGGAACAGGCGCGTCGCCATCCTCGGTGTCGCCGCCCCGGCGCGGCGGTGCGTCGCCGAAATCCATCTCGCCCGCCAGATAGTCGCGCAGCACGCGCAGGGCCAGCGTCTGCACGCTCTGTTCGAGCGCGTTCAGGTCCCGGCGCGGCGCGGAGGCCTCGCAGGGGTCGGTGATCTCCTTGCAGTGGTACAGGACGCGCAGCGCGGCGTTCACCCGCGCCGGCATATCCGGCTGTTCGCGGTATCCCATGGTCTGTGTTCGCCAGTTCAGGACCGCAGCGCCGCGTTCCGGACGCGCGGTCATCGTGAAATGAATGACTCTGCAGGTCGTGGTGGGGCGGGCGCAGCGGCGCCCACCTATGCGTCTCAGCCGCCGGGCCGATGGCCCGCGCGACGCTGACCCGGAATGTTCAGTGTTCGGCGTGCCATGGCAGGGGCTCCGTGCCGCGCGCGCGGCGGGGTGTACGGCGGAGAAATGCCCCCCGAAGGACTCGAACCTTCGACCCGCTGATTAAGAGTCAGTGGCTCACGGCTGGGACCGCTGATCCCGGCATTTCCCGCCACCGCCCAAAACGCTCAAAATTGACTGGTTTGTCAATGGTTTTCGATTGACCGGGAGGTACCATCCCGTATCAGCACTTCCGGCATGGGGGTAGCACCGAGGTAGCCCCGAACCGGACCGCTGACCGCGCCCCGGAGTCCTGACCATGACGACCGCCACCGCAGAACCGACCGCCCCCACCGATGCCACCGCCCGCCGCCGCGATGCCGCGTTCACCATGAACCGGCTCGAACGGATCGGCCCGCCCGAGTCGGGCCGTCGGTGGGTCCGCGACCCGAAAACCCCCGGCCTCGCCCTCGTCGTCACCTTCACGGGCTCGCGGTCGTGGTACCTCTACAAGAAGGTCAACGGGCGTCCCCGGAAGATCAGACTCGGCGACTTCCCCACGCTCACGGTCGAGGACGCCCGGCGCGCGGCGGCGGAGGACTTGGGCAAGATCGCGCGACGCATCGACCCCTCCATTGAGCGGAAGCGGATCAGGCAGGAAACGACCCTCGGCGAGTTCTGGCTCGTGGTCGAGCAGCACGCGAAGGCGCGGGGCAAGCGGACATGGGAGCAGGACGTGCGGCGGTACGAGAAGCGCCTGAAGCCGTGGGCGAACCGTCGGCTCTCGGACATCTCCCGCGACGAGGTGCTCAGCCTGCACGAGCGGATCGGGAAGACCGCCCCCTATGAGGCGAACCGGCTCGCCGCGCTGATCTCGAAGGTCTACTCGCTGGCGGTCAAGCGGGGCTGGGACGGCCTCTCGCCCACGCGGGGCATCGAGAAGTTTGCTGAGGAGAAGCGGTCGCGCCGCCTCTCGCCCGAGGAACTCCGCCGTCTGTGGAACGCGGTGAAGGCCCACGATGATCGAGACGCCCGAGACTTCGTGCTGCTGGCGATCCTCACGGGCCTTCGCACAGGGAACGTCCGCGAGATGCGTTGGGACTGGATCGACTTCGAGCATGGGGTGCTGACGATTCCCGGCGACGAGCACAAGAACGGCGAAGAGCAGCGACCACCGCTCCACCCCGCCGCCCTCGCGGTCCTCCGCAAACGCCGCCGCGATGCCACCCCTGATGCCGTGTTTGTGTTCCCCGGACGCCCGAACGTCGTGGACGGCCAGAGCGTGCCGCAGCCCCGGAAGGGCTTCCGCCGCCACTGGTACGCCATGCTCAAACGCGCGGGCATCCCGCAGAGGAGCGAGGACCGACGCGCGGGGCTCACCTGCCACGATCTCCGCCGCACGTTCGGATCGTTCGCGGCGGATGAGGGCGTGCCGATCCTCGCCATCGGCAAGATGCTCGGGCACCGGAACGCAAAGACCACCGAGGTCTACGCCCGGCTCCGGCTCGATCCCGTCCGCGATGCTGTCAATCGCACCGTGGCCGGGCTCCTCACCGCCGCAGGGGTCAAGGACACCGAGCCGGACATCATCGACGCTGAGCCCGTCAAGCCCGCCGCGACGCCGAAGAAGGCGAAGATCGCGAAGAAGTGAGCAAGGAGGACGTCAATGTACTTCATCGACGGCACCGCAGACCTTCGTGAGACTGATCGCGTGCGGACGGGCGAACCGACGCCCCCGCTCCGCGATGATCTGACCGAAGCCCATGAATGGCTGAGCCCGCCGAAAGGATGGGACTTCGCACGGTTGGCCCTCGGACCGCACTTCAGCCGTCAGCCTGTCGCGAACCGCAACGGTTCAGCCGCGTGGACGTGGGAGCGGGTGCCTGCCGAACCCGGCACCGACGAGGACGTGCTGAACAGGTTGCTCGACCGGCTTGAAGCGCGACTGACCCGCAGCGTGCCGGAGTGTCTGCCGCTCCCGCCCCGACACGGGCTTCCGGCTTTGACCTATGCCAACCGCCTTCGCGTCCACGTCGAGAGCAGACTCGCGAGCCGCGAGTCGGGCGCTCGCCCCGCCGTCTCTACAGTGGAACCGCTCGCTCGCGTGGTCCAGCCAACCATCCCTGCCCGCCGCAGCGAGCCTTCGCCGTTGAGCCCGGCCCCGACCATCCCGCAGGATGAAAGAAGCCCTGCGGTGTCCCGAGCCTTCGCGGCCCGAGTCCGGGGCATCTCGCCGAAGAGGTTGCAAGGCATGATCGACTGTGGGGAAATTGCCGCCGACACACTCACCACCGAGCGGACGATCTTCAAGTTGCCGCAGTTCATCGACGATCTCCTTCAGTCCCGCCGGGCTGTCGATGCCGCGTTCGCGTGCTACAAGAAGTCCCCCGATGATGCCCAAGCAGTCCTGGAGGAGAGCGGTGAGTTCACACCCGCCGAGGTCAACAAGATGCTCGCCCGTTTCTACAGGGATGCCCGATGAAGGTCGTCTTCCGCGTCACCGAGGCCGACGGGACACAACGCGAGTCCTTCGCGGTCGCGTTGGCGGGCGGCGTCCTCGTCGTGACGGGCGACACCGAAGCGGCCCGACGCCTCGGCGTGCCGACCACGCAGCTCCGGTTCCCCGTCGCCGCCGATCCGCACCGGGAACCCGAAACGTACATGCGGACTCTGCCCGCTTCGTTCACGGGCTCGATCGTGCGTGCGGAGTTGATTGACAAGCCGGTCAACTGATCCCGTATCAGTGAGCAAGCCACCGCGAGCCCTATGAATCAAAGGCGTTCGCGCCGGTCAGCCCGGCGGCGTGCTACCTCGGGGCTACTCGACCCGCCGAAAACCGCTCCCCCGCCGTCACCGACGGGGGGCGGGAGCGTCGGGCGACTGGCCATGCCCCGCCGTCGCCCGCCACCGGAAGGATGCCACTCACGCGGGGCGGTACGTCTCCGTTGCCGCCCGTTCCAGTCGATCCAGCCGCCCTCCAATCGACCCGTCGTCCCGGACGTGGCCGCGAGCGGCCACCGACTCGAAGTCCGCCCTGAAGCGGCCCTCCACGTCGCCCGGGGCGAGCACGCCGTCCCAGATGTCGATGACGAGGCCCGCTTCGATCAGGTTCAGGACGCCCGTGTTCCGGTGGGCGTGGCCCGAGCGTGATCGACCGACCACCCGCTCAATCGCCACGAGCCGGGCGTTGAACCGCGACGCGGCGGGCCAGTTGGAGTTGAACGGGTTCACGCGGCGTCCTCCGCCGGGCCGTTGTCGCCGTCACGGTGGGCCGCGTCCAGAATCTCCGCGACGCGGGCCGCGTCGAGCGAGTCGTCCAGCCCGAGCGTGTCCTCGATGCGCTTCAGACGATCCTCAGCGGTGGATTCCACGGGCTTGCCGATGAGCCGGTCGGACAGCCACTCGGCGGCACGCACGTTGGGCCGAGCGACCCACTTCCCCTCGATGGTGTCGTACTTGCCGACGGCTTCGACGTACATGGAGAGGACGATCCGCCGCCACCGCTCGGGGCCGATCTCCGAGAAGAGGACGGACTTCAGTGCAACGACCTTGCTCGCGTGCGGCGAGGAGTGGCCCTTGCTCGCGGTGTTCCCCGGCAGGAACCACCCACGCTTGTCCCGCTGTGGCTTCGGCGTCGGTGCGGGCGGCAGCGTGAGCGGATCGGGGCCGAGGTCGGTCGAGTCTTTGAGTGCTTGGTCGATCATGCCGACACCACCGCCCCGGCGTCCGCCGCCGCGAGCCCCTGACGCTTGGGCCGGATGTCCACGCCGCTCGCCTCAGCGATCATCTGCCGAAGGTCCGCGTACATGAGTTCGACGCTCTGCACGGCGGTGGCGGCTTCGGTCCGCGACTTCGCCGCCTCGGGGTCCACCGTGTTGGCCGTCACCTTCAGGCCCTCTTCGACCACCCGCTCCGGCAGGAGTCGGGCGAATTTCGGGGAGTTGACCACCGCCGCGATGCCGACGGCATCGCCGTCCTGCACGATCTGCTGCCACGCGGCGGCACGGGCCGACGGGTCCATTGCTCGGAGGATGTCCCTTGCCTCGCGTTCGCGGATCATCGACGGGAGGTCGTCGGGTGCGGGGAGTTTGATCGAGTCCTTCACCGCCGTGTCCGCCCTGCTCAGCATCCGCTTGAGCGTGGGGAGCATCGACGCGACGTTGACGGCGTTGTCGAGCCGCTGCAAGTAGTCGCGGCCCACGGCCACCATCTTCTTCTGCCGCCCGATCGGGGTGAGGTCCGGGTCGCCGAGGACGCCCCGCATGTCGTTGGCGAAGTTTCGCAGGAGGGCCTGGCCCGCTTCGGCGAACTTCGCGGCTCGGCCCATCGCCGATTCGAGCGGGTAGTCGCCCCTCGGCGGGCGGTTGCTGAGGCCGATCCGGGCGATCATGTCGATCCGGCTGCTCACCGTGGCGAAGTCGGTGCTCGGACCGCCGCCCCGGTTGATGGCCGCGATGGTTTCCATGTCGGAGCCGGGTGCGGGCTGACGGGGGCCGGGCGTGAGCGGGGTGCCGGAGTCGCCGAGGTTCGTGTTGATCCGAGACATGTCGAGAGTCCTTTCTGTTCAGTGCTTGCTGCCGAAGGCCGTGAACGCCACGGCCTTGATGGTGCTGAGGAGTCGTGAGAACCGGCCGGGGTGGACGCTGCCGACGAGGGCCGCGTTCCGCTTCCTGAACTGCTCCCGCGTCAGCCCCTCGTGGGCTTCGGTCGCCGACACGCGGCGGCGGAGCACGTCCGCCGAGGAGAGCTCGATCACCCGCACCACCCAGCCGTGGGGCATGGCCGCGATGAGGTCCGCGTCGGTGGGCGGCGTATCGGTGTCGAGCAGGTCGGCGATCGCACGGAGGAGTTCGGCCCGCTCCCGCCGCCGGGCCGGGTCCGCGTGCCAGAGACGTTCGGCGGCGAGGTGCCGGGGCGTGCCGTCGCCGTGGGCTCCACCGCCGTCCGCGAGCCGGAGCCCGGCTGCGACGAGGCCCACGGCATCGACGAGGATGCCCGTGGACTCGCGTTCGATCGTGGCGAGGTCCGCCGCCGTAGTCCGCGACGCGGACGCGACGATCGACAAGGGCGATTCGGCCTGTGATCCGCGTGGTTCGGTCTTCATCGGGTCGTCTCCTCCGCTCCTCCCCCTATGGCCGCTATGCCCCCTGAGCCTTACCCAAGAGTGCTTGGTGGTTGCCGTGATCCCTAATGGCCCATAGGGGCCATAGGGGGCTATAGGGGGAACTCACACCGGCAACTCCATCTGCGACGGCGATCCTGCCGTCGGCTCGTCCACGGGCGGAGCCCCCGGCACGTCACCGAAGACGTAACTCCGCTCCCACTTGGCCGCCTCGATTCGCCGCTGCACGCGATGCACGGGCACACCGTCCACCTCGATCCGGTCGGCGTCGCCGAACGCCGCCTTCAAACGACGCCCGATCCCTTGCAGGGCCCTCGTCCGCGTCGCGTCGTCCTCCCGCTGGGCGTCGGCGGCGGAGAGGCCCGGCACTTCGATCCCGTCCTCGATGCAGAGGCCCCAGAGGTCGTGGGCCTTCAGCAGCAGCCCGCACTTGTTCGCTCGCTTCACCGCGAGCAGCACGGCCCGCACCCACGTGAGTGCCGGTGTGGACTTCGCCCGCTGCACCGCCCGGTAGTCGGCGAAGGGATCGGCGAGGCCGAGCATGTCACGCACGATGAAGCGGACGGCCCGCGACCATGCAACGAAATCGTGCTCACGGTTCCCGTCGGCGAGCGGACAGCCCCGCCGGTGCCACTCGCGGACCACGGACCACACGGCCCCCAAGTAGAAGGGCTGTTGCTGCCGGACGTGTTCGAGGAGCGACCCCTCGGGCCAGTCGCGGAAGCGGTACGAGTCGGGCTGCTTCAGCAGGCGGACGATGTTCGCCCGGCGTGCGAGGTCGATGGTGAGTTCGGCCCCGTTGCTCGTCAGGCTGAACGTGATCGGGGACGGATCGACCGCGACCGATCCACGGAACGGCACGCGGCACTCCACGCTCTTCTCGGTCAGGGCCGATTCGAGCGTCGGCGAGTTGACCGGCCCCCGCCAGTTGTCGGCGTTGATGAAAGGGTGCCCGGCCACCATGCCGGACATGAGTGACTCGTCAAACGATCCCACGCCGCCCAACCGCTGCGTGATCGTGTGCGGCGTGTCCGCGTAGCACGCGGCCCGCATGCGGACGAGGTACCCCTTGCCGGTCTGCGACTCGTCGGCCTCCACCACGTCCATCGGGCCGCGAGCGTCACCGAGCAGCCCTGACCGCATGAGGGCCGGGGTGATGAGCATGGCGACGATCCGCGAGAGGTCCGCGTCTGTCGCCGTGCGGAAGTCCACGAGCGGGGCGAGTAGGTATTCCTTCGCCCGGTCGAACGGCACGTCGGCGGGCGGGCGGGCTTGCGGGTGGACGCAGATTCCGGTCTGCGGATCGAAGCCCCGCGTGACCGGTCGCAATTCATTCCAGCAGAAGACCAGCACCGGGCAACGACTCAGCATCTTGATCTTGTGGAGGAATTCCCGCGTGAACGAGGACCGCACGATGATGCGAGTCACCTGAATCGTGAGTGGGGTCGGCACTCTCTGGGGTCGCCCCGTCCGGTCGTACACGATTCTGTAGAAGCGGACGCGAGCCTCGATGTCGGTGAGCCCGGCGTCGGGCGTCACGGGCACGAGGATGAAGCGGTCCACGTCGAGTTTGCAGACGGCATCGCCCTGCACGAGCCAGCCCTCGTCCCTCATCTCCGGGGCCACGTCGCTCACCACGTTCCGGTACTGGTGCTCGTCCTGCGGAATCCGCACCCACGGCTTCCCTGCCGTCTCCACCAGACGCCTCGGGGTGGCGGACGCAGCGACGTGCTGCCCGTTCAGGCGTGCGGGATCAGCATGGGCGGCGGGCTCAGGCACGGGTGCCCTCCCCGTTCGACACCGCCACCGCTCCGGCGTTGATGTACTGCTCAACGACCGACCGCTTGTATCGCACAGCCCGACCGAGCCGCACGAACGGGATGCCCCGCCGCTGGCTGCGATGGTTCCGGAGCGTCTGAAGAGGGACGGCGAGCAGATCGCTGACCTGCTGCTCGGTGAGGAGTTGCAGTCGATCGTGATCGAGTGTGGGCGTGTTCGTGTGTGTCGGCGCGGGCGCGGTGCGTGCCATGCCCGTAGTTTCGACGGGCCCCACCGCCAAAGGCCAGTTCCGCACGCGAAGTACGGGCACGCTCAGGCCGACTGGGGCACACTGGGGCCGACTCAACGTGACCAACTCCTTCAGCCGTGTCGCGAGGCAGATCTTCGCAGATTGAGTTACAATCCCACTCCTTTGGGGAAACGATCCCAGATGTCAGAAACGCTGCTTGAACTGTGGCAGAGCAAGCCCGCCTTCTTTGAAGGGAAGTCGGTCCGTCAGGTCATCCAATTTGCCGGCGACGGACGGCTCCGTGACGGGAATCCAACTTCCTGCGAGTTTCGCGGGTGGCTCGCCGCAATCCCGTTAGACCGGCTTCGGAGGTGCGCGGAAGACTGCCTGGAAAGCACGTTTGAGGACAGCGGTCACGCGCTTCAGGACATCGTGAATCAGATCGGGGTTCGACTCGGCTTCATTGTCGAACCCGGTCGTTACCGTGGCGTCCGCGGCGAAATCGGAAACGACGGGCTGTGGCGGGCGAAAGACGGGCACGCACTGCTCTTGGAGGTCAAGACTACCGACACCTACCGAATCAACCTTGATACGGTCGCGGAGTATCGGGTCAAGCTGATCGCGGAGAACGCGCTCAAGGACGATGCGTCTTCCATTCTGATTGCGGTCGGACGGCAAGACACAGGAGACCTGGAAGCGCAAATCCGCGGCTCTCGTCACGCATGGGACGTTCGCCTGGTCAGTGTGGATTCGCTGTTGCGACTGGCGGAAGTGAAGGAGCAGGTCAGCGACTGGGCGACAAGCAACCAAATCAATCAGGTACTCAGACCGGTCGAATACACACGCGTCGATGGGATCGTTGAGCTGCTCTTCGCCACTTCGCGTGACATTGAGTCTCCCGAGCCAGAACGGCCCGACAACAATTCAAAGCCGCGACCGGCGACGGAGGCGACGACCGCCCCGAAGTCTGATCTAGAGCGGGCTCGCGAGTCTGCGATCTCTCGCGCTGAGCGTCATCTGAAGACGACTTTGGTCCGGAAGGGCAAGGCCCTTCGCGGAAGTTCTGACGGCTCGATCAATGTCGTCTGCCTCGCCTCCCAGAGGTACGAAGGACCCGCTGGATCGGGCAACTACTGGTATGGATTTACGCCCGCACAAAGGGATTTTCTGTCTGAGTCCAAGGCCGGCTGGCTCGTACTGGCATGTGGCGACGGGGAGCGGGCCTTTCTGGTGGACCGTGAGACACTCTTCAAGTGGTTGCCTGGGATGTTGACCACGCCACCGAAGCCTGCGAACGTCGAGGAGATTCGACACTGGCACATTTACTTCAACGACTATGGCGACCGGGTTGAGATGATGCCTACCTCGATCACGAACCGAATGGACCTCGTTCGCTTTCTCCTGGCTTAGTGCTTCCGCCTGAAATCGACCACAGTGTTCGACGACAGCAGCGTCGGAGGTGGGGTGCATGAGACTGACCGCCGTCCTCATCGAGAACTTCCGTGGGTTTAAGACTTCCACGAGAATCGACTTCGACCCACTCACCGGCATTGTTGGGCCGAACGATGTCGGCAAGTCCAGCATCCTCGAAGCACTGGACATCTTCTTCGAGGGCGGCACCTGCACCATCGACCCCGACGATCTCTGCAAGGACGCCGACGGAGACGAGGTGTCGGTGACGTGCCTCTTCGCGGACTTGCCTGAGCAGGTAGTCATCGATACAGCGACCGCCACGACGCTGCAAGAAGAACAACTGCTCAATGCCGACGGTTTGCTTCAGATCAAGAAGACCTGGGACTGTTCCAAGGCGAAGGTCGGAAAGCCGTCCGTCTGTGCGATTGCCATGCACTCCCTCCTCGCCGACGGTACGAGCCCGCTGTACTTGACACGAGCGAAACTTCGTTCCGCGTGCCAGGCCGCCGGGATTGAAATGGCAGGCATCAATCAAAACGAGAACCCGCCTATGCGTCGAGCGTTGAGGGCGACGCTCGCGGTCCCTGCGGACAGCGTGCCGGTGGAACTTGAGAAGGAAGACGCGAAGGCAGTGTGGGGAGCAATCCAGAAGTACATGCCCGTGTTCGCGCTGTTCAAGTCGGATCGGGACAGCACCGACGGCGACAGCGAAGTGCAGGCACCCTTGAAGGCGGCAGTCAGGCTGGCCGTCGGTGCGGCACAGGATCAGTTGGAGGACGTACTGCGCCAGGTCGAACAGGTGACGCGGGACGTGGCCACGCGCACGCTCCAAAAACTCGCCGAGATGTCGCCCGGCCTTGCGGCGGAACTGAAGCCGGAGTTTGAGACCCCGAAATGGGACACTGTTTTCAAGGCGACTCTCCGCACCGACAACGAGATCCCGCTGAACAAGCGGGGGAGCGGAGTGCGGCGTCTTATCCTCCTGAACTTCTTCCGTGCCGAAGCGGAGCGGCTGGCAACCGAGTCGGGTCGCCCCGTCATCTACGCGATCGAGGAGCCCGAGACTTCGCAACACCCGAACAGCCAGCGGATGCTCATGGCGGCATTCGACGAATTGTCGATGCTGCCAAACGTTCAGGTGATCCTCACCACGCACGTTCCGGCGTTGGCCGGGCTCATTTCGGCATCGAGTCTGCGTCTCGTTTCGCGGTCCCCCACCGGAGCCACGGTGCAGCGCGGCGATGACACGATCTACGAGAGCATCTCGGCGACACTCGGCGTCATCGCGGATCGTCGTCTTGAACTACTGGTGTGCGTTGAGGGACCGACCGACGTTCGAAACCTGAAGGCTATTTGCAGACTGCATCGCGAGCATCACCCGGAACTTCCGTGCCTCACGACTGACTCGCGAATCGCGGTGATCCCATTGGGCGGAAGCACGCTGCTCGAATGGGCGTCGCAGCATTACCTGCGGAGAGCCGGCGCACGCGAGTTTCACCTTTACGACCGCTGGCCAGTCAGGGATGGCGTTCCCGAGTACCAGCCGGCCTGCGATGAAGTGAATGGACGCGGGGCCGGATTCGCGGCGTGCCTGACGACGAAGATGGAAATGGAGAACTACCTCCACCCAGACGCAATCCATCGCGAGTGCGAGGTGCAGGTCACGGTCACGGACGACAACCGGGTGGACGAAGAGGTCAGGGCGACTCAACGCATCCGCAATCGAGACATAAAGCGGCGACTGGCCGACTCGATGGAGGAGATGACGTACGCGGAACTCGTAGAACGGGACGCCGCCGGGGAGACGCTCGGATGGATGCGGACCATCGCCGGGCTGCTTCCTCCCACCGCCCCCGCCGCCGGGTCCCGTCGCCGTGGTCATGCCGTCGGAGTAGCACCGGGGTAGCCCCGACCCAAAAACGCACGCGGCGAGTCGGATGATCCGACCCGCCGCAACGCCCGTGATTCACGGGCTCAACCCTGTAATGCCCCCCGAAGGACTCGAACCTTCGACCCGCTGATTAAGAGTCAGCTGCTCTACCAACTGAGCTAGGAGGGCTTCGCGGAGAGTGTACGCGGACGCCGTGAAGGGTCCAGCGATCGGATTCAGGTGGTCATGGCGAGCGAGACGGAATTCGGGCCTACGGTGCGGACGTCGGAGTACGCCCGAGCCGAACACCATCGCGGGGTCCCCATGTTCGGCTTCGGACGGGAGACCTGCGATGCTCACCTCGGCTTCGGCGTTTGACCGGGTCCGCCCGCCCGTCTAACGTCTCCCCCTGTTCTTCCGCCGCGTGCCGGAGTTTTCCGGACGGGGCGCCAACGGAGCGATTTCAATGCTTCCCGCCTTTCGCCAGAGCTACGGCCGCACCCGCCGACGCCGTTCGCACCACGCCCTCGAGGCCAAGACTGTGACGGTCTGCCCGCTCAGCGGCATGCCCAAGCAGCACCACAGGGCCTGCAAGGAGTCGGGGTACGTCCGTCCTGGCCTCAAGATCCGCGTTCCCAAGCTCGGCATCGGCGTAGACAACGACTGACCGGGGGCGGGGCCACTCCGCGCGGCCTTTGAACTCGGGCGCGGCCTTCGGGAGCAGGCGCGATGCGCGTGGCCGTGGACGTCATGGGCGGCGATCACGCCCCGGACGCGATCCTCAAAGGATGCATCGGGGCGATCCCACACCTCGGGCCGACCGATGAGCTTGTCCTCGTCGGGCGCCAGGAAGTCATCCGGGAAGTCCTCGCCGACCGCGGGATCAAGGATCCGCGGATCGTCGTCGTGCACGCCGCCGACGTCATCGAGATGGGCGAATCCGCCGCCAAGAGCGTCCGCTCCAAGCCCGACTCGTCGATCGTGAAGATGGCCCTGCTCGGCTCGGAGAAGGCCGAGAATCGCTGCGACGTCGTCCTCTCGGCGGGTAACACCGGCGCGTGCGTGTCGGCGGCCATCATGCACATGCGCCGCTTGCGCGGCGTGCACCGGCCCGGCATCGCCGTCACGTTCCCCGCGTTCCACGGGCCGGTCGTGCTGGTGGACGCCGGCGCAAACCCCGAGCCCAAGGCCTCGCACCTCTGGCAGTACGCGATCATGGCCGACGTTTTCGCGCGCGAGACGCTGAAGATCCCGCGTCCCCGCATCGCGCAGATGAACATCGGTTCCGAAGAGGCCAAGGGCACCGGGATAATCAAGGAGACCCGCGACCTGCTCAAGCAGACGCCGGGGATCAACTACGTCGGGTACATCGAGGGGCGCGATCTCTTCGACGGCGTGTGCGACGTGGTCGTGACCGACGGGTTCGTCGGAAACACGCTCCTCAAGATGGCCGAGGGGATGGCCAAGAGCCTCTTCAACGCCATCGCGCACGAGCTGCTGGAGTCCGACCCGACCTTCATCACCCAGCTCGAACCGGTGATCAAGCGCATCTACGCCAAGAACGACTACCACGAGTACGGCGGTGCCCCGCTCCTGGGCGTGAATGGATCGTTCTTCATCGCGCACGGTTCGAGCGAGCCCCGTACAATCACCGCCGCCGTCCGCAACTGCCGCGCGTACGTCAGCGCGGGAGTCAACAAGGCGATCATCGCCCGGCTGGGCGAGATCACGGCGCAGATGGGCTCGCTGATCGAGGCGGAGCGCGAGCCCGCGTGAACGCCCCTCCCGGCGCGCGGCCCGGAGGGCGGGCCTTTCCCGGGAGCCTGCATGTCTTCATCGTCCGGCGCACCCCCGCACTCTCGGATCGGCGTGCGCATCGCCGGCACCGGCTCGGCGCTCCCCACCAAGCCCCTCTCCAACACCGACCTCGAAAAGCTCATGGACACCACCGACGAGTGGATCGTCCAGCGCACCGGCATCCGCAAACGCCTCATCGTCGACCGCGCCAAGGGCGAATGCACGACCTCGCTCAGCGTCGCCGCCCTGCAGACGGCCCTGGCCGAGGCTCGACTGACCGCGCGTGACCTCGACCTCATCATCGTCGCGACGATGACACCGGATATGAGCTGCCCCCCCGTCGCGTGCTTCGTCGCCGGCGCCCTGGGCACCGGGAACGTCGGCGCCTTCGACATCAACGGCGCCTGCACCGGCTTCATCCACGCCATCAACACCGCCCACAGCTTCATCAAGGGCGGGGGCTACCGCACCGTCGGCGTCATCGGGGCCGACTGTCTCTCGACATACATGGATTACTCCACCAAGGGCCGAAGCACGGCGATCATCTTCGGTGACGCCGCCGGCGCGGTCGTGCTCCGGGCGACCGACGATCCATCCTTGGGTGTCTTGGCGCAGACGATGCACTCCGACGGCACGGGATGGAAGGAGATCTACATCCCCGAGCACGTCGGGCAGTTCCCTCCCGGCGTCGAGCCCGACCCCGAGAAACTGCGCCGCGTGCAGATGAACGGCGCCAGCGTCTTCAAGTTCGCCGTGGGCACATTCCCCGGCTTGATCGAGGAGACGCTCGAAATGGCGGGACTCAAGGCCGCCGACATCGACATGTTCGTCTGCCACCAGTCCAACCAGCGCATCCTCCACGCCGCCCGCGACCGGTTCGGACTGACCGAGGACAAGCTCTACGTGAACATCGACCGCTACGGCAACACCGTCGCGGCGAGCGTGCCCCTGTGTTTAGATGAACTGCGCCGCAGCGGGCGCGTGCGTGACGGGCACAAAGTCATGATGGTGGCGTTCGGGGCGGGGTTGACGTGGGGATCGAGCCTGTGGCAGTTCTGAACCGTCCTCCTACCATCTGTCGTCATGACTACCGCACCGCTCACACTTCTGTGCCCGGGCCAGGGAGCGCAGGCTCTCGGGATGGGCAAGGCTTGGTTTGACGCCTCGCCCGAGGCCCGCGTCGTCTTTACGAGCGCCGACAAAGTTCTTGGTGCACGCCTCGGGGCACCCCTCTCCCAACTCTGCTTCGCCGGCCCTGCCGACCGTCTCAACCGCACCGACATCAGCCAGCCCGGGATCTTCGTCACGGGCGTTGCCTGCTGGCGCGGCCTGCTTGCCAAGTGGAGCTTCGGAAACGGTGAGGCCAACGTCGTCGCCGCGGCGGGGCTCTCGCTGGGTGAGTACACCGCGCTCCATCTCGCCGGCGCGATTGGATTCGAAGAGGCGATCGAACTCGTCACGCTCCGCGGACGGGCCATGCAGGACGCCGCGGAGGCTTCACCGGGCGGCATGGTCGCACTTATCGGCGCGGACGAGACCCAGGCGCAGGCGATCTGCGACAAGGCCCGCGCCTCCGACGTGCTCGTCTGCGCCAACTTCAACGCCCCCGGCCAGATCGTGCTCAGCGGCCACAAGGTCGCGTGCGATCGCGCCGCCGCCGTCGCCGCCGAGATGGGCATCCGCGCGACGCCCCTTACCGTCGCCGGCGCGTTCCACTCGCCCCTCATGGCCCCTGCCGCCGAGCGCCTCGCGGCGCAGCTCGCCAAAACCGCGATCAGTGCGCCGCGCTGCACCGTCGTCGCGAACGTCACCGCGCTCCCGCACGAAAACTCCCCCGACTCCGTCCGTCGCCGCCTTGTCGAGCAGCTCACCAGCCCGGTACGCTGGGCGCAGTCCTGCTCGTGGCTCGCGGCAAACGTCAAGGGCGAGTTCCACGAACTGGCGCCCGGCAAGACCCTCGCGGGGCTCATGCGTCGCATCGACAAGTCTGCCAAGGTGAACACCCATGAAGACCCCACGTAGCCTCCGGCTCTGCCTCGTCGGCGCGATGGTCGCCGGCGCCTCATTCACCGCGTGCGAGAAGGCGCCGCCGCCCGCGCCGCCCGCGCCGAAAAAAGCCGAGGCACCGCCCCCGGCGCCGGAGCCCGTGCGCGCCGACGCGCTTCTCCAGACGATGAAGGCCGATGCGCGCGTGCAGTTCTCGCCCGGCGCCGCGCCGACCGACGAGACGCTCGCCCGCGCCGTCATCACCTTCGCCGATGCGCTGGCGCGCGGCGATTCGGAGAAGTTCAAGAGCATGCTCGACCCCGCGGGGCGCGGGGTGCTCGACAAGCTCGTGGCCGAGGGACTGTGGGACGACTCGACGGGCAAGGCGATCGAAGCGGTGCGCGTCGCGAAGTACTCGCAGGTCGGCGACAGCGCCGCGACCTTCGTCCTCGCCATCCAGGAGCCGCGCGGCGCGTACCCGCTCCAGTGGGCCATGGCCAAGGCCGCGGGCATGGTGGTCATCAGCGCGATCCCGACCGCGAACATGGTGAAGTCGCGCGCCTCGGAGTTCGATTCACTCGACGTGACGGCGGCGCTCGCTCCGACCGGCGCGGCGCCCGCGCTCGCGGCGCCGACCGCCCACGGCGAGCAGCCGGCCGCTCCGGCCGGCGGGAACAAGGCGACCCCCGCCGCTTCACCCCCGCACGACGAGAGCGTCCGCCGTCGCGGCACGCCGAACGGGCCGGTGAACGTGCCGACCGGCAAGCCCAGCGGCGGCTGATCGAGCGAACAAGAAGAATCGGACCGGGCCGCAACGGTCGGGGGGTGCGACCGCGAAGGACGTAGAATCTCCGCGCCCGCGTGTTCCGTCCGATCGCACCGCCCGACCCGGGAACCACCATGCCCGAACAGACCAAGCGAATCGCCCTCGTCACCGGCGCAAGCCGCGGCATCGGAAAGTCCATCGCGCTGCGGCTCGCGCAGGACGGGCGCCACGCCGTGCTCATGGCGCGCAGCCCGGGGCCGCTGAACGAGGTGAAGTACCAGATCGAGCAGGCCGGCGGCACCGCGTCGGTCGTCGCCGTCGATGTCGCCGACCTCAAGGCGCTCGCCGCCGCCGTGGACAAGATCGCCGAGGACCACGGGCGCCTCGACATCCTCGTCAACAACGCCGGCATCACCAAGGACGGCCTGGCGCTGCGCATGAGCGACGAGGACTGGACCGCCGTGATCCAGACGAACCTCAGCGCCGCGTTCGTGTCCATCCGCTCGGCGGCCCGCGCCATGATGCGCGGCAAGTTCGGGCGCATCGTCAACATCGGCTCGACATCGGGCGTCGTGGGCAACCCCGGCCAGGCCAACTATGCCGCGGCGAAGGCCGGGCTCATCGGCCTCACCAAGACCATCGCGCGCGAGCTCGGCGGGAAGAACATCACCTGCAACTGTATCGCGCCCGGGTTCATCACCACCGACATGACCGAGGGCCTCCCCGCGCAGATCAAGGAAGGCGTGCTGAACCTGATGGCGGTGAAGCGCCTGGGCGCGCCCGAGGACATCGCCGCGGCGGTCGCGTACGTCACCAGCGACGAGGCGAGTTTCATCACCGGCCAGACGATCTGCGTGGACGGCGGGTTGACGATGACGTGAGCGAGGATCGCGCCAGCGCAGCGCCGGGTCGAGCGCGCCATCGCGTACGGCGCGCGGCGTGGTGCGTGCTGGCCGCCAGCGCGACTCTCGGCGTTGTTGACCTGGCGTCGAGCTACCGGCACCTGGACTGGGTCGCCCCTCGCTCGCACGCGATGAAGGTCAGCGCCCACGGTCTCTGGCTGGCGTTGATGCTCGATCCCGGTTCGCAGGTATTCGTGCCCGCTCCCGGCGTGCGCCTGTCGAGGATTCCGACGGCGTACGCGATCGGCACGGGCGGCGTATCGACACTGGACGACCCGTTCCCTGGTGTGCGGCGGGCGCGGGATCGGCGAACGAGCGCAGTGCAGTGGATCGCGATCACGGTCCCGCTGGGCTTTGTGTGGGGGGCGGGTGCGGGCGTATCGGTCATCGTGCTGTGCCTGGTGCGCAGGCACGGGCAATCGATGTGCCGTGCGTGCGGCTATCCCCGAACCGGTTTACCTGCAAATGTGGAGTGCTGCCCCGAGTGCGGTGCCCCGTTCCCGCCCGAGCCCGCGCCGGTCACGCGCTCGGAAGACCGTCCTTGACGACCTTCGAAACCGCGTCCACAAACCGCCCGATCTCATCCATCGTCGTGTACACGCTCGCCGTCACGCGAAGGCCCTCGAACTCCTCGTGCTTGATGCCCACGGTGAGGATCGCGTGCTTCTCCCACAGGTGCGCCTGCAGCTTCGCCGTGTCCACGCCCTCGACCTGCACGTTCCCGATGCCGCAGGAGAACTCGGGCTTCAGGCTGGTGTTCAGCCGCACGCGCCCCTTCCCCGCGTCCAGCAGCGGGCGCGCCCACGAGTCGCGCAGGTAGCGCAGGCGTGCCTCCTTCCGCTCGCCCCCGATCGCCTGGTGGAAGGTCAGCGCCTCGGCGGTCGCGACCGCGTTGGCCTCCGGGTGCGTGCCGATCTCCTCGAACTTGCGGATGTTGTCCTCCTGCTTCACGTCCGCGGCCATGAGGGGCCACAGGCTCTTGACCTTGTCGCGCCGCACAAACAGCAGCCCGGTGCCGTGCGGCGCGGTCAGCCACTTGTGCAGGCTCACGCCGTAGTAATCGCATTTCAAATCTGAAATCTGAAATTTGAAATGCGCCAGCGCGTGCGCGCCGTCCACGACGACGGGAACCCCGCCGTTCTTCCCTCGCGCCATCTCGACCACCCGCTTTACGGGCAGGATCTGCCCCGTGATGTTCACGATGTGGCACATCAGGATCATCCGCGTGCGCGGGGTGATCGCCTGCTCGAACCGCTTCACCACTTCCGCATCGTCCTCGCACGGGATCGGCAGCGTGATCTGCACCAGCTTGATCCCGATCCGCCGCTCCATCTGCTTGAACGTCGTGATCATCCGCGGGTAATCCACGGTCGTCGTCAGCACCTCGTCGCCGGCCTTGAGGTCCATCCCCTGCTGGCAGATCTGCAGGCTCTCCGAACTGTTGCGCGTGATCGCGAGTTCCTCGGGATCAACACCCCACTCGAGCGCCATCCGCTGGCGTACCTGCTCGTACCGCGGGTGCTGCAACTGCCACAGCGCGTACGACGTCGGCAGGCTGCTGGCCTCGTCGAGCCTTCGCTTCATCGCCTCCTGCACCACGCGCGGCGAGGGGCTCACACCCCCGTTGTTCAGGTTCACGTACGACCGATCGACCGTGAACGCCTGCTGCACCGGCAGCCAGAAGTCCTCATCGCGCGCGATCTGATCAGGTGTTCCCTCCATCGAGGCCAGGTCAGCGATGGCGCGCCCGAGCCGCTCTTCGTGCGCCGGATGCAGCGGCACCGCCGCGCGAGCTCGCGCCGCGACGGTGGGGACGATCATCGAGCCAAGCGACGTGGAGACGAATTGTCGGCGAGAGACGGCGGGCATGGCGCGATCCTCCGGCGCGGCCCGTGCTGGAAGCACCCTCTGAGCGAAGCGCCGGTCCGCCGCACGCAGTCTATGTGATCCCCGGCGTCTCCGCGTCCCGCGCACTCGCACGGGGCGCGTGCCCCTCGCCGGTGAGCATCACGATCCCGACGAGGATCAACGCGCACGCGACCGCCTTGCGCACGCTCATCCCCTCGCCGAGCACCGCCCACCCCAGGAGCACCGCCGTCGCGGGCGCCAGCGCGAACGCGATCGGCCGCAACTTCGAGATGTCCCCGCCCGGCGATGCCAGGCCCGCGTAGAAGAAGAACACCCCCGCGAACCCCGCGAGCACGCCCGAGCCCAGGACGAGCATCAGCCACACCGGCGTCCCCGCCCGCCGCGCCCAGTCGGCCGGCTCGGACTTCAGCACGTGCGCCGCGCCGATGTACGCCGCGAGCGACAGCACCACCGTCACGCACGCGCGCACGAACATCGCCGTCATGGGCCCGACCAGCCCCGTGTTCAGCGCCTTCTTCGTGAAGATCTCCCCGACGCCCCAGCACAGGCCCGCCAGCACGGCAAAGAGGATCGCGCGCATGCGCGGAGTGTACCGCGTGGTCTCATCCCTGCACGCGCCGCGCGCCGGCGCACAGCGCCTCGACCTGCGCTTCATTCAGAACCGGCAACTCCGTCCTCCCGGTCGCCAGGACCACGCGGATGTACGGGCGGCACAGCCCGCACCCGGTCCCCGCGCCGGTGATCTCGCCGAGCCGGTCGATGCCCGCGCCCTCCCGCGCGGCGATCTCCTTGATCGTCGAAAATTTCACGTCGCGGCAGTAACACCGGTCAACGGCCATGGCCTCTCACTTCCACTCGCGCCAGTCCGGCACGTAACTGGGATCATTGTCCGCGCACGCCGACCCGATCCCCGCGGATGCATCGGTGATTTTTCCGTCCGCGCCCCGTGCCGTCTTCACCGACGTGTCGGCCCGCGCCGCGCACGCCGCGCCGGCGCTGCGCCGCCCGCGACCGTGCCGGAACGCGGTGGTGGGGTACGCGTTTTCCGACCACGAGCCTCCCGAGTACAGCATCGGCGGGTCGAGCAGCGCCGAGTTGCTCGGCAGCAGTTTCGGGCTCGCGGGCGCCAGGAGCGCATCCGCGAACACGAAGAGCTCCGTCGGGCGCGTGAGGTTCGAGACCCGTTGCCACGGCCGGAACCCGATCGCGGCGCCCCACCCCGGCGTCTTTGCGGGCGAGAGGAAGTAGCCGTTGTACCCGTACGTGCTCGTGATCGATTTCGACGGCCCCTGCGGGCGGTATGTTCCCCAGGCCTGGCTCGGGCACTCGAGCACCGATCGCGGGCTCAGCGCCGTGTCGAGATACGGTGCGAGAAACCCGCGCGCATAGTCCGGGAGCGTCGTCGATGTCCCGTGCGCGCCCCACCAGAAGACCTGCGGACCGGCGCCGATGTCGGCCGCTTCCCAGTACGCCAGCGGCATCGCCCGGTCCGCGTGCGCTTGCGCGTACATCGTCCACGCGATCGCGAGCTGTCGCTGGTTGCTCATGCACGCGCCGGTTCGCCCCGATTCCCGCGCGCCCGCGAGCGCCGGCAGCAGCAGCGACACCAGGAGCGCGATCACCGCGATGCACACGAGCAGCTCGACGAGCGTGAACGCGCGCCGGTTCACGGCTCCCGCCCCGCGCGCATGTCCTCGAGCTCGCCCGAGCGCAGTTCGGCGACGAGCGCATCGCGGTCCGCGCCCGTGACCGGCCCGTCCAGGTTCACGTCCCGGGACCCCGCGCCCTGCTCCCACGAGTAGAGGTCCTCGATGTCGATCCGCCCGTTGCCGTTCACGTCGTACCGGAGCGGTGGGGGGCCAAACGCGTACAGCCCACCGGTGCCGATCGTGTAGAGATTCGAGTCCGCGGCCGCTGGTGTGCTCCCCGCGCCCACGAAATGTTGCGCGAGGTAGCCCGGCTGTGCCGCGCCGGGAGAGAATGGCAGCTTGCTCGTGTCGATCAAGTAGAGGTCGGTGCACGCCGCCGTCCCCGAGCCGCTCATCGGCAGCGCGCCGAGAATCAGGCGCGGCGCGCCCGCGACCGTCACCAGCGGCTGGAGACTCCACCCGCCGAGGACAAGGAATTCCCCCGCATCCATCGCCGAGTTGAAGTTCGCATCATTCCACGTCGCCGCGGCCGAGTCCCACAGCAGCGTCGCCGATGTGCCGTTATCGCGGAAGAGCTGGAGCGTGGGCACCGTGCCGTACCCAGCAATCCCGCCGCTGAGCGCGATGCGCCCGTCCGTGAGGACGACCGGCGTAGCGCCCGTCCGGTTGCACGGCACGCTCCACGCAATCGCACCGGTGATCGCATCGACCTTGACCAGATTCGCGGACTCGCGCCCGCCGAAGAACGCGTACGAAGCGCAGTACAGGTCCGCGCCCCCGCCCGCCCCCCCTCCGCGCTCGCGCACGCACACCCCTCCGAAGAACGATTCTTCGATCGGGTTCTCGGTTTCCCACAGGGGCGCGGGCGTCTCGCCCGCCCGCGCATCAAAGCAAACCACCCGCCCGGGTCCTGACCCGAAGTCTCCGGCCGCCGTGACGAACACTCGCCCGTTCCACAGCGCCGGCGAGTTTCCCGACGACGCACCGATCACGACCGACCACACGACCTCCCCCGGCTGAAACTCGTTGTACCCTGCGCGGAACGCATCGACGTCGATGCACGTCAGCCGCCCGTCATCGCCGAAGCCGTCGTACTCGGTAACGAAGCAGCGGTTTGCAACGCCCAGCCCCTCCGCGCCCCAACCGTTCGTCACCAGCGGAGATGAATCGACCACCGTGTGCGTGAGCGGCGCCTGCCACGACTGCGCGCCCGTCGTCATGTTGAACGCCGTTACCGTGGCACCGGAAGCGACGATCACGGTCCCGTGCACCGCGTCGACCGCGGGCGTGGACCGCGAATCGAACAGCGGCGCCGGCACCGGCGCCGCCCATGACAGCGCCCCGCTGCGCCGATCGATCGCAAACACCTTGTGCTGCTTGGCTTGCGCGGGCGGCGTGACCGAGCCGACCGCGAAGACCCGATCAAGCGACGCGACGACGCCCGATTGCCCCGAGAACGTGATGGCGTTCCCCTGCGCGTCCGCCGACCGAACCCACGCGGGCGAGCCGATGGACGGCGTCTCCCTCAGCGCCGTGCTCGCGCGCATCGGCCCGCCCGCGAAGTGAGTCCAGTCGTGCTGTGCCCGTGCGGGCGCGCCGCAAAGCGCGAGCACCGAGCCCGCCAGCGGGTACCAGTGTCGTTGAGCGCCGAGGTTCACCGGTTCACCTCCGTCTCCGGACGCCGATCATCGGGCACGCCAGCAGCAATCCGCTCGCGCCCGGGGCGGGCGCCACATCCGCGAACCCGTCGATCGACGGGATAGTGGGTGAGTTCAGGTCGGTGCTGACGCGCACGTACCACGCCGATGTCAGCCCGACGCTGGCCAGGTCGATCCCCGTTCCACCCCCCGACCCTGCGTAGCCCGCGACGATCTGTGCAAAGTTCTTCCCGATCGGGTCGAACGACGGATCAACCGGGCGTGTGAAATTGCTCGGCGCGCTCCCGGGCACGAGGGAGTATGGATCGTTCAGGTCGTCGTACCCCAGTGTCGGGAACATCCCGTCCGCGCTCGTGCCGGGCACGAGTTTCCAATCCAGTCCGTCTTCGCTCACTTCCACGCGCCCTCCGCCCGCGAAGATCCCCGCCGCGATCCCGCTCGGGTAGCTCGCGTCGATGAAGAAGCTGTTCCCGAACACCAGGAGGTCGATGCCGAACGGGTTCGCCGCGTCGTCGGTGACCGCATGGTCAAATTTCACGGTCAGGTGCCCGCCGCGCCCGACCTGAACGACCTCGTTGCTCAAATACGCTGGGTTGAACGGCGTCACCGCGCCGGGGAATACGCCCACGCCCGTGTAGCGCGTCGGCTCGCCGAGCGACGAGTTTGGATCGTTGTACGACGGGTTTGTTCCCGTTCCCGCCGAATACGAATCGACACTCGTCCCGTACACGCCCGCGCTCACGCGCGATGCGATCACCACCGTCGCGCCGATGGCGCCGACCAGCCCGCGAAAACTCATGTCTCAACTCCCGCCCGGCGCCGCAAGGAAAGCGCAACGCCGAACCCTTCGCCCCGATCCGCGCGGGGCGGTCCCCGACCGCAAGGGTCGTGGCCGTCGCGCCGGGTCGAAGCGTCAGCCAGGCAGAGCGCCGGGGACGTGGCGCACGCCGAGCCGACAACCCTTCTCCGAGATTCCGCGAGCGAAACGCCGCGAGCGCGGCGCCACGCCGGCGAAGCCTCGAAGACGCGAGGGCCGCCAGCGCCGCAGGACGCCTCTTCTCAAGCGTCCCGCGGCGGTCGTCGGCAGGTCTTCCGGCTCGGGGCTCGGCGAGAGCGGCCTTCCCGCGGGTTTCATCCCGCAGTGGCCCCCGATCCGGCGTTCATCACGCCTCGTCGGGCGCGAGGCCTTCGCCTCACGCTCCCGCGTCTGCACCCCTCACGGCGGCGCGTCCGCGGTGGATTTGCACCACGCTTCCCTTTCCAGCCCGCCGGAGCGGGCACCGATGACGGGGGCAGAGTACTCGGTCCGATGTGCGTGTCAAGCGCCTCACAGCGCTCGATCACTTCGTGAAGAGAAACGCGTTGGACTTCACCGCCGTTTTCTCCCCGCGCTGCTCCACGTGCTCGTACCCCTCGTGCATCGACGCGCACCCCGTCACCCCGTCCTTCCGCAGCGCGTAAAGCGTCACGTTGAACCGCGGCCGCCCCTTCTCGTCCAGCAGGCGCGCCTCGCGCGTGCGATCCGCGATCTTCTTCAGAACCCTCAGGCACGCGTCGACCGGCGCGAGGCCAGTCTCCATCCCGATGACGACCGAGTGCGCGCCGCACACCTGCATCACCGCCTCGCCGCGCCCCGTGGCGCCCGCGCTCCCCACCGCGTTGTCGGTATACAGGCCCGCGCCCACGATCGGGGTGTCCCCCGCGCGCCCCGCGAGCTTGTACGACAGCCCGCTCGTGCTCGTCACGCTCCACAGGTCGCCGCCCTCGTCGAGCCCCGAGACATGGATCGTGCCATAGGTGAACGGCGCCTTCGGCGCGGCGCTCGGCGCCCCCGCCTTCTGCGGCCCCGGTACGTCGTCCGGCCCCGTGCTCCCCGCCCGCCCCGCCCAGCGCGCCACCCCGAACTGGCTCGCCGTGTCTTTCTGCGAAGTCCACGCGTCCTTCTCAGAAAGCTCGCTCCTCCACGTCAGGTACGCCTCACGTGCCTTCGGCGTGAGCAGGCTCTCCTCGGGGAATCCCAGTACGCGCGCAAACTTCAGCGCGCCCTCGCCGACCAAGAGCGAGTGGTCCGTCCGCCGCATCACCTCCAGCGCCACCCGCGCCGCGTGCCGCACACCGCGCAGCCCCGCCACCGCCCCCGCGCGATGGCGCGGGCCGTCCATCACCGCCGCGTCGAGTTCGACGACCCCGTCCTCGTTGGGCAATCCGCCGAACCCGACCGACATTTCCTCCGGATCGTCCTCTACGAGCGAAACCCCGGTCACCATCGCGTCCAGCATCGGCGTCCCCGCACGCAGCAACTCCACTGCGTGCCGTGTCGCCGGCCCGCCGTTCCACGACGCAATCATCACCGGCCGCGCATCACCGCTTGACATTCCGACTCTCCTGAGAAACTAGGTCCTCTGACCCAGCCAGTCTACGGGTACGTCCGAGCCCGGAGTTCTCGTTTACTCGACCGCCCCCCGAACGGAAAACCCGCCCCTTCGATTTGATGCCGCGCCCCGATCGGAGTCTGAGATACTGAACCGGCCCGTCCGACCGACACATGCTTCGACTCATGACCCCAACCCCCTCAACCCAGAAGGCCCGCGAGCCGGACTGGGTTGACCTTCGCAACCGGCTGGTCCGGTTCGCGACCGCCCTGACCCGCAGCGCGGACGAGGCCGAGGAACTGACGCAGCAGACCTTCGCCGCCCTCCTCGCCAAGGCCCCGGACTCCGTCGATCACCTCGGCTACGCGCGCACCACGCTCACCCGCCTGTGGCTCGACCGTCAGCGATCGTTCCGCCGGCGCGTTTGCGCCCTCCGAGCCTTGGCGTTCAGTCGGTCCGTCGATCGATCCGACGCCGACCGCCTGGAATCATCCGAGCAGCTCCAGGGCGCGCAGCGCGAGATCGACAGACTCCCGCCGCGCCAGCGCGCCGCGCTCGTGATGCGCCTCATTGAGGGCCTCGACTACGACACGATCGCCGCGTCCCTGGGCTGTGATGTCGGCGCGGTTCGCTCCAGCCTCCACCTCGCGCGCGCCCGCCTCCGCGCTTCCCTGGGAGACCCAAAGTGAACACTCCCAACCCCGAACGCTGGTCCGACCTTGACCTCGAGCTCTACCACGACGGCGAGCTCACCGGCCCCGCGCGCACCGAGTTGAGCGAGTCTCTGCGCGAGAGCCCCGAACTCCGCGCCCGCCTCTCGCGCATCGCGCGGCTCGACGCCCTCACATCCCGTGCACTCGCCGGCGCGCCGAGCGCCCCGCTCCCAATTTCCCGCGCGGTCGTTCGCACCGTCGGCGGGATCGGGCTTGCCGCGTGCCTCGCGCTCCTGTTCGTGCCGTTCCTGGCCCGCCGTCCGGGTGCCGCGCCGACGCCTCCAGTCCCCACCCCGCGTACCGAAGTTGCCGTCGCGCCGCCCCCGGCCGCGCGCATCGTGCTGACGTTGCCCGTTATCAAACGCGCCGCGTCCGCCGAACCCCGCTCCGGCGACGCTTCATCGCGCGCCGATTCGAGCGACGGAGATCGCCTCGCCGCGCTCCCCTCGGACGCGAGCGCTCCGGAGCGCGACGCCCAGTTCCGCCGGCTCGGCGAGATCATCCGTTCCGCCGCGCGGGCCGAGGAGCTCCTCGACGCTCTCCCGGCCCACGAGCAACTCGCCGCCTGCCGCGTCTGGGCCGACGACCCGCGCCTCCGCCCCTTCGCCTTTGCCCGCCTCGACCGTCTCCGCTCGCGCGATGAACTCAGCGACCAGTACCGCGCCGTGCTCACCGGCTTCTCCTCGCGCCCCGAACTGAGCCCCTGGGTGCGCAGCTACCTCCGCGCGGCGCCGTCCGATCGAGCGCCCCTGAAGAGCTCCTGACTGCCGCACGCCGGCGCGCCACGCGCCCGACACACACCGCCGCACCCGAAAGGAAGCGATCCATGCTCGCCCAGACCCTCGTTCTCTCCGCGCTTGCGTTCTCCCGCGCCGCCCCTCTCAACGAGCCCATCCTCCGCGTGTACGACACCCGCGACCTCGCCGCGGCGTTGCCCGCTTCGCCCGGCTCGGTCGCCGGCGGCTTCTATCACCTCGTGCCGCGCCTTGAATCAAGCGGCCCCGACGGCGCGCTGGTGCGTCTGGATTTCGCCCCGGCGTCCGGGACCGCGAAGGCGGCCGAATCGGCCGCCCCCGCCGATCTCGTCGTGTCGCGCCTGTGCGATCAGCTCAGCCTCCAGAGAGAACCCCTCGTCGAGGGCGTCTACCTCATCACCGGCGAGGCCGAGCAGCACGAGCAGTTCGTCAAGCTCCTCGAGGACGTCCGCTCGCTGTACCAGGGCGCCTACGAGCTCGAGATCTTCGCGTACCCGGCCTCGGCCGCGCAGGCCCCGGCCCTTGGTGCGTCCGCCGAATCAACGGGCGTCACGCTCCGCTCGCGCCAGGTCATCGGCCGGCGCGTCGAGTCGCACATCGCAATGACCGAGGAAATCTCGTACGTCCGGGACTGGCAGCCCGTGGTCGGCAACAGCTCCGTCGGCTACGACCCCGAGCCCGGCACCGCGACCAAGGGTCTGCGCCTCGCGGTGACGGCGGGCGCCGTCGAGCGAGCGGGAGGTTCGTCCGCGCCCGGCGGCGGGCGCGCCAGGCCCGCTCCCGATTCGGCTTCCTCGGAGGCCGTCGTCACGCTCCGCGTGCGCGGCGAATACATGGACGTACAGATCGAAAAGCAGTCCTCGCCCTTGGGGCCTCTCAGCGGCGGTGCACTCGAGCTCGGCCTGCCCCACACGATCACCCGCACGATCGAGAGCGATATGCGGCTCCCGCTCGGTCAGCCGTCCGTTCTCGCGGTCGTCGCGGGCGCCAAGCCCGGCGAGGTACTGGTGATCGCGGGCGCCATCCGCGAGTTGAAGTAGGCATTCGGCAAACGCCCGGCGCGCCGTGCCCGGCGCGACGAGCCATGGATCACTTCTTCTTCCGCTCGAACGTTCCCTCGAAATTCTTGAATTCCTTGCCGTCCGGCCCGGGCCCGTAGCTCGCGAACGTCTGACGGTCGGGATTGGAGAGATCGGCCACCGACCGGTGATGCACGCGCTTGTTCGTCATGGGGTCGAGCACGTCGCCCTCGAAGGTCATGGTCTTCTTCGCCGCGTCGTACTTGCCGGTCTCGAACATCATCCACGAGGACATGTTCTCGATCCACACGCTCTCGTACCGCTTCTCGATCTGGTTGTAGCCGACGATCCCCATGCCCTTGAAGGGCTTGCCGCCGGGCATCATCGGCGAGCCGCTCACGTGCTCGATCACGTACATCCCGTCCATCGTCATCTCCCGATGGATCGTGCCTTTGTTCTCCATGGCCGGTGCCCCGGGGCCGGGGAATATTTTCACCCCGCCCTCCCAGTCGCCGACCATTGCTTTCAGGACCTCGTGCTCGGGCCCGGGCTTGGCCTCGGGCATCATCATCTCGGGCTGGCCGCCCTTCTTGTCGTCCGCTTTCTTCTCTGGCTGGGCCGCCTTCTTTTCCGGCTGCGCCGCCAGCGCCGCATCGCTCGCCGGGAACGACCTGCCCGCCGCGAACGCGATCAGCCCGACCGCCACGACTCCCGCCGCGCTCTTCCATGTTTTCATGATGAATACTCCCGTGAGGCCGCGCGCCCGGTCACACGCCCGCTCGCGCGGCAGTGTTCACAGTCTAACGCGCCGCGCGCCCGGGCTGTGAGCCCCGGCCGGCTCCGCCGAGTACGCTCCCCGCATGCCCTCGATCACCGTACGGCCGGCCACGCAAGATGATGTCCCCCTCATTCTCACGCTGATCCGCGATCTCGCCGAGTACGAGCGCGCCCCGGAGCAGGCTGTTGCGACCATCAACGCGCTCCGGCAACACCTCTTCGGCGATTCGTCGCCCGGCCACCCCACCAAGCGCGGCCCTGTCGCCGAATGCCTCATCGCCGAACTCGACGGCGCGCCCCAGGGGTTCGCGCTCTTCTTCACGAACTTCTCCACCTGGAACGGTGTTCCCGGGATATACCTCGAAGACCTCTTCGTCCGCCCCGGCGCGCGCCAGCACGGGCTCGGCAAGGCCCTCCTCACGCGCCTCGCCGTGATCGCCGTCGAGCGCGGCTGCAAGCGCCTCGAATGGGCGGTGCTCGATTGGAACACACCGGCGATCGATTTCTACAAGGCGCTGGGGGCGACCGCGATGAACGAATGGACGATCTTCCGGCTTACCGGGCCGGCGCTGAACGCTCTCGCGGCGCGCCGCGTCCCTTGACCCGGGGGCAGGTTTCGGTTCTAGTGTCGTGCGGGGCTGTCCGGGCGTTCTGCCCGGAATCCCAGGGTCTTCGGCGTGGTGCGATGCCGGCGCTCGATCTCGCCCGCGCACCGGAGCAACGCGATGCGATCCCGTACAGGGCGGGCTTTCACGCTGATCGAACTGCTCGTCGTCATCGCGATCATCGCGCTCCTGATCGGCATGCTCCTCCCCGCCCTGGGCCGCTCGCGCGCCTCCGCGATGCGCATCGCCAGCCTGCAGAACCTCCGCTCCAACGCTGACTACGCCGCCGGGTATGCGCTCTCGCAGAAGGACTGCTTCGTCAACCCGTTCACCAGCCCGCTGGTCGTGCCCCCGACGGTCACGCCCAATCCTCAGTACGTTGCGTGGGTCTGGCTCACCAACTCGCGTCGCCATTACGGCGACGACATCGTCCGCGGCTGGCCGTACACCACCTCCGGAAGCGAGTCTTACGGCTACCACTGGATCGCGCACACGCTCTTCGACGACTCGGACAACATGTCGCGCTTCAAGTCCAACGTCGCGCCGGCCGACCAGGCGCTGCGGTACTGGATGCAGACCAACGGCGCCGCGCAGAACCTCCTGACCTGGATCTTCCCCAGTTCGTACTGGTACTCGCCCACCTTCTGGCAGATGAGCTCGCGCTACGACGGCCCCACCCGCCCGGCCGCGAACCAGAACAACACGTTCTACGTGCGACGGAACCGCTACTCCGACTGCACCTTCCCGAGCAAGAAGGTCCTGCTCTTCGAGAACAAGGACTTCGTCGCCGCGGGCAAGCCGATGTACAACTCGCCCTACGCCCAGCCGCAGATCCTGCTGGTGGACGGCTCCGGCCGCACCCTGGCGATGCGCGACATCTACGCCCGCACCGCCATCGGGCGCGACCCCGTGGGCGGCGAGCTCGAGGCCCCGTCGGGGCTCTGGGGCCCGGGCGAGAACGAGATGCAGAACCGGATGGAGTACGGCAAGAAGCAAGGCTTCGAGTGGGACTACTCGAGCCCCGGGTTCTTCTTCGCGACCCGCCACGGCGTTCGCGGGCGCGATCTGCCATGAGCCGGCATGGCGACGGGACGGCGGCCCGCTCCGCGCGCCCGAGCACGGCGCGCCTCGTCGCGGTCGGCGTTCTCCTTCTCGCCGCCGCGGCGGTGCTCGTGTGGCGGCTCACATCATCGGACGCGTCGCCCAAGGCCGACGCCGCGCTCGACGAGCGCGCCGCAAAGTTGAAACAGGAACTCAAGCAGCGCGAGGACGAGCGCCCCGCCCAAGCGCCCGCGCCAGAACCGCCCCACGAAGAAGCCGGTCGCAACGCGCGCCAGCCGAAATGAACGTGCCACGTCGGTTCCGCGGACACCCCGCGATCACGCCCGGGCCGTCTCTGTGAGCGCGATGTCGAGCACCTTGCACGTGAAGTCGCAGTCCTCGCGCGTGATGCACATCGGCGGCTTGATGCGGAGCACGTTCCCGAACAGCCCGCCCTTGCCGACGAGCACGCCCAGGTCCTTGCACCGCTCGAACACCGCCGCGCACTTGGGTCCGGACGGTGCCTTGGTCTTCTTGTCCTCGACGATCTCCATCCCGAGCATGAGCCCGCGCCCGCGCACATCGCCCACGATCGCGTGGCGCTTCTGAAGGTCGCGCAGGCCTTCCTGCAGGTACGCCCCGAGCTCCTTCGCCCGCTGCTGGATCTTCTCTTCGAGGATGATGTCGAGCGTCGCGATCCCCTGCGCCATGCTCACCGGGTTGCCGCCGTAGGTGTTGAAGTGCAGCTTCTTGGTCATCGCCTGCGCGATCTCGGGCTTGGCGACGACGCACGCGAGGGGCGCGCCGTTGCCGATCCCCTTGGCCATGGTCACGATGTCGGGGATGACGCCCGGCCCACCGATCGACTCGAACCCCCAGAACGCATCGCCCATGCGCCCAAAGCCGGTCTGCACCTCGTCGCTGATGCACAGCCCGCCCGCCGCGCGCACGTGCTCGTAGACCGCCTTGAGGTATCCGGGCGGCATCTCGACCGTGCCGCCGACGCCTTGGATCGGTTCAGCGATGAACGCCGCGACGCTGCCGCTGGTCGCGCTGCGGATCAGGTCGAGCACATCGTCGGCGTACTTCTTTCCCGCGTCGGCATCGTCGTACCCGAACGCTCCGCGGTAGCGGTCGGGCATCTTGGCATGATGGATGCCGAATCCGAGCGGCATCGGCTGCCGCCACGTGTTGAGCCCCGCGACCCCCATCGTGAAGTTCGACATCCCGTGGTACGCGTTCCGCAGCGCGATCACGTCGTAGCACCCCGTCTTCACCCGCGCCATCAGGATCGCCAAGTCGTTGGCCTCGCTCCCCGAGTTGGTGAAGTAGCAGACGCCCTTGTCGAGGCCCGAGCCCTTGGGGAACGTCGAAATGAGTTTCTTCCCGAAGAGCCCGATGTTGGGGTTGAGGTAGATCGTGGTCGCGTGCTGGAGGAGTTCGTTCTGCTTCCGTACCGCCTCGAGCACCTTGGGGTGGCAGTGCCCGACGGAGACGGTCACGATCCCCGCGAGCATGTCGAGGTAGCGCCGCCCCGTCTCGTCGAAGAGCCACTGCATGTGGCCCTGGACGATCATGATCGGGTCCTTGTAGTACGTCAGCAGCGCCGGCGTGAGGAACTCGCGGCGCATGGCGAGGACTTCGGCTTTGGTGGGGCCGGAGTAGGAAGAAGGCTTGAAGGAGGTGGGGGGGAGCGTGGGGAGAGTCGTGGCCGAGCGAGTGGGGGAAGTGGCGGCGGCCGTGGGGGTGGT
>JADMIO010970537.1_pt1:0-5000 | contig 35414 bp, 17 predicted proteins | sample 8958161 | NCBI WGS metagenome assembly JADMIO01 (sample SAMN16585339, study PRJNA669376) | soil metagenome | isolation source: Crop rotation soil | place: USA: Cullars Rotation, Alabama | collected 2011
GCTGGACTTTACTGGCTGGCGGAACGCACGCTGTTTTCCTAAGCGACGCCGGATTTGTCCCGGGGCGCGAACGTACGGCCCGGCCTGCCGATTGGATGCAGAAAGTTTCTCCACCGAAACTTTTCCAAATCGGGCGCATCTGCGCTTAAGCGTCGCCCGAAAAACGGGGGATGCTTGCGAACGCCTACTCGATTCTCCCCGGCTCTACCTTTTCCGAGCGCGCCTCTGATGTGAGCGAGGGACTGATCGTGCACTGCTGCGGCAGTGCGTAGGCGAATGATTTTTCCCCGATAACCCACATCCAAAACATGAACACACCGCTACGATTCGGATCGGTTGCCCTGGCTGGTGCCGCGGCTTTCGCCCTCACGCTCGGCCCAGTGCCGGTACGCGCGTCCAGTCACATGGACGCTCCTTTGATCACTCTCGACCATGCGGCGAACACGACGGACGTGTATGCGTTCGTCGTCGTCCGCAACAACCAGAAGTTTCTCGACGTCGGTCTCGCGGTTTATCCACACGAGGAGCCGGGCGTGGGGCCGAACAAGTACGGCTTCGACGCGAATGTGCTCTACCAAATTTTTCTCGCTGACCCGGCGACGGGCGCCGATCGCGTGGCGTATCAATTTCAGTTCACCGACAGCTACAAGACGCAGGCGACGATCCTGCAGGCGTACACCGGTGTGGTGGCGGCCAACGGTGACACGGCCCAAAACTTCACGCAGTCGTACACCGTCACGAAAATGGTCGGTTCGGCCAGTACGGTGCTGGGTACCGGCATGGTCCCGCCGAATAACCAGGGTGTCGCGACGCCGAAGTATAACAAGAACGACGATGGCTCGCAGATGGCGAAGGACGGAGTCGGCGATCCCAACGCTCTCGATGACTACACGCGCAACGCAATCGCTACGCTGGGCACTGCGGGTTATCGGTCGTTTGCCGGGCAGCGCGACGATGCGTTCTACGGCGACATCAATGCCATCTTCGATTTGCTATCGCTCAAGTCGGGCGCCAACCGGTTCGACAGCCAAAGTGGCTTTAATGTACATGCGATCGTGCTGGAGATACCGCTGAGCGACGTCGCTGGTGGGGAGCAGCAGACCATTGGTGTCTATGCTACGACGAGTCGTCGCGCGAACACGGTCCTGACGGACGGCGCTGGTTCGGCCGGCACGACGGCGACGGGCAACTGGGTGCAGGTTGGACGCCAGGGCAATCCGCTGTTCTGCGAGGCGTTCATCGCGATCAAGGACAAGGACCTGTACAATCGCACCAAGCCTACGAGCGACGCCACGTTGTTCAAAACATACGCGGATAACCCCGAGCTTGCTGCGCTGATCAACGCGTTGGTGTTGAAAGGAAATGTTGCCCCGACCACGAACCGCAGCGACCTGGCGGCGATTTTCATTCCCGATGTGATCAAGGTCGATCTCTCGACCGGGCGAGCGCGCCTCCCGGGCGGAGGCGCGACGAACGCTGTGCTCGCGGACGATACCGGGTATTCGCGCCTCAGTATCTTTGGGGGTGACGTGCTCGAGAGTCCGGTGGCGGGCCATCCCTTTCGGTTACCCGGCAGTGCGATTGGCGCGGACGCCTCGAAATCCTACGTTCCAGGCGGCTGGCCGAACGGGCGTCGCTTCGGCGAGGATGTGATCGACATCGGCGTCACGGCGGTGATCAGCGATCTTCGCTCCATCCCACTGACGATTCGGTCGGCCGACGGCATCGATAACGTGAACAGCAACGATGCGATCCTGAACAAAGTCTTCCCTTACACGACTACGCCGCACAACGGCCGCAACTCTGAGCACAATCCGAAGGCGGGAGTTTCGCCGCTCTTGAATTTCGCGACCCGCGGAAACATCGGGACGGGAGAAAATATCCTGATCGGCGGGTTCGTGATTCGTGGCAATGCTCCTGTTCGCGTTTTGGTGCGGGGGACGGGTCCGTCGTTGAGCGCTCTCGGGGTGGCCAATGCTGTTAGCGACACGATCGTCCAAATCTGGCAGGGCAGTACGATGCTGGCCGAGAACGATGATTGGAAGACGACGCAGCAGGCTGCCATCACCGCCACCGGCAACGCGCCTCTAAACGACCGCGAAGGGGCAATCTTGATGACGCTGCCGCCGGGGGCCTATACGACCACGATCCGCGGCAAGAACAACGCCACCGGGGTTGGCTTGGTCGAGGCGTTCTTGGTCGATTGAGATAAGATACGTTGGGAAGCCTCTGAGAACAGGAGAGCCCGCGTAAAGCGGGCTCTTTTTGTGTCAGGGCTTTGGGTATATTGCGGCCAGCTTGGAACTTGTCTCCGCCACGAAGGATTCGTCCTTACGAGAAAAGGTCGGTCGCGGTGCGTCCCAGGAAATCTTCCATGTATGCGGTGGTGGCCTTGCCCTCGATGAAGACGGGATCGGCCATGATGGCGCGATGCAACGGGATGGTCGTCTTGATACCGCGGATCAAATACTCGCTTAGGGCGCGGTACGCCCGTTCCAGCGCGACCTTCCGAGTGGAACCAAAGCAAATCAGCTTCCCAATCATCGAGTCGTAGTACGGGGGAATGGTGTACCCGCTGTAGGCGTGGGAGTCGACGCGGACGCCGTGCCCGCCAGGCGCGTAATAAAGGCCAATGGTGCCAGGAGAGGGCGAGAAGTTGCGTGCAGGATCTTCGGCGTTGATGCGGCACTCAATCGCGTGCTTCTCGAATTTGATGTCGCCCTGGTCGAACTCGAGCTTCTCGCCGTTTGCCACGCGGATCTGCTGCTTGATCAGGTCGATGCCGGTGACTTCTTCTGTGACGGGATGCTCCACCTGGATGCGGGTGTTCATCTCGATGAAGAAGTAGTTTCCCTTCGCATCGACGAGGAACTCGATGGTGCCGGCGTTTTCGTACTCGGCCGCTTCGGCCGCTTTGATTGCCGCCTTACCCATCTTCTTGCGAAGATCCGACGTGAGAAAAGGAGAGGGTGATTCTTCGATCAACTTCTGGTGGCGACGTTGCACCGAGCAGTCGCGCTCACCCAAGTGCAGAACTTTGCCGTGGGAATCGGCAAGAATCTGAAACTCGATGTGCCGAGGCTTCTCGATGTACTTTTCGACGTACACCGCGCCATTACCAAACGCCTTTTCAGCTTCGCCGCGCGCCACGTGGTATTCCTTGGCAAAGGAAACGTCATTGTGAGCGATGCGCATTCCACGGCCACCTCCGCCAGCGACCGCCTTGATGATGACCGGATAGCCGATCTTGCGGGCGATTTTGACCGCATCACCTTCGGTTTCAACGGGGCCATCCGACCCGGGAACTGTGGGCACACCGGCTTTGCGAACGGTGTCCTTGGCGACGGATTTATCGCCCATCATTTTGATGGATTTCGACTTTGGTCCGATGAACTTGATGTTACAGGACTCGCATTGCTCGGCGAATTTCGCGTTTTCCGAGAGGAAGCCGTAGCCAGGGTGAATTGCGTCGACGTCGGCGATTTCGGCAGCGCTGATAATCCGGTCGGCGCGAAGGTAGCTATCGGCGCTTTTGTTACCCCCGATGCAAATCGCCTCATCGGCGAGCTGAACGTGAAGCGATTGGACGTCGGCTTCCGAGTAGACGGCTAGAGTCTTGATTCCGAGTTCGCGGCAAGCACGTACGATTCGGAGGGCGATTTCACCGCGGTTAGCGATGAGGATTTTTTGAATCATATCTCTGAAAGCTAAGAGCTGAGAACCAGAGCTAAGAACTTGATTCGCTGCAGGCCTAGGCCCGAGCTCTCAGCTCCAGACTCTCAGCTCTCGGCTTTTGAATCAGCCTTGCTTCAGCTTGAAGAGTCGCTGGCCGTATTCTACAGGCTGGCCGTTTTCCACCAGGACCTCGACGATCGCGCCTTTCGCTTCTGCTTGGATCTCGTTCATGATCTTCATCGCTTCGATGATGCAGACGACGGTGTTTTCGACGACTTTGGTGCCGACGTCGGCGAATGGCTTACTCTCAGGCGATCCCGCGCGGTAAAACGTTCCCACCATCGGCGACTTGATGTAGGTGACGCCAACTTCATCCTTCGCTCCCGCTCCCGCGCCTGCCGCCGAGGCCGGTGCCGCATTCGCTGCCGCTACGGGCACGGGCGGGTTTGAATCGCCGCTCAGGAAAGGTGCCGCGGAACCGCGTCCGCTTGAAATGATCGGGATACCATTCGTCCCTCGCCTAATCTTGAGTTTAAAACCCTCCTCCTCGACCGCAAATTCGGTCAGCTCGGACCGCTTCATTAATTCGATGATTTGCTTGATCTGTTTGAGGTCCAAAGGATGCCTTGGTTATGAGTTGAGTCGGCTAAAGTGGTTAGTTGGAAATCGCGGTTGGGCGTTCAAAAGTAATGCCCGAGGCCTAGCAATCTTCGAATTCGCAAAGAGAGGGCGTTTAGCCAATATTGGGGTGGTTTTGCTGAAAATCGCTTCAAAATGACTACGAATTCGCCAAAATTACGCTGATCTGCCGCCGCGGTGGCGGGGTTTATCGAGGTAAAGGCAAGACGTGCTTTTGCTGCTTTTTGCTGGTTTTCGGGGCAAACTCAACGAGAGCAAGGTATGTTTTAGGTCAGCCCGGCTAAAAATAGTGATCGGTCATCGTTGTGCCGAGATTTCGGGAGAAAATCCTGCGAACATGGAATGGCAGGTGCCTAAATAGTGGCCGCAACGATGTTACAGCTCGCGACACGCGAGGAGTTGGGACTGCAGCAAACTTCCTGCACTGAAGTGCAAATTTCAACCCCCTCAAGTTGGGGTTCAATTCTTAGCGCCTTCGTTTCCCTTTTCTTCGTCCGAATTCAGAGCGCAAACGTCGGTCGGCGTGTGGAAAGACTCTACCCCCATTTATTTCTTAGGAATGAGCGAAGATTGGCTGAGTATGGCGAAGAAATCTCAAGGCGCCGGCAGACACCACCGACGCTGTACTTTGGCTGCGAGGCGTTCCGCCTCCGTAGCGCAGACCGCGAATGCCGATTCACGATGCG
>JADMIO010970537.1_pt1:12500-35414 | contig 35414 bp, 17 predicted proteins | sample 8958161 | NCBI WGS metagenome assembly JADMIO01 (sample SAMN16585339, study PRJNA669376) | soil metagenome | isolation source: Crop rotation soil | place: USA: Cullars Rotation, Alabama | collected 2011
CAGTCTTGCCGCGTTCGCTTTTTTGGAGCGGAAGGTCGCCAAAAAGTAATCGATAGCCCGCAGTTGTGCTTTCGTCGTAGAGCGGTCCTTCCACTTCCATCCATCTGAACGCCACGCCCGGCGTACCATCCGGCGTCATGAGGGGATTGCGAAAATTGTTGGGTCGCGACCGATAGAACCGCGAGGCATCGGGCACGAGCGTCTCGTTCGCCAGGAGCCATACTTCGCCAATGTCGCGCACCGTCGGCTCGGGCGTGAGATCGAATTCACCCACGCGACGATTCATGATGCCGTTGCGTGTGTAGACGGTGATGGATTCGTCGCGGTGGCCGGCGGAAATCTTGTCGAAATCACCCACATTCGGATTCGGCGGACGCGGCGTGCCCTTCTTATCGTTTTCACCGGAAAAACGCATCGTTATTCCTCCCGGCGCCACCCACAGCGTGTAACCGCTGAAGCGCACGCGATAGCGACCGGCGACTGGCGCTCGAAAACCATCCCAGCGATAGGTGAACCCGGTCACGTAGTTGCTGGAAACCCAGCCAATCGCCTCCTGCTCTCGCATTTCGGGATTGGCGTCTCCCACGGTGAGCGGCGCTCGGAGCCAGCGGACGTCCGGTTGGGGTGTGAGGCCAAGAACGGGAAACGTCATCCGATCCGGCGAGGAGTTGAAAATACTGCCCGTAAACTTGCTGGTCAGAGTACGTTGATCGCGCGCGTAGTAGCGCTTGGTCGTCGTCGGCGGCCGAACATATTTCACACTCAACACCTGCCGCATCGCATAGTCCGCCGCAGTCATGTAGCGCGCCATGTGCACGTGCGACACGTCCAGCGCGTCGCCAACTTTGTTGAACCGATGCGCTTCGCCGTCGTCCGGGAACTGACCTTTCACCTGCAGCCACGGAGCATTGAGAAGATCGCGCAACGCATTCTCGTATTCGTAACCGTTCAAACGGCGCTGCGTGGCCCGACCTTCCCGCGCTTCGCTTGCGCGGTCGCTCGCAGCCAAATCGGACGACAATACCTTAAGCAGCGACTGCAGTTCTCCCGCGTCCGGGCGCTTCTTTTCCTTCGGCGGCATTTCGCCGGCTTCCAGTCGATCGTGAACCTTCACCCAACGCTGAAAGTTTGCCGGATCCGCTGGTGAGTATTTGAGCGTCGTGAGGTCGAGGTCGGCTTCCTTATCAACGTCGTTGTGGCAGTTCGCGCAGTATTTCTCGGTGAAGGCCGCGATTTGTTCGGCCGGAGACGCGGCCAACGTCGACACAATTGGCGCAAAGGAAATCGCGAAGGCAGCGATGATCACGCGATAGCGATTTCCACGCCAATACATGGAGCCCTTATTGTCCACGATTTCTGACCTTCGACGTTCGTCGTCGAGCGATGGAGATTGATTCCCGATTTCGTGCCCGACCGAGGATGAAGAAAGCATCACGTGATTCACGCCACCTCGAGTCCGCGCATCGTACCCGTCGACGACGCGAAGCGATCCGTTTCGATTCCCATCCGCTGCAGCATCGAAACAAACAGGTTGGGCAGCGGATAATTTCGTGACCGGTCGAAGGCCAGGTGCTGGCCATGCTTGAATCCGCCGCCCGCAAAGATCGTCGGCATGTTGAAGCAGGTATGCGCGTTGGCATCACCGAAATTGGAACCGTACAGCACCATCGTCCGATCGAGCAGTGTTTCCTCTTCTTCCCGGACTGCTTTCAAATCCCCGATCAAACCCGCCAGCAGCTTCATGTGCCATTCGTCGATCGTCTTTAGCTGCGAACGTTTCTCCTCGGATTTTCCGTGGTGAGAGAGGTTGTGGTAGCCGTCCTTGATGTGGGCGTTTTCGATTTCGAGCACGGGAGTGCTGACGCTGTCCAACATCAAAGTGATGGCGCGCGTCGAATCCGTTTCGAACGCCAGTCGCGCCAGGTCGTACATAACCTTCACCTTTTCCATGTACGCGGCCGGGCTTGCCGGATCGATCGGGATGGGCGCTTTGACTACCGGCTTGGGTTTCTGCTCCCAGCCTCGCGAGGCCTGCAAGCGGTGCTCGAGGTCGCGCACGCTGGTGAAATATTGATCGAGCCGGTCGCGGTCGCGCGCCGTGACACCGCGTTGAAGGTCTTTTGCCTGCTCCGACACCGTGTCGAGAATGCTTCGGCCCGTGTCCAGCTTGCGCACCTGCGCGGCGACCTGCTCGGGCGATCCTTGGAGGAACAGCTGTTTGAAGACCTCCGCGGCTTTTTCCTCCGGCGGAATCGCAACGCCGATGCCGGTCCAGGAAAGACTGCGCGTCCGCGTGTTCACCCCGAGAGTCAGCGACGGGAAACGCGTCAGCGTCCCGATGTGTTCCGCGATGTGCTGGTCCAGCGAGATCGTATTCCGGAACGAGCTGCTGCCCGGATGCGGCGCGGCAGTGAGGAAACACACATCGGCGGGATGACCGCCGTCGACGTTCGGATGCGACACTCCGCTGAAAACCGTGAAGTCGTTGCGGTGCGCTTCGAGGCGTTTCAGGTACGGTGAGAGCTCGTAATCACGGCCGCCGGCTTTGGGAAAGAACTGATCGGCGAGCAACCCGAGGTTGTTGCAGATTCCGATCATTCGGCGCGGTTTCGCGTTGGCAGCCAGCGGCGACGACGATTGTGCTGCGCGCGCAAAGGTCGGCAGCATCGACTCGAGGAACGGAAGCGAAAGCGCTATTCCGGTGCCCTGCAGGAAACGACGACGCGACAGCGGGCGGCGGGTGCTGATGAACGGTGCCCGCGAAGAGGGGACAGGGGTCGAGGAATTCATTGCGTGATGGGGCGGCGAAACAGCGCGATTCGATAAGAGCGTCGCGACGGGATGACGTTCGGACTCTTGATTTGGTGCACATAAACCGCAACTCGCAACATCGCGAGCGCACGAAAGGGAAAGCCATCACGAGCGTCGCGGTGAAATGCGCCGCCATCTTCGAGTGACGCGAACCTTCGCCCAATGATACCGTGGCGTTTGGCTTGCCAAAGCCCGCTGGTTGTCGCGAGGTTGCGCTCCGCCCGCGGTCCACGCCGCGTTTATGGTTACCCTTAGCACCCCATCGCCTGCCGTGCGCCCGACGCGCGTTCGTTATCGTGTGGTCGCAATGGCGGGATTGCTCGCGATGGTGACGTACCTGGACCGCGCGTGCATCGGCACCTTGGCGCCGCAGATCATGCGCGACCTTTCGCTCACGAAAGAGCAGATGAGCTGGGTCTACAGCGCGTTCGCGATAGCGTATGCGGCTTTCGAAATTCCCACCGCCTGGTGGGCGGATCGGCAAGGTACGCGCCGAGTGCTGACGCGAATCGTCCTTTGGTGGTCGGCTTTCACTGCACTCACGGCGTCGTCGTTCAATTATGCGTCGATGCTGGTGACGCGTTTTCTCTTCGGGGCGGGCGAGGCCGGCGCGTGGCCTTGCGTAGCGCGAACTTTTTCGCGGTGGATTCCAAAGGCGGAACGGGGACGCATCCAAGGAGTGTTCTTCAGCGGAGCGCATTTGGCGGGCGGCGTTACACCGACCATTGTCCTCGCACTCACGCAGGTCATGAACTGGCGCGCAGTCTTCGTCCTCTTTGGCGTACTCGGTGTCGCCTGGTCGATCGCTTGGTATCGATGGTTTCGCGATGAGCCCGCCGAACACCCTGAAGTGGACGCCGCCGAGCGAGCGCTCATCGCATCCGGGCGGGGAGCAGCCGAGGCGGATCACGGTCGAGGCGAGTATTGGCGGCAGCTATTCGGCCATCGAAACACCCTGCCGCTTTGCGTGATGTATTTACCCAACAGCTTCGCGTTTTATTTCTGCATCACGTGGCTGCCGAGTTACCTGAAGGAAAAGCACGGGTTCGATGCCATGTCCCTCGGATTTTTTGCCGGGTTGCCGCTGGTGCTGGCGGTGGTCGGCGATTTGTTTGGTGGCGTCGTAACGGATAGTGTCACCCGGCGATTCGGCCTCCGCATCGGCCGTTGCGGGGTGGGTGCCGTCGCGTACCTCCTGGCGGGATGCGCGATGATCGCGGCAGCTCTCGCTCATCAGCCGGTACTGGCGGCCGTGCTCTTCTCGGTTTCCGTGGCGATGAGCATGTTCATCCTCGGTGCCGCTTGGAGTACCTGCATCGACATCGGCGGCAACCATACCGGAGTCGTCAGCGCGGCGATGAACACCTCGGGTCAGATTGGAAGCATCTTTTCGCCATTGCTCGTGACGTTTCTGCTCAATCGCCTGGGCGATTGGAACGCCCCGCTCTTTGTCATCGGCGGTCTCTTTCTCATCGGTGCCCTGGCGTGGGTGTTCATCGATCCGCGCAAGGCAATTTTTGAGTAACGCGATCGGCTTTCCCAGCCGGTTCGATCGTGGACCTAAGTCGGCGGCTTGAGGTCAAGCCGCTCCACCGGCGGATTCAGTTTTGGAAAATCAGCGGCGCGAACTCCGCCAGATATTTTCGCCACACGGGCCAGCTATGGTTGCCCTCGGTTTCAACGTAGGTGTGGCGGACATTTTTCGCTTTGAGCGCGGCGTCGAAATCCTGATTCGCCTTCACCAGCGAGTCGTCCTTGCCGCAGGCAAACCACAGTAGCTTTAGCTGCTGGTTCAGCGCGGCGCCGTCACCGATCAGATTTGTGCCGTCGCGTACGGCACTGCTCATGCCGCCGACCCAGGCGAAGCGATCGGGATGTTTCAGGCCAATGGTCAATGACTGGCCGCCGCCCATCGATAGTCCGATGATCGCGCGATGCGAGGCATCTTCACGCGTGCGATAGTTGGCGACCACGAGGGGCATCGCATCCTCGAGGAGATCGCGTTCGAACGCCGTCGTGTTCGCGTTCCTTTCCGTCGTTGCACCCGGTGCGATTGCATGACCGTCGAGCATCACGACGATCATCGGCTGAGCCCGTTTCTGCGCGATCAGGTTGTCGAGAATCCAGTGCGCGTGTCCATGCGCGACCCAAGTCGCCTCGTTGTCGCCCGAGCCGTGGAAAAGATAGAGCGTGGGATATCGCGTGGTGGAGTTCGCGTCGTACCCCGGTGGCGTATAGACCTGCATCGGCCGGCGGCGACCGAGCGACTTCGAGGGATACCAATGCATGCTCACCTTCCCGTGTGGCACGTCCTGGAAATCATGCGGCAGTGGAGGATTGCCCGGGATTTCGAGGATGCTCGTGCGCGGATTGCGCATCGGTTTGATGGCGCGATTGCCGGGATCGATCATGGCGACGCCGTCGACGTTGAAGCTGTATTCATGCACGCCCGCCGGCACAGGGCCGACGGTGACGCTCCACAGTCCGCTTTCATCCCTGGTCAACGCAGCCGGACCCTTCTGAAATTGTCCGGAGACGGTAACTGTCGAGGCTTTCGGCGCGCGTAGTCGAAACGTCACCCGCTGGTCGGCGAGAATTTCCGGTGATACCACCGCGGGCGCTTGTCCTGCCTTGGGGGCCGTTGCAGTGGGCGTCTGAGCCGAAAGCCCGAGCGGGAAACCCAATGCGAGGACCAAACTGGTCGCGATCACGAGGGCCTGGAGCCTCGCGCGAATCTGATATGAAAGAGGGCGAATCACTTCGCGGTGACTGACGGATGAAACGTGATCCAGCGTGCAGGCCGGAACGGAATTCAGAGGGGATGGACGAGTAAGCATCGCGGAGGAGGGGTGGTCCGACCTGAGATTCCAACGCCAGCGGCGAAGTCGCGGCAACGTTCAATTCTCGGTCGAGAGTCTTTCGCACGAGTACTTCCTCCCGCGGAAAAAATTGTCGGCGACTTAGTGGAACGCAGGTGATTTCAAGTCACGAATTTCGTCCGGGTCGGCGAGTCGATGTTGAGAGCGGCGACATCCGCGCGGAAAGATTTCGCACGTTTTTCACACGCGCTTCAGGAGGAGAAAATTTTTTTGGGCGAACGGAGCGCGAGCCTTGACTCCTGCTTTTGATCTCACGTCACTGCGCACGACGTTGTCGATTTTCTCGCGCGTCTCGTCGCAGCAGTCCAATTCGCGGCGGTTATTGCACGCGTCGTTTTTCTTCGTCGCGCGTTTTTCGTGCCTCGATTGCGCACTTGTTTTTCACTCCGGAAATTTTTCTTCGGAATTTTTCCGATGATCGGGAACAAAATTTTTTGAGGCGGTTCTCCGGGAACATTCCAAGGGAGATTCTCCGAGGAGGGGAATTTTTTTTCGACCAATACGTATGCGAATCGCCATCCTTCGACTCATCGTGCTTCTCGTCGCGCTCGGGCGACTGAACGTTGCGGAATTGTCCGCCGAAACTACAGGAGGCATTGGGTTGGAGGTCGTCGAAGTGAATGCGGGGGCGTCGCTGACGTTCTCCGCGACCGCCGAATCATCCACGCCGGCCACGTTTCAATGGCGCAAGAACGGCCAGGATATCCAGGGCGCCCTCGGCAATTCACTGCGGCTAGCCAATATCAGTCTCGCCGACGCCGGGGTCTATACCGCGCTGGCTTCAAATGCCGCCGGTTCGACGACCAGCAATTCGATGGCTATCGTCGTGCTCGACGGTAATGCCGTCGCGTCGCTGCCTATCATCTCCTCTCAGCCGCTCGACGTGAAGTCGCTCCTGTTCGGCAGTGCCACGTTGCAGGTTACGGCCACCGGAAGTCCCGCGCCGAGCTATCAGTGGTTGAAGAATGGCGTTCCTATTCCCAACGCCACGAGCGCGACGCTCTCGCTGACAGGATTGATCTCGAGCGATAGCTACTCGGTTGTGGTCAGTAACAGCGCAGGTTCGGTCGTGAGCCGCAGCGCGAGCTTGTTGGTTTGGGGCGGCGGGGCCGGGGGAACTCCTGTGGTCGATACCGCAATCATGCCGGTGATCACGAGCGAGCCGACCGATACCAAAGCCAATGTCGGCGGTAGCGCGTACTTCAGCGTGACGGCGAGCGGAACTCCGGCGCCAACGTTCATGTGGCGCAAAGACGGCGTTCCGATTCCCGGTGCGACTCAGTCGTCGCTGTCGCTCTCGGGTGTCACGTCGAGTGCGAGTTATTCGGTCGTGGTTTCCAACCCGGCGGGATCGGTCCTCAGTCGGGCGGCGGTGCTGTCGGTATCGAGTTCGCCGGTGTTCACGAGCCAGCCGTCAAGCCAGGCCGTGGTAACCGGAAACTCGGTTGTCTTCTCAGCCGCTGCGAGCGGTTCACCGGCTCCGTGGTTTCAGTGGCGGCGCAACGGTGCGAATCTTTCGGGCGCGACCTCGACCACGTTGAGTTTGAACTCCGTCACCAAAGCGGACGAAGGCACCTACGATGTGGTAGCGTGGAACAATGCCGGAAACGCGGTCAGCAACGGTGCGTCACTCGTTGTCCAGGCACCTTACGTCCCGCCGCCGGCGCAACCGTGGTCACCTCCTCCGCCACCTCCTCCAGCTGTGGCGCAGCGGCTCAGCTCCACGCTTTCGCTCTCGGCCGGAGGCAAGCAGTCAATCGGATTCCAAATTTCCGGCGACACACCGAAGACGATTTTGATTCGAGTGCTGGGACCGACGCTGGCAGCGCTCGGTACACCGGGCGCGCTCGCCGATCCGATGTTTTTTGTGAGCGGCAGTGCCGGAATCGTGGCGAAAAACAATGATTGGGGAGGCAGCCCCGAAATCATGCAGGCGACCAGCCAGGCTGGCGCGACCCCGTTCGTCAGTGGTGACAGCAAGGATGCAGCCATGCTCGTCACGGTGGCGCCGGGAGCGTATTCGCTGATCCTCACCGCCATCGACGGCGGCGGCGGAACAGCGCTCGTCGAGGTGTACGAATTCCCGTAACGGGAAAGTCGAAGCGTCTATCACTCGCTCGCGAAGGGCGCGAAACGGGACCTGAGTGGTCCACGTTTCGCGCTTCTTCACGTAGTGGATCGGCACGTCACTCAGAATTGATCAGCGCCGGGATTTTCCACTGCGATCCCAGGTGGCGCGGCCATCGAAGAGCGTGAATCCCATGCCGGTGACTCGTTTGTTTTCCAACCCGACGTACTCGGCGGGAATTTCGAGCCGCACCCAGCGTCCAGTCGGCGGCAGCGGACCGACGGCGCGACGCCCTGCGGTGCCGTCGAGGCCTTCGTTCAACAGATTCTCGCCCCAATAGGCGCGATGTTCCCAATCGTCCGCGAGCCAAGTCAGCATCAACTCGCGCGGAGGATTGGCGGGATCGAGAAAAACGTAGACGAAGAGTGTGTCACCTGCATTCACCACCAGCGCCGGTTCGGCGAAGGCGAAGAAATGATGATGGAGCCCGGCAACGTTCTCCGACTGATGCGCGAACGTGCCGGAGAAGGGCGCGGGATTTGACGCGACCCAGTTCCACTTGTCGTTTTCGCTGGCGAAACTTATCCCGCCGGCCGGAAGCGAGTCGTCGAGCCAGACGACATCTTCGGCTCGGGTCGCGCTGTTCCACTCGCTGAGGGCGTTGGGAGCCGCTGCGGCGACGCCGGAGGCCGAGGTGAAGAGTCCCTGGCTCGCGTTGTAGTAGCTGCCGCTCGGTGTGACTTGGAGCGCGATCGCGCGGACCATGTAGGTGGCGGCTTCTGCGGACGGCGTCACGTCGACGAACTGCGTGCGATCGATGAAATCGTTCGTGAGGCGAACGAAGGGTCCGTCCTTGATCGAGCGATAGACGTGGTACCCGAGCACGCTGTCCGCGGAGGCCTTCCAGGTGAGCGTCACGGAATCACCCGTGCCGTCGCTGACGAGATCACGTGCCGGCGCGACGAAGTTCTGACGCAGCGTCGGGTCGCCCATCAGCGCGATATGGATGCCGCGCAACTGACGCTGCACGTGATTCTGATAGGTTGTGCCGGTGTTGTTCTGGCTGACGCGAATACCATAGCCGAGCGTCTCGCCGATGCCGAGGTGATGGAAGAAATGGTGAGGGCGACCCGACCACGAGGCCGCGAGCCCGTACTCGGGTGCGGTGAGTGCGCTGCGCAGCAAGTTGTCGGGCTTCGCCCAGTCGGCGAACCAGCTGCCGAAAAACTGGTAGAAAGTTCCCCTGGCTTTTTGCTCGATGAAATCAGGCGACCACAAGCCGTTGAATTCGCCGTTCGTGCCGAGGCTGTTCACGGCGAAATCACCTCCAGCACCGCATCCGTACACCCAGAGATAGTCCATCTTGGCGAGGCGCGAGATGAAGCGCTCGCTCACCGGCGTGTCTTGCTGCGCTTCAACGGTGACAATGTTCTCGGCCCCCACGAGCGGTGCAAAGTTGCGATAGCCGCTGGCCGCATACGCCTGACCGCTGGCGTCGCCGATCGGGTTGCCCACCAGCGCGCGGGTGGCGGGACGCGTGACAGCATGTCGAAACGCGTGATCCTTTTCGAGGTAGCGTTTGAGCAGCTCAATCTCAGAGGGGAAACGGTAGCTCACGGTTTCGCCGGTGAGGTCAGCGAAATCGACGCGGCCGATCTGAAGTTCCACATTCGATGGCAGCAGACTCTGATCGTAGATTCCGTTGCCGTCCGCATCGGTCCACTCACCGTCCATGTCCGCGTAGAAAACATCGGCCGGCATCGGCCGCGCCAGGTGTCCGTCGACGTTCAGATTGCCGGAGCGCACGACCGGAATGTGGCCGAGGAGGAACACCGCTTTGACGCGATCGCGGTCCGCTTCGTACTCGGCCTTGATGATGGCCTTCACGTCCGACGGGCGATCGTCGCGGCCGACATCCTTGCGAATCACCGTCCATCCGTCTCCGACCAGATCGAGCCGCAGTCGATCCAGTTCCGGAGCGATCGCACCGGCGATCGAGCGGTCGACCACGAGAATGACTTTGCCGCGTTGTTCGACGAGCGGGGCGTTGATGGCCGTCGCGATGTAACCGTAGCCCTTGTAGGCTGCTCCGCCGTGCGGATAGTTCGCTTCCTTGACGATCTGGTACTCGTAGATGGCGCCGATCGAAACCGTGTTATCGACGTAGCGCGTGGCATCCGCCGAAAGCTCGATGCCCGTGCCCCAGGATGTTTCCACTGGTGTCTTGCGGAAAACGGTATAGCGCGAAACAGGGTGCGCGGAGCTGGGCCACGCGAGTTCGATCTGCGCCGGGTCAGCGCTGACCTTGGCCGTCACCATGACGGCGTACTCCCACGTCTCTTCGACCGCACGCAGCTCCGCCGTTGCCGACGCCACGATGGCGGCGACCAGCCACGGTCGGAGCAGGTGCTTCATAGTTCGGGCGGACGAGAGTAAATGGGTACGTGGTGCGAGTGCGTGTGTTGACGCGTAGAGAAATTCGAAGATTGGCGATGCGATCTCAGAGTGGACCGAGTGGAACCGTGACGCCCAGCGGTTGAGCGCGGCCGTCGACGGCGCGAGCGCCTTCGTTGACGCCGACTGTGCGGACAAACGTGTCGAGGATCAGATCAACGTAGCGGTTAAGCACGCGATACGGTGTGTACGGCACGAACACGATGTCCTGCGGTTCGAGCGCAATATCCGGAGCCTGACCCGCGAGGATTGCCGTGACGTCGACGACGGCGACTTTGGGCTGAGCGAGCGAGCCGCGGACGATGGCGACCTGCGAGAGATGCGCATTACGTCGGAGTGTTCCCCCGGCCTGTGTCACCGCTTGGACGAGCGTGAGCTGATTCACGTAGTCGAGCGCGCGTGGTGATTCGACGGCACCGAGCACGTGCACGTTGCCGATGGTCGCGGAGGGAAGATAGATGAAATCGTCCGGCTGGAGATAGACGTTCTGCGACATATCGCCTTCGCGCAGTAGACGGTTGAAATCGACGCGGAGCATCCGGCCCTGGCGAATGATGAAGGCGCGGCTCAGGTCTGCTGCTTCGTCCGAAGCGGCGCGACCGGTGGTGACACCGATCGGGCCAGACAGTGAAGCGAACGCGCCCGCCGGCGCGGGTCCGCCCGCTTCCGACAACGCTTCAAGCAGCGTCATGGGGCCGGCCATCGAGTAGATTCCCGGTTTGTTCAACCGGCCGAGGATCCACACGCGCTGACTTTCCGTGCGGCGCAGGCTGATCGAAACCGGTTGCTGCTCGCGGACGAGTTTCTGCATTTCCTGCACGACGCGCTCGCGGGCCTGCGTGAGAGTCAGGCCCCACACGTCGATGCCGGGCAGCAGGTAGAAATAGATTTTGCCGTCGGGACCGACCACGCTCGAGGCCTGCGTGTTGACCTCGCCGAGCACCTCGATGTCCAACACATCACCGGGACCGATGCGGTAGTCGGTGGAGGGACGCTGCAGCAATTGCGCGTCGATTGCCGGAAGATCGTTTGCCGCCGCGGGCGCGAAGTTCGCAGGAATGACGGTCGTCTTGGCGTTGCGGCGCGACATGCTGTTGCAGCCGGAGACGAGCACGGCGGCCGCGAGGAAACCGATTCCAGCGAGGCGGGGGAGGGCGTGCGTTTTCATAGAGGAATGCTTGGGCTCAACGATCGACAGGCGTGACGTGCACGCCGGTCCAAACGACGACGGCCGAGGTCACAAACGCAGAAGCCGCGGCATCGAGGAGTTCTTCCGCGCGAATCCACGGCCGCTCGCTCACGTAGACGATGTCCTTCGGCTGCAGCTTCAGGTCCGGCGATTGTGCGTTGAGCACATCGTGCGCGTTGACCACGAACGTCTCGGGGTGTCCCAGCGATCCACGAATCACGAGCAGCTTTTGTTTCCACGCCTGATCGGTGAAACCACCACGCGCGGCGATCGCCCCAAGCGCGCCGACGCTCGAGGTGTAGCTGTAGGCGCCCGGCTGGCGAACCGCGCCGAGCACGAACACTTCGCTTTGGCCGGTGCCGGGGAAGTAGATGTAGTCGTTCGGCTCGAGGGCGACGTTCTGCGAGAGGTCGCCGTTGAGAAAGAGTTTTTCGAAATCCACGGGCAGCTTGCGACCGTTGCGGGCGATGAAGCTGCGTGACAGGTCAGCGAGCTCGACGAGGCTGCGATCGGCCGCGAGTCCGGTCTCCATCCCTCGCGCATGCGCGACGGCCTCGATGAGAGTCGTGGGACGATCGAGCGGGAAGGCGCCGCGTTGGGTGACCTTGCCCATCACGTAGTATTTCTTGCTCCGGTACGAAACGGGCACGACGTACGCCTGCGCCGCGCGGCGATATTTGCCGAGCTCCTCGTTCAGCTTGTCACGAAACTCGTCCACCGTGAGACCAGCGGCCATGAGGTTCTGCGCTTCCAGATAACTGACACGTCCGTCCGGACCGATCGGGACTTCCTTGCGTGTGAGTTCCTTTTCCTCGCCGTAGAGACTGAACGTGAGGACGTCGCCCGGTCCGAGCGTCAGCTTCTGCTGCCACGGCGCGCGTTGACCCGGCGAGATCACGGAGAATGCGGCGTTGGCAGCGGCGGGACTCACGTCCGCGCCACCGTCGCCGGCGAACATCGACTGACTGCAGAGTCCGCACAGCGCGAACAACGCGAGGCAGCTGACCCAGCGCGACAGACGTCCCTCGGTCATCGGGGTGAGCGCGCGATTGATGAATGCGCCGACGAGATTGCAGCGCGCGTGCCGCAGCGTTTCGAGCTGGGCGCGGGTTTCGGTGGCTTCGGATTTACCGCTTTCGACGAGCCACGCGAGATTCGGGAGATTCGAGGCGAGCAGCACTGACTCCGGCATCGAGGCCGGCGGCAGCTCCACGAGGATCACGACGTTGTCGATCTTTCGCCAGACATTGAGCGCGCCTTGCCATTGCTTGCGCCGCTCGAGATTCCACGTCCATCCGGGGAGCGGAATGTGCACGAGGGGATCAGTTTCGGGGCCCATAAGCTTTTCGGTCACCATGGCCGGGGTGAAAAGAGCGCTGGCCGTCAAAGCCGTGAATTCGGTATCGCCGGAGAACGCGCGCGCGCCGTTGCCGAGGTCGACGGGATTGTTGAGGACGGCGGTGGTGCGTCCGCCTTCATCTGTCATCATGACCTTGCCGTTCATGCGCGAGGCCGTGCCGTTGGTGGCCTCGGCCGTGGCGGCGTGCCCGTTCGTGGGGGATGCTGCTGCAGCGGCTTTTTTCGCGGCGACGACCACGGGTTCGGCGACGCCGACGGTAGACTCTTCCGAGACGCCCGGCATATCCGACGTTGAACGCGTGGCGATCGTCAGGACGCGGAACCCGCATTTGCGGGCGGCTCCAGCGAGTAGACCGATCCACGTCGAACGTCCGTCTCCGGAGTTCGATGACGTGATGCCGCAGATCAGGCCGTGATTCGGCGAGTAGGCGAGGCGGTCCTGTAATGCGATCCACGTTCGGAACGCCCAGGCTTCGCGGGCAGAGAGTGACATCTGGCGAATGTCACCAAGGTTTGCGAGGACGGGCAGACCGGTGACGCGCGCGACGTCGGCCTCGGTCTTCAGCCGGTTGTCGAACAACTCGCGGCGCAGCACTTCGCCGCCGACCACGAGCAGGCCGAGCATGCCGAAAAACGCGCCGACCAGTCCAACCTTCATCCACGGCTTCTGCACGCCGACGTTCTGATCGCTCGCTTCCTGCAGCACGCGAAACATTCCGGACGGGTTCCGCTGGAAGACATGGATCGCGCGCTGGCGGGCGACGAGTTGATTGCGGACATTATCGAGCGTACGGACGTTGTAGGCCGCGAGTTCGAGTTGCTCGCGGGACAGTGGCGTCATCCCACTCACCGCTTCGCCGGCCTTGGCGCTGTGCTTGGCGAGCGCTTGCTCGAGATTGGTTCCAGCGGGCAGTTCGGCCTTCAGGCGCGCGACGACTTCGCGCTGCCAACGGACCTTCGGATGAATGTCCGTGTAAGTCAGGAGGAGCTTCGCGAGCTCGTCTTCCGCGGCCTGAATCTGCTCGAGCTTCTTGGGTGAAATTTCGGCGGGAGTGGTGGCGATGGCGTTCAACGCCGAGGCGACGCCGGTTGGTAGTTCCTTCCGAGCATTGGCCAGATCGCTGTTGGTGTCCTTCAGGTGCTGCGTGACGAAGGCGTCGGCGTCGTTGGCTTCGTGACGCTGGTGATCCTTCGTCAGGTCCATGACCGCTTGATTGTACAGATTGGCGAGCTGGACGGCTTCCTGCGGAGTCGCGGCGCGGGCCTGGACGTTCACGATTTCGCTTTGGCGTTCGAGTCCGAGGTTAACGCGGCCCTGCAACGCTCCACCCGACGTGGGGGGATTCATATGGGGACCGATGCGATTGAAGACTTCGGGCGAGCGAATCATGCCGACGAGCGTCGGACCACTGACCTTCTGCGGCTTGAACGCATCGCTCGCGACCGGGGGCTCGTAGGTGATCAACTGGGCATTCGCGACGTATTCGACCTTCCACAACCAAAGACCGAGTGCGACGCCGGCGGCCGCGCCGACAAGTCCGCCGATCAAAACCCAGTACCAGCGACGACTCGCCGGACGCAGGAGTGAACCGGCATCGAGATTGAAGCCCGGCTTTTCCGGCGGAGTTACCGGAGTGGGGCTGGGATTCCGGCCTGCCGTGGCGCGGCGTCGTGTGGCGGCTCCGCTGCGGACGCGATCGTACTCGTGCGCGGGACCGGAACCTCCATCCGTATCGGCATAGCTCGCCGGGTGACCGTTGTGACCATTCATAGCTAGGAGTAGGGACCATTCGAACCGAGTCGCCGGTTCGTTCGCGAAAATCCTACGCGCCCCTCCCAAGACCAAACAGTAGGTTGAAACCTACATCGTCATAGGGTCGCCCGCACGGCGACCCTATGTGGTTTCGGGTTTTGGGTTTTGAGTTTTGGGTTGAAAACCCGTCACACTGAAAAGACGTCCTCGCGACGACGGTTTTCCGCTGAACCAACTCAAAACCCAAAACCCTAAACCCAAAAACCGTAGAATCGCGCAGCGATTCTACACGAGTTGGTTCTGAATCGCGTAGTGCGTCAGCTCGGCGTTGTTGGCCATGTTCATCTTTTCGAGGATGCGCATGCGGTACGTGCTGATCGTTTTCACGCTCAGTGCGAGTTCCTTGGCGATCGCGGTTGGGGTTTTTCCCGAGGCGATCAGCCGGAGCACGAGAAACTCCCGATCCGACAAACGTTCGTGCGGCGGGGTCTGCACGTCGATCGCCAGGTACGAGGCCATTTTTTCCGCGAGCGACGGGCTCACGTAGCGGCCACCAGCCATGACTTTCTTCACCGCCCCGACCAATTCATTGGGCGCGCTTTCCTTCGTCATGTAGCCCGAGGCGCCGATCTTGAGAATCCGCACGGCAAACTGATCCTCCGGATGCATGCTCAGGACGAGCACGGGAAGCTTGGGCCGCGACTTCTTGATTTCCTTGAGGACTTCGAGGCCGCTGCGTCCGGGCATCGTGATGTCGAGCACGACGACGTCCCAGTTTTCCTTCCACACGCGTTCGATCGCCTCCTGGGCGTTGGTCGCCTCGCCGAACTCCGCGCGCGTGAATTCCTCCAGCAGGATTTGTTTCAATCCCTGGCGGACGACCGCGTGATCATCGGTGATCAGGATTTTCATGGTGTGGCCATCGGCGTTGTCGGCGGCCGGCCAAGTGGAACGCGCAAGATCATCGTCGTTCCCTTGCCGGGCGCGCCTTGCAAGCTGATTTCTCCACCGATCAACATCGCCCGTTCCCGCATACCCACCAGGCCGATGGAGCGGGTGTTGGCAATTTCCTCCTCGGAGATGCCACGGCCGTTGTCCTTCACCGTGAGCACCAGCGCGCCGGATTCTTCGGCCAGGTGGACGTCCACCTGAGTGGCTTTCGCGTGGCGGATGATGTTGGTGAGCGTTTCCTGATAGATGCGGAAAAACACCGTGGCGAATTGCTGTTGCAGCTGCGAATCGTCGACCGACGCCGCGACGTGACACGGGATTCCCGTGCGCGACTGGAATTCGTTCGCCTGCCATTCGAGCGCAGCGACCAGGCCGAGGCTGTCGAGAATTCCAGGGCGGAGTTCCGTGGCGATGCGGCGAACGGTCTGAATCGTTTCGTCGATATGATCGACCATCGTCTTGACCTTGGCCTGGACGGGCTTCGCGTTGCGCGCGAGTCGCACCGCCAGCCACGACATGTCGAGCTTCAGTCCAGTCAACGCCTGGCCGAGCTCGTCGTGCACCTCGCGGGCGATGCGGGTCCGTTCTTCCTCGCGAACATACTGCAGGTAGGAAGTGAGGGCGCGGAGTTGATCGAGGGATTTGCGCAGTTTCTCCTCGGCCCGCTGGCGCTCACGGCGCTCGGCAGTCTCGCGCAGCGCGCGCTGCACGGCGGGTCCGAGGCGGGCGAGGCGTGTTTTCAGGACGTAGTCGGTGGCGCCGTTTTTCAGCGTTTCGATCGCGACTTCTTCGCCCATGGTGCCGGTGACAAAAATGAACGGGATGTTCGGCACCTTTTCCTTGGCGAGGGCGAGCGCGGCGTAGCCGTCGAAGGATGGCAGCGCGTAGTCCGAGAGAATCATGTCCGGCGGATGATGCTCGATCTGGTCGATAAACGTGTCGCGCGTTTCGACGCGGGTCAGATTGAAATTCAGTCCGTTCTCACGCAGGAAGTGTTCGACGAGTTCGGCGTGCGGCGCGTTGTCCTCGAGCAGCAGAATGTGCAGTACGCGCGGGGGCGCCGGCGCTTCGGGCCGCGGCGGAGGTGGCGCGGGATCCAGCGGTTTCGCGCCTTTGTGCACCGCCATCAGCTCTGGCCGGATGTTCATCCCGTGTGCGCGACCGCCGGCGAGTAATATGGTTCCGACGGCAGGTGATTGATGCCGAGCCAGAACGTTTCGAGGTGCTGCAGGATGAAGGCAAATTTTCGATATTCGACCGGTTTCACCACGTAGGCGTTGGCGCCGAGCAGGTAGCTCTGGGTCACGTCGCGTTCGTCTTGCGACGACGTCAACATGACTACCGGTGTCGTGCGCAGACGCTCGTGGGCTTTTACCTGGCGCAGCACCTCCAAGCCGTCGAGGCGCGGCATCTTGACGTCGAGCAGCACGACCGCCGGGTTGCCGGGTTCTCGCCGGGCGTAGGAGCCGCGCGTGCAGAGAAAGTCGAGCGCCTCGACGCCGTCGCGCACGTGCACGACCTTCGGCGCCGGCGTCATCGTGGCCAGGGTGTGCAGAACCAACTCCGCCACCACGGCGTCGTCTTCCGCGAGCAGAATAAACTTAGGTGTGTCCGTCATGCTTTGTCGTCCGTGACAATGGGGAGGGAGAAGAAAAACGTCGCGCCGCCGTCGATCACGCCTTCGGCCCAGGTCCGACCGCCGTGACGACCGATGATGCGACGAACATTGGCGAGTCCGATGCCCGTACCCTCGAATTCGCTCGCAGAATGCAGCCGTTGAAAGACGCCGAAGAGTTTCGAGGCATACTTCATGTCGAACCCGGCACCGTTGTCCTTGATTGCAATGATGTGCTCGGTGTCGGTGGACTGCGCCGTGATTTCGATCCGGGTTTCGGGGCGATGGCGCGTGTATTTCACGGCGTTGCTGAGCAGATTGTAGAGAGCCTGCCGAATCAGGAACGGATCGCCGTAGACTTCGGGTAACTCCGGCACGACCCAGGTGACCTTGCGCGTCTGAGTTTGCGCCTGGAGATCACGCCGGACATCCTTGACGGTGTCAGTCAGGTTGAATCGCACCTTGTGCATCTCGGCGCGACCGATGCGGGAGAACGTCAGCAGATCGGCGATCATCCGGCCCATGCTTTCCGTCGAGTCGCAGATCGTCTGGAGATGCCGGCTGCTTTTTTCGTCCAGCTTCGCGCCGAGATCGCTCTTCAGCATTTCGACGAAACCAGCGATATGAATCAGCGGCGCACGGAGATCATGTGAAATGGAGTAGGAGAACGCCTCCATCTCCTGATAGGCCGCCTGCAATTCGGCGGTGCGCTCGTGGACGCGGTGCTCGAGGTCGGTGTTGAGGCGACGGATTTCATCCTCGTCCTGTTTTCGTTTCGTGATGTCGCGGGCGATGGTGGAGAAGCCGGTGAGTTTGCCATTCTCGTCGCGCAGCGCGGTGATGACGAAGATCGCCCAGTACGACGTGCCGTCCTTTCGCACCTGCCAGCGTTCGTCCTGAAAATGTCCTTCCGCCGTCGCGACCGCCAATGCCTGATCGGGTTTCTTTCGCTCCACGTCGTCAGTGGTGTAGAAACGATGGAAGCGCCGCCCGATGATTTCCTGCGCGCGGAATCCCATGATGCGCTCGGCGCCCGCGTTCCAGGTCGTGATGCGACCGTTAGTGTCGAGCATATAGATCGCGTAGTCCTCGACGCCTTCGACGAGCAGGCGGAAGCGTTCTTCGCTTTTCCGCAACGCCTCCTCGGTGCGCCGACGTTCCGTGATGTCGCGCACGAAACTCGTGAACACCATCGGTCCCTCGCCGGGAATTTTCGTGATCGTGAGCTCCACCGGAAATTCACCGCCGTTGGCGCGCAGGGCCATGACTTCGGTGCGGTGTCCGAGCATCCGGCCGCGGCCGGTCTGGAGAAAACGCGAAAGGCCCTTGCGGTGCAGCTCGTGATTGGACTTCGGCACAATCAACTCCGCGAGATCACGACCGAGTGCGAGTTCACGGCTGTAGCCGAAGATGCGTTCGGCGGCCGGATTCCACTCGATGATTTTTCCGTCCTGGTCGATGGAGATGATCGCATCGAGGGCGGTTTCGAGCACGGCGGCCTTGCGCGTTTCGCTGCGCCGCAGCGCTTCTTCCGCGTGTTTCCGGCTGGTGATGTCGCGGATGAACGCCGTGAAAAAAGGCGGATGACTCGCGGGAATCTGCGTCAACGCCAGCTCGATCGGAAACTGTTCACCGTTCTGGCGCTTCGCGGTGACCTCGATGGGCCGACCGATGAGGCTGGCCACTCCGGTGATGAGGTAGTCCGCGAGGCCGGGAAGATATTTATCGGTCAAATGCGGCGGCACGATCAATGTTTCGAGTCGCTGCCCGAGGGCCTTCTCGCGCGGGTATCCGAAAATTCGCTCCGCGGCGGAATTCCACTCCCGCACCACGCCCTTGTTGTCGATGCTGACGATGGCGTCGAGCGAGGTGTCGAGGATCGCGGTCTTGCGCGCCTCGCTTTCCCGCAGCGCCGCGGCGGCCGCGCGCTGGCCGGTGACATCGTGGAGGATAACCTGGATCGAAGGCTCATCCTCGAATGTAAGCTGGGTCGCCGTCATCTCGACGACGATCTCCGATCCGTCGGTGCGCACGATGTGCTCTTCGGCGAAACGAATGGGGTTGGCGGTATTCCACGCCGCGGCGCCGGAGGCCGCGGCCTCGTTCAGACGCTGCGTTACGCTGTCGCGAGCGTCCGTGGGCACGAAGTCGACGAAGTGTCGGCCAACCAGCTGGTCCGGGCCGCTCGCCCCGAGAAGTTTTTGCGCGGCCTGGTTGACGAACGCGATTTGGTTTTCGTGCAGCACGATCAGCGCGTCGGGGTAGAGCTCGACGAGCCGGCGATAGCGTTCCTCGCTCTTGCGCAGCACTTCCTCGTGACGCTTGTGTTCCGTCACGTCGCGCGTGACTTGGGTGAAGCCGCGGGGGCGCCCTTCATCGTCGCGCAACGCCCGAATGTCGACGTGTGCCCAGAAGGGCGTGCCGCCTTTGCGCAGCCGCCACCCTTCGTCCTCGCAGCGCCCCCCGGCGGCGGCGGTTTTCAAATCGGAGTCGGGCTTGCCGCTGTCGATATCCTGCGGGCGATAGAATAAATTGAAGTTCTTGCCGATGACTTCCTTCGCCCGGTAGCCGAGGACCAGTTCGGCACCGGCATTCCAGCTCGAGATCCGGCCTTCCGGATTGAGCATGAAGATCGCGTAGTCCTTCACACCGCCCACCAGCAGTCGAAAGCGTTCCTCGCTTTCCTGCAGTTCCCGCTCGGCAAGCCGTCGTTTCAATCGTTCGTCGGCCAGGCGCAATGCGCGTTCCACCGCGGGGACGAGATTGGAGATGCGGGTCTTGAGCACGTAGTCCGTTGCACCGCTGCGCAGCGAATCGATCGCGAGCTCTTCGCCCATCGAGCCGGTGACAAAGATGAACGGCGTCTCCGGACACCGATCGCGCGCGAGGGCGAGGGCCGTGAAACCGTCGAAGCCCGGCAAACCGTGATCCGAAAGGATCAGGTCCGGCGGATCCTCTTCGATCTCGTGCAGGAACTGCTCCCGCGTCTCCACGCGCTTGGCTTCGAACGCGAGTCCGCCTGAACGCAGTTCATGGCTCATGAGCAAGACGTCCGCGGCGACGTCTTCGAGCACTAGGATGCGTAGTTCCTTCTTCACGAGAAAGGACAATTGGTCACTCCACGAAGAGTGAGCGGCAGGTTAAGGTAAGCTTCGCCCACGCCGCTTCATAGTGGGTGAAGACCTGAAACCAAACGGGCCTGGCGGCGGCGGTCGTGCCGCGCGCAGTAGGAATGGAAGTAGGGGGTGTGAGTGGGGGAGCGTGTGAGTATGGCATGTCCAAAACTAGGGGATGGCTTTGGCGAGGGGTGGAGTGAGGAGTGGCGAGCGCACGCGACTCGCGACGCGTTGATAAACCTCGAGCGTGGCGGATGCGGTGCGGTGCCAGTCGAATTTTCGCGCGTGCAACAACCCCGCGGTGCGGAGGCGTTCGCGGGACGGCCCGTCGAATGCCAGACGCGTGAGTTGATGCGTGAGGTCGTCGACGTCGTACGGATCGGCGGTGGCAGCGGCGTTTTCGCATACTTCACCCACGGCGCCGATCGACGATGCAAGGACGGGACACCCGCACGCCATCGCTTCGAGCGGCGGGAGACCGAAACCCTCGAAGAGGGAAGGGTAAACCATCACGGTCGCGGCGCGGTACCACGTGGCGAGATCCGCATCGGCGACGAATCCCAAGAGACGAATGTCCGCTGAAAACGGCGACCGACGGGCGAGCGTGTGAATCACGTCCGCGCCGTGCCAGTCGCTGCCGCAGAGCACCAATTGCCACGGCGAGGGCGAACGCATCTTGAACTGATTGAACGCGGCGATCAGTCGCGCATGGTTCTTTGCGGGATGCTCGAGGCGGGCGACGTAGAGAAAGAACGGAGGATGCAGTCCGTGGCGTTGCACGAGCGCGGCCGAAGCTTCGGGCCGTCCGACGGGAGAAAAGCGTTCGTGGTCGACACCGTTGGGGATGACGGTGACGCGCGACCCCGGAATGCGGAAGAAGCGTCCGATGTCGTTCGCGGTGTCGCGACTCACCGTCACGATGTGATCCTGCCGCTGCGCGAGATGGCGAACTATCGTGCGGCCGTAGAACATCCGCAGCATATCGTACTTCTTCGGCAGCCGGAACGGCGCTAGATCGTGAATCGTGGCGACGAGCGCGCACGGCCGCGGCCAGAGCATGCGCCGATAGCTCGGCACGTGCAGCACATCGAGGCCGAGCCGGCGAGCGAGTGTGGGAAGTATTCGCTGATGCCAGACGATGTTTTTCGCGGCCGGTCGATATCGCTCCGGTACCCTCTCGATTCGCACTTTGTTTCGGGCGAACTCGAAGAGCGGAATGTCGTCCTCGAGCACGAAGAGTGTGAACTCGTGGTTCGGCGATGTCGCGGTCAACGCCCGGACCAGCGCGAGGACATACTGCCCGACGCCTGATTTGCCCCGCTGGATGACCGACGTGGAGAGGCCAATCTTCATTGCGAGCCTTCGAGTAGAAGCTGGTCAAGTTGCGTCAGGCGCAGAACGTTGCGGACGCTCGCCTGTGGCTGCGAAAAGAGCACTTCCACGTGCAAGGCCTGGGCCCATTTCTTCATGCGCAACATCAGTCCCACCCCCGAGCTGTCGATGAAGCGCAGCCGCGTGAGATCGACGATGATCAGGGTGGCCTGCAGATCGATGAAGGTCAGGATGTGCTCGGTGGTCATGCGCCAGACGTCCTCGCAATTCGCCCCGACGACTTCGCCGCACCATGCGAGTGAACGTGTCGAGCCGTCGCAGTGCAGCGTGGGTGTGACGAGCGAGTCGGCGCGGCGCGTCACGTCCGCGATTGTGTTCGCGATCGTGAAATGTTCCGAAAGCCGTAGCGTCGCGAGTACCCGACGGAACACGATGCTCGGCGCGAGCAGCACCAGCCTTCGTTGCTGCGCGTGGAGTTCCTTGCGCCAACGGATGAGAAACGCGATGCCGGTGCCATCGGTGGCGTGGATGCGTGACAGATCGATCACACAGTGCGCGCTACGGACCCGAACGGCGTGCCAGAACGCGGCGTCGGCCTCCAGCGTGTTGCGCGTCAGTCGCGTACCGGCGTCAACGTTGCACCACTCGCCTCCGGCCGGGCTGCGCTCGCGCGGGCGAGTCCAGGTACTTCCGCCGCTTTCGAGGCGCCACCATTGGGTCGAGAGCGTGGGAAAAAAGGAGAACAGGTCGTTGGCGTAACGCCGATAAAGACGCTTCGGTTCCTGAACCAGCCGATAGATCCATTCCGTGCCGGTGCGCTTCATCCAGGACGGCGCGCGTTTGACGCGGCCGGCGAGGAAATCGAGCGTGGCGCCGACGCCGATCGCGACGGGGACGCCGAGGTGGCGGTGATGCATCGCGATCCATTTTTCCTGTTTCGGACAGCCGAACGAAACCAGCAGGATGTCCGGTTTCGCCGCGCGAATCCGACGCGCCGTTTCCTCGTGATCCATCTCCAGCAGCGGAGAAAACGGCGGCGCATAAGTGCCTACGATGTTGATGTCGGGATATCGCGCGCGGAGTTTGGCCTGTGCTTCGGCGGCGACGCCCGGTGCCGCGCCGAGAAAAAATAAGCGATGGCCCTTTGCGACGGCGGACCGGATCAAGGCTGGCGCGAGATCGGAACCGGCGACGCGTTCCGGGAGTGCGTTGCCCAACCAACGCGACGCCCAAAGTACGGGCGTGCCGTCACAAAGCACCAGATCCGCTTCGAGCAGAATTCGACGCAACTCCACGTCGCGATGCGCCTGCACCAGAAAGTCGACGTTGGCCCTTTCCAGCACATTGGGATCCTAAGCTTAGAATTCCACGTGGACAAGTTGTCGCG
>JADMIO010976149.1_pt1 | contig 35414 bp, 19 predicted proteins | sample 8958161 | NCBI WGS metagenome assembly JADMIO01 (sample SAMN16585339, study PRJNA669376) | soil metagenome | isolation source: Crop rotation soil | place: USA: Cullars Rotation, Alabama | collected 2011
CCACATCGCCCGCTTCCAGTTGCGCAGCTCCACCACGCGCAGCTCACAGTTAATCCCACACTCTTCATTGAAATATTTCGCCGTCTCCCCCACCGTCATCCCACTCAGCAGCGGCGTCTGGGCATACGCGACAAATCCCAGGCTCTGCTTATCCGCAATCGGCCCATCCACCATCAGGCCTGTGACCGGATTGGGCCGATCCAGCACCACCACGCGAATCTTGTGCTTGGCGGCCTCCTCCATGCACAGGCCCATCGTCGATAAATACGTGTAAAACCGCGCCCCCACATCCTGAATGTCATAGACGATCGTATCGACGCCTTCGAGCATCGCCGCCGACGGCCGCTGCGTCGGGCCATATAAGCTGAAGACCGGCAACCCCGTCTTTGGATCCGTCGTATCGGCCACTTTCTCATCGACCAATCCGTAGAGCCCATGCTCCGGCGAAAACAGTTTCACCACCTTCAGATTCTTGGCCCCCGTCAGCAGATCCACCGTTCGATTTCCTTCGCGATCGCGTCCGGTGTGATTGGTGACCAGCGCGATCCGCTGATTTTCCAGCGACTTGAACTTCTCCGCCTTCAGCACATCGATGCCGCACAGCACATCCTCGCTCCGGCCCACCGGCTGACGGCGCGCCGTCAACGCCGGCAGCGGCCCCAGCAGCGCCTCGGCCGCCGCGGTGGAGACGCGCTTGCGCAACTGCACAATCTCGCCCTTGCCATCGGGATGCACGCGATTGGTCAGAAAAACAATGAAGCAATCGTTCTTCGGATCCATCCAGAACATCGTCCCGGTGAATCCGGTATGGCCGAAGGTGCTCATCGGATCAAATCGCTCCCCGCGCGCTGATGAGTAAGCGGTTTGAACATCGAATCCATAACTGCGGCAGCCGCTGCCATCGGGCAGACAGCGCACCTTCGTCATCTCCTCCACCGTTTCGCGCTTCAGGATTCTTCGCCCACCCAGTTCTCCCTCATTGAGAATCATTCGGCAATACCGCTGCAAGTCGGCCGCCGTGCTGAAGACTCCGGCGTGCCCCGCCACTCCGCCCAGCGCATAACTCCGCGGGTCGTGCACCTCCCCCACCATCCATCGTCCCTCGCGCTGCTCGGTCGGCGCGCACAGCGGCTTCCATTCCCCCGGCGGGTTATACGCCGTGTGCTCCATCTTCAGCGGCCCAAAAATCTCCTCGCGCGCGAACTGATCCAGCCTCCTCCCATCCACCACCTCCACCAGCTTCCCCAACACGATGTATCCCATGTCGCTGTACGTGAAATGATGCAGGGGAAGGACAGTGGGCTTGAGCGCAAAAATCTTTTCCCACGCCGCGGCCGGCCCATCCTTGAAATCTTCAATGTCATTATCCGGAATCAGGTGCCCGCGATGCAGCAGAAGATCCTCGATGGTGATCCTCTCCTTGCCGTTGGCCGCAAACGCCGGGATATATTTGGCAACCGGATCAGAAAGCTTCAGCTTCCCCCGCTCCGCCAGGATCATGATCGAAGGCGCGCATCCCACGCATTTGGAGAGCGATGCCAGATCAAAAATGGTATCCGTGGTCATCGGCGCAACGCTCGGCTGCATCGATCGATTTCCATAGGCCTTGAGATAAACTGTCTTCCCCCCACGCTCGATCAGCAGCACGGCGCCGGGAATATTCCCGCGGGAAATCCCCTGTTCGATGATCCGATCGGTCGCCTCCATCGACGGCGCGACAGAATCCGCCGCACTCACAGCGCAGCCGAAAACCAGGATTGAAATAAGATATGCAACCCCCGTCCGCCGCCGGTTGTTCAAGCGCATGCCGCCAAGGTAACGGCGGCCGTGATGCTTCTCAACCGATCACTTCCTGCGCCGCCGTCCCGCCAGCAGCATGCCCGCCGCACCCAGCAGTCCGATCATCCCCGGCTCCGGCACCAGCGTCGCCCCATGTGCTTCGGCAAATGAATTGAGTGTCTGCGCATCGGCGGCGCTGATGGGCGCCACCTGCCCCGAATAGCTCGCGTTGAAATTCGATGCCAGCTCGATGAAGTCGTTGATCGTCACCTGCCCATCGTAATTCAAATCGCCTTCCTGCCACGTCGCATCGGTGCTGCCAAAGTTCGAGGCCAGTGCGATGAAGTCGTTGATCGTCACCACGCCATCCAGGTTCAGGTCACCGCTGCGTGTCGGCCGGATCATCAGGTAATCATCACCGTGAGCATCGGCCAGCTCGGCAATGCCCAGCTTCATGCCAAAATGGGTCGCCAGCCCCGAATCAAAGATTCCATCCTTCGAGTTGCTCACGCCGTTGCGGTTGGCGGTAATGATCGCGCCATAGAGTGACGTCTTTGCCGACGCCAGATCGGCCGCGTACACGCGCACCGTGCGGAATTGCCCCGTCCCCGCCGGACTGGCCAGATCGAACGATTGATCGCCCAGCCCGTCAAAATCCACTCGAATCGACGCCAGGTCCTGGTCACTGTTGAGCACCACAGCCCCATCGCCACTCACGCGGATTGCCAGCGGAGCATAGGCCGCAGCCGCAGCCGTGGCCGCCGTGCCGGCGTTGCTGTTGAGTTTCACATGCCCGCTGACCACGTTCAGCGTCGCGCCGGTCCCGTGATTCTGCAGACCGCCAATCTCCAGCGATCCGCTGCTGTTCATCGTGGCGGTTTTCCCGCCCGTGATCGTCAGGCCGCCGCTCATGTTCAGAGAAGTGCCAGCGTTGATGTTCATCAGCACATTGCCGCTCATCACCACCGGCGCGGAAATGACATGCGCGCCCACGATCACATTGATCGCGGCATTGTGCTCGTCCGATCCCAGCGTCAACGAACTGCCGGCGCCATCGGAGGCGATCGTGTAGGAATGCGGGTTGCTGATATTCAACTGCGCGACCGTGCGGCTTCCATCCAGCGTGACCGTGCGCGGTGCGGTTATTTTGTCGAGGAAATTCACCGAAGCCGTCGCGCCGTCGGGCAGAACCTGCGGGTTCCAATTGGCGATATCGCTCCAGACGCCATTGCCATCGATGTCCCACACCGGCGGAATATCGCCGCCTTCCAGGTGCAGCTTGATCTGGGTGCTGACTGGATCGTGCAACAGCGAAGCGTTAAAGCCGCTGAAGATCGGCGCCGCCAGTGAGAGCTTCTGGAAATCCGCGTCGCTGATCGGATTGCCCGGATAGTCGATGATCGTATAGTCGCCGTTGGTCAACCCGCCCAGGTTGCTCAGGTTGATCACCGTGTCGCCATTGAGGTGCAACTGGTCGTTGCCAAAGACAAACAACTTGTCAAAACCCGTCGCATCTCCCTGCAGGTTAAGCTGAACCTTGGCGGCCGCATTGCCGTTGAGCGAAATTCCCTGCACCAGCAGCGTGCCCACGCCCTTGAATCCCGGATCGATGTGCCCGCCAGGCTTGATGTTGAGCGATCCGATGATGATGCCTTCGCCGCTGATGCCACTGAGCGTTGGCGTCGAATCCGGAACGATCACGATTCCCTGCGAAGCATTCAAATCGCCGCTGAGTCCAACGCTGCCCGCGAGCGTGAGAATTCCTTCCCCCAGCTTGGTGATGCTTTTGGGCCCATTGAGTTCGCGCACGTTGGTCACCGTCACTCGCCCATAATCCCCGGCGATCGGCGGCCGATCGATATCAAATGTCACGCTGGCGTTAAGCAGTGTGTTACCAAAGTTCAACCGCGGATCAATGAAATTAAGACCTGTCGGCAGAAAGTGATGGATCGTCGAAGGGGTATTCACCGTCAGTGAGCCAAAAACATCCGCGCCATTTACCGAACCATCCTGAAACGTCGCGTTGCCGTTGAGGACCACCGGATTGCCCCAGTTGGTCCCGCCCGGGATCGAATGCATGAGCAGCGTTCCGCCGCCTGGGCCGAAGATCACGGCGTTGCCCGTGTTTCCCAGCCCATCGGTGCGCGGCTCGACCGGAACCGTCACGTTATTGCGCAGTTCAAAATTGCCCAGGAATGTTCCGGTCGGTGCTACAAACTGAACCGTCCCCGGCCCGCGCAGCGACAACGTCGGGCGAACCGCACCGCTGCCGGCATTAAGAAAGCGATCGTTAATCCGCAGCGTTCCGTCCGCATCCGCCGACTCCAGGATCACCGTCGCACCGTCGCTAATCTGCGGACTGCGACCGTAGCTTGCGTTTCCGCGGCCCAGGATCCGCCCGCCGTCATGCAGAAACAAATCCACCGACGACAGGTTCATCTGATCCGACAATTCCAGCGTGCCGCCGCCGCCCAGATGAACGGCGCTGTTGTTGCCCAATGCCGCGGGAACTGTCGGCAGCAGAGTCCCGCCCGAAACATAAACAGTGTTAAAGGTATTGGCGCCGCTCAGCGTCAGCTTCCCGGTGCCCGCCTTGATGAACGTTGGCGAATTGATCGCCGCGCTAACGGTCAGATCTCCCGCCCCGGCGATGATCCCATCCCGGCCGCCCGCAAATGCCAGCGTGCCGGCGCCGCTGATGCCATCGGTGCTTGAAGTCGATACCAGAATCATCCCCGTATTCACTGTCAAAGTGCCGCTGGCAATGGCGATGCTGGCGCCCGAATCGATCAGCTTCAGCGAGTTGATCGTTGTATCTTCTGAGATCGTCTGCGGGCTGGCGATTGCCACATTGTTGAGCACCGCGCTGCCGCTGTTAATCGTCGAATCAAAGTCCAGCGTCGTCAGCGGCTTGACCCCAACTACCTCGTCGTAGGTGACGAGTTCCGAACCGCCGCCGTTGATCGAAGTATCGCCCAGCGCGCCGACGATGATCGATTTATCCAGCCCACTTCCCCCGGCTCCGGTCAGCTCCGGCGCGGTATTGAACCTGATCTGCCCCTGCCCCGCTGCAACCTCGGTTCCAAGCCCCGGCGCGCGAAATACCATCAAACCGGCCGGATTCCGCGTCAGGGACCCCGCCGTGAACTGCGCCGACTTGCCCGCGCCCGGATCGACCGTGATGGTGCTCAGCACATCCTCGCCCGGGCCGAAAGTGATGAAGCCGACATTCTCGCTGGTCGTATCGTCCGAACTGCCCTTGAGCAGCAGGTTGGCGCCGTTGAAATTTAACGAAGCGGTATTGCCCACTCGGTCCTGGTTGTTCCCCGCGCTGTTGTCCAGGTGCAGCAACGAGCCATTGTTCAGGTTCACCGTGGTGGCGCTGGCGATGTCCCCCGCCGTCGCCGTTGTGCCGGCAAGACGCAGCGTGCCGCTGTTCAGGTTCACCGTGCTGTTAAAGCCCGTGGTATTTTCCCCGCTCAGAATCAGCGTGCCCGGCCCGGTCTTGGTGAATGGCTTGCTGGTCAATGTAGGCGAGATGATCTGCCCGCTCAGCGTCAAACTCCCGCCATCCACGCCGATGGTGTTCATCGTTCCGTTATTGAACTGCAGCCCGCCCCCAAAAATATTGTTCCCACCGAGGTTGCTGATCTGAGTTGTGCCTGCCGTGCCCGCGTTAATGATGAGCTGCTCAGCCGTGGAATAGTTGAATCCCGAAACACTTTGAAAAGCAACCTGCCCCGTGCCACTGATGGTGGTATTCGAACCGGTGCTGAGCGGAGCAGCCGTTCCGGGCACTCCCAGCGCATGATCAGCACTTACGACCACCGTTCCCGCCGAAATCGACAGGATCCCCGAGAAATCATTGAGGGTGTTGCTCAGCGCCAGCGTCCCTGGGCCATTGAGACCATGATTCCAGTTGCCCGCGCCGCTGACTTTTCCCGTCAGTGAAATCGTCACGCCCGCATTGGCCGAAATGTCCGCCCCGTTGCCGTTGATCGTCACCGGATTCGCCAGCTCAACCACCGTATTGGGAAGTGCAGTCGACGAAATCGTTGTATTCACGCCGGCGACAATCATCCCCACACCGGCGGCCCCGCTGGTATTGAAGTTCACCCGCCCTGAACTGAGCGTGAATGTCCCACTGAATGTATTGGCGGCGTTCAGCGTGACCGCTCCGTTAAGGCTGGTGCGGATGACGGTGATTCCATTGAGTCCATCCAAAACCGAGTTGATGGTCTGGGTCTGGTTGGTCGAAAGCTGGATAATTCCTGCGGTGGCGCCAGCGCCCTGAAGGACGATGGTGTCGCCACTGAGGGTGTTGATCCCTTCTTCGAACGTCAGTTGCGCCGCCGTTTGCGTCCCGCTGACAGTGATATTGTTCGTCCCCGTCGCCAGCCCGCCCGAGACAGTTGTACCGGCCGAGAAAACCGCCGTGTCACCACTGTTCCATGCCACCGGGGTGCCGGTGCCATCCGCCAATGGATTCCAGAAGGGGTTTGTTCCCCAAATCCCATTGGCCGCCGCCCCGGCCGTGTTCACTGCACCCACATTGGTGCCGTTGGTATCCCAATAAGCCAGGGCCCCCATTGCCGGCGATGCCGACGCAGCCCAGAGCAGCCCACTTGCTAAGACACCAGCCACGGCGCGAACCAAGACCACCCTGCGGCGGCTACACTTTAAGCGCGGGGATGCAATAAGCGGCATTCTCACTCTCCCAATCTTGGTCAAACCGCACCAATGCCGTAAGCTCAGCACTTACAGCGAATTGCGTACGCATAACCCAAGCTGTCGGTCAACAAAACCTCGGCGGGTAACGTCGCGGCATGGCCGCCGGAGCCGGTACACCGCCCTCCTTACGTCCTGGAAAGAGATAGGGTTCTTTCGCAGTGCCCTCTTTGCCGGGTCATTATACCTCACGTCCGGCGCTCTTAACAAACCTCCGCTACCCAATTTAACGCAGTTTTTGCGCCCTCCGTCAATAAAAACGCCGCGGAAAAAGGGTCTGCCACCCGTCCTCCGCGGCGTCCCCCGACTCCCAAGGTCGCTCTTAACGCGGTAAGCCTCTCATTTGCGACGCCGCCGGGCCATCAGCCCTATGGCCCCAACCGCCAACAGACCCAGCGTTCCCGGCTCGGGCACTGCCGATCCGACGACGCTGGGATCGATGCCGTTGCTCTCCGCAAAACTGGCCAACGTCTGGATGTCGGCGGCGCTGGCCGTGGCTACCAAACCGGAATAGCTCCCGCCAAAATTCGACGCCAGCTCAAGGAAGTCGGAAATGGTCACCGAATGATCGCCATTTAAATCGCCCTCCTGCCAGGTCAGGCCGGCATCACTGCTATTGAAATTTGATGCCAACTGGAGGAAGTCGGAGATGGTCACCCCGCCATCGAGGTTTAAATCCCCATCCCGGGTCGTGCGCACCATGACCATGTTGTCGCCATGCACATCGCTGAGAACGGCCACGCCGATCTTCGATCCTGGATGGGATGCCAGGCCGGAATCGAATACCCCATCGCCCGGGTTGGCTTCGGCGTTGTGAATCGCTGTTGACATGGCAATCTTGGTGCCATCGACGTCCGCCGCGTAAATCCGCAGCGCGTTGTAAGCGCCCGAGGTCGTGGGCGAATTGAGATCCAGGCCCTGAAGTCCCGGATCGCCATAGTGGACGCTGGCCTCTTTTACATCCTGATGCGAATTCAGCACGATGCTGCCATCACCGCCACCGTTGGAAATGTCGATGGCCAGATTGGCGCCGGCCGCGCTTGCGGCGGTTGCAGTGGTGCCGGCATTGGAATTCAAGATGACCTTGCCCTGCTGCACCCTTAACGTCGAGCCAGCGCCGTAGGATTGCGTGCCGCTGATTCGCAAGGTGCCATCACTCTTCTTGGTCAGGGTGGCGCCGGCGCCGGTCGAAAGCCCACCATCCAGCCGCAGGCCATTGCCCGCCCCGCTGATGTTGATGTCCGTGCTATCGGTCAGTGTGAGTGGGGCATTGATGACGTGATTACCCGAAGTGACGCTGATTCCCGTCCCGCCCGCCACCACGGTCAGGCTTCCGCCGTTGCCGGCGGCAATCGTATAGGTGTTGGCGTTGTTGAAGTTCAGCGCGTTGACCGTCTTGGCGCCATCGAGGGTCACCGTTCGCGGCGCTGTGATCTTGCCCAGGAAGTTGGCCGCATCCGACGGGCTGTTGGGCTCGGCAAACGTGTTCCAGTTGGTGGCCACGCCCCAGCTCCCATCCGCATCCACGTTCCACTGCGGCGGCGGAGCGGCCGCAACACGCAATTTCACCTGCGTGTTTGCCTGATCATTGATGAGAGAAATGGCGAAGTTGCCAAGCACCGAATTGGAGAGCGAAAGCCCGCTCAAGTCCGCCAGCGGCGTGCCGGCGTAATCGATAATGACATACTCCGCACCAGGCACAGCGCCGCCCAGATCGGTCACGTTCACCGTGGAAACGTTGGCCAGGGTGAACTTGTCCGCGGTGGTGACGTTGATGCGGTCAAAGCCGGTCGAGTTGCCTTCAATATCGACGTTGGCGGTATCCAGCGCCAAGCCGTTCATCGTGAGTGTGCCGACGGTGGTTCCTGGCGCGATGTGACTGCCGGGAACGATGCTGACATTGGACTTGATCGTTCCGGTGCCCTGGAGCGTTCCATTGGAATTGACGGTCATATCGCCGCCGCCGTTGAGTTGGCCATTGACCCGCAGGATACCGGCGTTCACGGCTGTAGTGCCGCTATAGGTGCTGTTGCCGGTCAGGGCCACGATACCCGAACCATCCTTGGTCAGGTTGCCGGCTCCGCTGATCACGCCGCCGTAAGTCAGCGTGAAACCCGTTCCTGCATTGAGCCCGCCGTTGTTGGCGCCGAGCTTGATGCCGCGATTGGCGCTGAGTGTGAAGCTGGCGGTTGCATTGAGCGCACCTCCGTCCAACGTCAGCGCGTCGGGCAGCGCCGGAGTGATGACGTTTCCAAGCCTCAAATCCGCAGCTACGGATAACAAGCCGCCGGTGATGATTGTTTTGCCCGTGTACGTGTTGTTAACACCGAGTCGCAATTCGCCGGGACCGCTCTTGGTCAGATTTCCCGTTCCGGTGATTGGCTGATTGATTAGCCAGATCACCGGAGTGGTGCCATCGTCAGGTATTGGAGTATCCAATCCGCCCGACCCTACGAGGGTGATACCTCGCAAGGCGGCTGAAAGCCCTGCCGTCCCGGTGTTGGTCGTCTGATTCTGCAACACCCCACCATTGCTGAGGGTCCAATAGTTCGGGACGAGAATCGGAGGACTGATTCCCAGGCCATTGGTGCCGCGATAAGAAAGGGTGCCTCCATTGATAAGCGTTATGCCGTTGTATGTTCCCTGCGCGGGCGTGGTGATGCCGTCTTTGGTTATTCCCAGGATAAGTCTGCCATTGCCAGTTTTGATGAGGTTGCCCTGCCCAACCATGTAGAGCGGGAAATACACGTCTTTGCCGTCGGCAACTTCAATGGTGCCATTGTTGCTGCTGAAGTAGGCTCCGCGCTCCCTGTTGATCGTTGTGTTTTCCGTGATACGCAGTGTGCCGCCATCAAAATTGAGCAGGTTTCCTGTAACTGCGCCATTGGCGATTAAAACCGGATTGCCGAGTTGCGAATCGTCGGCGATGGACAGCACGCCCTCTTTCAGATTGGTTCCCCCTTCGTAGAAATTGTTCCCGGTCAGGACGAGCGTGCCGCGGCCCTTCTTGGTCAGCGCGCCCGGGCCATCAATCGATGCCCCGATGGTGAGGGTCTCGTTTTCGTTGATGTCAAATCCGGTGTATTTGGAATTGATCGTGATGCCACGATTGGGATCGAGCGACATGGTGCCCTGCGGCTTGAGGAACCCACCGTTGAGCACGATCGTGCCACTGGTCGCTCCCGAAGGCGCCGGACCAAGCGCCGTCTCGAAGCTAAATACCACATTTCCGGCGTTGATCGTCAGCGGCCCAACGAATGAATTATCAGCGCCGAGGGTCAGTGTTCCGCGCCCCGACTTGGTCAAACCATTGCTGCCGCTGATCACGCTGGTGATATTCATATCCCCCACAGTCGTGATCACGCCTTCAGCGCCCCCGAAATTCAGCGTGCCGGTGCGAATGCTCGCCGGATCGCTGGATGCATTGAGAATCGCGCCAGAATTCACGCTCAGACTCGCCAGATCAGAAATCACGATGGAATTGGCGCCAGTGGTCATGCGGATGGAGTTGACAGCCGTGTCCGTCAGCACCGCCTGCGGCGCGCTCACTGTCGCGTTGACCAGATCAGCTGAGCCGGACACGATGCCGGGCGCATACTCTGTCGCCTCATCCAGATGACGCACGCCATTGGGACCGTAAGTCACAAAACCAGTTGGGCCGCTCGCCGTGCCTGAGGCATCGCCGGTGGCGAAGGGCAAAATGCCCACCTTTGTTCCTGTGCCGCCCGGCTCGCCAACCGGCACATTCAGGCTGTCGTCAAGGATAATCTGTGCGACTCCTTTATCTGAAGTGCCAAGACCGGTGCCTCGTAGCAACATGGTTCCGCGGCTGGAGCGGTTGATTCCACCCACCAGCGGAGCCGACTCTGTCGCCGTGGTCCCAAGACTCGTCGTGAACTGCTGATCCGCTGGAAGCGAGCTGCTGGGATTAGTCACTGTGAACGATGCATCACCCACGGCATTCAAACCTGATCCGATCATGCCCTGAAGCGTATCGGCCGTCAGATTGCCCACGAGTTCGAAGCGGCCGCCGTCGATGTTCACCGGAATACTCGATGAGATACGAGAAACATTAACATTGTTGGTATTGTCGAAGCGCAGAAGACCAGCGGGCGCCACGGTGAACCGAGAGGTCGGCGATCCGCCCGGAATCCAGGTGCCTCCGGTCTGATCCGTCGGGTCCCCCACCGCCGTTGCCTTGGAGCGCAAGACGAGGGTTCCATTGCTGACGATGGTTTCTCCCGCGTGGCTGATCGCACCGCTGATGATGATCGTGCCGGTGCCGACCTTGGTCAGGTTGCGAGGCGAAGTGGTTGTACTACCGGATACGGTCCCACCAATCTCCATGCTGCTACCGGCTGCGGCGCCCACGGTATTGGGGACAACCATGCCTCCGTTCTGCGGGTTGGCCAGTGACAGGCTGCCTCCGAAATAGTTGTCGCCGCCAAAATTCTGCCACAGTCCCTCATCCTTCGTGTCATCCGCGAAACCCGCCGTGCTGATGAATTCATTCGCGGTGTAGGTCAAGCCTGTGGTGCCGGCGGGCGCCCGAAGACCAGCCGACTGCTCGTAGAGGCCTCCGCCCAACATGAACACGCCGGAACCCCTCGTTGTGTCGGAAGTCTCAAAGAGCGATCCCGCCTTTCCATATGCGAAATCCTTCTCAGCGATCAGGTACCCGCCAAACATTCGCGTGTATCCGCTGTAATTGTTGGGCGCGGTACCTCCCAGGATGAGCGTGCCGGGTCCTACTTTCGCGATCGCGCGCGAGACCACGACCCCAGGGAGAGGGTTGGTTCCTTCAAGTAGCTGTCCCGTGATTCGCAGCGTGCCCGCACTGACGCCGATGGCGGGAAGTCCGGAACCGAGGTTGATCGATGTGCCCGCGACGGTGATATTCCCACTCCAGACGTTGTCCCCACTCTGATTATCCAACTGCCCGGGCCCGGCTGAGCTGCCGCTGCCGTTGGTGAGGGTCATATTGTTGGCGACGGTGATGTTGTTGGTGAGATAAAGTCGCCCTGTGTAGGCATCCTGGACGGTGGTGCCATTGATGCGCGACTGTACAAAACTAACGTCGGAAGTGCCCAGCGCATTATTGTTGGAGATCACAATGATCCCCGCGTTTGGTTGGGTGACGACCGGTGGACCTAACGATGCCTGCACAGGATCACCAATCAACGTCGTCCCGCTGTATGTATTGGCGTTCGTCAGCGTCAGCGTCCCGCCACCAAGTTTGTTCAAACCCGCCGAGCCCGAAATGACTGAGCTGATGATACTATTCGCCGCCGTTCCCGTGATCTTTCCCCCATTGAGGGACAACGTCCCACCCGATAGCGTCACCGCTCCTTCCTGAAATGTCAGCGTTCCCAAGCTCTGCGTTCCATCCACCGTCACCGTATAGGCACCGGTGACATTTGTCCCCGCGGAAAAGAGGGCGTTGCTCCCGCTTACCCAGGGGCCTGTTGCGGAAAGGCCTGCCGAATCAGAAGTCCAGAAATTGTCCACGCCCCAGGTCCCCGGCGCGGTAGCGCCGCCGCCGCCTGTCGCTGTGCCGTTTGTATCCCAAAACAGGTCCCCGCCGAATGCGGCGGAGCTGAGCATCAATCCCAGCGCCACGCTCGCCACCGCGCGGCCGAGCTTTCGTTGCCTCCTGGATACCTTCCCGCAATTGAGTTGAAGACTCACGAGACTCTCCCGTCCGCCGCGGCGGACAATTAGAAACGCCAAAATCACCGCGCGCTAAGCACTCGCGGTGTCAAGAATTCTCAAATTGATGAACAAAGGTCCTGAGCGCTCGCCCATGACCCTCCAAACAGAAATGCCCGACCGGACGCACCCTAAACAGCAGAGCGCAATTTCAGCCCCTTGGGGGCCGATGACATGATTTGAGCCCTGTTACATCTGCTGGCCGCAGCCCGACGCGCACCTCCAGAGCGTTATTATATAAGTGAAGAAATAGCCCGCAAGCAAGAAAAAATTGTCCAAGGAACATCAGAACAATCACATCTCGTGACCGCAGCAGTGGATACGACTAATTTGGCCCCCTATCAACCGGCCTTTTGAGGCGGCGGAATGGCAATCACCTCGAATCGCGCAGTATCCCGTCCGCGCAGCGCCAGCGGCTTGTCCTCACCCTCCTGGGCCTCCCTTTTCTTCATCTGCGCTTCATCCAGCACTTTCTGCGGCGTGCGAAACAGCACCCCCACTACAAAAACCACCACCGCTCCGATCAGCGCATACCAGGTAAACGCCACCTTCAGCAAACTGGCCGGGCGGTGATAGTAGCGGTCCACACCCAGGATCTGCGCCAGCGTGATGTCCAGTTCTCCGACCAGAATCGTGGCGATGAGGCCGATGGTGATCGCGATCATGTTGCCGGCGTCCGAGCCGCGGCGTTTGGTCAGCATTCCTAATAGAAAAATACCCAGCATCGGGCCGAGGATGAATCCGGCGATTCCCAGGACAACGGGAATGATTCGCACGTTGGGATTTTTCACTTTCGCATAGGCGAAGGCGCTGGCGATGACGATCATGAGGATCGCGAAGATGGCCGTGAACACGCGGGCGGCGGCGACGTGATGCGATTCGTGCCGGTCGCGCGCCAGATACGGGATGTACCAGTCGTTCGTGGCGCTGGTGGCCAATGCATTGAGTGCGGCCGAGAGCGATCCCATGGCGGTGGCAAAAACTCCCGCCAGCACCAGGCCGCGAATGCCCACTGTCATGACATTCAGAATGTAGCTGCCAAACACGTCCGCATTGGCCGGCGGCAGATGCGTTGGATCCTGCTTGTAATAAACCCACAACAGAATCCCGATGAAGGTGAACGCGGAGGCGATGGGCACATCCATGATGGCGGCGGTGATCAGACTGCGGCGGCTTTTCTTGTAAGTCTCGGCCGTCAGCAGGCGCTGCACCATGTCCTGATCGGTGCCAAAAGCGGCCATGTTCAAAAACATCGAGCCGATGGTGGCCGAAAAAAGCGTGTAGGGATGCCAGAGCACGACTATGACATAATCCCAGGCGTGCATGGCCGACACACCGAATTCCTTCTTGTAGTTGGCCACCACGGAATCCTCGAAACCAGTTTGGAAATATCCCTCCCAATGTTTCAACTGCGGCACCTGCTGCCCCAGCGCGCTCCAGCCGCCGATGTGATGAATTAAAGTACCGATGGCAATCAGAGCGGTGCCGAACATCAGGCCGGCTTGAATCACGTCAGTCCAAATAACAGCCTTGATCCCGCCGACGGCGGTGTAAATACACGTCAGCAGCGTGATCAGTACGATGGCAATCACATACCACCAGACGTTATCAACACTGTTAAACGCAATGGATTGGCCGCCGGCGCGATAGAGTCTCCACGCCAGCACCATCACCAGCGATGGCACGAACATGCGCGTGCCGGAGGCCAGCGTGCGCATGAAAAGGAAAAGTGCCGAGACATAATTCCGCGTCATCACGCCGAAGCGCACGCCGAGATAGTCATAGACGGTGTAAACTTTGTATTCGTAATACGGCTTGAGAAAGACGTAGCCCACCAGCACGCGGCCGATGATCAGGCCGATGGTGAGTTGGACATACCAGAAGGCGCGATTAGCAAAACCCTCGCCGGGCGTGCCCAAAAATGTGGCCGCGCTGGTCTCGGCGGCGATGATCGAGCACATCACCGCCCACCAGGGCATTCGGCGGCCGCCGAGTGCAAAATCATGCAGCGACTTCTCCCGCCGGCCCATGTAAAGGCCAATGGAAGTGATCACCGCGAAGTAGACGAGGATGATCAGGCCGTCGATGAGAAGCGCCATTCGGAAAACCTAATTCGGGGTTCTGACTTGTGGATTCTGACTTCTTCCTATGACATATCCAACTCCCCCATGCCCGAACCATGCCCTGGCCAACTCATCCGCTTTGTAAACGGCTCCCTCGCCTTTATCCCGGCTGGCCGGATCGTTCACGATCACATCGCCACCTTCCGTGAATCCGCGAATCACAATCAGGTGTCCATTGGTTCGCGAAATGACCGCGCTGTCAAACTCTCCCTTGCGAAAGGCGATCGAGGCGATCACCGGCTGGCCCATGGCGATCTGCTGCTTCACCTGCTCCCAGTTTCTAAATCGCTGCACCCATCCATCCAGCCCCATTTCCCCGGCCCGCTGAACAGCGCGGGCCCAGTTGCCGAATAACTCGTATTCGCTGTCGTAAATTGCCTGGGCGTTCTCGATCGTCGGCCGATTGACGCCAAAATATTGCATGACCATCGATACGCTGGTGGGCGAGCAGATTTGGCCGCTCAGCGCGGGCGGAGCATCTTTTTGCGTGCGAAAGGGCACTTTCAAATCCCTTGCCCACCGTGACTTTTCCAGTTTGACAGCAGCGAAATCCGCGGCGGCAAGCTCGGGTGCGTATCCGGAATACGAGAGCGCGATCCTGCGGATTTGCGGCGAAGCAGCGCCCTCCAAGTCATAACTGTAGAGCGTTACGCGCACCTGAGCGGCAGTTGCGGGGCGCTCGAGGATCAGATTGTCGATGTAAACTTCGCCATTATCGAACCAGGTCACATGCTCACTGCTCTGCGGCGTCCTGCCCCACGATCCAAAATACAACCACGGCGACCAATTGCCGCGCTGCGCCGTTCGCAGTTCCAATCGCACGCCGGTATTCGCCGGCACCAGGCCGTTCCACGACGGAATGAACTCTGTGCTGGGCATCTCGAGCTGAAATTCCGGCGACGTCCAGGTCCCCTGCCGCGGATAGTCTTTCTCGCGCCCGCCACTGAGCACCATTTGAGCCGGCTCGACGCGCACGAACGATTTTTCTCCCCGCTCAAAATCCGCCGGCCGCTCCAGCATGATCAATCGGTCCGCCATCCCCGGCCGGTTGGTCAATCGATTGGTCAACTGCTCATTACTGGCCGGATCATGAAAAAGGGCAATGACGATCAATAGCAAATACAAGAGCCCCACCGCCCCTGCCATCACGGGAAAGCTGAACAAGCGCGAAGCTGTTTTGGTCGAAAGAAAGCGCACCGCTACAATGCGGCGATGGTATCGGCGCGGGTCATTCCGGTGCAACTGGTTGGACACAAGTACGAGATTATCGTGCAACCGGGGCTGCTCGCCGAGGCCGGGCCGATCCTGCGAAAATTGACGAATTCGAAAAAATGCGTGGTGGCTAGCGATCGCAATGTTCCGCCTCAACCTTCCCTCAATAAATCCCTGCAAGCGGCTGGTTTCCAGGTGAGTTTGATGGACGTTCCCGGCGGCGAGGAAAATAAAAACATCCAGACCGTCGGCAAATGCTATGACCTGCTCCTGACCGATCGTTTTGAACGATCCACCCCCATCCTCGCCCTCGGCGGCGGCGTGATCGGCGACACTGTCGGTTTCGTGGCCGCCACGATTCTTCGCGGGGTGCCGCTCGTGCAGATTCCCACGACGCTACTGGCCATGGTCGATGCCAGCGTCGGCGGAAAAACTGCTGTGAATCATGTGGTCGGCAAAAACTTGGTCGGCGCGTTTCACCAGCCGATCGCGGTATTGATCGATCCAACCGTTCTGAAAACACTGCCACCCCGCGAGCTGCGCAGTGGCCTGGCCGAGTGCATCAAGCACGACATCATTCGTGATGCTGAGGGCTTTTCGGCGCTCGAGCACAATATTCACCGCGCCCTCGCCCTGGACATGGAATATCTCACCGATCTGGTGGCTCACAACGTGGCCATCAAGGCAAAAGTCGTCGAATCCGATCCCTTTGAAAAAGGCGAGCGCGCCCATCTCAACTTCGGCCACACCTTTGGCCATGCCATCGAAAATGCCTCGAATTATGCCTACGCCCACGGCGAATGCGTCGCTTTGGGCATGATCGCCGCGGCGCGGCTCGCGGCATCGCTGAAGATGCTCGAGCAGGATTCCGTCGAGCGGATTGTCGCGCTGATCAAAAAGGCCGGACTGCCCATTTCTGGTTTGAAACTCAACATCGACCAGGTGGCCAGCGCGATGCTCTTCGACAAAAAAGTCAAATCCGGAAAAGTGCGTTTCATTCTCCCCGATCGCATCGGCCACGTCGTCATCCGTGATGACATTGCCGAATCTGACGTTCGCAAAGCCCTCGAGTCCCTGGCATGAAAGAGCATTGGCTGCAACTTTCCCTGACTGACGGCATCGGCCCGATTCTGGGCCGGCGCATGATCGATGCCGCCGGCTCGGCGCTGGCGGCGACGCAAATGACACGCCGCGAGATCTCGCAAATCGAGGGCATCGGGCTGGCCAAGGCGCAGGCGGTTGCCGACTCGCTCAAATCCGCCGAGGCCGACGCGATTCTGCAAGTGAATAAGGCCAACGAACTGGGCGCGAAAATAATTTGTCCCGATGATGACATTTGGCCGGCTCTTCTCAAAGAGCTTCCGGCCGCGCCGCTGGTGCTTTTCTTCATGGGAACACTCGAGCCGCGCGATTTGCAGTCCCTTGGCATTGTCGGCTCGCGCCGCTGCTCGCACTATGGCCGCGAGCAAGCGGAGCGCTTCGCCGCGCTGCTCGCCGGCGCTGGATTTTGCGTAATCAGCGGCGGCGCACGTGGCGTCGATTCCGCGGCCCACCGCGGCGCCATGCAGCACCCCAATGGCCGAACGATCGCGGTCCTGGGCTCGGGCCTGGATGTCCCCTATCCTCCGGAAAATAAGCCGCTCTTCGATCAGATCATTCAGCGCGGCGCGCTCGTCAGCGAATTCCCCTTTGGCACCCCGCCGAATGCGGAAAATTTCCCCCGCCGCAACCGCATTGTCTCCGGGCTGTCGCGCGGCGTGTTGGTGATCGAAGCCGACGAGCGCAGCGGCGCATTGATCACCGCCCGCTTGGCAAATGAAGAACACGGTCGCCCCGTCTTCGCTCTCCCCGGCCGGGTTGATAATCAAATGTCCGCCGGCCCGCATCAATTAATTCGTGACGGCGCGACGCTGGTCACCAAACTCGAGCACATCACTGGTGCTTTGGATCCTCTGCCCGATCATGTGCATCAACCCGGGCTGTTCTCACCGGAATCTACAGAAGAGAAGTCCCCCGCTGCCCCACAGGCCAATCTTTCCGACCGCCAACAACTCATCCTCAACAACATCGGCCCCGACCCCTCTGCCGTCGACGATATCATCGACAAGACCAACCTCCCCGCCCCCGCGGTGTTGCAGGAGCTCACCTTCCTCACCCTCCGCGGCCTGTTGAAGAGGGCCGACGGGCAAACCTACGTCAAGACGTAGGGTTCGCCTCGCAACATCGGTTCGCACAGCGAACCCTACTTTAGAATTTCCTTCATCACCTTCCCATCCGCTCCCGGAATCTCCACGCCCAGCAATGCCGCCGCCGTCGGGGCGACATCCACGTTCTCCACCATCCCCAGCTTGGTGCCCTTCGCAATTCCGCGACCCACCGCGATAAAAACGGCGTTCATCTTCGCGTAAGTGTTCAGGTACCCGTGATGCCCGAAATTATCCTGATTCAGCGTCGGCGCGATCACATAATCATCGCCGGTCGCCTTATTCGAAAACGCGTAATCGGGCTTGGCCGCCAGCACCATCTCGGCCATCTGCGGATTTTTCTCCGGCAGCGGATAATGAAATTCCCCATACCTGTCCGGCTCGATGATCTCCTCGATCCCTTCGGCATCCTTGAGCAATGCCCTCACCTTCGCCTTGTCCTCTGACATCGTGGCCGGATCTGTGAAATAGACAAACGCCGATCCGCCCTCGGACACCGCCTCCACCCTTGCGCTGCCGATTTTCAGCAGGGCCGATTTGAGCAAACCTTCCTTGCGAAACAGCACATTCGGACAAAGCAGTTTGCTCGCCGAAGCAAATCCGTGATCCGCGACAATAAAAAGCGTCGTCTCCTCGCGAATTCCCGCATCATCCAGCGCCCGCAGCAGGTCGCGAATATGCGCATCGGCCAGCCCGATGGCTGCAAACGCGCCTGGCGTCTGCGGGCCATATTTATGCTGCAAACCATCCGTCACCAGCAGATGCAACAACAATAAATTCGGCTTGCGAGTCCGGATCACATGACATGCCGCCGCCGCCCAGATCTGGTCCTTGCGCGCCGCGCTCAGCGGGCCCCAGGTTTTATCCGTCGCATCGGGCAACTCCCCCATCGCGACCAATTCCTCCCGCAACTTCGGCGTCATCCACTTCACCTGCTCGGGCACATCCGAAAAACTAGTCTCGTACGACGGTGAATTGCGCGTGCAAGGCCAGTCGATCTCGCCGCAGCGCAGCCCCGCCTTGTGCAAAATATCGGGCAGCGTCTGCACTCCCACCAGCTCCGACGCATCGTGCTTGGGCTCAACCGTCACCGGCATCCCCGGTCCCGGCCGCACCAGAATCCCATTGAACAAAACCCCATGCTTATCCGGCCGAACGCCGCTGATCAGCGTCGTATGATTCGGCCAGGTCACGCTCGGATTGCAAACCTTCATCCCCTCGGCCACCGCCCCTTCTTCGGCCAATTTCCGCAGCGTCGGAATGGGCGCGTTCTTGTCCTTCATGTTGTAGGCCGCGAACCCGTCGATCGTCACAATGACCACATGCGGCTCGGCATTGAGATATCCCGCGCCTACCAAAACTGCCGCCAGAGACCAGACGATGATCAATCTTCTCATGAATCCCTCGTAGGGTTCGCTGCGCGAACCGCATGATGCTCCTACTGACTCAACTTCGTCAGTTTGACATTTCTATACCACACATCCGCCGCCTCCACCTGCAATCCAATTCTCCCCTTCGTCAGCGAACATTGGGTGGCCTTATTCGCCAGCTTCCCATTCACATACACTTCAATCACATCCCCCCGGCAAATACACTCCACCGTCGTCCACTTCCCCGGCCCGCTGTCGAAATCATGACTGCCGCGATACCCCACCGTATCCGTCGCCGACGTCTCCTTATAAACCGGATTGCAAAACTTATCCTTGCCCTCCAGCCTCACCGCCGCCGCCCCCGGCTTGTAGTAATACTCTCCATTGCTCCGCTTCTCCGCTTCAACAGTAATCCCCAGCTTAATCGGTTTCCCCTCGTCATCCACCACATCCGCTGTCTTGCGATTCCCCACCAGCCAGAAACTCCCCGTATCCCCCTCCATCACGTTCGCCTCGATCGAACCTTCCCACGTCGCGCCCTGCGGCTTTCCGGTGCAATGCAACAACAGCCCACTGTCTCGCGCTGCCTTGACCCGATCCCCATGGGTCGGCCCGGCAAACAAATACTCCACCGACAGCTTGTAATTCTCATAAGCCTGATTGGTATAAATCCCGCCGTAGTAGGCGCGCTTCCCATCTCCCCCATGAATCTTCAGCACCCCATCCTCGGCCACGAATATCGCCGGATTCTCATTCCTGGTCGCCGTGGTGTATGTGTACCACCCGTTCAGATCCTTCCCATTAAACAACGCAACAGAGCGCTGTCCTGCACTGCATCCCAGGGAAACCATCAACAAAAAAAGACACGGGCAAGATGCCCGTGCTACCAAATCCCATCTGTGTTTATCTGCGTGCATCTGTAGTTGATTTCTTCTCTGTGTCCTCTGCGTTCTCTGTGGCGGAGCCAAGTCTTATGCCAGCAGCCGCGTCTCTACCTTCCCCGCCACATCCGTCAACCGAAAATCCCTCCCCTGTGTCCGATACGTCAGCCGCTCATGATTGATCCCCAGCAGATGCAGCACCGTCGCGTGGAAATCATGCACGTGCAGGCCGTCGGCCACCAGGTTGTATCCAAAATCATCCGTCTTGCCCAAAACCATTCCACCCTTGATTCCGCCGCCGGCCATCCAGATCGAAAAACAGCGCGGATGATGATCGCGGCCGAAACTGGTCGCCGAAATTGCTCCCTGCGAGTAAGTCGTGCGGCCGAATTCCCCGCCCCAGATCACCAGCGTATCCTCGAGCATGCCGCGCTGCTTCAGATCCATGATCAAAGCGGCCGAAGCCTGATCCGTCGCCTTGGACTGCCGCCGAATCTCATTTGGCAAATCCCCGTGATGATCCCAATCCCGATGCACCAGCTGCACAAACCGCACATTCCGCTCGGCCAGCCGCCGCGCCAGCAGACAGTTGTTCGCGAACGATGGCTTGCCCGGCGTCGCGCCGTATAGCTCCAAAACTTCTTTGGACTCCTTGGAGATATCCATCAACTCCGGCACGGACGTCTGCATTCGATACGCCATCTCATAGGCTTCGATGCGCGTGGAGATTTCCGGGTCGGCCAGATTTTCCAGCTCGATCTTGTTCAATTCCTTCAGATCATCCAACTGCCCGCGGCGAATCTCGGGCGAAATGCCCTGCGGGTTGGAAACATAAAGCACCGGATCGCCCGCCGAGCGCAATTGCACGCCCTGGTGCACCGACGGCAGAAAGCCGTTGCCCCAGTAGCGCGCCTGAAGCGGCTGACCGCCGCCGCCCGAGAGCAGCACGATGAAGGCCGGCAAATCGTGGTTTTCGGAGCCGAGCCCATAGCTCATCCAAGCCCCCATCACCGGCCGCCCCGGCTGCTGATTGCCGGTGGAGATGAAGGTCACGGCCGGATCGTGGTTGATCGGCTCGGTGTACATCCCGCGAATGAGCGCAATTTCATCGACGATTTTCGCGGTATGAGGCAGCAGTTCGGAAATCTCCGTTCCGCACTTGCCATGAGCCTCAAATTTGAATGGCGAGCCCACTACCAGAAGCTGCGCCTGGCCCGAAGTCATTCCGGTGATCCGTTGATCGCCGCGCACGGTCTTGGGCAGTTCCTTCCCGGTCAGCTCCTTCAATTTCGGCTTGGGATCAAACAAATCCAGATGCGATGGCGCACCCGACTGAAACAGATAGATCACTCGCTTCGCCTTGGGTGCAAAATGCAACTGGGGCAGGGCTCCAAAGGTTCCGTGAATCGGCGCACTCGAATCTGCAAACAAATTCCTATTCAGCAGCGACGCCAGCGCCACCGCCCCCAGCCCCCGCGCAGAGCGGCCGAAGAACTGCCGCCTGGTCATCATCCTGTTCAGCTCATTCATCGAAAACATGGCAGCCTCATCTTCAATGAGTCAAAGATTCAATGACTCAATGCTTTAATTCTTCGAAATCGTCTCATCCATATTCAACATCACATTGCAAACCGCCGTCCACGCGGCGTGCACGCTCACATCCAATTCTTTCGGGCGCGCATATTCTCCCACCGCCACCAGTTTTTCCGCCGCCGCCTTATCCGCTTTGTACTTTTCCAGATGCCGCGCCAAACTTCTCTCCAGGACGGCCAATTCGCGCTCGCTGGGACTTCGCGAGGTGCAAAGCCGAAACGCATAGAGCAGTTTGGCGCGATCATCCGCCCCGCCTTCGCGCAAAATGCGCTGCGCCATCACCCGTGCCGCCTCCACATAAATCGGATCGTTCATCAGCAGCAGCGCCTGGAGCGGCGTGTTGGTGACCGGCCTCTGCACCGTACAAACTTCGCGCGTGGGCGCATCGAAGGTGATCAGCGACGGGTGCGGCATGGATCGTTTGGCATAGATATAAAGTCCGCGCCGATAGAGATCGTCGCCGTGGCTGGGCGTGTAACTCTGGGCGCTAAAGCCGCCGCCAAAGGCAATCTCTTCCCACAATTTCGGCGACTCATAGGGAAAGATACTCGGCCCGCCCAGTTTGCGATTCAACAGTCCGCTGATCGACAGCGCATTGTCACGAATCATCTCCGCATAAAGCCTGAACCTGGGCCCACGCGCCAGAAGCCGATTCTGCGGATCGTGATGAAACAGTTCCGGCAAAACTTTTCCGCTCTGCCGATACGTGGCGCTCATCACGATCATTTTCTGAAACGCCTTGATATCCCACCCCGTCCGCACAAATTCCGTCGCCAGCCAATCGAGCAACTCCGGATGGCTCGGCCACTCGCCCTGCGAGCCAAAATCCTCCGTTGTCTTTACGATCCCCATCCCAAAATACATCTGCCAGTAGCGATTCACTGTCACCCGCGCCAAAAGCGGATGATCCTTGCTCACCAGCCACTGCGCCAGCCCCAGTCGATTGGCCGGCATCGTCGCCGGGGGCCGAAGAGCGGCCGGAACCGCCGGCTTCACCGCATCTCCCTTGCGCCGAAAATCTCCGCGCAGCAGCATGTGGGTCTCGCGCGCCTTGGGCATGTCCTGCATCACCATCGTCAGCGGAATCTTTCCATTCAAATCCTCTTCCGACTTTTTCAGCCCAGCCATCTCCTCTTTCATCTTCGCAAACGCCGTCGAGACGTTCTCGCGATAATACTTTTGCAGTTCCGCCTTCTCGGCCGGGCTCCGCTGCCCCGCTCCAATCGCCACGATGCGCTCTATATTCGCCGGCCGCCCAAACACGCCATCCTGCGCCTTAAAATAAAATCCCGACGGCCCGCCATAGTTGGAAATCTTGATCAAGACCTTGTTCACCCCCGACGCCAACTGAAGATCGACCTTATTCTGATCCGGCGCAGCGCCGCGGGCTGCATTGTCCGTCAGCACCAGCTTGCCATTGAGCCACACTTTGATTCCGTCATCGCTTCCCAGCGACACCGGCAGCGGCCGGGCGCTGGCCACCTCGATGGTGCGATACAAATAACTGGCTGCATTCGCCGTATCCGGCAGCGTGTTGTTGACCTGGCCGTCCTTCCACTTGGGCTGCGTCATCCAGGCCAATTTCCCGTCGTTGTATTTCTTCGTCAGGGCGATCTGATTGATCTCCTTCTCCGGCGCAAACGGCTCATCCAGCGGATTCTTCGCGTCCGGCGCAACAAACGGCCCGACAAACGACCACTCGCTCAATTTCGGCGTCGCAAACGCCGTCGCCGCGCTCTTATCCGCGGCCACCGACAGCCGAAATCGCCCAATCGCGTGCCGGCCAAAGATCGACTTAAACTTGATGCGGATCTTCAATTCCTGATCGCTCGTCAGCACAATCGGCTGGCCCAGCACGAACACCGCCTGCCGTCCATCCTTCTTTTTATCCCCGTCCACCGCCCATCCACTCTTCACATCCGCGTCGATGGCATTGGTGATCGGAAAATTTGGCTGCGCATAGTCCGCCAGCGCCGTCGCAAATGTCAGCGGCTCGCGCTTAGCTGCATCGCCGCCACTCTGCACATCCACTTTGAAATGCGTAAGAACAAAGTTGCCGTTATCAGCGCGGCCGGTGCCTTTGGTTGGCGTGGAATCATCGGGAATGGCTTCGAGTCTTATCGCCGCCACCTGTCCCGCCACGCGCGCGTCAAACTCGTAAACGTCCGTATCCGGATTCGTGCCCGTGGCCAAAACCGAACCATCAGCCTGCTTGGTCAGCGTCGATCCCCCGCGCGAGAGCAATCGAGTTGGCTCCAAAAACTTCCACACCGCAGCCACCGCCGTGGCGCTCTGCCTGGCCTCCTCGGCCAACGATTTCTCCCACGTCGCCTGCGCCAAATCCATTTCCTGGTTCGGCGCCTTCATCTTCGCATCCGCCGCCGCGATCTTCTCCTTCAGTTCCTTCAGCTGCTTTTCCTGCTCCGGACTTGGCACCGCGATGCTCGGCACGGGATTCGTTTTCGATCCATCCAGACCCTGTTCCGGCACGTTATTGAAGAACGCGTACATCTGATAAAACTCGCGGGTGGTGAACGGATCGTATTTGTGATCGTGACACTCGCAGCATTGCATGGTGATCCCCATGAACACCGTGCACGTCGTCGTCACCCGATCCACGATGTACTTGCTGAGATACTCCTCCGGATCAGCGCCTCCCTCAAAATTCACCATCACGTTGCGGTTGAAGCCCGATGCAATCTTCTGCGAAAGCGTGGGATTGGGCAGCAGATCCCCCGCCAGCTGCTCCATCGTGAATTGATCGAACTTCTCGTTGCGATTGAATGCCTCGATCACCCATTCGCGCCACTTCCACATCTCTCGGGCGTTGTCGATGTGATAGCCGTTCGTATCCGCATACCTGGCCAGATCCAGCCACTGCTGCGCCATCCGCTCGCCATAATGCGGCGAGGCCAGCAGCCGATCCACCACCTTTTCATAAGCGTTCGGCGAATGGTCCGCCAGAAATGCATCCACTTCGGCCAGCGTCGGCGGCAATCCCGTCAGATCAAACGTCACGCGACGAAGAATCGTCGCTTTATCTGCCTCGGCAGATGGCTTTAACCCCTCCGCCTCAAGCCGCGCCAAAATGAAGCGGTCGATCTCGTTGCGGCACCACTTCGCATCCTTCACTGCTGGAATCGCCGGCCGCACCGGCGGCACAAAGGCCCAATGCTCCTTCCACTGCGCGCCCTGTTCCACCCACTTCCTGATCAATTCAATCTGCGCCGCCGACAGCGTCTTGCCCGTCTTGGCCGGCGGCATGTGATCGTCTTCATCGCTGGTGGTGATCCGCTCGACGATCGTGCTCTTCTTCAAATCCCCCGGCACAATCGCAAAATCCCCGCTCTTGAGCTTCTTCAGAGCCTCCGACTTGGTATCCAGGCGCAGTCCCGCCTTGCGCTTGGCCTCATCCGGCCCGTGACAGGCATAGCAATTCTCCGACAAGATCGGCTTGATATCCCGGTCAAAATCCACCTCATTGGCCGCCCCCGCAGTGGGCCGGACATTCTTGACCGCCTTGCCTGACTCGTTCGCCGCGCCGGCCCAGATCCAGGCAGGCAAGATGACCCCCGCCGCCAGTAGAAGTAGATAGCGCCACATTCTTCGCATCCAGCCTTACCCTTCATCCCCCCACCACTTGCGCACCGCCAGCCCAGATCCCCGACCGACTCCATTATATATTGTCTATCCCCCCAATGCTGGCGTGTTGCTTTCCAATGGACGCGAAACCTATTCCTCCCCCAGCTCCAATATCAGCTTACTTCCCTCATAAAACCCCTCCCCATCCGCCTGGATAAGCGCCCCGCAGTGATCCAGAAAATACGTCAAAATCTGCCCATTGGCGTCCCAGCCCGCATCATCCATATCCCCCTTGGGCAGCCGCAGCGCAATCACAAAGCGCGTCGCTTTCAGATGCTCCACCACGCGCTTTTTCGCCTTGTTCTTCCCCACGGCCCCAATCCGCTGGATAAAATCCTTCACTTCATCCCCGGCGGAGGGGTCTTTTCCATCCACCCTGGTACACCGGGCGATGATCGGCAGTTTCCCCTCCTTGTAAATCAGCGACACCTGTTCCCAGCCGCGCGACTGCATTCTCATCGGATCACCGTCCGCGACCTTCAGATGCACCTCCCGCGTCGCCAGCCATTGCACCACCTTGGTAATCGGCGGCACTTCCTCCCCGACGCAAAACGCTCGTATGTAGTTGCCCATCAATTCTCCTTATTGAACCGCCAGAACTGACCACCCTGCGGGAGAAAATCCGCCCAGAGCATACTTGCCCAATTGCACGTTTCAATGCATTTCAAACAATCGCGGCCGCCCGTTCGCTGAAGCCAACAGGATGAGTTCGCTTCGTTTTTCATCGCTCCGTACGCCTAACCCATGTCTCGAACATCGAAATATACTTGTTTGACAAACCCCGGATGCATATTCTCTGGACGACATGCAACGGCTAGAGGAGTACGGCAAAGAAGATGTTTTGAGGGCACGTTTAGCCGCGGTGGTCGAGTCTTCTGATGATGCCATCATCAGCAAGACCCTCGAGGGGATCATCACCACCTGGAATGGCGGTGCGCAGCGAATTTTCGGTTACACCGCCGAAGAAGTCATCGGCAAATCGATAACCATCATTATCCCTCCAGAGCTCCAGCACGAAGAACCCGTCATTCTCGAAAAGCTCGGCCGAGGCGAGCGCATCGATCACTACGAAACCATCCGCATGACCAAGACCGGCGAGCGTCTGGTCATCTCGCTCACGGTCTCGCCCGTGCGCGATTCCACCGGGAAGATTGTCGGCGTCTCCAAAGTCGCCCGCGATATCACCGTCCGCAAGCGCGCCCTGGAAGCGCTCCAGGAAGAAACGCGCATGCTGGATCTGCTCAACAAGACCGGCCGAATCATCGCCGCGCAGCTCGATCTCCCCCAGTTGGTGCAGTCGATCACCGATGCCGCCACCGAGCTCACTACTGCCAAATTCGGAGCCTTCTTCTACAGCCCCAACCAATCCACCGCCGGGTCGTTCGAGCTTTTGGCCCTTTCGGGAACTCCGCGAAATGTGTTTGAAAAGTCTTTCCCCTCCAGCGACATACCGCTCTTTAATGCAACGTTCAGCGGCAAAAGCGTTGTCCGCTTTGAGGATATCACCAAAGACAAGCGCTACGGCGCAATGCCTCAGGATGGCATGTCGTTCCGAAGCTATCTGGCCGTACCGGTCACTTCTCGATCCGGCCAGGTGCTCGGTGGCTTGTTTTTCGGCCATCCGGATGCCGGCATCTTCAGCGAGCGGCACGAGCGTCTGATGCTCGGCGTGACCGCCCAGGCCGCGGTGGCCATCGACAACGCCCGCCTGTACGAAAATGCCACCCGCTCCGCGGAGGAGCGCAAACAACTGCTCGATGCCGAGCGCGCTGCCCGCGCTGAGGCGGAACGCGTGAGCCTGCTGAAGGATGAATTTCTGGCCAACCTCTCACACGAGCTGCGCACCCCGCTCAACGCCATTCTCGGCTGGTCGCAACTTCTTCGCTCAGAATCCATCACCGATACTGATCTGCTCGAAGGCCTGACCGTCATCGAGCGCAGCGCTCGGGTTCAGACTCAATTGATCTCAGACCTGCTGGACATGAGCCGCATCGTCGCCGGGAAGATGAATTTCGAAGTTCAGCGCGTTGATCTTCAGGAAGTGGTCAAAGGCGCCGTCCTCTCCGTCCGCCAGTCGGCCGACGCCAAGGGAATCCGCCTCCAGGTCGTCATTGACCCAAGCGCCGGTCCCGTTCGGGGCGATCCGAACCGCCTCCAGCAGTGCCTGTGGAATTTGCTGAGCAACGCCATCAAGTTCACGCCCAAAGGCGGCGCGGTCCAGGTGTCGATTTCCAAAGTGAACAGCCACGTTGAGGTGTGCGTTTCCGACAACGGCCCGGGCATCAGCCCCGATTTTCTCCCGCATCTTTTCGAGCGCTTCCGACAGGCCGACGCCTCTACCACTCGCCGCCACGGCGGCCTGGGTCTGGGCCTCGCCATCGTCAAAAGCCTTGTCGAGCTGCACGGCGGCACCGTCCGCGCCGCCAGCGAAGGCGAAGGCAAAGGCGCGGCTTTCTATATCGATCTTCCCATCATGGCCGCCGATCCGCTGCGATCGGTGGCGATGGAGTCTCTCTCAAACGAGCCTGGTCACGATTTGCACACACCCGACCGCGCCCTCCTGGCGGGCCTGACTGTGCTGGCCGTCGACGACGAGCCCGACTCGCGCAACCTGATCAAACGAATGCTGGAAGACTGCGGCGCGCGGGTTTTGCCCGCCGCTTCGGCGAAGGAAGCCTTCGCCCTTCTACGCGAGAAGCGCCCCGACATCCTGATCAGCGACATCGGCATGCCCGAGGAAGATGGCTATCAATTGATGCGCCGAATCCGCAAGCTCCCCGCCGAAGAAGGCGGTCTCACCCCCGCCGCCGCGCTCACCGCCTTCGCCCGCACCGAAGACCGCACCAAAGCCCTCCGCGCCGGCTACCAGATCCACGTCGCTAAGCCCGTCGACCCCGTCGAGCTCACCGAAGTCGTCGCCAGCCTCGCCAGCCGCGGTAGTGGAACGCGCAGCTGACAATAAGAATGTGTCTTTGGTGGCACTGATCTCGAACGCAACAAAAGGGAAAGTACATGCCGCGAACACACTTGCTGCGCCGTTTGATTGCAATCCTCCTGGGGGCCTTTGTCCTCGCTGCGGCGCTGATCTGGGGGCTGCAATACCATTACATGCCATGGGGTGCCTCCCGGGCACTGGATAACGCCGAGCAATTTGAGCTCTATTCCCTCTACCCGCGCCTGTCAGAAGACGAATTCTACAGCCATCGAATTCTCGGCCACGCTCCTGTCGTCGATCCCGCAATGCGAAAACAACTGAGCGATGCTCTGAGAAAGGCCGCCCGCGAGAGCAAAGGCGAGATGATGGCATGTTTCGAGCCGCGCCACGGCATCCGCGTAACAAACCACGGCCAGGTCACCGACTTTGTCATCTGCTTCGAATGCCTCCAGGTTGCCGTCTGGCGCGACGGCAAGCAAATCGCTTATTTCACGATCAGCGGTTCACAAGCATCCGTATTCAATGCCGCCGTGCTCAAACTGGGCCTGCCGCCCGCGCCGATGGAGCCGTGAGTTAAGGAGCCTTGGCGAGCGGTGGATTGCATTTCCTGCGCTCCCTTCTTGCCTTCGGGCATTTTCTGCGGATAATGCTCAGTCAGGATCAGATGGGCATGAGGCCCATCTCAAACACGCACACGGAGGTGCCTTCATGGCCACTCGTCCAATTCTCCTTAGCGCGATTTTTGCTGCTCTGGTCACCGCCGCTTCTCCTTCGGCCTTTGCCGCCGATGAGCAGCCGCAGGTCGAGAACGCAAAGTTTCAGTTCGCCGGCATCATCAATGCCGACAGCGTCCTGGTGCACAGCGGGCCCAGCGACAACTATTACATCACCACCAAACTCAACAAAGGCACGCCCGTTACCGTTGTCGGCATCAAATTCGAATGGCTCAAGATCGTTCCCCCCGAAGGCAGCTTCAGCGTGGTGGCCAAGACCTTTGTCGCCCGCGAGGCCAATGCCGCCACGGGCCGAATCATTGGCGACAACGTCAACATCCGCGCCGGCTCCAGTGTCGTGCCGCTGAAAGTCACCGTGCAGTGCAAGCTGCCCAAAGGCACCGAGGTGCAGATCGTCGGCGAGGATGATGCCTACTATCAGATCAAGCCCCCGGCCGACGCGTATCTCTACGTCAACCAGAAATTTGTCGAGCCCGTCAAGCAAGTCGCCGCGGCGCCGGCCAAACCGATTGTCAAGCTTGAGCCGAAGAAGGAAGAGCCAAAGAAAAACGACGACTCCAGTATCGAGCTCGTCAAAACGCCGGAGAGGCCACTTGATAATCCCAGTGGCGATTCCCTGGCCAATCCTGTCAAGCCAATTGAGGTGGCCAAAGTCCCCAGCACTCAGCCGATTTCCATTCAGGCCGAATTCGATCGGCTCGAATCTGAATTCGCGGCCATGGCCGGCAAATCGCTCGACGAGCTGCCCATCGCCAAGCTGCTGACTGGCTATGAAGGCCTCCTCAAGGACGATCATCTCCCCATTGCGATGCGCCGCGTGGCTCAGGCCAAGGCGGCGAGTCTGCGCGTCAAAGCCCACGCCCAATCCGAGTTGCTTGCCCTTCGCAAGGACCAGCAGGACACCGACAGCAAGCTGGCCGCCCTTCGCGGCGAGCGAAGTGAGATTCAGCAGCGCCTCGCCGACCAGATCATCGCCTATACCGCCGTGGGAATGCTCAAGCCTTCGACCCTGCAGATCGGCGGTGGCACCCTCTATCGCCTCACCGATCCACAGGGTGGCCGAACCCTCTGCTATGTCCGCAGCAACGACGCCAAATTTGGCACGTTCCTGGAAAAGTTCGTCGGCATCAAAGGTGAACTGGTGAGCGATCCGCAGCTCAGTGTCAAAGCACTCATCGCGACCGACGTAGCATCCGTTGATCCGGCCGAAGTCACCAAGAAGATCTCAGCCCAGATCATTCCCCCCAGCGTCCTCAGCGCCCGCCCCAGTGCCCAGGCCAGCACCGGCTCGGGCGACAGCCAATAAATTTGCCCACCATCTCCCAAACGCCAGGGAAGGCGCCTCCGGCTGCGAATGCGGAGGCGTTTTTATTTCTCATTCGGCAGCTTTTGCGCCGATACAGGAAATAGAGGCCTGTCGTGAGCCAGATCAACCCCTTCACCGGCGCAATCATCCAAAGCACCCAGGTGCAGCAGACCAAGGCATCGTCCCAGGACAAGCACATCCGCCGCGTGCAGAATCTGGGCAAGGATGCTGGCCTGACCGGCGATCAACTCGAGCACCAGGTGGAATCCACCGATGCTCTTCACCCCGCCGGTGATCGCAGCGACAGTTATCAGCCGCAACGCCAATCTCCGCACAAACAAAAGCCCAAGCCGGACGAGAAGGACGAGCCGCCCAAGAACGTCGATCTAACCGCGTGACCCCTCTCTGTGCCCTCTGTGGCGGAGCCAATCATCCGGCATATTGCGTGAAGTGATAAAGCACCACCCCCGCCGCCACCGAGACATTCAGCGAATCGGTCCCCAGCTTCATCGGAATCGTTACCTGCCGATTGCAGGCATCGATCTGATCCTTCGACAATCCCTGCGCCTCATTGCCAAACAGAATCCCCATCTTTCGCGATCGCTTCGCCTCCGCCAGCGGCAGCGACTTCTCGTCGGCCACGCTGGCAACCAATTCCACGCCGAACTCGTGCCGCAATCGTTTCAGATCGTTCATCAGATCGCTGCACTGCACGATCGGCATGCCAAAGATCGTCCCCATCGAAACGCGGATCGACTGGCGATAGAAGGGATCGCAACAATGTTCGCCCAGGATCATGGCCGAGATGCCAAAGGCGCTGCTGATGCGAATCAGGGAGCCCAGATTATCGGTGGCCGCGATCTCGGGCAGGATCACCAGGTTTACCTCGCGCTCGCTTCGCAGAATCGCCAGATCATCCAGCGTCATAATCTTTCCGCGCCTGCCGCAGGCCATCACACCAGAGTGAAACTTGAACCCCACGATTTGATTGACCATCTCCGCCGGCGCGGAATAAATCGTCACCCATTCCGGTACGATCGGTGCGATTTCTTCCACGCGCCGATCGGCCAGCAGCACGGATTCCGTCTGATACTCACTGGCCAGCAGCCGCCGCACCACCAGCTCGCCTTCAGCGATGAACCGCCCGTCCAGCGACACGATTTCGCGGTCTTTGAGACGCGTATAGACGTCGATGCAAGGGTCGCTTAGGTTGGCGATTGGTATGAGCGGCCGCGATGCCATGACTTCCAATCCTTCGCTGCACATCGACGAGGAGCTCTTGGCTCGGGCCAAAAAGCTGGAGCGCGAGGCGCTGGAAAAGCTCGTCGAGTCAGTTTACCCCGGCATCTGCCGCATCGCCTATGGATTGTCGGGGCGCGAGGATGTGGGGCACGGCATCGTGCGCTTCGTGATCAATCACGCCATGCACCATCTGCGGCACCTGCGCGATGCCGCATCGGCGCAGCGATGGTTTTATCACTTCACCGTGCTGGTTTCGCGCCGCGGCCGAAAGCACGAGCCAAAGGCCGAACAGGACACGCTGGTGGCGCACAGTGGAGAAGTGAGCGCTGCTTACGTCGCGTTCGTGCGCGGCCTGCGGGCCCTGCCTTTCCAGCAGCGCGAGGCTTATCTGCTGACCTTCGGCGAGCAATTGCTCTATCGCGACGTGGCCACCGCGATGGATTGCTCGATCGCGGCCGTCGAGGTGCACCTGGGCGGCGCGCAGCAGACGCTGGCGGCCATGAGCGGCGATGGATATGAGAAGATGAGGGAGCGGCTGGTGCGGGCGTGGGGGAATCTGTCGCCCAAGGAGGAAGCAGTTCATCCATCGGTGCATGGATTGATCAAAAAGTTGATGTGGCCGCGGCGGATCAAACGGATACTAGTTTTCGCGGTCGTCGGGGCTGTTTTGGCCGCTCTGGTTTACGTCGCGTGGCGATTTCGGCATCTGTGGTGGAGGCAATAGCCGATGCACTGGGTCGCCTATGCCATTCTGCTGCTCGTGTGCCTCTGCGGCATCTTCATCACCCTGCTTGGGCTGCCGGGATTGTGGCTGATCGTGGCGGCGGCGTTGGGCTATGCGTGGAAAACGTCGTTTCAGCAGATCGGACCCTGGACGCTGGCCACCCTGTTCCTCATCGCCGCGGTGGCGGAGTTGATTGAATTTGTCTCCGGCAGCCGTGGCGCCAAGAAAGCCGGCGGCAGCAGCCGCGCCGCCTGGGGCGCATTGATCGGCGGAATCGTGGGTGCAATTGTGCTCAGCGTCCCGGTGCCGATCATCGGCACGACGATCGGCCTGTGCATCGGCGTGTTCGTCGGCGCGCTGATTGGGGAAATGAGTGTTCGCGATGATGCGGCCCATTCCATACGCGTTGGATTTGCCGCCACCAAGGCGCGGATTTACGCGATCATCATCAAACTGCTTTTTTCAATCGCGATGCTGGCGCTCGTGGCGATCAAAGCATTTTAGAACGTTACCACCACGTCCACGCCAAAAGTCACCTGATTGTCATCGCCATGGAAGGCATTGTCGGGGGAATGATCCCAGCGGAATTCCGGCCGAACCTTCAGATTTGAGCCCCACTGATCGTTGGGGAATGGGCGGATGGTCAGGCCAACCGTCGCCTCGTAAATGTCATCGACCGGTCCCAAACGATAGTTGTCGCCATCGTGAATCCACTCGACTCGGCCTTTGAGCGTGAACATCGGATCGAGCTGATAAGCGGCCAGCAAAGCCAGCGCGTAAAGCTGCGCATCGCTGCCGTCGGCCGCGCCGCTGGCTTCCCAGACGTAGTACACGTTGGCGGCCGCGATCAGTTCCTTGCTGGGGGTGTAGAAAAGGGTGCCATCCCAGGTGGTTCGATAGTCGCTGTTGTTGTCGGTGCGTTCCGGGCCTGTCGAATTGGAGATATACAGCGCCCACTGCTCGTTGATCACCCAGTTGACGCTGCCGAGGAACGAGATCGCATCGTTGTTGTCTTCCGTCGATTGATTGTCGCCGCGCGAGATGCCCAGCGTAAGCGTCACATCCTTGGTGATGTCGTAGGTGCCGATGATGCCGGTGTGCGTGAACGGGTAGTTGAAGAAAATCAGCGAGCGGGAATAAAAGTCAACTATGCCGCCGGTGGTCGGGTTGATCGTCTCATAGCCGACGAAGTTCACGAACTTGCCCATGCGCAGGCGCAGGCCGGTGCCAACCGGAAGAACGACATCGACATAAGCTTGCGTCAGATCCCACTGATTTTCCGGCTTGCGGATGCCGTCGTACCAGTCGAAGAGGCCATTGGAGTGAATAATCCCCGCGTCCGCGCCGTACATCATCTCGGCCTTGAACCCAACATCGAACTTGTTCTTGCGATAGTCAACTGCGCGCTCGATGGTGAAATCGAGCTGGTCGAGAATGGGCTCATTGTGCTCGAAATCAAAAATGCGGAAGGGATTAAGGTTGTCGTCCGGATCGTCAAAGTTCCAGGTCCAGCCGGCTTCGACATGGCCATAGATATTGATCCCGGCGTCTTCCAGCGGCTTGGCGAGACCGGCTCGATCTAGCAGATCCATGAGCGGCCGGCGGTTAACAGGAGCAGCGGCAGCGCCAGTGCCCTGTAGGAGATTGGGGCGGCCGGCGGTGTAGGGTTGAGGGGCGTTGGCCGGATCAGCGGCACGCGAGACGGCCGTATTTCCAAGAGCAATTAGACCGGCAGCTAGAGCGAGAACTTTCCTGTTGAGCATGGTGGTCCTTCCCGTGATAAGTGAGCGGTGATCCTAACGGCTGAGCCAGGATCGGACAACGGTCAATCACACGGGCAAGGATGTCTTGCCACCAATCAGGTTCCAGTTTTCGAGTCAGTCGGATCGGCCTTGATGGTGTCGTTGCCGGCGCCGCCATCCACCTTCGGGTCGGGGGTGCCGTCGACGGCATCAATCTTGTCATCGCCATCGTCGCCGAAGAGCTGATCGGGGCCGAACCCGCCAACAATACTGTCATTTCCGGAGCCGCCATGCAGGGTATCAGCGCCGCCGCCCCCGGTGATGGTGTCAAAACCACCGCCGCCATCGACGGCCGAGGGGAGCGAGGTGGCCCCGAGATTGATGATGTCATTACCCAAACCACCCTGGACGGCGATCTTCTTGACGTTGTTGAAGGTGGCGCTGCCGCCGTTCATCGTCACATTTACCGAACTTCCTGACCCCTTAACCACGATGGAATCATTGCCGCTGGAACCGGTGATGATCAGGGTGCGAGCGCTGTCGACGAACGCGTTGACGCTTCCGCCGCCTCCGCTGGTGCTGTTGACTTTCCCCGTAATGGCAAAGTTGAACGGATTCTCATCGCCGTCGTTGCTGGAGATGTTGATATTGCCGCTCTTGGTTCCGGCCGAGGAGGAATCGAGGCGAATGGTCAGCGTATCGCTGGCGCCGGGAGCAATGCTGCTGCCCAGGCCATCGGTGACGCTGAAACCGGAGGGAACGGTCACGCCGTTGATGCGCAGCGTGCTGCCGCCTTTGTTGGTGACACGGAAGCTGATGCTCTTGGTCGATCCGCCGGCGGTAATCGAGCCGAAATTGATGGCGCTGCTTGCGCCATCGCGAATCTCGCTTGAGCCGTTGAAGACGGCGATGTCGGCCGCGCCCGGCGGCGGCGGTGGCGGCGGTGGAGTGGGCGTGGTCACGGTGCCGCGCAGGTTGATGGTGATGGCGGTTGATCCGCTGCCAATGGTGAGCGAACCGCTCTTGCTGCCGGCGGAGCTGGTGTCCATGCGGATGCTGAAGGTCGAAGTCTTGTGAGGCGACAGCGCCTTGGCCAGCGCTTTGCTCAGGATAAATCCAGAGGGCACTCGCACGCTGCCGAGGGATAATTTCGCTGTACCGTCGTTGCGGACGGTGAAGGTGATGGGTTTTGAAGCCTTGCCGCGGGCGACAGTGGGGAAGGTGATGGTGCTGCCATTGCCCAGGCGGCTGCTGCCGCGCATGAGCGTGAGCTTGGCCACTTTGGGCCGCCCTACCGAGCCATTCACCTTTATTACGAAGGGGTTTTCGTTGGAATCGTTGCTATTGACGCGCACCGAACCTTTGGCCGCGCCCGCCTTGCTGGTCACCATGCGGATGGTGAATGAATCGCTCTGACCAGCGCTGAGGCTGGAGGCTTTCCAGCACAGTGGGATCCGAAGCTTGGAATTCACGTGACTTGAAGTCGCGGC
>JADMIO010796547.1_pt1 | contig 35408 bp, 37 predicted proteins | sample 8958161 | NCBI WGS metagenome assembly JADMIO01 (sample SAMN16585339, study PRJNA669376) | soil metagenome | isolation source: Crop rotation soil | place: USA: Cullars Rotation, Alabama | collected 2011
GCACGTACGGATCTGTGGGAGCTCCGGGTCGGCAACGACCCGGGGCCACCCGGTCGAATGGCACTTAAAACTCGGTAAGCCCTTGAGCCATTTCACGTTTGATCTGCGTGCGGGGTTTTCGCAGGTAGGCGAAGTTTTTGGCGTGCCTCTTCTTGAGGCGGGGTTCGTAACGATCTGGTCGGTCGGCGACGCAGTGAGTGGCGATGGCGTCAAGTGATTCGTGGTACAAGCTCAAGCGGTGCGCGGTGTTTTGTTCGCCTTGCAGGGCAATCACTGGCTGAAATGCTTCCAAAGTTTGAATAGCACCTTTGAAGCTGAGCGAACGAGGTTCGAGATGATGCTTCTGCGCGGCCTGGGCCAGGATCGTACGGATCAGATTGTAGGCGAGGATGTGCGTCCACAATTCCTTGCGGACTAGTTCGGGCGTTTTGCAGCGCAGCACGTCCATCTGCATGGTTTGCTTCAGCGACCTCAGATCGAGCTCCGCGTGCCATCTCGCGCGATACAGTTCTGCCAACTCGGACGGTGGGTAAGCAATGTGATCCAAGAGCGTGGTGGCAATGACCAGGACTCGCACCCGAAAGCCAGGCTGCGTCAACCGTACTCGACACTCGCGAATTGTCAGCGAATCGGGAAGAGTGTCGTAGGTCTTTCGATCAATGGTGCGTGGCTTCATTGGTTTATTCCACGTCACGATGTGATCATCGTTCCCGAGACGCTGCCCACGACGAAAGTCCGTCTTGCGGTGTGAGGTGAACCGACAAACGCAATCGACGTTGCGCTGCTTGAGCATTACCAGCTCCGTCCAGGCGCACATCAAGCGGTCGGCTAGCATGATGCTTCCGGGCTGAAAGACCGACCACATTTGGCGCAACAGGCCCAACTCACTCTGCCCTTTGCCAGCGTATCGACACATGCCCACGTCGAGCACGGCACCACAGGCCAGTGAGAAGACAACTGCGATGCGCATCAAGGGAAATCCCAGGCCCGGCTTCTGCTGTGGCGGCTGCGGATAGGCTTGCTGATTCTCAAGCGTGTCCGGCATCGAAACCGTCGCGCCGTCGAAGATGTAAACTCGTCGGTTCTTCCACAACCAACTTGATTCTGCGTTCGTATCGAGCTGTTGCCCCGTTTGCTTCGCAAGCTGCGAGAAGAACTTCTCCGGCAATCGCTTGCGAGCTTGGCAATAGGCGCTGGTTTCCGGAGAGCACGCACGCTCCTTCCGGGCGACGCGATACGCAATCAAGCGCGCTACAGCCGCGCGGCACGAGTGATCGGCACTCAGCACTTGGCCCAGAAATACACACAGCGTGACGAGCGGCGTATAGACGCAATCAACCCAACCAACCGTCAGCGCTGTCAACGCTTGCTCGATTAAGTCCGTGGAGAGAATGTCGCTGAACGGGAGATTGCCATCCTGGAGGAACTGATGCTGCAAGTGCTTTACCTGCTGACGAAATCTGCCTTCACTAAATTGCCGCATGGATGGCTTCCTTGCCGAGATAGGTCTGATTCACAACCTATCTACGTAAGCAAGCACCGCTTGGCCTATCTCTTTTTCAGCGAAGTACTTCGGGATGAACTACGTGCCATTCGTCACATCGTCCGAGGCGCCGCCGAACTGCGGCACTGGCACGTCGGCTAGGCACTGCCGCCGAACTATTCTTTCATGCCCTGTCCGGTGGCGTAAGTGCTACACTATGCCGCAGAACCCTTCGACCGACTAAAGCAATGGGCGAAACTGCCTACCACGAACCGGACCCTGCATTTATGGCGGTCCACTTGGGTGCGAAACACGATGACCGAGAGGCAAGCCAATGATTCGGTGCTCTTGGGCCGCGACCGCTCTCATCCTCGGCTTATGGTGGACCACGCCGCCGAGCTGCGCCGATGAGATCGATCTGTCGCAACCGCTGGCGGAACTCAAGAAGCCGGTCTCGCACGAGGGCGCGGTCTACCTGGAGCGACTGAAGAAGGGGACGCCGTTCGGTACTTCGGACTTCAATCTCGATGCGTTGCGGGCTGGGATGGGAGTGCGAAACGAACCCCTCGTCAAAGACGTCCGATTGATTCGCTTGAAAGTCGGGGAGATTCCCTGTGAATGGGTACTGGCCCCCGGAGCCGATCCCGATCTGCGGCTGCTCTATCTGCACGGCGGCGGATGGGTCTCCGGGTCAGGCGGCAATTACCTGCCGCTGGCGGCTGACATCTCCGTCGCGGCCAAATGTGCCGTGCTCCTCCCCGACTACCGGTTGGCCCCCGAGCATCGTTTTCCCGCCGGGCTCGAGGATTGTATCAGCGCTCACGACTGGCTGGTCGCCAACGGGCCAACCGGACCCGCTGCCGCTAAGGCCACGTTTATCGCTGGGGATTCGGCGGGAGGCAACCTGACCCTGGCAACCTTACTGGCGCTGCGAGACCGCAAGCGGCCACTGCCGGCGGGCGGCATTGCCATTTCAGCGGCCACGGATTTCACGCTGGCAAGCGAGTCCTTGAAAACTGTCCATGATCCCATTATCAGTGCGCGAACGATGCCCGAGTTTCGGGATCGTTACCTGGATAAAATGGATCCTCGCAACCCGCTGGCGTCCCCTGTTTTTGGCGACTACCGCGGCATTCCGCCACTCCTGATTCAGGTCGGTGAGCATGAAATGCTCCGGGACGACAGCCTTCGAGTTGCCAGGAAGGCTCACGCGGACGGAATCCCTGTGAAACTTGAGTTATGGCCGGGCATGGTGCATGTGTTCCAGATCAGGAGGCTTCCCGAATCCCGCGAAGCCATTGAGCACATCGCCGACTTCATGCGTTCGCACCTGCCGCCCCCTAATAGTGCGAAATGAGAAGCAGGCGATTCTCAACATGCTGGCTTCCCGCGATGAGGGTAAGGGGTAAACGATCAACGCATTTCGTCGTTCTCCGGAATCTCGACTTGCGATGTCACCGCCGGTGACCGTTCGATCGCCACCGTTTGTGACCGCTCTGTGGGAACCAACGTAGCACGACGTGGCTTGTCGGCCGGCACGAGCGAAGGGGATCGCTGCTGGGGCGAGCCCAGGCTGAGCCCGCGGACGACATAAAAAAACACCGGCGTCAGAAAGATGCCGAAGAGCGTAACACCCAGCATGCCGGCAAAAACGGCAGTTCCCAGGGTGCGCCGCATCTCGGCGCCGGCGCCGTGAGAAAGCACTAGCGGCAGCACGCCGAGGATAAACGCGAACGAAGTCATAATAATGGGGCGCAGGCGGACTCGGGCAGCTTCCACCGCGGCGTCGAATAGCGACGCACCCTCTTGTTGCCTGTCGCGGGCGAACTCCACAATCAGAATCGCGTTTTTACTCGCCAGCCCCACCAACACGACAAAGCCGATCTGAACAAAGATATTCACGTCCATCCTCGCCAGCGCTACTCCGGCCAGGGCGCTCGACAGGCACATGGGCACTACCAGGATTACGGCTAGCGGGAGCGACCAACTCTCGTACAAGCCCGCCAATACAAAGAACACCAGCACAACACCCAGTACGAAGGCGCTGAAAGGGTTTTGCTGCAAATCGCGAAACGATTCGAGCCGGCTGGATTGCTTTTGCAAGTAACTGAGCTCAGTCCATTCGTACGTCATCGATCGAGGCAACTCCTGGTTAGCAAGTCGTTCCATGGTGCTGAGCACGTCCCCCGTACTGACCTCGGGCCGTGAAGCTCCATTGATCGTCGCGGCCGGAAACATGTTGTATCGCGTGACCACGAGCGGCCCCCCGGTGTCGCGCACATTGATCACTGCGCCCAGCGGAACCATTTCGCCGGCGGCATTGCGAACCATCATCTGCTTGACCGATTCCGCGTCAATGCGGAAGGGAGCATCAGCCTGAATGTTGACTTGCCAGGTGCGGCCGAAGCGGTTGAAATCGTTGACATAATACCCGCCCAGATAGACCTGCAGCGTGGCAAACACATCGCCCAGGGCGATGCCCATGGTCTTGCACTTGACTCGGTCGACATCCGCATAGAGTTGGGGCGTGCTCGCACGAAAGCCGTCGAATAAGCCAATCAGGTCGGGTTGCTGGTTGCCCTTGTCGGCCAGGTTGTCCGCCTGCCCCTGGAGAGAGGCGAAATTCACGTCGCCGATGGCCTCCACCATTAGTTTGAAGCCACCGGCATTGCCCAGCCCATCGACCGCGGGCGCACCAAAGACATTGACGCGGGCTTCCTGAATCTCCTGTCCGATCCGCTGCCGAAGCTGCGCCGCGATAGCATCGGCGCCCAAGGCGGGATCTCGTCTCTGGTCAAACGGTTTCAAGGTAATAAACATCGAGCCAAGGTTGGAGCCGATGGCGTTGAGCACAAAGGAGCGGCCCGGGTTGCCAATGGTGTGGGCCACGCCCGGAGTTTCCAGGGCGATCTTTTCGACCGCCAGGCTAACCTCAGACGTCCGCTCGAGAGAGGCCGAATCGGGGAGCTGGATGTTGACGATCAACCGCCCTTTGTCCTGGCTAGGAATGAAGCCAGCCGGAACGCGTGTGAAACCGAAACCCGTCAGACCGATCAGGCCCAGGTAGATCAACAGCACGATGGCGCTGAAACGCAGGGCCCAACCGACGCTCTTGCCGTACAGTTCGGTCGTACGGTCAAAAACCCAGTTAAAGCCGCGGAAGAACCGCCCCAAGACCCAATTAACCGGGTTAATAATAAACCGGCCAAGAATCCCGCCCGTCACGGCGCCAGGAATACAAAGCAGTGCCTCGAGGAGGTAACTGCGGATCGTAGATAGTAGGGTTAAGGGTGCACCTTCTCCGGCCGCTCCGATCAGCCCCAAGGGGCCGGCAAAAACCGACTTCAGCAACCAGAGCGATAGGATTCCACCGATCAGACCGAAGAACCACCAGGGCAATGCTTCTTTGCCCTGGTCGCCGTGCTGACCTGGCTTGCGACCGGCAAAAATCGAGGCGGCTCGGGCCGGGGTCATCGTCATGGCGTTGATGGCTGAAATCATCATGGACGCGGCGATGGTGAGGGCGAACTGGCGAAAAAACTGACCGGTGATGCCGCCCAGGAACGCGCTGGGCAAAAACACCGAGCTCAGCACCAGCGTGATGGCGATGATCGGCCCGGTGATTTCGCTCATCGCCCGGATGGTCGCCTCGCGCACGGGCAACCCTTTTTCCAGCCAGCGCTCGATGTTTTCCAAGACCACGATGGCGTCATCGACGACGATGCCAATCGCCAGCACCAACCCAAAGAGGGTCAGGTTATTCAGCGAAAAACCCAGCAGGGCCATCACGGCGAAGGTGCCGACCAGCGAAACTCCCACGTCGATGACCGGAAGCAGCAGCGCCTTCCAATCCTGCAGGAACAAAAGCACGACGATCGCAACCAGAATCACCGCGTCACGCAGCGACTTAAACACTTCGCCAACCGATTCGTGGATGAACGGCGTCGTATCGTAGGCAATGTCGTATTTGAGGCCCTTGGGAAACCGTTGTGCCAACTCGCGCATCCTGGTCTTGATCAGGTCGGCGGTGTCGAGGGCGTTGGACCCGGGAAGCTGAAAGATCGCCAGGCCGACAGAAGGCTTCGTATCGAGCGTCAAGGTTTGGTCCTGGCTTCTGGCGCCAAGTTCCGTTCGGGCTACGTCTTTGAGATAGGTGACCTCTCCGTCGGCGCCGGTCGACAGAATGATGTTGCCGAATTGTTCGGGCTCTGTCAGCCGGCCCAGGGTGCTCATGGTGTATTGAAAATTCTGCCCTGTGGGCACCGGGGGCTGGCCAATCTGGCCAGCCGCCACTTGCACGTTTTGTTCGCGCAAAACATTAACGACGTCGGCCGCCGACAGATTCCGAGATGCCAGCTCGTTGGGGTCCAGCCAGACCCGCATGCTGTAGTCCTGCCCGCCGAAGGTGAAGACGTCTCCCACGCCCTTGGAACGCGCCAGCGCATCGAGGAGTTGAATGGTGGCATAATTGCTTAGGTAGAGCTGGTCATAGTAGGGCCGGTCGGTTTCAGGGTCGATCTCGGAATACAGATTGACGACCAGCAGAATGTCGGGGGATCTCTTTTTAACCGTTACGCCGACCGCCTTGACCACGTCGGGCAGGACGGGTTGGGCAATGGCCACGCGATTTTGCACCAGCACCTGGGCCATATTCAAATCCGTCCCCAGATCAAACGTGACGTCTAATGCGTATGAACCGTCGTTGCTACTTTGCGACGACATGTAGAGCATGTTTTCGACACCGTTGACCTGCTGTTCGATGGGTGCCGCGACGGTGTCGGCCACCACCTGCGCATTGGCGCCGGGGTAAATAGCCGTTACCCGCACCGTGGGCGGGGTAATCTGCGGATATTGTGCGATCGGCAGTAGCCCCGCGGCCAGGAGTCCCATCAGGACAATGACGATGGAGATCACCCAAGCCAAGACGGGCCGGTCGATGAAGAAGCGCGCGAGCATAGGTTGGTCCTCGAGGTCACTACGAGCGCTGCTGTACCCTGCTGGCGGGAGTTTCACTCGTGACCGCGGAACCGGGCATCTCGACCAGTTTAGGTTCGACCGTCACGCCGGGACGAACCCGCTGCAAGCCGTTGACGATCACGCGATCGCCTGGCGAAAGCCCGCCCTCAATTGCCCGCAATCCATCATGGGCTGCGCCCAATCGGACCGGCCGAGAATCGACTTTGTTGTCATGGTCCACGACATACACGACCTTCTGGCCCTGATCGGTGTCGATAGCGCGGTCGGTGACCAGCAAGGCTTCGTGAGGTTCGCCGATGGGAATCCGTAGTCGGGCAAACAAACCCGGGGTGAGGAACTGATCGTGGTTCGGGAACACGGCGCGCACCCGCAGGGTCCCCGTCTTAGGGTTGACTTGATTGTCCACGAAATTGACCGTCCCCTCTCGGGGAAATCCCGTTTCGTTGGCCAGGCCCAGCCGGACTTGCAATTCGACATCACGGGCAGATTTGGCCTTCCCCGCGCGAATCAACTCTCGCACGTGGAGTACCGTGTGTTCGTCCACGTCGGCATAGGCGTAAATCGGATCCACGGACACGATTGTGGTGAGCAGAGTTACATCCTGCTGCACGAGATTGCCCACGGTTACGTCGTAACGACTAACTCGTCCATCAATCGGAGCGATGACCTTGGTAAAGCCAAGGCTTAACTGATTGGTTTCTAGCGTTGCTTTGGCGGTTCCCACGTTGGCAAGGGCCTGATCTTCGGCAGCCTGGTACTGATCGAGTTCCTGCGGTGAAACCGCACCGGCCGATTTCTTGGCCAGGCCTTGATACCGCTCGTTATCCGCCTTCGCTTTCTTGAGCAGCGCCTCATTCGCCGCAATTTGGGCCTTGGAAAAGTCAACCTGGGCTTGATAAGGCCGGGGATCGATCTCGAAAAGCAAGTCTCCTTTCTTCACGAGCGTCCCTTCTTTGAAATGGATTTTCTCCAGGTAACCTCCGACTCTGGCGCGGACCTCAACTGACTCGACCGCAGCCACCCGGCTGGTGAAATCGACGTAGTCGTTGACCTCTCGTTGCAGGGGATGACTAACAGTGACGGGGATTGGGGCCGTCTCCACCCTGCCGGAAGCAGCCCGGTGGCAGCCAGTGAGCACCAAGCTGGGAACCAGCATGGCGGCGGCTAAAATATTTCGCGATGAGCATCGGTCATGTGGGGAGCTTCGCACGCTGGCCAACTGAAAGAGGGCGCTGTTCATGCCTTACTCCTGCCAATTGTTGACACAACACGGTCGGCGAGGCACGCGGTCAAATCACAGAGACGTGTGTGCCACGTAAACGTCTCTCTCGACCATGACAGAATTGACCGCATTGGCGCGAACCTGTGCTGAACTGTGAAAGAAGTCGTCGGATCCCCGCAGATGCCAGTCTCAGTAACTCGGTTTACCAGTCAGTCAGCCCGGTCTTACACAGAATCCGTCTTGTAACGGACAGTCTGTCACCACCAATCCCAATCGCCTGACTCTGGATTCAATCGCGCGGAAATGAGGGGACGGTGCAAAGCACACGCCACAGTCGACTGCCAAGGCGAATCAAACCCACGCCAACGCCCAGCCCGTCGACCATCCCCGTGCCAGCAGATGTTGCTTGCGAAAGCCTTGCACGTTGCCATGCTTTCGGGGGTTGTTCAACGAGACTCGATGACACGCCGTGCAACCGCCGCATTTGCGACGCGAGAAGAGAGGAACGTGGCAACTGGTGCAGAAACCGAGACGCATGCCATTCTTCACGAGCAGGGGAGCGCGGCCAGAAGCCACGGCCCAGGTCGAGGCGCGCAGTACAAAACCCAAAGAAAGCGCGGCCAGACCCCGGTGATTTCGACAAGGTAGTCAAAATGGGTCTTCTGTGTGCATCCTGAAAGCCGAATGGCAGTGCGGCCTATGATTGCGAATTCCAACAAACGATTCCTGGGCCTCCAGGTATCGTCATTTGAGATCGACAAGCCGTTCTCGTGTCATAACGACGTGGCGTGAAATACAGGAATGACGTTTGCGAGTCATGGTGGTCCAACTGGGACCATTTTGGCTCCTTCACACCACCTCGTCGGGATGGCGATCTCTCATGGAATCTTCGGAAGACGCAGTTGAACTTGGATTGCTCGCGCGTCGCGCGATGCAGGTCTGTCCCTTTGTTGCCGTCGAGGACCGATGTTGAGGGCGGTTCAAAATGGCGGCGGCGGGCGGCCGAATCTGGTGGCGCTGTGGTAAGGAACTCGGGGATTAGTATCGCTTAAGCTGCGCGATGCGCAGCAGGTCAATCAGGCACTGGGGCGCCGGCAGCGATCCGAATCTCCGTTGGCGCGGTGCGTTGATGTCGCCAGACTGTTGCTGAAGGCTGGGGCTGACGCTAACGGCCCCCACAATGCCATCGGCGGGCCGTTGACCCGTGCCATTGCCCGTCGCCAACCGAAGATGATCGACTTCCTGTCGGCGATGGAAGATTCTACCGCCGGGCTCAAGCAGCATCGGCGTGTCGGACGAATGGCACGTAGATTTCGATAAGCCTTTGGCTAAAAACGACATGGGTGAAAGAGGCCACTCATGCTCAGATGGGTGTTCAATCCCATCTTCGGCATGGAGGCCCCGCGATGCAGTTTTCTAATCAAGGACGGCTGCGCGAACAAGTCGGATTTCTTAGGCGGCAGTATGTGCAGGATGAAAGCTTGCCGTTTGGCGACATTCTGACTCACGACTTCATTGGGCAGGCACTGGCGGCTGTCGAAGGCGTATGGAAGGACCGCATTTACACACCACTCATCACTTTGTGGGTGTTCTTGAGCCAAGTGCTAAGTCCTGATCATTCGTGTCGCGGAGCCGTGGCACGCTTGATTGCCCACCGCATGTCCGCCGGCCAGAGTCCCTGCTCTGCCGAAACGAGTGCATATTGCCAAGCCCGCAAGCGGTTGCCGGAGCAGTTCTTCGCGACCGTAGCCCGTCTGGTCGGACGTGCGCTGGATGCCAAGGTTGATCGTAAGTGGCTCTGGCAGGGACGGCGGGTCTACATGTTCGACGGAACAACGGTCAGCATGCCGGACACTGCCCCGAACCAGCAGGCGTATCCACAGGTTGGCAACCAAAAGCCAGGCCTGGGATTTCCCATTGCCCGAGTCGGAGCACTTATCTCTCTCTCCTGCGGCGCTATCTTGAACCTGGGCGCCTGCCAATACGCTGGAAAAGGCCAGGGCGAGGTCAGCCTGCTTCGTCAATTGTGGGACATTCTGTCTCCAGGAGATGTGTTGTTGACCGATCGACTGATGGCTAATTGGCTGAACATCTTCCTGCTCACACAGCGCGGGGTCGAGCTAGTAGCGAGGCTGAACAAAGCCAATCGAAAGGTAGATTTTCGACGTGGAAAACGTCTGGGTCATCACGACCACGTAGTCCGCTGGTACAAGCCATCATCGATTCGTTCACTCGACAAGCATACGTATAAGACATTGCCGGAGTACGTCACGATCCGAGAGACGCTCGTTCGCGTGGCCAAGCCGGGCTTCCGTACCAAGGCGATCATCGTCGTGACGACGTTGTTAGACCACGGGCAAACAACTCCAGAGAACCTTGCGACACTCTATCGCGCCCGGTGGAATAATGAGCTCGATCTACGCTCGATCAAGTCCACCATGCAGATGCAGCACTTGCGCTGCAAAACACCGGAACTCGTACGGAAGGAAATCTGGACTCATGTCTTGGCTTATAACCTGATCCGCACGATCATCGCTCAAGCCGCGGCAACTCATAACATCATGCCACGCTCGATCAGCTTTAAAGGCACGATCCAGACGCTGGAAGCATTTCAGCCAATGATTGAAATTCGCGCCGCCGGAGATCGAGACCATCGAACACAGCTGCACCGCCAGCTGCTGGGCGCTATAGCTATTCACCGCGTTGCCGATCGACCGGACCGGTTTGAGCCTCGGCTAAAGAAGAGGAGGCAAAACTTCTATGATTGGCTGACGAAGCCGCGAGCCGAGATGAAACGCGAAATGGCGAAAGGCCTTGCGTAAAACTACGTGCCATTCGCGTGTCGGACCGAAGCACGTAACTGAACCAACTCCATCCGGCTAGCGGCGGCCTTGAGCCGGATGGGGGGTTTGCTGCGGTCAGCTCAATCGTCATTCAGAATCGTGCCAATCCCGCGACTCTTCTTGAGCTGGGAATTGCTGCTGTTGCCGAACAGGTCCAGGAAGAACATCTCGTTGGCCTCCCGCTTGCTGTCCCCCTTCACTTCGATCGTGATCGTCTTTGTTGTCTCGCCCAGAGCGAAGGTCAGCGTGCCGGATTTGGCGACATAATCGCTGTCACTCGTTTTGGCCGTGCCATCCACGGTATGAAACGACATCGTCACCGCCTGGTCGTAGGCGGCCGACAGCGTGACCAGGAACGTCAGCAGGGTCGTTTGACCCTTCTTACCCTCCGTCTTCGTCACGTCGTTGATGCTGATGCGCGGCTCGTCGTCGAGGATGGTGCCGACCCCCTGACTATCGACGATCAGCCCATTGGTAGCGGCGCTGAGGTTGACGACGAAATCCTCCGCGGGTTCCGCTGCCCGGTCGCCGATCACCGCGACCGTAAAGGTCTTGGTGGTCTGACCCGCGGCGACCATTACGCTCCCCGAAGCGGCGACAAAGTCGCTGCCGGCCGTCGCAGTGCCATTGGCGGTTTGAAAGTGGACGGTCACCGCAGCGTCGTAAGCAGCAGACAGGCTCACGACAAAGGTGGCGTTCACGGTTCCGGAGTTGCCTTCCGTTTTGGTTACGTCGCTGATGCTGATCCGCGGCTCGTCGTCGAGGATGATGCCGATTCCCTGGCCATTGGCGATCGTCGCGTTTGCAGGACTGCTCAGGTTCACGAAGAAGGTCTCGTTCCATTCGCCGAGGCGGTCGCCAATAACCTGCACGGTTATTGTTCCCGTTGTTTGGCCCGCGGGAATCGTCAGTGTGCCGCTTTTGGCCTGATAGTCACCGCCGCCGGTGGCGGTGTTGTTGGCGGTACCATAGTTCACGGTCACTGTCTGGCTGGAAGTCCCAGACAGGCTGACAGTAAAACTGGCCACACGCGTCCCTGCATTGCCCTCACTGATTGTTACATCGCCGATCGCGATGGACGGGAGCGGCGGCGGTGGTTCTACCCACACGCCGTCGTTGTGTGCCACGGCGATGAAGTCCGGAGTGTCGGCCAGGGTGTCCCAGCGGGGACCAGCCAGATCAGGGAACCCATTCGCCACTCTGTCCGCACGGCGCTCCCGAGAGCAGCGATCCCTTGTTGGACGCCGCTGCGCCTGGGGTCTCGTGGTACGAGGAATCGCCATTAGCGCCCGCTTCCGACTTGCCTCCTGCAGAGAACGCCGGAGGTGACGCATGAATCCGGCGGTAAAACCCGAGCGGCGGAGGAAGCGACCGGGCACGGCGCCGACTCCCCGTGGGGGCGCGAGCCCACAGGCTCGACGTCAGGCAGCTGCCATCCTGGAGGTGCTGGCGGGAGTCCGGCGTCCGAGCGAGGCGGCCCAGGTGCTGGGGACCTCGCTACCGCGGTATTATCAACTGGAGCAGCGGGCCCTGACGGGCCTGGTCTCGGCTTGTGAACCGGCCTTGCGTGGTCCGCGGCAGAATGTGGCACGGCAAGTGGCTCGCCTGGAGCGGGAGAAGCAGCGCCTGCAACGGGAATGCGACCGGCAGCAGGCGCTGGTCCGCGTGGCGCAGCGGTCCTTGGGACTGCTGCCTCCGCCCGCCGCCAAGTCTCCGGGTAAGGAGTCATCCGCGAAGCCCGAGGGGACTGGATCGAAACGCCGTCGTAGCCGGCGGCCAACGGTTCGGGCTCTGAAAGCGGCGCGGTCTTTAGCACGGGAGGTGACTGGATCGGATGCCGAGGCGGCGCCCGAGCCTGCTCTGGCTGCCGTCAGTGGATAGTGCTTCGCAGCTTACGGTGCGCGAGTCGGCCGGGAGCTTCTGCCCGGCCGATTCGCCACCGGTTCTCGCCAGAAAGGAAGGTGGAACATGATGCGCATGGGACGCAAGCCCGATCCGGTGGCGCTGGTAGGCGCCCTGGCGGGTTCCGAGTCGACCAAGCGGCGCTTGACGTTGTTCCTGGAGACGCTCTCTGGCCAGCGCAGCGTGGGAGCAGCGTGCGCGGAATTGGGGATCTGCGAATCGCGGTTCTATGCCCAGCGGGCCGAGTGGCTGGAGGAGTCGGTGAAGCTTCTGGAGCCTGGCCATTCCGGGCGTCCTGCCAAGATGGAGCCCGCTCCCGATCCGGCGGAACTTCAGACGCTGCGGGAGCGCGTCCGGCAGTTGGAGTCTCGCCTGGCTGCGGCGGAGGTGCGATCGGAACTGGCCTGCCTGCTGCCACGGGTGGCGGCCACCGCCCTGTCTGGGAAAAAAACGACGTAGCCCAGACGCCTGACCGCTTCTCTCACGATCGTCACCAGGCCCGACAGCAGCAGCGTTGTCGGCGGCTGATCGAAGACGTGACGCGGCAGCGCGTGATCATCGCTTGCCGTCACGTCCAGCAACACGCGGTGCCGGTGGCGCATGTGACGCGCCGCCTGACGCTCTCGGAACGGACGGTGCGCCGCTGGCGACAACAGACCTGCCAGACGACGGCCGCCTGCTTGCAGGAGCGCGGGCGGCCGCCGCGCTGCGCTTCGCGGGACGAGCGGAATAAAGTCTTTCGGTTCCTGCGCGAGCGCGGCGGCTCGACGCCCCTGGCAGCGGTGCGCGCCGCCTTCCCGACACTCGCACGTAGTGATCTGGCCGAGATCCTGCGTCGCTACCGTCGAGTGGAGCGCCGACAGCGGGAGCGGCGCCAAAGCCGCCTCCGCTGGCTGCAACCGGGAACCGTCTGGGCAGCCGACTTCAAGGAACGCCGCGAGCCGATTGAAGGGCGATACACGTCAATCCTCTCGGTAAAAGACCTGGCCAGCCGCTGCCAACTGGCCTGGGTTCCGGTGGAAGAAGCCAATGCGCAGGCGGTGCAGCAGGTCTACCAGCGGCTCTTCCTGGAGCACGGCCCGCCGCTGGTACTCAAGAGTGACAACGGCGGACCCTTCCGGGATGAGGGTACCAAGACGTTGCTGGCCGAGTACCGGGTCGTCCCCTTGTACAATCCGCGGCGGCATCCAGCCTATAACGGCGGCGTCGAGCGGGCCAACGGACAACTCGCCAGTTACCAGGAAGCGGTCGCCGCGGCGCAAGGCCGCGCTGGTCTGCCCACCTGCGCCGATGCGGAGGCAGCGCGCCTCCTTGCCAACGACTTAGCGCGCCCCGGTGGCTGGCAGGCGCCAACAGCGCGTGAGCGCTGGGACCAGCGCACGAAGCTGGCCGAAGCGCAGCGCGCACGCTTCTTGGCCAACCTTGACGAGCAGCGCCTCGTTGCACGCACCGCGCTGCAGCTGCCCGCGCAGAGCGATCTCGGACATTACCCAGCCGCGGCCGTCGATCGCCGCGCCGTGCGGGACGCCCTCGTAGCGCACGACCTGCTCGTGATCGAACCGCGCCGTCGCGCAGCACGGCAGCACAAAATCGAAAGCGCGCCGGCGCATGGCGAACCCTGCGCGGGTATACTTCACTCAGCTAGCGTCTCGGCCCCGCCCACACGCGGCGACCGCGACGCTCCCGAGCTGCGCGTCGCATCTCGGGAAACACAACCCAGCGTGAGGGTCCCATCCTCCACCGATAAATCACCAGCTAGCGGCCAGAATTAGGGAGTGGGCACAGCATTCCTATGCTGGCCCTCAGTCCTGAGCCTCCGCATGCTTTCCTGGCGAAAATGGAATTGAAGGATGATTTGTCGACGGAAGATCGAGTTGCAGTTGCGGACGGATGGTGGGATGTCGCCAAACGTGAAAAGGTTGGAAAGCGAACGATTCGAGCGCGCGCCGCCCATTGGTATAAACAGGCGCTCCCCAGCCTCAGGGGAATCGCCATGGATCGTGTGCTCAAGCGTCTCGCAGAGATCGAAGGTAGCACGGACACGGTGGAAGCCGTTGACTTGTTGAAGGTACTGTCCGAGGTGAAAATCAATCGGGAATGGCAACTCCAAAGCGGCGTGCTTCGGTCGCCCAACGCTGTTTCGCAGATCACCATTCCGTACGTCCCGCCTAAGGAATATCACCTGAGGGTGGTGTTGGAAAGAAAATCCGGCAAGGATTTGTTCTCTGTTGTTGTGCCGTAAGCGCCCATCACCGCCAGTCTTTGGGTTGCGGGTAGGCTGCGAGGGTTTGAGCTTCTCGAACCCTGGCGGCGAGGTGGGCGATGAGTCGTGGTCCGGATGTGGCGAAACGGGAGGCGTGGAAGCAGCGGCTGGCGGAGTTTGATCGGGGAGGGGCGACGGTCGCGGCTTTTTGCGAGAGGGAGAAGGTCTCGGTCGCGAGTTTCTATCAGTGGCGACGGAAGCTGGTGGCGGTGGGGCAGGCTCGCCAGCGGAACGCGAATCCTTCCCCTAGCGCCATGGGGCAAGTGCGGTTCCTGCCGATCGAGATTGCGGGTGGAACCAGCAGCGTGGAGGTGCTCTTGCCTGGCGGAGCGAAGTTGCTGGTGCCGAGCCACGAGCATGAAGCGCTGCGCACGATCCTCGCGGCACTCGTCAACTCGCAGCGTGAGGCCGAGTCATGCTGAGCCTGCCCCCAGGCATCCAGGTCTTCATGGCCGTCGAGCCGGTTGATATGCGCAAGAGCTTCGATGGGTTGAGCGCTGCGGTGCAATCCGTCTTTGGCTGCGACGTGCTGGACGGGCACTTGTTCCTGTTCCTCAATCGGCGGCGCGACCGGATCAAGATCCTGTGGTGGGACCGAGACGGGCTGGCTCTGTTCTGCAAGCGGCTGGAGCTTGGCAGCTACGAGATTCCAGCTCACACGCCGGACACGAAGCAACTGCGGCTGGACTCCACCGAGCTCGCGCTCCTCTTGAGCGGCTTGCAACTCGCCTCCGTCAAGCATCGTCGCCGCTATGTGCCCAAGCCGCCGACCGCGCCGACCTCACGAGCATCGTGAGCTGACGAGCATTTTGGAAATCTTCCGATTTTCTGGCGCAGCCGCGAAACATTCTGCCCGCTCCGGACATCTTAGGGCATGCAGGATGCAACCTCTTTGCCGAACGATCTGGAAGCTTGTCACGCGTTGCTCGCCCACAAAGACGCGTTGCTTCTTGAACAAGCGTCGGCCTTGGTTGCGCTGCAGTCGGCGCGCGAGAAGTTAGCTCAACAGAACCAAGAGCAGAACCTCACCATCCAGCAGTTGCTCCAGCGACTCTACGGTCACCGTAGCGAGCGGCATGTCGAGGATCCCAATCAGAAGCAACTCGACTTCGGCGACGACCCGGCCGTGCAGGATGCCGCGGTGCAGGACGGCCTGGCGGACGCCGCGGCAGAAGCCGAGTCGCTGGTGCGGGAGCATCGGCGGCGGAAGCACGAGACGCGGGAGCCGCGCAGCGAGAAATTCCCGGAGCATCTGCCGCGGTATGAAGTGGTCGCGGAAGTGCCGCCCGAGCAGCAGCAGTGCGCGGAGCACGGCGCCAAGCAACTGATCGGCTACGACACGACCGAGACGCTGGAGTTCGAGCGACCCCAGTTGAAGGTTCGGGTCACGAAGTATCCCAAGTATGTCTGTGCCGACCAGCCTCAATGCGGCGTGGTGCAGCCGCCGCGTCCCGAGAAGATGCTGGTCGAAGGCGACCGCTACAGCGCTTCCATCGCGGCGGAAATCATCACGGCGAAGTACGCTTATCACCTCCCCATCTATCGCCAGCAGGATTGGTTCGCAGGGAGCGGCTGGATGCCGAGTCGCTCCACGCTGCTCAATATCCTCTCCAGCGCGGCCTATGTGCTGGAACCGCTCTACCAGCACTATGCCGACTACGTCCGCACCGCGCCGGTAATCCCTTGCGATGAAACGCGGGTCATGCTGCTGTTGCCGCCCGACATTCCCCTGCCAGAGCCCAACCACCCGCGCTCACAACGCATCTATGAAGTGCTGAGCGCGGCGCGGGCCGAGAGCAAGACGCACGTCTCGGGCCGGATGTGGGCTTATCGCAGCCTGGGCGCCGCCGGCGCCAACGTGTTCGACTTCACCGTCTCGCGGCATCGGGATGGTCCCCAAGACTTCCTGAAGAACTACTCAGGAACCTTGCTCGGCGATTGCTACTCTGGATTCGAATCGATCACGCTCGACAGCGACAGCCAGATCGTGCGGGCGGCCTGTCATGCGCATGCGCGGCGCTATGTGTACGACGCGCGCGAGTATCATCCGCAGGAGGCGACGTATCTGCTCGCGCTCTATCGGCGACTGTTCGACGTCGAGGACCAGGCTCGTGGCAAGAGCGCGGAGGAAGTGCTCGCCCTGCGGCAGCAACACAGCGCGCCGCTGATGGAGGAACTGCGCGCGTGGCTCGATGGTGATGTTGCCCAGCGGGTGTTGCCCAAGAACCTGCTCGGCAAGACGATCACCTACCTGAAGAACCAGTGGGAACCGCTGTCCGTCTTCTTGCGCGATGGCCGCGTGCCGATCGACAACAACGAGACCGAACAATTGATGAAGCAGATCGCTACCGGCAGAAAGAACTGGCTCTTCATTGGCAGCGTCGAGGCTGGTCGTCGCGCCGCCATCCTGCTCACCATCGTCAGCACGGCTCACCGGCACCATCTCGATGTCTGGGCTTACCTCAAGGACGTGCTCGAGCGACTCCTCGCTGGCGACACCCACCTGGCCGACCTCCGCGCCGACCGCTGGGCCCTCGCCCATCCCACTGCCCTCCGGCCCTACCGCCTCGACGAAGCTCGCTACAAAGCCGACGCCCAAGCCACCCGCCGCGCCCGCCAACGCCTCCTCCAACAAAAACTCGCCGCCCGCAAAAAATAGTCCGCGCTAGCACCAGCCTGGCGGAGGCGGGCGCTTACGTTGTGCCCGCGGGAAAGACTGCCGTTCAATTCGTCTGTGATGCATGCGCAAGCACTGCTTCTGGGCTGAATCTCATTGACGGCAAAAAGGCAGAGGAGAATGTTTCGCGGGTCAATGGTCAGCTGATTACGCCTGGCAAGCGGCATACTTTGGACTACTACGTAACCAAGGACAGAATCCGAGCCACGGTAGACGAGAAGGAGTTTGTGGACTGGACGGATCTCCAACGTGTTTCGATGCCGCCGATTTTCAAGGATCCCGCCGAAAAAGGCATAACTCTCTTTGTTTGGGAAACCGTGTTCGAGATTCATGAGCTGACGCTGATACCCACCTCAGGTCACGGCCATCGAGTTCGCTAGAACGCTTTTCGATTGCTAAAAGAAGCTACCTGCCCGCCCCCTGGCGACCGAGAGGATCTCTGCAATTCGGCGCCGAGATCCACGACCGACTGAGATTGGCCGACCCGTCGGAGATGAGCTGAATTGTCGTGGGTCCTAGCCGCCTGCAAGCCTGCCAATAATCCGACAAACCTCGTTTGACTTGTGCGCCGGCGGCTAGCCGCAATACCCGAGCATCGCCCGGAAGGCATCTGGGTGCTTTTCTGCCGCGTTCTGGTTCTTGGCCGCCTTCCAAGCCGGCCTGGCCGGGCCGGGCCTTTCCTGGGGCCACAGAAAAGCTCTGAGGCCAGGTTCCACACCTGCAATTGACGGTTGGAATTGGCGAGCCAAAACAAGGTGCCTCGGAAATCGGCTCAATTACCCCAGAGTATCCGGGCTACCTTTCTTGCGTGGAGCGTGCCCGTTGCTTCTCTTGCCGCCAGTGCCTGTGATGGTTAAAAAAAGGGCCCGCTGCCCGGCCGCCCGCAGGCGGCCGGGGCAAGGACGCATTCGGTCACGGGAGCTTCCGCGACAGGTTTTCGACCATTGTCATTACTTGGTCGGCATCCTGCTGACGAATTTCGCCGTGCTGGACTTGCTGCTGAAGCCGGGCGCGGAAGCCAAGTGGGTCGGCACGATACTGCCTGACCGCTTCTCCGTATTCTTGTTGCAGGAACTCCTTCACCTGTTTGTCGGCCTCTTGTTTCACGGAGCTGCGAAGGCAGTTGAAGCCGACAACGACGGCGAAGGTCGCGGCGGCGACCCAGGCCCATGGAGGGAGAGGTTTGCTGTTGGAACGCATGTGTGACGTTTTTCCTTTGGTCAAGATTTGTGGGCGAAGTACGTGGAGCGGGGAGCAACTTTCATTGGGGTGACCAGTCACGTGCTGGTATATTGGGGAATGGGCTGACGTCGACAACTTCGTTGCCAGCGGACCGCGAAACAAATCCAAACAGGCGATACATGAGCAACGAGAGCTGGCGATTCGACGATTGCGACAACAACGCACCGGTGGCAGTGAAGCCGAAAGGGTGTCAACGAAAGTCCGACGGCCATACAACCATCGACCTGCAGGGCGTGGCCCAAATTCCGCTCGACTGTTTGCTGACCCTGAAACAAAGCGAGCGGCAGTTCACTGCCGAACAGACCTGCCGCAGTGACCAGGCAATCGCCGACGCCTGCGCCGAAATGCTTCGCCGGAAGTTGGCAAAGCTGCGCGGGTGAATTGGATCACCCCGGCCATTTGCGGCACGGCTCGCGAAAGGGGCAGCCGCCGCAGTTCATCGGCGACGGAACTGGGTAGAAATGCCCAGCAGAGATTGACCGCCAGACCCGCTCGACGATCCGTTTGGTACGTTCGGTCTGGAACGGCGTAACCAGCAACGAGTGCCGCTCAATCAAAGTTTCCTTGCTCTTGGTAAGCACCAAGAACTCGACTCGCACTCGTTTGCCTGGCGCAAAGTCACGGGCGAGTTCTGAGTACAGGACAAGCTGCTCGGCGGCGTCCAGTGCCTGGTCCTGGCTCCAGCGGCCGCGTGAACTTTTCCAGTCGCTGATCACCAGTTCCTCGGCCGTTTCGGAAATCAGGTCCACGCGTCCCAGCAGGTCCGGCACTCCAGGGACCAGGGAGCCGCGCAGTTCCTCCTCCACCGCCAGGATGCGGCCGGGCGGCAAGGCTAGGTCGCTGGTTTGAAAGGCTTGCAGCATCCGTTCCGCCAGCCGATCCAGAGCTGGGCGATTCGTCTCGCCAAAGCGGATCGGCGCCCCTGCACGCTGCTGCCATTCGGCATGGTAGTGGGCCATCAGGTCGGCCAGCGTCACCGGCGGGTTGCCGGTCAGCAGTTCTCGAAAATGCTCCTCCAACGCTCGATGCAGCGCCGCGCCAAAGACAAGGCTGGACGATACGGTTTCCTCAGGAAGGCCCGCCTTGTAGCGAAAGTAGTACCTGAGCGGGCACGCCCGATAAGCGGCTAGCGCGCTGAAGCTCAGATAATCACGCTGGTTTGGCGAGTCCCGCGCCGCTCGGCCGGCCGGCGCGGGTGGTGTGACGAGCAGCGTCATCGCTCGCCTCCCGGGTGGCCATTGCCTTGGCCGTTGGAGTGACCGTTCGTTTGGCCGTTGGCCGGCGCCTTCAGCTCGTCAATCAGCTTGCTGGCTTCGGTGATCGACAGTTCGCCCGGCTGGCTGTAGCCAAAGTCGTTCCAGAGGATCTCCTCCAGATTGATATTCCGCCTCTTGGTGATCGCTTCGATGGCCCGCACCTGGCTGGCCGTGGCGGCACGGGTATTGTCCCGCCGCGGCCGCTGGCTGTTCGCGCGTAGACGGCTCTGGCCATTACCATTCACTGTGTGACCGTTGCCATTGCTGCCGTTCGGCGCAGCGGCACGTTCACCGGCAGGTTGCTGCTGGCGGTACAGCTCGTCCTTCACGGCCTGGTTGCAGGCCACAAATGCCTGACGCACCTTGTCGTGAAAGCCGTCGAGGTCGTGAAACAGCAGTGATTGCTCGATCTCCAGCTCTACATTGCAATTTGCGCCGATGGACCCGTAGTCTGGCTGCCCGATCTTCTTCGACAATCCGACATTGAGTTTGAGAGGCACGCGTGTTCTCCGTAGTAAGGGGATGGGGATGGGAACGAGGTTGCGAGCTACCCGGCCTGCTGCAGCTGCTTCAAACTGTCGAGGGTGCTGCGCACCAAACGCTCCTGTTGCTTCTGTCGCTTGGCGGCCCGCAGCAGCTCGTTGGTTTCCGCAAGCAGTTCGCGGAGCTTCGTCCGCACCGCGATCGCCTGCTCGATGAGGCTAATCTTGCTGGCAGAACTTGCGGATTTGCGGCGCTTGGTAGAAGTCGGGGCGGCTGACGTTTCGGTGGTGGAGGGTGTGGGCATGGATGGGGAAACTTCTCCAGAAGGGATGGCAACGGGTACAGAGTTGGAAATCGCGCTGGCGCGTTTTTGACGATGGCCTCGGCGCGTGGTGAACATGCTGTCCGGGGACTCGATGACGACGGTGTCCGCGGTCGCCTGCACGGCCGACTGGGGATCATGCGGCATCCAGACGTACTGGCGGTTGGCTTCCCGGCAGTGGACCGCCGCTTCGGGCGAAATAAAGCTGAACTCGGTGAACCCCAGGTCGAGCGACCGCTGGAGGCACCGCCGATTGCAAACGATCCGCATGTCGGGACCGGTGTGGGAGGCGCGGGTCAGCCGCAATTCGGTGGGCGGAGCGGATGCACTCTCCCGGCTGCGAACCGCCACTTGGCCGTTGATTTCAAGGGTTACGGAATCATTTAGCTCCTCGCATCGGAGCCGCCGCAAGTTCTCCCGCAGGAACGTGTGCTGGGCCGGAGGCAGGCTGAGCCTGGTAGTCACCAAGGTAGGCGACGGCACCGCATCATCGACCCGCGGGAATCGCCCCTCCTGAATGGGCAGCCAGAACGTCCACGGCCCGGTGCGCAGCACGATTTGCTTTTCCAGGCGGCCAACCTGGACCGGCTGATCCGCGGGCGGGCAGTGGGCGGGGAAGAGTTTCGAGCCGGGAATGAGCACCTCATCCTCCCAGCCGAACTCAAAGCCCGTTTGGCGCAACAGCTGCCTGCCATCGGTCGCCCCAATCACGCCCGTCTTGCCGCGCAGCTGGATGCACCCCAGGGCGTAGCGGGACGAGTCGGGATCGGTTGTGCCCTGCGCGGCGGCCAGCGCTGGCCAGAGTCCAGGCGGGTTGTCGCTCCAGCTGGGCAGAGTTGGAAAAACTAGTTCCGGATTAAGCCCGAGCGGAGGCTGAGAGAAGGTCCGCGGGATCGGCCCATCTATCCAGCGGGCGGTGATCTGGCCATCGTCGGTGGCGATCAAGGTCGCCGAGTCAGCGTGGGAGCCTTCCACTGCCTTGAGCAGCTCCAAGCTGGTAACTAGCTCGCAGGGCGGGCGAGGCGTCGTCTCCTCATATTGAGCGGCCAGGCCGCTGGCCACGTGAGCCCGGATAACCAGGCCATGCGGCCCCGACGAAAACTGCACCGGGAAGTGCAACAGCCGGGGCGGAAGATCGAGCGTCCGGCTGATGAGAATCCGGACCTGGCGCAAAAACGAACGAGCGAAGGTGAGCATAGAGTTTTGTTGAAAGAGGATGCTGACGAGTTGCTATGGGCGACAGAAGCAATCAGTCGCGGCGCTGGACGAGATTTCCAGCGCCCGAGAAAACGCCTGCTCCTGGCGAGCGCTGCGATTGCTACGGTTTGCAACGGTTTGCCACCGTTTGCAAAAATCCCCAGCAAGGCCCCTGGCTGCTTTTCTGGCAGCCTGGGGGCCTTCGAGCGTCTGGCAGACGGCCCGATCGCTCGGGCCCCTTCTTGAGGCCCCTGAAAAGCTCAGGCGGGCTATGCCGACCGGCGGCGCTGGCGATCCACCTCATCCCAGTCCACATACTGGGGAGCGGGCTGTTCCTCCGCCTCTTCATAGAGCCGGGGCGGAGGTAGGACGATGCTGAAGCCGCGGCGGCGAATGGTGCCGAGCGACTCGCCGGTGTGGCGGCTGACTTCACGATCGAGTTCCGTTTGGGACATGGGTCAATTCCTTTCGGGAATGAGGAACAAGGACAGTCCAGAAACAAAAACAGCCCCGCTGCGCTGCGAGCGCAGGCGGGGCCAGGAAATGCGTGAGCAACAAAACAAAGGTTCAGCGTGGCACAAGCCAGTGGGCTTCGAGCCAGGCAGATTCCGCGGCCAGGGCCGCGCTACGCGAAGCAAACGGCCCGAGCGTGGGCCCGTTCACAGGCGACAGATCGGCCAGCCAATGGCCCGTACCGTTCGGCTCAACATGTGAAGCCCGCTGAATGCTCAAGGGACCTAGCTCGGCGAGATCGAGTTCCTCGCCGTAGATGCAGCGGACCAGGCCGGAGGGTGCGATGAGGAGCTGCATCATTCACTCGCCTCGGGCCGGGCCCGGCGGAGAATGTTGCGGCGGGGGCGATCGACGAGCAGGCCATCCAGCACCGACTGCACGCCCGACAGCTGTGTCGCCACCTGCTGCCGCAGAGACACGTTGTCTCGCAGCGCTTGGGGCTGGACGCCCCGCACGGTCCGCTGGGCCTGGGCCACCAGGTCGTCGAGCTGGTCGCTCGAACGAATGTTGAGCAGGCGGAACCGCTCAAATAACTCGCGCAGGTTCTCGATGGCCGAATCGCGAAAGATCTTGGGCTTGCCATCCTCCTCGCCGCTGAGCCGCTCGGTGAGGTGGCTGACCAGCTTGGACAATTCTTCGGTGAAGGCCTGCTCGGCCAGGGCGACAGCCTCATCAAACCGGGCGGCGACGCGAGCCGATTCCTGCTGGTAAAGCTGGGGCGACAGCTGCCGTAGGTAGTCCGGCGGCTCGACACTGGGAAAATCCCAGCTCACATCAAACCAGCCGCGCAGGCTGGCGGGATAATCGCCCGCATTGAAAAGTGCGCCTAGCCTCTGGCGGGCAGCCCGCTTCAGTTCATCGTAGTGCTCATCAAGCCGTGCCACAGCCTCGGCCAGGTCTTGCTTGAGCGTGGTGACCTGCAGGGTGAAGGCGCCAATCGCATCCTGCCGGATCAACCGGATCCCCGGCTCCGGATAGGGCAGCGACTGGCTCCGCCAATACTGGACGATCTGATTGCGAACGGCCGTGACTGCCCGAAACGCCGGGTGGCTCGTATCAAGCAGCTTCTTGCCCGCCGAGAGATAGGTCCGCTCGGCGCCAAAGGTTTCAGCGGCCTGGGATTTCTGGTCGGGGCTCAGCGTCTTGCGTACGCCCAGCCAGGTGAACATCACCCGCACCGCGGCCATCGTGGTGCGCAGCCGGTGCGCGGGGTTGGGAGCGGACACGGTAGGAATTTCATCAAGCAATGTGGGCATAGGAGTTCTAGGGACAAGGGGAATTGAGTTTGGAAAGGGAGCGCGGCGGCTACGGCCAGTCGCCGTGATTCAGCCGCTCGCAAAGTTCGTTGGTTTCCGCGTGCGAGAGGGGCGGATCGGCCAGAAAGTGGAGTTGCAGGTTCTGCGGGATGTCCTGGATCACCGCGCCATCGACTTCGCGCTCGCGCGTGATTGCTTGCCAGTGCCTCAGGGCAGCCAGGACGGTGGCTAGTTCGCTCGCTCGGCGATCGGTGTCCACGGACAATTCGACCCCGACGGCCTCCAGTGCCTTACCGGTGGCGGAACCCAGTAAATCCGTCCAAGGGGCGACAGCGATTTTGTTGACGCGGGCTGCTTGCGATTCACCGGCTTGTCGCACCACGAACAGATCGGGCGAATCGGCATCGCCTTGGACATCCCAGTCGACGACGGTGGCCAGGACTGGATGCGTGCAGTGAACCTCCGTCACCATTCCGCCGCGAACAACAATGACCAGGCGCAGGGAATCCACGGGACCTCCTAGGAAAGCAAAACAGTTATGCCGCTGGCAGAGAGGCAGCGACGAGAAAGAAGGGAAGAGCGGACGGCTGGCCGGATTCGCTCGAACGGCGTTTCCTAGGCTCCTCTAGGTTGAAGGGAGTACGGAATTTGCAGCTCAAGCTGCCTTCCGCAGCCCAACCGACTTGCCGATTTCAAAGGCCGGTAAGGGAGTGGGGCGCGGCTGCAATGCCCCGCGCAAGCGGATGAGAGCCTCGCGCAGCTTGCGATCGGTGGCCTGGCGCGGGCTGTGCAGCCAGCGCTGGTGCAGGCTGTTGAGCTCGTCGGCCAGATCCCAGAGCGGAATAGCGGGCACGAGCGGCTGCCCTCCCGTAGTCGCCAGCCATTGCTGCCGTCCGCGCTCGGGACGATAGACGAGCAGCGCGGGCGCATAGTCGTAGTGCGCTTCGGAGTGCCGGTCGAAGGGGATGCGGCGTTTGATGAGAAATGCTTCCAGCGTGTCAAACTCGCCATACCGGGCCTGGTCATCACAGAGCCGCAGTACGAAGTCCCCATCAATCAGCTGCCGGGCGGCGAGCAGCTCTTCGGTCGACTCGGGCACAAACGAAGCCTCGCCCCATTCCAGGGCCAGCCCTTCCTCCCGAATCGTCCGGCAAAGCCCCGGCACCAGCCCGCGCGAAATGCAGCCGCCAATCGTGATCTGGGCGGCCAGATAATCAGCCATGAATCAGGCTCCTGTTCGTAGGTAGTAGGTTAAAGCGTCGCTTTGGGCCGTTCAGGCCAAAACCTGTTCGACGTAGCCCTTCTTGAGCTTCTGCTCGATCAGCCGGTCGGCATGCTTCTGGGCCGCTTCCTGGCTCGCGAATGCAGTGGTCTGGAACTGGCCGCTCGTGCCGATGCGGCCGTACCGGACGGTGACGGTGACCGTGGGACTGGTCGAAACGTTGATCTCCCAGAATTTCGCGGAGGAGCCAGCGACGAATTCAAAGTGACGGGTCATGGAGTCTCCCTGAGAAGTCAAGAAACGAAAAAGCCCTGGCATATCGCGGGTGCGACATGGCCAGGGCGAACGACCAACCGAATTCAGACGGACGACACTACTTCGCGCGATCGGTGCGGACGCGCGCGAATGACGGAAACCGCGGCACCACGCGGTCCGTCAGCTCCTGATACCGGAAGGTAATGAGCGAGCCGATAGGCGGCGGACTGTTGCGCTGGGTATCGCGGAAGCTGGTGCCCGGCCGCCCCACGCGCTTTATTGTGCTGAGTTCTGCACGCGCAATGCGGTCAGACAGATTACAAACGCATTTCTCTAAAAGACGTAGCAAATGGCATCGAGTACCTTGAGCGGTACGAGCAGGTAAGAACTTGGATCGTCTGGAGGGTATTTCCGACGTGTTTGTGAAACAGGGATCAATCGGCAGTGTCGTGACGGCCTGCGTATTACTGTCGGGGTGTGGACAGTCCGGGCGTCCCGCCGCGCCGACGCAACAAATCGAGGCATTGGCGCCGATCCTCGGAGAGCCCTGCTGCGTCCGCGTAATATCACCTAAGGTGACCCTGATTTCCCTGGTCGAGCCATTGGCCCCTGGGGAGGAAACAAGGCCGGAACCGAATCGTCGCTTCATCGCCGTCGGTTTTCCCATTGGCCCGCAACAGGCGTTTGCCGTGGACGACTACTCCATTGTGTTTGGCAAGGATGAACCCCGCCTTCCCTTCGCCGTCGGTGGTGAGAACCGCGAGGCCCCCGACGTTTTTTACGATCCGGAAGAACTGGCCGAGGTGATTCAACTTGCAACAGGCAGTGAGGAAAAGAATGGCGTGAGCACCATCGATCGAGACCTTGGTCCCCAAATGGTTTCGTGGACGACGACCGCATCCGTGCTACTGTTGCTCTTTGAGGTGCCTGCGGATGCCAAGACCCTGCAACTGCGTCACGGAAAACGCAGCTTCCAGTTGTCGCCTGACGATGGGCGAATTGATGGCAAGGTGCCAGCATTGCCGCCTGAGTCCCGTCCAGCGGGATAACAAAGCTAGTTGCTGGACGGATCGCGCGGCGTGCGCGTGACCTTGCGGCGGGAGGTTGCCGCCTCGCCGGCCTGATAGATGCCGCTGCGATCGGCGCAGAGGCAGCGGCCGCTGGCCCATTGCCTGAGCTTCTCGACCGATTCCGCTGCCGTCCGGGCCACGGGCACAATGTTCTGGGCCGCCGCTGTCAGCGGCACATCCAAGAGCGCCGCCAGCCGGCAGCAGGCCTTGATCTCAGCGCCCGTCCACTGCTCGTCGTCCGGCAGCTTTTGGCGGGCGTCGAGCTGATACTTGGCCAGATACATCCGCCAGATGGCTTCTCGCTGGGCTGCTAGTGGCAGGTCCAGAAAGAAGATCCCGTCAAACCGCTCGGCCCGCGCGAACTCGGGCGGCAGCATGCTAATGTCATTCGCCGTCGCCACCACAAAGACGTCCGATTCGTGATCGTTCAACCAGGATAAGAAGGTGCCGAACAATCGCGCCGAAACGCCGCTGTCCGTCTGGCCGCTGGAAGCGACGCCACTGAGCGCCTTGTCCAGTTCGTCGATGAAGACCACGGCGGGCGCCATGGCGTCGGCGATCTTGAGGGCCTGGCGGATATTCGATTCCGTCTGCCCGACGAGCGAACCCATCAGCGTGCCGATGTCGAGCACGAGCGTCGGTCTGCCGGTCTCGGTCCCCAGCGATTTGGCAAACTGCGACTTGCCACAGCCGGGCGGCGAAAGCAGCAAGATGCCGCGGGGTCGCGGCTGCTGAGGGCTGGTCAGCGGTCTCAAGGCCCGCTTGCAGAAGGCCTTGAGGGCTTCGAGGCCTCCCAGGTCGGCAAATGTCTCGCGGCCCCGGTAAAGCTGCACCAAGCCGCTCTTTTTTAGCATTTGGCTCTTCAGCTCCCAGAGCGTTTCGGCCTGCAGCTTGCCGTGCCGGACAAGTGACAAGCTATAAGCGCTTTCGGCCTCGTAGCGGGTGAGCCCTGCTGCGGCATCCAGGAGCCGGTTTCGCTCGACGCCCGTGGGCATCTCGCCCGCCTCGGTGGCCACGCCGCTGGCGATCTCCTCCAGCTGCGCCCGGTCGGGCAGCGGGTGTTCGATTACGACGAACTGTTTATCAAGCTCGGTGGGCACCTGCACGATCGGCGACAGGATCACGACAAATGTCCGATTCTGCTTGCCGGCCGAGAGCTGGCGGGCCAGTGCCTGCACAATCTCCGCCGATTGCAGGAAGCGATGGAAATTGACCAGCACTAGCAGCGAAGAGCTGTTCTTAGTCGCCAGGACGTTTATGGACCGAATGGCGGCGAGTGGGTCGCTTCCTTGGAGCTCGGCAGATTCACCGGCCCCAGCGACTCGCAGCCCCTGGTCGAGGTCCCAGGTCGCCAGCCGCCAGGACTCCTGCTGGCAGAGCCGGCCAATCTCAGCCAAAGCGTCATCATGTTCGTGGCTTTCGATCCAGATGCCGGTGAAGCAGGCTTGCACGAGTTCTGTAAGCCGTGCGGTAAGGGACATACGTTTTCTCCTAAACAAGGGGTTTGACGATAGGACGTGCGATGAAAGCTGCGTTGGACGAACGCCAGATTGCCTCACGAGAGCCAGCGGCGTAGGATGACCTACGTCAGGGGTGAATCTTCGCCAGCAGCGCCAGCCTGCGGGTGAACGGAGGAGAAGTGATGAGCCCCCACGTTTATGCTGGTTTCTGGGTCTGCTGTGCCCTAGTGCCGTTTGGTCTTCTGGCCGACGAGCCGGCGTCTGCTGACGCTGCGAGTGACCCAACCAAGGAGTTTGTGATCGGCAAACCGATCACCTTCCGGAATCTCACGCTGTTACCGGTTTCTTCCCTGACTCCGAAGCAGGAGAATCGCTTTATCACGTTGGACGAAGCAGTGAAGGCCGGATTAGTAAAGATTTATGAGAAGGGCGCGCTTCCGCAGGATGCCAAGACGTCGCCATCTGAGAAGGCACCTCCGGGCAATGAGGATCCGTTCGCCGACGAGGGGAACGATGTGAACGAACTGTTTGTCGTGAACTTGGCCAAAAAGCCCCTGTACCTGATGCCAGGAGAAATCATCATCGGCGGCGATCAAGACCGCTCAATTGCCGAGGAACTCATCGTCCCGCCGACCGGCAAGCCGGTTCCCCTCAGCGTTTACTGCGTTGAACGCGGCCGCTGGGGAAGGCGCAATGAGGCCGACTATGCCAGGATCATCTCCGCCACGATCGCCAGCGACGATCGACCCAACGGCGAGGCCGATGCCGAGCAGCAACGAGCCTCCGTGGAACAAACGGCGAAGGAAGCGAACTCCGGCAAATTCATCGGCAGCGTTGGTAGCTTGGGAAAGGGCGGTCGCGTGGCAGTGAGCAACAAAGAGGGCCAGGGAAAGGTTTGGGAAGAAGTCCAGGCAGCCAACGCCAAAGCGGGCGTGAATTCCGACTCCGAAGCATTTTCACGCAACTATAGCGATGAAGAAGTTGCCAAACGATTGAAGCCCTATCTCCAAGCCCTGGAGGTGCCCTTGGCCGAGGCGGAAAATGTCGTGGGCGTCATCGTCGCCATGCGAGGTGAGGTTGAGTCCCTCGACATTTTTGAGTCCACTCCGCTGTTCCAAAAGCTCTGGCCAAAACTGCTCAAGAGCTATGCGCTCGATGCGGCGAACGCGATCGATGAAGAAACGGAAGACACCGTCGCCAAGGCGTGTGACCTCGAGGATGCCCTGGCCTTCCTCAAAGAAGTGGCCGAGTCAAAGGCCGAAACAGAGGGAACTGAGATCAAGGCGGACCTGGCCACGACGCGAGGAGAAAACGATCGACTGTTGCGATTTTCCGCTCACGAACGCCGCGGAGGAGGCGCAGCATTTGGCATTGGTGGCTTGGGTGGCGGGATCGGCGGCGGCGGTTTCTTCGGAGGCAGTGTTCACGGTGCCGCCTTTAAGAAGTGAATTCCCTCCTTTAATTGGCGTGAGCAAAGGGGCCGCGGCACAGAGCGCCGCGGCCACGAATCTGCGACCTATTGCACTTGCCGCAGCAGGCCAATCTGCTTTTCGAGGCGGGTGATCCGCTCCTGAAGTTTGCTCACCGCAGTGAACGAGCGTTTGAGCCGTTTCATCCACCGGCGCAAGGCAACTTGATCCTTGGCGAGATCGGCCTCGCAGCGGTGGAGGGCTGCCGCATTACGACGGACCAGTTCCGCTGCCAAGGGAGACTCCGGGCGCAGCACGCGGCGACGAGGGGTCGTCATGGCTGGCCTCCCTGCTGGATGGACTGAGTTTGCTCGGCTTGCTGGTAGAACTCAGCCGTCAGCGTCTCGGACGACCTAGCGCCGAGCGCCTGTTCCAGAAAGCGGCTGGCATCCTGGCAGGAGCTGCCTTGAAAGCCCTTGGTTTCGATGCGGGTTTCGCCAGTGGGCGACACGATGATTTCGATAGTCTTGGTCAAGCAACACCTCCCGCCACTTGGACGGTGAGCTTGATAGAGCCATCGGCGAGGGGCTGCTCGGTGACTGAATAGCCCTTCTTACGAGCTTCGATCCGGGCTCGTTCGACGGCGTACGCTTGAAGGAAGCGGTCAAGTTCGACGGGATTTCCCCAGTGCCCGTTAAAGTTGTCGAACTTCACTTGGCCTGATTCGAGCTGGCAGACGGCCGGGTACCGCCAGCCAGGCAGTTGCACGGCCAGGCCGCTAACTGTGCTGCTGAAGAGCCGAGTAGGGCCTTCAGCGGGCGGCGGCAGGCCCAGTCGGTTACAGGTGGCCCGCACTGCCTCGGCATCGCGGACCTGGGTTTGGATTTCGACAATGTGAGACATAGTATCTCCGTGGAAGGCGGAAAGGGTCAGAAACCGCCGAGCTATTGGCGGTTGGCAGAAGGCAATTCGGGCAGTGAATCTGGCGAGGGAAGAGCCTCGCGAGAGGGCGGCTCGCTGAGAAGCTGCACGAGTTCCTGGGTCAGCACTTCGCTGACCTCTTCCTCGGTCGGCGGCTGGCGAAGATGCCAAAGTGCCATGCCGGCCAGGACGAGCGGCGCCAGGCAAGCCAACAGGAGGCCCGTCGCCAAAATCAAATTGCCCAGAATCGAATCACGCTGGCGCTGGACGTCGAGTATCTGGCGGTCGATCTCCAGGGCGTCTCGTTGCAGACCGATGGCGGCCTGGTCCTTTCGTAGATCCTGCTGGAGTGCAACCAGTTCGCGGCGGGCTCGCGAGTCGGCTTCGATCAGATGCTTGCTGCCCTCAGCGACCGTTTTGTTGGCGTCGGTAATCCGCCGATTCTGGTCGACTTGCTCCTGGGCAGCCTGGCGAGCAATATCAGCGACTTGGCTGTTGGAAGAGTCACAGCCGACGAGGGCCGCGGCCACGCCGGCGGCGAGAAGAAGAAGGGTTGTAAGGCGGGAGTGTTTCATCCGGTGGCGATCTCCTCCGGGGCAGGAATCGCCTCAGCAACGCCTGGATCGCCCGCCGCATGCGCACCTCGCGCACGAGCAAGACGATCACGACGGCCAAGGCGAGGCTGGAACAAACGACGATCGAGGTTGTGAGCAAACGCACCTCCTTTCGAGATGGGACGAGCGGGAAAGAATACGGTTTGCCGAGAGAAAGGGGGCCTAAGAGTTAGCCGGTGCGGTCAGGTATTATGCCGAGAAACGGCCGGAGATTCAGATTGGTAACCGCTTTGCTATTGGGTGTTCTTCACCACGAGTCGAGCGTTCGATCGCCGGCTCCTACTTCGTACCGATCAGTAGCCCAGCGACTTTGCGACGTCATCCGAAACGTTGACCGATTCTTGAAGAGTCATTACGATTTTTCCGCCTTCGGTTAGGCTCAAGCTAATGGAAACATGCATACCGCGTTCATTTGTACGTGGCACGACCAGATACTCACCCTTGATGCCGTACTTGCCAACCTTTGTCGGCTCGATGCCGTTGAACCTCAGCTTTTCGATTAGCCGCATGCGAATCAGGGATTCACCCGTGGCTAATTGCAAGGGGTCGCTGGCGGTAAAGCTGCCCAGAATGACGTCCTTTTGATTTTGGCTTTTAAGTCGCTCGGAGATTTTGTCCGCGAATTGCGCGATGCATTCATCAAGTGAGGAAGCGCCGGGTGTATTCATGGGAGGTTCTTGGACTTGAATGTTTTTTAATTTGAACGCACTGGCGCGTTCATCCGCATCGCGCACCTTTGCGATTTCGATCTCAACTAGATCTGCCGGCTTAACGAAGGTCAGTGGCAACCTCCCCGCGATGGAGCCCAAATTTGTAAATGGAGTTTGGCGCAGACCGGTTTTTGCTGGCACCTGTGATTTCACATACATCGCAAGTTCGTCAAGCGTAACTTCACGGTCATTGTCGTAATCCGCGTTGCCGCGCAATCCCTGCACCAAGCAGTGCGTAAAAACACTGGCCTTAAGCTTTAATTGCTGCATTGCTGATTGCGATTCCGTGGTGGCCGCAATTAATAATACCGAAGGCTTTCCGGAAGCTTGCGACAGTCCAGCTGGCACAGCCTGGATTGCGGCATCGACAAGAGTTGCCGCATGGCAAGTGTCGAATAGAAGCAGAACCACACCCCGACCCGCCAATGACTTGAAGTGCGGGGCTAGCTCTCCCGCCGACAAATATGTGGATAGGTCGCCGGATACTGCATCCAGAGGACGGAATCTGAACTCGTTTTTCCCTAGCCTGGATTCAGTTATTTCGCTCAACCCCGAAAAGTAAAGCACCGTCATGACACTGCCTTGATACGGAGCTATCTCTTCTTGAAGCGTTTGTAACTCGCGAAGGATGCGAGCCTTCTTGGCATCCAGAATCACGGCATGATGTCGCAGGTCATAGCAATTTGCGGCCTGTCTTGCAAAAACATCGCCCACCCGCTGGGCGTCGTCGTTTGCAAAGTCGGGCCGTACTTTCCCTGGATAGTTCGAGACCCCAAACGACAACACAAACAGTGGCGTTCTTGTGGAAGGTGTGGCACTCGGAACAGACGTGGCTTCGGCAACTTGTTCTTTCAATTCCGGTCCCGGGTAAGTCATTGCCGCTAGGTCCTCCTGCTCTCTCTGCTCCTTCAGTGGCTTACGATTCCCAAAGGCCAACCCCTGCAGTACCAGAGCGGCCACCACACTCACCGCGAGCAACCCAGCAACAAATCTCTTCCAAGTCAACCTTACTGGCGGTAGCAGAACTCGCCGCAGGTCAACGGCAAGCAGATGTGCGCTTGAGTAGCGGTTGTTAAGTGGTTTCTCCAGGCATTTGCGAACGATCGCCTCCAGATCCTCTGGAAGCTGCTCATTAACCATCGAGAGAGGTTTAGGGCTGCGATGCTGTATCTCGTCAGCTAGCTCCCGCCTGTTTTTTCCGCCAAATGGACGATGGCCCGTCGCCAATTCATAGAGGATAATTCCCAGTGCCCAAATATCTGTGCGCCCATCCAATCGATGCGCCTCGCCGCGAACCTGCTCAGGGGCCATGTAGGCAAGCGTTCCGGAGAGTTCACCAGCGTTCTCCCAACGTTGCGAGTCGTGAATAGCCAAGCCGAAGTCCGCAACATGCGCGTGCTCCTCTTTATCCAAAAGAATGTTGGCGGGCTTGATGTCGCGATGAACAAAGCCGCGCTTGTGGGCGTGATGGAGCGCTTCGGCTGCTTCGGCAATGATGCGTCGCGCCGCCTCCAGGCTCAAATGGCCGCGCCTGGTGCGTTCGAGCAACGAGCAGCCATCCACAAGCTCCCCTACAATGAATAACTCGCCTGACGGCGTTTCGCCTACATCGTAGACAGCAACGATCCCGGGATGGCGCAACTGGGCGAGTGCCTGAGCTTCCTGTTTCTCGATCTGCCGGCCTTCGGCACTGCGCCGCCCAACTTTAAGAGCTACCGTTCGCTTTAACTCTGGGTCCCAAGCCTGCCAGACCTTGCCAAATGACCCTTCGCCCAAAAGCTTGGTGACTTGATAGCGGCCGTATTTCAGAGACACCCCAGACCCAATTGGCGAACTCGCCCCAGACTTTAGAGCCTTTGCGTCAGGAGGTGGGATTGTTTTCAAATCCCCATCGGTAGCCTCCCCGACGTCCTTGGTCGAGTCCTCATTTCCCGGACTGAGTTTTTCTTCCTCGAGTGACCCCTTAACTTGATTTTGAGGATCGGGCAGCATATCAGTAACCGCTTAGGCTCTCGGCCCTCGATTATTAACTCGCCCAGCTCGCATAGCAATTAGTCTCATGCCGCATTAGTCGCAGCCTCGACTCGGGGCCGAACCCACCGCTTATCGGCCCCAGAACGGCGACACCCAATCCCTGCCATCCGCAGAACACGTTTCTTATCTGGATTGATTCCCTATCCGTCCGCTGCCGCACCCAGGAAGGGCGCGAGGCCGTGGCTCATTGGCTGCGCAAGCACGGGATCGAGGTGGACGAGGTCTGCGAGCACAAGCCGCCCGCGGTGGTCTACGTGGACGACCGCGCTGTGCCGTTCCGCGGCGACTGGGACCAGGTGATCGTGGACATCCGCAACTTCCGCCGGTGACGACATTTGTCCGTAGGATTTCTCGTGGGCCAGGTTGCGGCTAGCCGCGTTTCGCAGGCATCGCCAGGAAGGCCCCTAGCTGCTTTTCTGCCGCATTGAGGACTTCAGACGCCCTTTGCATCGGCCCGGCCCGCCGGAGCTTTTCCTTGGGCCACAGAAAAGCTCTGATGGGATGAGTTTTCGGCGCCGGTGAACTAGCAGAAGCGCCGCACCTATCAATCTAAACGCGAGTTGGAGCCGACTATGAGGGCTTTGTCCGCCATACCCCTCATCGTCATCATTAGCGGCTGCAAGTATAGTCCGCCGGCGGCCCCATCGCCTGCGCCACTCAAGCAAAGTCGGACAGCACTGCTCGCCGGCAAACTTGTCGATCTGACGCATCCGTTCGACGCCGATACGGTCTACTGGCCCACGGAGCAGGGCTTCCGATTCGAGCAAGGCAACAACGGCATGACGCCCAAGGGCTATTACTACGCGGCCAATCGCTTCGCGACCGCAGAGCATGGCGGCACGCACCTCGACGCACCGATTCACTTTGCTGCCGGCAAACACACGGCCGATCAGATACCCCTGGAACGCTTGCTGGGCGAGGCAGTGGTCATCGATGTCACAAAGCAATGTACCGCCGACCCGGGCTACCAGATCAGTGTTGCTGATCTCCACGCTTGGGAGGAGGCGCATGGCCAGCAGCTGGTAGATGTCATTTTGCTGCTGCGGACCGACTGGAGCCGCCACTGGCCCAATCGATCGAAATATCTTGGCACGGCAGCGCAGGGACCAGAAGCTGTGTCCCAGTTGCATTTCCCCGGCCTGGGGCCGGAGGCCGCTATCTGGCTGGTCGAGCACCGCAGTATCAAAGCGATCGGGATCGACACGGCCAGCATCGACCACGGCCAGTCAACTCACTTTGAAAGCCATGTCGCCGTGTGCGGGCACGGCGTGCCGATCTTCGAGAATGTTGCGAACCTTGAGCAGCTCCCTGCGCAAGGGGCGCTCGTTATCGCCCTGCCGATGAAAATCGCAGGCGGCAGCGGAGGACCATTGAGGATCGTGGCCATGGTTGGAAAAGAGAATCCAGGAATGTGATCGTCGTTATGCTGTCGGGCGGCGTCGGCGTTTCTGCGGCAGGCTTATCCGGCATCACGCTCGTAAAACTGCAAACAGACACCCGAGGGCACGATCATGTGAAACTCTCGTCGGCCCCAAGCCTTTTGTTCAAGTGGCCCGACCCTGACTGGCGCTTCGCGGTACTCGGCGTAGAGGGCGTCTAGGTCGGAAACACCGATGCTGAAGCTGGTGTTGTCGGCCCATTCGCGATTGTCATTCTGAATCAGGTTGAAGTCGACCGAGCCACGTCGGATACAGGCAATTTCGTTTGACTGCCAGACGACGGTAAACCCCAGGTGGCTCACGTAGAAGTCCAACTCACCGGCTAAGCTAGGCCCTGCGGGAATGAGCGGCGTAATCGATAGAAGATTGGCGGGCATACAGCATTTCCCGGAATTACTGATCGCTGCGCGGCGAGTGAACCGACCACCAAGCTAGCACCGTAGTAAGGGAATGCGAACTTTAGGCAGTGCGGCGGAGCTGGAAGCTCGACGCCGTCGTGCTGCAGGATTTCTCAGGGAACGGATGGCTCCTGCAGAAGTTGCCCGACTCGTCGGCGCAAGTCTCTCCAGCGTCAAACGTTGGAAACGGGCGTTGAAGCAGGGTGGTGTCACGGCATTAGCGGCCGTGCCTCACCCGGG
>JADMIO011863400.1_pt1 | contig 35401 bp, 32 predicted proteins | sample 8958161 | NCBI WGS metagenome assembly JADMIO01 (sample SAMN16585339, study PRJNA669376) | soil metagenome | isolation source: Crop rotation soil | place: USA: Cullars Rotation, Alabama | collected 2011
GAGAAATCCATGGGGCGGCTCCGAAAAATGGGCGACGCGCATGGCGTCGCGGTTGGCGGCAACCCTCGCGGATTCCCGTGCCATTGTGATCGCCCGCGGCGGCGCTATCCGCTGCGCGGGCAGGCGCCGCGCCGGGGCCGGACGGCGACGGCGACGCCGGCCTATGAGCTTTCCCTCAGAATACGGGGACCAGAGCCATGGATTCCAAGATCGTGCTGGTGACGGGCGCGGGCGGGACCCTCGGCGGGGCGATCGCCGCCCATTTCGCCGCGGCGGGCGCCGTCGTGTTCGCCGCCGACCTGAAGCCGTCGCCCCAGACCGACGGCGGGATCCGGTCGGTCCTGCTGGACGTGACCGACGAGGGTGCGTGGGAGGGCGTGATGGGCGAGCTCGACAGGGCCCACGGCGGCCTCGACGTCCTCGTCAACGCCGCCGGCGTCCACCGGCCGAACATCGCCTTCGAGGACATGCCGCTGGCGACGTGGCGGGAGCATTTCGCCGTCAACAGCGACGGGGTGTTCCTCGGCTGCAAGCAGGCGATCCGGCACATGCGCCGGAGGGGACGCGGCGGCGCCGTCGTCAACCTGGCGTCCGGTCTCGGCATCCGGGCGCGGGCCACCTCCGCGCCCTACTGCGCCTCCAAGGCCGCGGTGCTGATGACGACGCGGACCGCCGCCCAGGCGGGCGGGCCCCATGGGATCCGGGTCAACGCCATCCTGCCGGGCCCGATCGTCTCGGAGATGCTGTTGAGCAATCTCGCGCCCGGCCAGAGCGAGGCCGACTTCCTGGCGGGCTTCGCCGCCCGCGTCCCGCTGGGGCGGCTGGCGACCCCCGACGACATCGCCCGCTCGGTCCTGTTCCTGGCCTCGGACGCGGCGTCGGCCATCACCGGCGCCCTCCTGCCGGTCGACGCGGGCGACATGCCCGGCGCCTAGGCCCGAAGGAAGGCCCGCAGCGCCGCCGCGGTCTCGGCCGGCTTCTCCTGGTAGGTGAAGGAGCCGGTGTCCTTGATGGTGGCCACCTCGACCGTCTTCAGCCTGGCCCGGCCGACCGCCTCGTACGGGGTGTAGCGCCCGCGGTCGGCGTAGACGAGCAGGGTCGGCGCGACGATGCGGGTCAGGATCTGGTCGACGCCGGCCACGCCCACGCCGCGCTCCGACGCCCTGACCCACGCTCCGGCCTTGGCGCGGCTGAGATTGGTCTCGGCGTTGACCCTGGGGTCGATCGAGGCGAACTCCTTCACCTGCTCTTCGGTACGGGGCAGCGGCTGCCAGCCCGGACCGTACTGGGACCGGACCTGCTCGTCGGCCTTGACCATGTCGGCCCGCGAGGAAGCCGTGAACAGCGCCACGCTGATCAGGGCCAGGCGCGACACCGCCTGCGGATAGTCCGCGGCCAGGGCGGTGCCGACGCAGCCGCCCAGGGAGGCGCCGACGAGGTCAAACCGCTCGATCCCCATGTCCTGCAGAGCGGCATGGATCATGGCCGCGCTTTCACCCAGGGTGAGGATGTAGGGCGCCGGTGCATCCATCGCCGACTCGCCGTGGCCGGGCATGTCGAAGGCGATGACCCGACGGTCTCCCGCCAGCAGGGGCGCCATGGCGCGCCACTCGGCCGCCCACCCGCCCAGCTTGTGAAGCAGGACCAGCGGCGGCCCCTCGCCCATCGACAGGTAGTGCAGCCGCCCGCCCGGACGCCGGACGAAGCCCTCGCCGGTCCACGGCGCGGCAGGCTTGGCCGGCGCCGCGGCGGCGCCGGAGACAGAGGCGAGCACGGCGCCCCCCGCCAGGCCGCCCACGACCTGGCGCCGGCTGGTCTCCAGGGCTCCAGGGCGGCTCATCGCTCCGCCTACCGGTAGTCGCCTTCGAGCTCGACCAGCTCGAAGATCTTGGTCGGGGCGTCCGGCCACATGTGGCTCTGGTAGCAGGGGATCGCGTCCTCCCCCATCGCCCAGATGTCCATCTGGTCGCCAACGTTGAACAGGGTGCGGGTGTGCTCGGTGTTGAAGGTCCCGGCGGCCGTCCGCTTGACCTCCTTGCCGAGGTAGGTGTTGGTCGACCGGCCCGGGCGGGTCTTGTTCATCAGCACCCCGCCGCCGCCGTTCGACTGGATCGAGGTGGAGAACCCGGCGGGCGTCTTGATACCGGCGTTGCGCTGTCGCCAGCCGATGATGCCCCAGGAATCCCCGTGCAGAGAGTGGGCGCCGCCGCCGCGGGGGTGCTCGGTGGTCCTGTGCCGCTGGCTGACCCGGCCTTCCTTCTCGCTGTAGCCTTCGAGCTGGGCGCCGTCGTCCTCGTAAAAGTTCCAGGACACGCCGACCAGGTTCTCCTCGGTCATGAGACGGACGTAGGCGTCGATGCCGTTCCACTCGCCGTCGACGGTGGAGATGACGTCCCGCAGCAGGCGGAAGTCGTCCATCTCGGCCAGGGCGCGCAGCGTGCGCTGGCCGTCCGGCTGGATGGTGACGGTGAAGAACTCGCGCCCGATCTCCTTGCGGTTGGAGTCGAGGTAGTCGACCCGGCCGCTGTAGCGGCGCTGGCGCATGCCGGTCTTGTTAGGAGCCGAGGGCTTGACCCGACCGCCCGGCGTCAGGGAGACCACGGGGGGCAGGACGCCTTCCTGCCACTTGGGCTTGGGCGCATAGGGCACCAGAGGCAGCGGCGCCTCCTGCGGCTGTACGGCGGCCTTAGCCTGGGCGGCGAAGGCGACGAGGCTGGCGCCGGCGAACCCGCCCAACAACAAATCCCTACGGTCCATCTTGTCTTCCTCCCCAGCCAACGCTGGCCGCGAGAAGGGAGCACGAGAAAGGTTATTGTCAACAGTTGCCAGTCGACTAACCGAGGGGCGAAAACTCTCCGCCCGCTAGGCCTGCGCGCCGTCCAGGAAATCCGCCACCGCCCGCGACTTCTCATCGACGGCCCCGGATAAGGTGGCGGTCGCGGCCCCGGGCAGCAGGGCCGCCAGGGTGTCCACCGCCGCCCTCAGGTTGGGGAGCTCGTTCTCGGCCCGTAGCAGCAGGGCCGGCGCGCGGATCAGCCCGATCCGCGCGCCAGTCTCGTAGGCGAAGGCCGCGCGATAGGCCTTGTGGTAGGTCGTCAGTCCCTTCAGCACCTCGAGCGCCGAGGCGTGCAACTCGTCGGCCGACGGCACCGGCCGGGTGTTCAGCCGGTGGGCCGGGTCGCGGGCGTAGTGGGGGAAGTGCAGGTTGATGTCGCGCACGAAGTTGAACGCCCAGACGAACTGCCGGCCGTAGTCGTCCGGCGCCATCTCCGGGGCGTAGCGTTCGATCAGTTCCCGCCGGGTCGCCGCGTCGTAGTCGCCGATCCCGTCGAAGATCACCTTTTCGACGCGGTCCGGATAGGCGGCCGCCGCCTCGCAGGCGATCCGCGCGCCGGTGTGGGCGCCGTAGAGATGCACGCGCTCCAGCCCCAAGGCGTCGAGCAGGCGGACGACGCTCCCGGCGTAGTAGGCGATGTCCGGCGCGTCCGGCGCGGGGGCGGCGGAGTCGCCCGTTCCCAGGGTGTCCGGGGCGATCACCGTCAGGTCCGGATCGCGGGCGTGCAGGGCGCGCAACAGCGGCTCCAGCCCCCGCGACGATCCGGGCGACGCGTGGAGCAGCAGCAGCGGCGCGCGGCCGGCCCCGGCGCCGTCGATCCGGCGCAGATGCACCAGGCCCTCAGCGAGCCCGACGAAGGCGCGGCCGACGGTCACCAGATCTCGGGCTCGTGGTGGCGTTCAGGATGCTCGAGGAACAGGCTCGGAGGCCGGGGCAGGCCGAGGTGGTCGCGCAAGGTGGTCCCCTCGTACTCTTTCCGGAACAGGCCGCGATCCTGCAGGATCGGCACGACCTGGTCGACGAAATCCTCCAGCCCGCCGGGGAAGAAGGGCGGCGTGATCATGAAGCCGTCGCCGGCGCGGCCGGCGAACCAGGCCTCCATTTGGTCGGCGACCTGCTCGGCCGTGCCGCTCATGGTGCAGCTGGTGCGGCCGGCGGCCAGGCGCTGGGCCACCTTGCGGATCGACAGGTTCTCCTTGGCGGCGAGGTCCACCACCCGCTGGCGTACCGACTGGGCCCGCTCGGTCTCTGGGATCGGCGGCAGCGGCCCGTCGAGGGGATAGGGCGACAGGTCGAAGCCGCCCAGCAGCAGCTGCAGCATGCTGACCGCGAGCTGCGGGTGGATCATCTCCTCCAGCTCCCGATTCATCTCGTGGGCCTCGCGCTCTGTGGCCGCGACCACCGGCTGGATCGCCGGCAGCACGATGAACTTGTCGGGGTCGCGGCCACAGGCGGACACCATCTTCTTCATCTCGGCGTAGTGGGCCTGGGCGGTGGCCATCAGCGGGTGGGCGGTGAAAATCGCCTCGGCGATCTCGGCGGAGAACTGCTTGCCGGTGTCCGACGCCCCCGCCTGGACCAGGACCGGGTGCCCCTGGGGCGGGCGGGCGATGTTGAGCGGCCCGGCGACGCTGAAGAACTCGCCCTTGTGGTTCAGGCCGTGGACCTTGTCCGGGTCGAAGTAACGGCCTTCGGCCTTGTCGATGACGAAGGCGTCGTCGTCCCAGCTGTCCCACAGCTGCTCGACCACCCGCACGAACTCGGCGGCGCGGCGATAGCGCTCCTCATGGCCGAAGTGCTCGGGGCGGCCGAAGTTGTGGGCCTCGTTCTCGCTGGTGGAGGTGACGACGTTCCAGCCCGCCCTTCCCTCGCTGATGTGGTCCAGCGAGGCGAAGCGCCGCGCCAGGGCGTAGGGCTCGTTGTAGGAGGTCGAGGCGGTGCCGATCAGGCCGATCTTCTCGGTCAGAACCGCCAGCGCCGACAGCAGGGTCATCGGCTCCAGCTTGATGTGGTCGAGGCGGGAGTAGGCGTCGCGCCCCTCGACCTTCCGGAAGCCCTGGGCGTCGGCCAGGAACAGGGCGTCGAACTTGCCCCGCTCGGCGGTCTGGGCCAGGCGCTTGTAGTAGTCGAGCTTGAAGGCGTCGCCGGCCTGGGCCTCGGGATGGCGCCAACCGGCGATATGGCCTCCGGTGTTGAGCAGAAAGGCCAGCAGATGCATCTGGCGCGGGGGCGACGACATGGAGTGTCCCTTTCCGGCTAGTAGCCGGCCTGGCTGTTGATGGGGTTGCGCAAAGGTTCGCCGCGGCGGAAGCGGCCGATCTGGTCGGCGATGAAGCCGACCGTCCGCTCCAGGAACCGCGGGGTGTTGCCGGCGGTGTGGCCGGTGATGACGACGTTCCGCATGGCCCAGAGGGGGGAGTCCGGCGGCAGGGGTTCCGGCTCGACGACGTCCAGGCCGGCGCCGGCGATGCGCCCGTCGCGCAGCGCCGCGATCAGCGCGTCCTGTTCGACCAGCCCGCCGCGGCCCATGTTGTAGAAATAGGCGCCCGGCTTCATCCGCGCGAACGCGGCCGCGTCGATCATGCCCCGGGTCTCCGCCGTCAGCGGCGCCACGACCAGCAGGTGGTCGGCCGCGGCGACCAGCTCGTCCAGGCCGTCGGGGCCTAGGATGCGGTCGGCGAAGGCGTCGGCTTCACCGGAGGGTGAGCGCCGCAGGGCCCATACCTCCATGCCGAAGGCCCTGGCCCGCTGGGCGACGGCGCGGCCGATCTCGCCGTAGCCGATCAGGCACAGCCGCGAGCCCGACAGCTCGAACAGGGTGGGCAGGTGCGGCGCGGCGCTCGGCCGCCAGTCGGCGACGGCCTGGCGCCGCGTCAGCTCGGGCATGCCGCGGGCGAAAGTCAGCATCAGCATCATGGCGTGCTCGGCCAGCTGGACGACATTGACCCCGCGGCCGTTGGCGACCGCGATCCCCCGCTCGGCCAGCACCGGATCGAGGAAGCCGTCGACGCCGACGCCCAGGGCCTGGACCCAGCGCAGCCTGGGGGCCGCCCGCACCGTCTCGGGGGAAAGCTGCATACCGCCGATCAAGGCTTCGACATCCGGCAGGTGCGCCTCCAGGCCCTGGTCGCCCGGACAGGCGACGAAGCGGGCCTCCGGCCAGGCCGCCTCCAGCTGCGCGCGGGCCCAATCGGGCAGCGCCAGGCGCAACACGATCTTGGGGGCGGGCGCGCTCGACATCTTCGGCTCCTGGAGGCGGCGCAACCTAAGGCGCCGGCCGCGGCCGGCCATGCGCCAGCCGGAATGGCGCCCGACAGGCGATCATGATCAGGCCGTGGCGCAACCCGGGCGCGCCGCCGGGCCCCGCTGCCTGATCTCAGGGACGACGATCCGGCCATCGACGACGGTGGGACCGTCGCCCTGGATGGTGGCCCGGTGCATCACCCGCCGTGCATCGCCCGGATAGGGGCGGCCGCGGTGCAGCGCGCGCCGGTTGTCCCAGATCACCAGATCGTGGACCGCCCAGCGGTGGCGATAGACGAAGGCGTCGGCCGTGGCGAAATCCAGCAGCTCCTCCAGCAGGGCGGCGCCGGCCTTCTCGTCCATGCCGACGATGCGCGAGGCGTGCGCCCCCAGGTACAGGTTCCTGCGCCCCGTCTCCGGATGGATGCGGACCACCGGCTGCAGGGCGGGCGGGAAACGCCGGTCGATCTCCTCCGGGCTCATGCCGGAATAGCCGCCGCGGATGCGGGATTGGCCGAGGCTGTGCTGGGCGATCAGGCCTTCGAGGGCGTCCCGGCGCGCCGGCGGCAGGGCGTCGTAGGCCCCGCGCAGGTCGGCGAATTCGGTCTCCCCACCCTCGGGCGCGATCTCGAGGGCGTGCAGCATCGAGGCCTGGGCCGGAACCGGCTGGAACGAGAGGTCGCTGTGCCAGAGCTGGTTGCCGAGCTGGAACATCACGCGCTCGGAATCCGGCGGCGCCAGCTCGCCCCGGGCGTCGAGGTTGGACACGTCGTCGATGGCGGTGTCGGCGATGCGGCGCGGCGCGTCGTTGCGGCGCGGCACCCGCCACAACTCGCCGAAGGTGGCGGCGAAGGCGAGCTGCTGCTCAATGGTCAGGGCCTGGCCGGGGATCACCAGCACCCCGTGCTCAAGGAAGGCCTCGTAGATCTCGCCGATCTTGGCGGGGTCCGGATGGCGCAGATCCACCCCGCGCACCTCGGCGCCGAAGGTGGGAGCGAGGGGGCGTAGCGTCAGGGGCATGGGCAAGGCCGCGTTCGGAGACGGCCGCAGCGTGCCGCCGCCGCGGCCCCGCGGGGCGGCCTGGCTTCAGACTCCCCGCCAGCCGGAGACTCCGATCAGCCGGACGCGCGAGCCGCGACGACGCGGTAGGCTCAAAGGCGACCTTGATCGAAGGGTGAGACCGCCGTGCTGCTGAACCGCGATCGCGCCAACCAGGTGATGGACACGCACGGCCTGGACGGCCTCGTCGCCGCCTTCCCGGAGAACATCTACTACCTCAGCGACTACTGGGGCTCGATGCTCCTGATGTCGCGCAACTATACGCTCTATGCGGTGCTGCCGCGCGACCCGAACGCGCCGGCGGCCCTGATCATGCCCGGCTCCGGCGTCTACCACCTGGAGCACACGCCCACCTGGATGCCCAACATCCAGGGCTACGTCACCCGTTTGAAGCCGGGCCAGCCCCTCCCCCCGCGCGACTACGAATCCGCCACAGAAGAGATCGTCGACGAGCCCAGCGTGCCGGCCGACACCCCGGCCATGCCCTATCCCACCCGCGAGTCCGGGCTGGGCCCGCGCGACCGCCAGCTGCAGGCCCGCTACGATCAGCAGCTCGGCAAGCTGGAGCCCACCGCCCTCTACGCCCTGCGCCGCGCGATGCGCGAGGCGGGCCTGGGCAAGGGCCGGATCGGCTTCGACGACCCGCGGGTGCTGGGCTGGCTGCAGACCATCGGCTGCCCGGAGATGCGCGGGGTCGACGCCCTGAATATCTTCAAGCAGATCCGGATGGTGAAGACCGAGCCGGAGATCGCGCTGCTGACCACGGCGGCGCGGATGAGCGAATCCGCGCTGAACACCGTGATCGACGCCTTGGAGCCCGGCCTGCCGCTCGACGCCATCGCCGACATCCACGCCGTCGCGATGGCGCAGCAGGGCGGGCGATCGGAGTGGATCATCGCCAACCTGCGCGGCCTGGCCACCGGGGTGGTCGAGGCCGACGAGCTGATCAAGCTCGACTCGGTCGGCAGCTACAAACAGTACCGCGGCGACGTCGGCCGAACGGTGATCTGCGGCGCCCCGACCCAGGAGATGGTCGACCGCAACCGGGCGGTGATGCTGGCCATGCAGGTGGCCTACGACAACATCCGCCCGGGCAAGACCTTCAAGGAGATCGTCCAACTCACGCTGGAGACGGTGCACAAGGCCGGCTTCCCCGGCTTCATGATCGCCGGGCCGCACGCGGTCGGGATCGAGCACACCGACCACCCCACCTCGATCGGGCCGGAGATGCCCGGCCACCACCCGCTGGTGTTCGAGGAGAACATGGTCTTCACCCTCGACATGCCGTACCACGAGTTCGGCTGGGGAACGATGCATGTCGAAGACATGATGGTCGTCCGCAAGAACAGTTGCGATCCCTTGAGCTCCGGAGACACCTCCCTTCGAGTAAAACCCCTCTGAGGCCGCCGAACATGCGCGCGTTGCTCTTCGCTGTCCTTGTCGCGCTGGCGCCGGCCCTGGCCCTGGGAGCGGCCGGGCCGAGCCGATACCGGGCCTACGTGCCCGGCCCTTGGGGCCAGATCCACGTGCGGGTGGACGGCGACGTCTCAGACGGCCGCCCCACCGTGATCCTGCTGCACAAGATGGTCTGGTCCTCGGTGCAGTTCGAGAAGGTGCAGCCGCTGCTGGCCCGGGCCGGGGTGCGCACCATCGCCGTCGACATCCCCGGCTACGGGCTGTCCGACGGCCCGCCCAGCGAACCCACCGCCGAGGCGTTCGCCGACGCGCTTCTGCCGGTGCTGGACCACTTCCGCCTCGCCCGCGCCGACATGCTGGGCTCCGACAGCGGCGCCACTATCATGGCCGCCTTCGCCGACCGACATCCCGATCGGACCGTCCACCTGATCATGGACGGCCCGCCGATCTTCGACGCGGCCGCCCGCGCCAAGTTGCTGGAGGAGCCGGAATTCGACCGCTCGCCCCAGCCGGACGGCTCGCAGTTCTCCCGGCGGTGGGACATGATCGCCAAGGCCGCCCCGGGCGCCGCGCTCAGCACCGAGGCCCGGCACGTCGGCGAAATGCAGTTCTTCCAGGCTGCGCCCACCTACCTTTACGGCCACCACGCCATCTTCAAGTACGACCTGGCGCCGACGGTGAAGCGGCTGAAGGTCCCGGTGCTGCTGCTCGATTCCCGCGGCAGCCAGCTCCACCAGACCGCCGTCGACGTGAAGACCAGGGTCCGCCCGGACTTCGACTACGTCGAGCTGGGCTGGCCGGGGATCATGGCGAGCTACGACGATCCGCAACCCTGGGCCGCCGCGGTGGCCGACTATGTGAAACGGACACGCCGATGAACACCCAGACCACCCGCCGCGCCCTGGTCGCCGGCGCCGGGGCCGGGGCCGTGCTGGCGACGGCCGCAGGCGCGCTGGCCCAGCCGCAGACCGCCTTCAAGGTGATGGCCGGGGAGCTCTATTTCCCCGAAGGTCCGGTGGCGATGGACGACGGCGGCGTGGTGCTGGTGGAGATCGGGCGCGGAACCCTGTCGCGGGTCGCGCCCGACGGCAAGGTGTCGGTGGTAGCCCAGCTTGGCGGCGGCCCCAACGGCGCGGCCATTGGTCCGGACGGCGCCTGCTATGTCGCCAACGACGGCGGCCTGAGCTTCGCCAAGCGCAACGGCCTGTGGGCCCTGACCGGCGTGCCCGCCGACTACAACGGCGGCTGGGTCGAGCGGGTCGATCTGAAGACCGGGACCGCCAAGCGGCTCTACAGCACGGTCGGCGCGAACAAGCTCAGCGGCCCCAACGACCTGGTGTTCGACACCTACGGCGACTTCTGGATGACCGACACCGGGAAGATGTATCCCCGGACCCGGGACAACGGCGGCCTCTACTGGGGCAAGGCCGATGGCTCGGAGATGCGCGAGATCGCCTATCCGCTGCTGACGCCCAACGGGATCGCCCTGGCCCCCGACCGGCGCACCCTCTACGTGGCGCTGAGCGAGAAGCGCCAGATCGTCGCCTATTCGATCACCGGCCGCGGCGCCCTGGAGATGGATGGGACGGTCCCCCGCCAGCGGATCGTAGCCAGCCTCCCCGGCGACCAGACCTTCGACTCCATCGCCGTGGAGGCCGGCGGCAATATCGTCGTCGCCACGGTCCGCGCCGGCCGCCTGACGGTGATCAGCCCGGCCGGGGACGTGGTGGAGACGGTCCCCTTCCCCGAGATCGCGGTGACCAACCTAGCCTTTGGCGGCAAGGACATGCGCACCTGCTTCGTGACCCTGTCGCAGCACGGCCAATTGGTCAGCCTGCCCTGGCCGCGAGCGGGCCTGAAGCTGCTGTACCGCTGAGATGAAACTGAACCGCCGCACGGTTCTGGGCGCGGCGTTATCGAGTGTCGCCACGCCGGCGCTGGCGGCCGCGCGAAGTTACCGCGCCTACATCCCCGGCCCCTGGGGCCAGATCCACGTCCGGGTGGCCGGCGAGGGCGGGCGGCGGACGATGTTCCTGCTGCACAAGATGGTCTGGTCCTCTGACGAGTTCAGACAAGTCCAGCCCCTCTTCGCCGCACGGGGCGTCCGCACCATCGCCATCGACATCCCCGGCTACGGCTTCTCCGACGGCCCGGCCGATCCGCCGCAGATGGACGCCTATGCCGACGCGATGATCCCGGTGATCGACCATTTCGAGCTGAGGAAGGCCGTGTGGCTGGGGGATCATACCGGCGGCTCGATCGCCGCGGCGGTCGCTGACCGCCACCCCGATCGCGTGGAGCGGCTGATCGTCGACGGACCGGCGATCTTCGAGCCCAAGGTGCTGGCCGATATCCTGGCCCAGCCGCACTACGACCAGGCCCTGGCGTCAGACGGGAGCCATCTGCTGAAGCGCTGGAGATCGGTCAAGGCCGGCCTGCCCCCCGGCCCGGTCAGCGCCGAGGCCCTGCACGAGGCGGTGGCGCTGTTCTTCCAGGCGGGTCCGAACGAGTGGTACGCCCACGAAGCGGTGTTCCGCTACGATCTGGAAGCCTGCCTCAAGCGGCTCAAGGTCCCGTCGCTGGTGATGTCCAACAAGGGCGACACCCTCTACGAGGCCGCCCAGAAGGTCCGCGCCATGCGGCCCGTCTTCGCCTACGCCGAGGTCGACTGGGCCGGCAGCCAGGCCATGTTCGACGCGCCCCGCCCATGGTCGGACGCCGTCATCCGCTATCTCGAAACGCCCCCCTGACCATCCGTCGCCTTTCCCGGGAGGGAAACCATGACCTACGACCTGAAGATCAACGGCGGCCTGATCCACGACGGCGACGAGGGCGAGCCCTATGTCGCCGACATCGGGGTGAAGGACGGCCTGATCGTCGCGATCGGCGCCCTGTCCGGCGCGGGCGACCGCGAGATCGACGCCCACGGCCTGATGGTCACCCCCGGCTTCATCGATCCCCATACCCACTACGACGGCCAGGCCCTGTGGGACGGCGAGCTGGAGACCTCGATCCGCCACGGGGTCACCACCGCCATCGCCGGCAACTGCGGGGTGGGCTTCGCCCCGCTCCGGGCCCGGGACCGGGCCGACGTGATCAGCCTGATGGCCGGGGTCGAGGACATCCCCGCCGTCGTGCTCAACGAGGGCCTGGCCTGGGACTGGACCAGCTTCGGCGACTATCTCGACCGGCTGGACGCCGTGGCGCGGCCCATCGACCTGGGCGCCCACGTTCCCCACGACTGCCTTCGCCTGTTCGTGATGGGCGAGCGGGCGAGCGCCCAAGAGCGGGCGACGCCTGACGACATCGCCGCCATGGCGGAGTTGCTGCGCGAGGCGCTGGCGTCGGGCGCGGTCGGCTTCTCGTTCGGACGGGTGGCCGGACACAAGACCGACAAGGGCGGCCCGACGCCGTCCTATAACGCCGGCGCCGACGAGCTGGTCGCGCTGGCCGCCGTGCTGCGCGACTTCCCGTCCCACCGCGTGCTCCAGGGCGTGACCGACGGCCGGGTGGTCGATGGGCCGGACGGATTCGACGGCGAATACAAAATCGTCCGGCAGATGACGGCGGCCGCGGGCCGGCCGGTGTCCCTGAACCTGCACCGGCGCTCGCTGCCCGTGCATTCGCAGGGAGCCTGGACCCGGGTGATGGCGGCGGCGGACGGACCGGGCGGCGAGCAGATCCGGTTCCAGGTCAGCGCCAAGGGCGTCGGCAGCTTCTATGGCCTGACCAGCTCGATCAACCTGCTGGCCCCCTTCCCCAGCTACCGCGCGATGGCCGGACGGCCCCTGGCGGAGCGGGTGGCGATCCTGCGCGATCCGCACACACGGGCACGCCTGCTGGCCGAGGCGCCGGTCCTGCTGGAGGGCGATCCCCCCAACATCGCCGCCGCCGTGCAACTGCTGAAGACCCTGGAGAAGTCGGCCGAGCGGATCTACCCGCTGGCCAGGGTCCCCAACTACGAGCCGCGGCCCGAGGATAGCCTGGCCGCCCGCGCCAGGGCGCGCGGCGAGACCGCCCTGGCCGTCGCCTATGACCTCTGCCTCGAGGACGAGGGGCAGATGCTGCTCGACCACCCGCGGATGAACTATGTCGACGGCGACCTGCATGACCTGCGCGAGATGCTCACGCATCCCGCCAGCTTCTTCGGCGTCGGCGACGCCGGCGCCCACCTCGGCTACATGTGCGACGTGGGCTACCCGACCCTGGCGCTGCGCTTCTGGGGGCGGGACCGGACCGTGGGCGAGACCATCGCCCTGCCCCAGATCGTCCACATGCTGACCGGCAAGGTCGCCGACCACTTCGGCTTCGCCGACCGAGGACGCATCCGCACCGGCCTGCGCGCGGATTTGAACCTGATCGACTACGCCAACCTGCGGCTGTTCAGGCCCCGCGCCGTGGCCGACCTGCCCGCCGGGGGCCGGCGCTTCCTCCAGGACGCGGAGGGCTACCGCGCAGTGTTCGTTGCCGGGGTTCCGGTGCTGGAGAACGACGCCCCGACCGGGGCCAAGCCCGGTCGGGTCCTACGCGCGCCGAATTGACCGCAGGCTCGGGGCTCTGAGCTCCGGCCCGCGGCCTGGGGCTCAGAAGTTCCCCGCGACCCGCACGCCTACGGCGGCGCGATCGGCCGGCGAGAAGGAGATGGTGTTCGCGGTCGTGTAGGTGTCGGTATTGCGCGAGAGGCTGAGTGGGGCCTTGTCGTTGAAGATGTTGGTCCCGTAGACCTCGAACTTGTAGGCGCCGTGCTGGACGCCCACCCGCAGGTTCACGCGCTTGGCCGGGGCGGTCCAGGCGAGGTTGGTTTCGCCGTCGTACTGCTTGCCCGTGTAGATGAAGTCGGCCCTGATGAAGCCGTCGTATCCGGGCGCGACTTCCTTGGAGTAGGTCGTCGAGAACGAGCCCGTGATCGCCGGATAGCGGGGCATCCGGTTGTTGGTGACGTAGGGCACGCCGAGCAGGCCGATGCATTCGGCGCAGAACGAGTATTTGATCTTGGTTTCGGCGTAGTTGAACGTCGCGTCGAAGGTGAGATCCCGGGTGGCTCTGAAGGTGCTCTGAAGCTCCACGCCGCTCAGATGGACCTTGCCGCCCGGCACTGTGACCTGGAAGGTCTGGATCGGCGGTCCCTGCAGCACCGCGAACTGCAGGATGTGCTTGTCCTCCCAGTCTCCGTAGTAGATCGCCGACAGGAAGCGCAGGCGGCGCTCGAAGAACTCGCCCTTGAGACCGACCTCGTACATGTCGAGGTGCTCTTCCGGAATGGCGATCTGGGTCTTGAGCTGGCGCGCGACTTCCGCCTGCTCGGCGGCGCTGCGCGAGAACAGGCCGCCGTTGAACGCGCCCGGCCGGACGCCCTGGGCGTAGGAGGCGTACACGGTGGCGTTCTCGGTCGGCTTGTAATCCAGGATAACCCGGGGCGTGAAGGACTTGGACACGCTGTGCAGGTGCGTGCCGGTCGCGGTAATCACCTGCTGCGAGATGCGGTCCGACTGCTGGCGGCCTTCCAGGTTGAGGGTGAAGCCGCGGCCGAAGTCGAACCGGGCGGACCCGAACACGGCATAGGTCTGGCCCTGGTTGATCGTCGGCAGGCTGGGGTTGGAGAAGCCGGTGTTTCCGAACGCGTTGGTGATCAAATAGGAGCTGAAGCCGAAGTAGTTGACGCCCGCCATCAGCTTCAACCGGCCGTAGGTCGGCGCGGTGAGGCGAAGCTCGGCGGAAGTCCCCTTGTCGACCTTGGGCCCGAAGGCCGTGCGGCTGAAGTAGGGCAGCACGTCGAGCACCGCCGGATAGTTGGGGTTCGGCGTGAAGTAGGTCGTTCGGGTGTCGCGGAACGAGGTGTCGGTGATGAAGGCCCACGAGTCCTTGGTGGCCCCGATGATGCCATCGAGTGAGAAGCCCGCCGGAAGCTCGTAGTTGACCGACACGTTCGCTTGGGTGGCCACGCGCTCGAGGCCGAAGTGATCGATGAAGCCGGCCGGCAGGTTGTTCGGGGCCGTGCCCTTGAGGCCGACGAGCCAGTCGATGACCGTCCGCGGGACCTGGTTCTGCTGGGTGATCCGGTTCGCCGGCAGATTGTCGATCTCACCGCAGATGTAGTTGTTCCCGGGGGTGGTCGCGCCCCGGGTGCGGCAGTTGTAGTCGCGCGCGTCGAACTGGCCCGAAGCGGGCGAGCCGTCGTGGTCGCGCCATGTGCTGCCGTAGGCCCGCACGCGCAGCTTGTCCGTCGGGGTGAACAGGACGGCGACCGAGCCGGAGTAGGTCCGTTGGGCGCCGAGCCGTCCCGGATAGCCGAAGTTGGTGTATTGGCCGTCGGTCTCGAAGTAGCGGCCCGACAACTGGATCGCGGCGACATGGTCCGGGTCGCCGCCCTCGATGCTGCCCTTCACCTCGCGGGTCTTGTAGCTGCCGTAGGAGGCCTCAATCTTGGCGTGCGGGTCGTAGCTCGGGGGCTTGGTGATGAAGTTGAGGGCGCCGGCGAACGTCGCGCGGCCGAAGTAGGCGCTTTGCGGACCCGCGACCACTTCGACGCGATCGATATTGTCGAGGCTGGCGATCGCGCCGCCGAGCACCGGCGCGCCGTCGAGGAACACCCCAGCCGTCTGGCGTTCGACCGAGTCGCTGCCCGGGAACATCCCGCGCAGGACGAAGGTGTGGAAACCGCGGTCGTTGCGGTTGACGCTCTGGCTCTCGAACTTCATCCCCGGGGTGAAGTCGGACAGGGCCTTCATGTCGACAACGCCGCGCCTTTCGAGGTCGACGGCGGTCAGGGCGGTGATGGCGACAGGCGCGTCGACGAGGTTTTCAGCCTGCTTACGGGCGACCACGACGATCTCGCCAAGCTGGGCGCCTGCGTCGGCGCTTGGCGTGGTCTGGGCGTCCGCGCTCGTCCAGACCGCGGCGGCGAGACAGCCAGCAGCGCCGGCGAGCAGTTTAGTCCTCAGTCTAACAGGCTTGGACATCGTAGAACCCCTTCGATTGAGTGGGGCTGCCTTCGTGCGCGAGGCGTTCGTCGCTCCACTCTCGTGGTCTTGATCGCTCATCCTCGTCGGGCATGGTCGCAGAACCGCGTTTGTGACCGCTGTGCGACTAATGGCGGCCCCATCCGGGCCGAACTGCACAGGATCGGGACGCCGCGCCAGCGAAGGCGCCTGCAATAGGCGCAATCGCGCGCCCGACAGCAATATTCGCGGCCGAGGCCGGTTCAGTCTTGAAGTGAAAAGGCCTTAGCGGGGACCACCCGCAAGGACACGTCGCCACTCGACAGCGGTTCGACGCCGGTGCTGGTCACGCGCACAGTATCTTCGACGTGGATGTTGCCCCAGCCGACTTCCAGGTAGGGCATGTCGATGGTGAAGACCATGTTCTCGAGGTAGACGAACTCGCCCTGGGAGCCGGGAAGCTGGGGGCCGATCGGGATCGGGTGGTCCGAGTGCTCCAGCCCTACCGAATGGGGGGTGGCGAAGAAGAATCCCGGGAAACCCGCCTTACGCACCGCCTCCAGCACCGCCTCGGTGACCTTGCGGCCGGTGACCCCCGGCTTGATGATGTCGTAGGCGACCTTGCAGCCGAGCTCGACCGCCTTCATCCGCTTCACCAGTTCCGGCGAGGGCTCGCCGCACACCGCGACCCGGCCGAGGTCGCCGTGGTAGTTCCTGTATTCGCACAGCCCGTCGAAGGTGATCGATTCGCCCTCGACCACGCCGCCCAGATTGTTGGGCACGCCGCGCTGGCCGGTGTTGAGGTAGATCCCCTTCCCACCGCGCTTGGCGATCTCGATATTGTAGAGCGTGTCCAGGCTGGCGCGGGGCATCCCCACCTCGAGCTGGGCGATCACTGCATCCATCGCCGCCTCGTTCATGGCCGACGCCCGCCGCAACAGGTCGAGCTCCGGCTCGGTCTTGACCATGCGTATCTCGCGGAAGATCGAGGTCGCCTCGGTCACCTTGATGTCCGGCAGGCCGATCTCGTTCAGCCACGGCCCGACCCGCGGGTCGTCCGAGCCGACCCGTCCGCCGGCCAGGCCGGCCTCCGCCACGGCCCGCTTCAGCGCGTAGAGCGCGTTCACGGAGTGGCGGCCCTTGTGGGATTCGACGAACTGGAGGTAGGCCGTGTCGTCGGGACTGAGGGTGTTGTAGTTGACCGGCCAGTCGATACCGTAGTCGAGGGCCTCGGGATCCTCCACGTCCGGGTCGAAGTCGCGCCGGTCGGCGTAGATCGGATGGCGATAGCTGCAGGGATTGGGCACCCAGGTGGTGTCGGGCTTGTAGTGCAGGCGGTTGAACTCCACCCCGGTCATGACCACCGCCGCCGGCGCGGTCTCGTCGCGCGGCAGGACGCCGTAGTTGTAGAAGGTCCGCCGCATCCGCATCAGCGTCCCCCAGAAGTCGGTGAGGTAGTAGACGTTGATCGGATTGACCGCGATCAGCCCGTCGAGGCCGTGACGATCCATAACCTCATAGGCCCTGGGCTTGTTCAGAAGCATTGCAGTCTCCCGGCGTGGTTCCGGCGGGTCTAGTCCAACGCCGCGAGCGCAGGGCTTCGTCCGCCGATCTCTCCGCAGCGCGGACATTGACGGGCAAGGCGGCTGACCGTCGGCAGGCTTTTGCGCACTCCTGCCGGCCGCAAGGGAGACCGACCATGTACCTGCGGCATTTCACGACCCGCGCCGGGCTGTCGCTGGCGGCCGACGTCGGCGGAGACGCCAGCGACCCCGTGGTGCTGCTGCTGCACGGCGCGCGGGAGAACCGCCACGCCTGGAGCCGGGCGGCCCGCGCCCTGGTCAGCGCCGGCCGCCACGTGGTCTCGCTCGACCTGCGCGGGCACGGCGACAGCGACTGGGCGCCCGACCAGGACTACAGCCTCGACGCCTATGTCCGTGACGTGCGCGACGTCATCGCCCAGCTGCCCTCGAAGCCCGCGGTAGTCGGCTACCTTCTGGGCGGCCTGGTCGGCCTGACGCTCGCGGGCGAGGACCAGGAGGACTCCCTCAGCGCCCTGGTGCTGCTGAACACCACCCTCCACGTCGAGCCGCAATTCTTCAACGCCACGACCCTGTTCTCCCGGACCATGGCCGAGGGGTTCGCCAGCGTGGAGGAGGCCGCCCTGGCGGTTTCCGAACAGCAGCCGTACCGCGCCCGCATCGGCTCCCACGCCAGCCTGCGGCGCAGCCTGCGCCAGGGCGACGACGGGCGCTGGCGCTGGAACTACGACCCGGCCGACATGGCTGACGACAATCCGCGGCGGGTGACCATCGCCCACTGCTGGGACCGGCTTCAGGCCGCCGCCGGCAAGGTGCGCGTGCCCACCCTGGTGGCCGGCATGGCCAACCTGGTCACCGAGGCGCAGGCGCAGCAGATGCAGCAGATGATGCCGGGCGCCGAGGTGAACGTGCTCCCGCCCGCAGAGGGCGTCGGCGGCGACATCACCGAGAGCTTCGACGCCGTTCTGGTGGGCTTCCTTGAGCGCGTGGCGCGGCGGGCGGACGACAGGCCAGCCACCGGGGGCGTCGATCCGATGACCATGCGCAAGGCCTTCGGCAACTTCGGCACCGGGGTGACCGTGATCACCACCACCGGACCGGACGGAAAACCGGTCGGCCTGACGGCCAACTCCTTCACCTCGGTGTCGCTGAACCCGCCGATGGTGCTGTTCTGCCTGGACCACAAGTCGTCCAGCCTTCCCGCCTTCGACGCCAGCGGGTCGTTCGTGGTCAACGTCCTGCACATCGGCCAGCAGGATGTCTCCAACCGCTTCATGTCCAAGGGCGACCGCTGGACCGACACCGGCTGGGAGACCTGGGACACCGGCGCGCCGATCCTGCAGGACGCCATGGCCTGCTTCGAGTGCGACAAGGACCAGAGCTTCGACGCCGGCGACCACCGCATCTTCATCGGCCGGGTGCGGCGGGTGTGGTTCGATCCCGCGCGCGATCCCCTGCTCTATCTTCAGGGCAGCTATCGCCGGGTGCATATTCCCCACTGACACACGGGCTTTTTGCGGACCATTCCTCCGCAGAGCGATCATTCCCGCGAGAGGCGGCTTTCCCCGGCGCGGTTTCGCGCTCTTCTATCGGCTCGACCGGAGCCTGCCATGTCCCAGCTCGTCGCCCCTGGCTCCGCCGCCGCGGACCCCGTCGCCGCCGCTGCAGCCCCTGAGCGGCTGCCCGCCTCGGTCTGTTACGCCTTCGGCATCGGCTCGACCGGCTGCGCCATCCTGCTCAACACCGTGTCGACCTTCTTCCCCGCCTTGATGGCCACGGTGCTGGGCCAGTCGGCCGCGGTGGGCGGCCTCCTGCTCGGCCTGTCCAAGCTCTATGACGCGGGGGCGGACTTCGCCATTGGCGCGGCGAGCGACCGGACCCGCACCCGGATCGGCCGTCGCCGGCCCTTCCTGCTGGCCGGCGCCATCGTCTCGATGCTGGCGATGCTGATGATCTTCCTGCCGCCGCCTATCGTCGGGCTCGCCCTGACGCTCTACATGGGCGTCGCTCTGGTGATCTACTCGACCGGCTATTCGCTGTTCGGCGTGCCTTATATCGCCATGGCCGGCGAGATGACGGACAGCTACCACGAGCGCACGCGGCTGTTCTCCTACCGCGTCTTCTTCATCTCGATCGGCCAGATCATCGCCGTGGCTGGCGCGTCGTACCTCATCACCTGGGGCGGCGGCGGCTCGCGGGGCTTTGCGGTCATGGGCGCGGTGATGGCGGTCCTGGCCGGGGCGACCCTGCTGGTCTCCTTCCTGGGCACCGCCAAGGCCCGGCAGGCCGAGCCGATCAAGCCGCCGAAGATGCCCCTGGGGGAGAAGGTCCGGCTGCTGCTCGCCAACAAGCCCCTGGTGATGCTGATCAGCTCCAAGGTCTGCCAGTACATGTCGATCGCAGTGATCTCGACCACCAAGCTGCTCTTCATGCTCAACGTGCTGAAGCTCGGCTACATCGGACAGGTCAACCTTTCGATCGCCCAGAACGTGGCGGCGGCGATCTCGATGCCGGTCTGGATCTATCTCGGCCGGCGCTACGGCAAGAAGCCCGCCTACATGGTCGCGATCGTCATGCTGGCCCTCGTCTACGCGAGCTGGATCTTCACCGGGCCGGGGCTGCCCTATTCCTCGCTCTGGATCCGGGGCGCGCTCACCGGCTTCGCCAGCGGCGGCATGATCCTGATGGGCCTGGCCATGCTGCCGGACACCATGGAGTACGACCGGCTGCGCACGGGACTGCAGCGCGAGGGCGTGTTCTCCAGCCTCTACGCCATCGTCGAGAAGGGCGGCTACGCCATCGGGCCGATGATCGTCGGCCTCCTGCTCGCCGGCGCCGGCTACATCCCGACCGTCCAGGGCAAGCTGACCGCCCAGCCGGAAAGCGCCGTCCAGGCGCTCTACGTCTGCACCGCGATCCTGCCGACCCTGTTGCTCCTCATCAGCCTGGCCTGCATCGCCGGCTACAGCCTCAGCGAGCGCAAGATGATCGAAGCCCGCGCCGCCGCGCTCGTCGCCTGAAGGGCCCGGACATGACCGCCGCCGCGGACGCCGAAGTCGCCGCTCCCTCCGAGGGCTATCCGCCGCGGCTCGGGGCCTGGTGGGCGGTGGCGATCTTCTTCCTCGCCTCGATCTTCTCCACCGTCGATCGGGGGATCATCGGCCTGGTGGTCGATCCGATCCGCCGCGACCTCAACATCTCCGAGGTCCAGATCAGCCTGCTGCAGGGGCTGTCGTTCGGCCTATTCTACGCCTCTGTGGGCCTGTTCCTGGGGCTGAGCGCCGACCGGCTGTCGCGCCGCCGCCTTTTGGTGTTCGGGGTCGCCTGCTGGAGCCTGGCGACCCTGCTCGGTGGCTTCGCCAACGGCTTCACCTGGCTGTTCATCTGCCGCATCCTGGTCGGACTGGGCGAGGCGGCGCTGGCCCCGGCCGCCGTCTCGATGATCAGCGACATGTTCCCGCCCAAGCAGCGGGGCCGGCCGATCAGCATCTATCTGATGGGCCAGGCGGTCTCGACCGGCATCTCGATCATGATGACCGGCTACATCGTCGCCCAGGCGCCGCGGGGTACCTTCGACTTCATTCCCGGCCTGGCCGGCATGGCGCCCTGGCGGATCACCTTCATCCTGTGCGGCGCCGCCGGCTTCATCGTCGTCGCCCTCCTGGCCTTCACCATCAGCGAGCCCAGGCGACGCGGCGTGGTCCTGGGCGGGGCCAAGGGCCTGGGCGTGGCCCGGGTCTGGAACTACCTGGTTCGCAACTGGAAGATCTTCCTGCCCTTCTACCTGGGCTTCGCCTTCATGTCGGTGGGCCAGTACGGCATGGCCGCCTGGGTCCCCTCGACCCTGATCCGCCAGTTCGGGCTCGTGCCGGGCCAGGTCGGCCAGCTCCTCGGCGGCGCCTCCATGGCCGCCGGCTTCCTCGGCTCACTGGCGGCCGGCTTCATCGTCGATGCAGTCGCTCGCAGGGGCGCCAGCATGGGCAAGCTCGTGGTCCTGGCCGTGGCGGCGCTGTGCGCCATCCCGGCCGCCTTCGCCGCCTTCGCCCCCAACGCTGTGACCGCGGCTCTGGTGTTCGTGCTGATGAACGCGATCTTCCCCTTGGTCGGCACCACGGTGCTGGCGGCGCTGCAGGACATGGTGCCCAACAACATGCGGGGCATCTCGGTCTCCCTGTGCGGGTTCTTCAACACCATCATCGGCGCCACCAGCGGACCGCTGCTGATCGCCGCGGCGACCGAGCACGTCTTCCACGACCCCAAGATGGTCGGCTTCTCCATCGCCGCCGTGGTGCCTCCGGCCCTGGGGATCGCCTCGCTGCTGTTCTTCCTCACCCTGCTGTCGGCGCGCCGGGCGCTGAAGACCAAGGGCGAGTTCGCCGAGGTCATGAAGGTGGAGACGGCCTGAGCCTCTCCGCCCTGCGATCATTGATCGCCAGCGGACTGGCGCCCGCGAACCGCTTGTCGAGATTGGCGCCATGACCCCTCCCCGCCTGCGCCGCGGCTACACCGAAGGCCCCTACGGCCAGCTCCACCATCTCGAAGGCTCCCCCACGAGAGCGGCCGCCCATCCGACCCTGGTGCTGCTGCACCAGAACCCGTCGTCGGCGCAGGAGTACCTTCACCTGGTCGCGGAGATGGCCCGCGACCGCCGGGTGGTGGCCTTCGACACCCCCGGCAACGGCATGTCCGATCCGCCGCCGGGGCCCCTGTCGATGGCCGGATACGCCGAGGCCTTCGCCGCCGGGGTGGACGCCCTGGGGCTGACCGACGCCGGGCCGATCGACCTGTTCGGCTTCCACACCGGAACCTACCTGTGCGCCGAGCTGGCGTTGCGGCTGGGACCGCGGGTCGGGCGCGTGGTCATGTCCGGCATCCCCTTCCGGTCGCCCGAGGAGCGCTCCACCCTGCTGGCCGACGCCCGCGCCACCGCCCCGCTCGACGAGGACGGAACGGCCGTCTTCAAGCGCTTGAACTGGCTTTGGAAATTCCTGGTGGTCGAACGGGACCGACGGGTGCCGCTGGATCGCGCCGCCCGGATCTTCGTCGAGCGCTCCAAGGCGCTGCAGGATTATTGGTGGCCCTACGACGGGGTGTGGTCCTACCCCATCGAGGAGCGTTTCCCGCTGATCGAGCAGCCGGTCCTGCTCGTCCAGCCGCATGAGCCCCTGCTGGAGGCGTCCCGGGCCGCGGTCGGCCTGCTGCGTTCGGCCCGGTTCGTCGAGCTCCCCGGGTTGAGCCGCGACGTCTTCGAGGTGGGAGTGGCCGAGTTCGCCGCCGAGCTCCGCCGGTTCCTGACATGAGGCGCACCGCATGAGCACCCGCCCCTACGAGACTTGCGAGGTACTGGTGCTGGGCGCCGGCATGGCGGGGCTGAACGCGGCGCTCCGGCTCAGCGAAGCCGGGGTGGACGTGCGGGTGCTGGAGGCCAGCGCCCGGGTCGGCGGCCGCATCCATTCCATCGACCTCGACGGCACGGCGATCGACGTCGGCGGCACCGGCTACGGTCCCACCCACCTGCGCAGTATGGCCCTGATCCGCCGCTTCGGCTTCCAAACCGGTCCGCTGCCGCGCAAGGCGGGCTTCATCTATTCGGTCGGCGGCGAACTGGTGACGGGCGAGGCCTGGCCGACCGCGGCGGCTAACCGAACCCGCGGCGACGAGCGCGCCATCCTGCCGTCGCGGATCGACAACTACTACATGCAGGAATTCCTGCCCTTCACCGGGCTGGAGGATTGGCTGGACCCGGCCAACGCCGTCTACGACATCCCGTTCGGCGACTTCCTGCGCGGCAAGGGCGTGTCCGACGAGGCCCTGCGTCTGGTCAACACCTGCATAAACGCCGACGACATCGACAAGGTCTCGGCCCTGTCGATCTTCCGGGACGCCATCAAGTGGCGCGAGGTCGGCTACACGGACCCGAAGAACTTCAATCAGTACGGTGACGCTCAGTACCAACCGGTACGGTTGCGCGGTGGCGGCTGCGCCCAGCTCCCCGAGGCCATGACCGCCGCCCTGCCCCGGCCCGTGGAGTTCGGCCGCCGCGTCCTGGCCGTCGAGGCGGCGGACGGCTGGATCGAGGCCACCTGCGAGAACGGCGCTCGCTATCGCGCCCGCCGCTGCGTCGTCGCCCTGCCGATGGTCACCCTAAGGCGGATCCGCTTCAGCCCCGCCCTGCCGCCGCTGCTGGCCGAGGCCGTCGCGAGCGCCAAGGCCTCGGGCAACACCCAGTTCATCCTGCGCCACAAGCGCCGGTTCTGGGAGGACGACGGACTGCCCGGCTGCACCTGGACGGACACCCTGTTCGAACGGATGTTCGTGGCCTTCGACGAGGCCGGCGAGGTCGACCACATCCGGGTCTGGATCAACGGCGACAACGCCGGCCGGGTCGACGCGATGGGGGTCGACGCCGACCGGGCGCTGCTCGACACCTTCGCCCGGCTGCGCCCGTCCACCGCCGGCCAGCTCGAGGTCGCCTATCGCATATCATGGGGCTCCGACCCGCTGATCGGCGGAGAGAAGCACGTGCTGGGCCCGGGCGAGGTCACCCGCTACGGCGAGGCCCTGGCCGCCCCGGTCGGCGGCCTGCACTGGGCTGGCGAGCACCACCGCAGCAAGGACCAGGGCCTCGAAGCCGCGCTCCAGGCGGGCGAACGGGCCGCCGACGAGATCATCGCTGCGTAGGTGAGTCCTACTTCCGCGCCGACGCCACCATCCACGAGCGGAAGACGCCCAGGGACTTGTCCGTGCCGCCGCCCCCCCCGCGCCGGGCCTTGCCGGTGGCGGTCTGGAAGCCGACGCGGATGTCGCTGAACCCGGCCTGCCGGTAGAGGGCCTCGAAGTCGGCCTGCAGGGCGCCGCGCCAGAACGGCTCGTTGTTGTAGTGGGTCTCGATCTCCCCGCGCAGCTTCGCCCACAGGTCGAGGTCGTCGTAGCGGTTGGGAACCTCCAGGTGGATCGCCACCCCGCCCGGCCGCAGCAGCCTGTGGCTCTCGGCCATGATGTTCTCGAGCGCCCGCGGCGCGGTCTCGTGGATCATCACGCAGGAGCAGACCAGGTCGAAGGAGGCGTCGGCGAAGTCGGTCCGCTCGGCGTTCTGCTGCGAATAGTGGATCGCCGTCCCCAGGTGCTCGGCGCGGGCGTGGGCGTAGCGCAGCATCGAGGCGCCGACGTCGATCCCGTGCATCTCGGCGTCCGGGAAATAGCCCGCGATCGCCACCGTTGAGGCGCCCACGGCGCAGCCCATGTCGAGGATGCGCTTCGGTTCCAGGTCGGGATAGGCGTCGAACAGGTGGGCCACCGCGGTGTGGCCTCGGACGTCGTTCATGCCCCCGCCGTTGCGCCCGAGCATGTAGACCGCGCCGCCGGCGTCGATCAGCGCGCCCTGCGCGACGCCGCCGTCGTCCAGCGCATAGCCGCCCGGCATCAGGTGCACGTCCTGGCCGACCACATAGGCGGGCGGCTTGAAGTCCGGATCGAGGCGCAGCGAGCCCCTGGGGTGCTCGATGCGCCCCTGCTCGTCGAGGCGGCCCTTCTGGCGGTCGATGCTGTCCCCGACCGCGTCCCACATCATCTCCTGCGAGGTGCGGCGGACCGAGAGCCAGGCCCGGAACGGCTCGTGCTGCAGCAGCCGGTCGCGGACCTGCTCGACCTCGGCGGGGGCGCGGGCGTCCAGCCCCAGGCGTCGCTCGACCACCCGGGAAAGATCCTGGCCGTGGGGCTCGATCTCCTCGGCCAGATAGACCTTGAGGTCGCGCACGAACATCTGCTCGGCGCGCTCGTCGTGGCTGGCTACGGGCATCATCGGATGCGACATGATCGGGGCCTCCAGGCCTAGTCTACAGCATCGCGGGGCGCGGCGGCGCCCGCCTCGCGCTCGACGTCGTCCTTCAGGGCGCGGAACACGCGGCGGATCTGGCGCTTGCGGATCTCGTCGCGGGCCTTGCCGGCCTCGGGCGACGGTTCGAACGCCTCCACTGCCGCCTGCGGGAACAGGCCGGCCTGCTCGATCAGCCGCTCCAGGGTGTCCACCCGTTCGCGGGTCACAGTCAGTTCGGAGGTGAGCGCCGTGACCATGGCCAGTAGGCGCGCGACCGCCGGGTCCTCGCCGGGGATCGGTCGGCGCCAGTTGAGGGTGCGTTTCACGTCGGTCATGGACGCCTCACTTGCATTCGAAGCGGTCGCCGGGCGCGGGCGTTTCGGTCAGCTTTCGGCGGGCCTGCGGCCAGGCCGGGTCGGCCGGATCGAGGGCCGATTTCAAGTAGGCCAGGGTGACGCCTTCGACCGCCGCGACGCGGGCCGGATTCTCGTCGGTGGTCTCGGAATGGCGGGCGCCGCCGATCCCGCCCAGCCAATGCCCGGCGCCGGCGATGGTCCACAGGCACTTGCCGCCCCCCGCTTGGTTGTACGCATCGGCGTGCCAGGCCGCCCCGCGCGGCTCGGTCGACGCCTTGTCCTCCGAGCCGACGACGACCAGGGCCGGCCTGGTCATCTCGGCGAAGCTGACATCGAGATAGCCCGTTCGCCGGGCCCATTCAGGATTCGGCTGCGGACCGCTGGTCCCGCCCTGGCCGGGGGGCGACAGCATTACACCGACCCTGAAACGCCGATCGCTCAGGTCGACGCGGCGGCCGGTGGCGGGATCGTTGACGCGGGCGCCGAGCAGGGCCTCCACCGTGTGGCCGCCGTAGGAATGGCCGACCGCGGCGATGCGGCTGCGGTTGAGGCGGCCCTTCAGCCCCGGGGTCATGGCCTCGATGCGGTCGAGCTGGTCGAGCACCCGCGTCATGTCCTGGGGCCGCGCCCGCCAGAAGATGCGCGAGCGGGGGTCGGTGGGGGGCAGGTTGAGGGCGTCCGCGTCGAGGAAGGTCGGCTGGATCACCACGAAGCCGTTGGCGGCCCAGTACTCGGCCAGGGGCTGGTAGTCGTCCTTGGTGTATTTGGCGCCGTGCGCGAAGACGATGATCGGCAGCATCCGGCCCGTGGCCGGCGCGGTGACCCGCACCTGCAGGTCGTCGCCGCGGTCGGGGGCCGGCAGAACCAGGGGATTGGCCGTGACCACCATCGCCGGTGCGGCCTGGGCGATGGGGCCCGACAGCAAAAGCGCCGCGGCGGCGAAGAGGAACGGCCGGGTCATGGGCGTGGTCCCCGCATGAGGGCGACCGCCTCGTTCTCGGAGACCACCTCTCCGATCTTGGCCTGGATGTCGAACAGGTTGGCCTCGTGGGGGCCGGCGGCGCGGTCGCCGCAGGCCTCGCGCACCACGAAGGGGGCGAAGCCGTGTTGCAGGGCGTCCAGCGCGCTGGCCCGGACGCAGCCCGAGGTCGAGAAGCCCCCCATCAGCAGGGTGTCGACGCCCGCCGCGTGCAGGGTGGCGGCGAGCGAGGTGCCGAAGAAGGCCGACGGATACTGCTTGGTCACGACCAGCTCGTCCGCCCACGGCTGCAGCGACGGCGGAAACGCCCCCAGCGGCGAGCCCTGCAGGAAGGCGCTCAGCGCCGGGACCTTGCGGTAGAACATGCCGCCGTCGAGACCGCCCCCCTGGTAGACCACGTTGGTGAAGACCACGGGCACGCCGGCTTCGCGGGCCGCGGCGGCCAGCCGCTCGTTCGCGGCCAACGCCGCCTCGACCCCGGCGTAGAGGCGCGAGGCCGGGTCGAGGTAGGCCATCACCACGTCGATGATCAGCAGCGCCGGCCGCTTGCCGAACGCCAGGCGGCCGCCGAAGCCGGCCTGTTCGTACTCGGTGTCCAGGCCCGGTTCGCTCATGGCTCAGTCCCATAGCTTCGGCCGGTGGCGATCAGGGCCGCGGCGCCGGTCAGGCGGTTGATGTCGGACAGGCTGAGCAACTCGGGCTCCAGCCCCTCGGCGCTGCGGTCTGTCTTCAGCTCGGCCAGCCACCGCGGCGCCGCCTTGGCGAAGCCATGCAGCAGCAGCAGCGGATGCAGGGCCACGGCGAAGCCCAGGGCCTCCAGCTCCGCGCCCGACTTGGTGGCGGTCACGCCGCCCTCGACCAGGTTGTGCACCAGGGGCGCCCGCGCGCCGAACCGGCGGCCGATCTCGGCGGTCTCCTCCAGGGTGCGCGGCCCCTCGATGAACAGCAGGTCGGCGCCGGTCTCGAGATAGGCCTCGGCCCGGTCCAGCGCCGCGTCGAAGCCTTCGACCGAGACCGCGTCGGTGCGGGCGACGATGAGGGCCTGGTCGCGGGCGTCGAGCGCCGCCTTCACCTTGCCGACCGCCTCGGCCACGGGGATCACGCCCTTGCCGGCCATGTGGCCGCAGCGTTTGGGGAAGGTCTGATCCTCGAGTTGCAGGGCGGTGGCCCCGGCCCGCTCCAGCAGCCGCACCGAGCGCTGGACATTCAGGGCGTTGCCGAAACCGGTGTCGGCGTCGACGATCAACGGCAGGGCCACCCGTTCACGGATCACCGCGACGGTCTCGACCAGCTCGGTCATCGACACCAGCCCCATGTCGGGGCGGCCGAACCGGCCCATCGACAGCCCGCCCCCGGTGAGGAAGGCGGCCTCGAACTCGGCCTGCTCGATCAGGAGCGCCGTCAATCCGTCCCAGCAGCCCGGGACGCTGATCAGCCGCCGAGCGCCGCCGGGACCCTGGGCCAGGGCCGCCCGCAACCGCGCGACGTCGGCGCGCGCGCTCACCCCAGTTGCCCGGGGATGTGGCTCTCGTGGTTCTGCAGATACCAGTCGGCGATCTCCTCGCGGGTCGCCCACCACACGCCCGGCAGCGACTTGGCGTGGGCGATGAACTCGCGCAGCGCCCGGATGCGGTGGGCGCGGCCGGCGACGTGGGGATGCAGGCCGACGTTCATGATCCGGCCGCTCTCGGCGCCTTCGGCGTAGAGGACGTCGAGCTCCTCGATCAGGGCGTCGCGGAACTGGTCGGTGGTGTAGTTCTTGCGGGTGATGAAGGTGAAGTCGTTGATCTCGTTCGAATAGGGCGTCGAGACGATCGGCCCGTGCGGCGTGCGCAGCAGGTAGGGCTGATCGTCGTTCATGATGTCGCAGTAGAAGGTGCAGCCGTACTCGGCGAGGATGTCGGCGGTCTGCAGGGTGCCGCGCAGGCTCGAGGACAGCCAGCCCTTGGATTTGCGGCCGACGTATTTCTCGAACTGAGCCAGGGAGCGCAGCACGATCTCACGCTCCTTCTCGGGGTCCTTGGCGAAGTCGGTCAGAAGCTCGCCCTGCTCCCAGTTGTGGGTCAGCAGCTCCCAGCCCCGCTCGAGCACGGCGTCGGTCATGGCCTTGCGGCGCTCGAAGGTCACGGCGTTGGTGGTGCACGACGCCTTGACCCCCATCTCGTCGAACAGGTCGATCAGCCGCCAGATCCCGACCCGCTGGCCGTATTCGCGCCAGCTGTAGTTGGGGAAGTCGGGGGTGTCGCCGGGCAGGGTGTCGGGCAGGATCGCCGGCCCGCCCGCATAGTAGGGCTTGGTGGTGGGCTTGGTGAGGTCCCAGGTCTCGAGGTTGAAGGTCAGGATCAGGGCGACGCGCGCGTCGTTGGGCCACTTCAGCGGGCCCCGCTCGGGCATCGGAACGTAGTCGTACTCCATCGTCCGGGCTCCTAGTGTTCGGCCAGCAGGGTGCCGAAGCCTTCCATGCGGTCCTCGATCCCCATGGACCGGAGCGCGTGCCAGTAGGTGGCGGTGTTGATCGCGACCACCGGCTTCTCCAGCCACAGCTCTGCCTGGGCGGCGACCGCGGCGAAGGCCAGGTTGGTGCCGCACTGGACCACGGCGTCGACGCCTTCGCTGACCTCCTGGGCGGCCCGCTTGAGTGTCTGCGGCGACTCGTGGGCGATCATCATCGGCGACGGCGACTTCAGCCCCTTGATGTGGACCACCTCGTAACCGTTGTCCTCGAAGAATCGCCGGACCTGGGCGTCGGCCACGGGCATGTAGGGGGTGATGACGCCGATCTTCCGGATCCCGCCGTAGGCCTTGAGCGCGGCGTCGACGGCGGTGGAGCCCATCACCACAGGCACGCCCTTGGTCCGTTCCAGGCAGCGGGCGAGCAGGCGCTCGGCGCCCTCCTCGCCTTCCCAGAAGGTCTCGGCCGACATGCCCATGATCAGACAGCCGGGGTCCATGGTGATGGCGACGTCGATGGAATCCAGGGTGGCGTCGCGGATGTTCTGCAGCATCACCATGAACGACGCGTCGTCGGTGACCTTGGTGTCGGGGATCGGGATGCGGCAGAAGTGGTTGGTCACGCCCCGCGGACGCATGTCGTCGTACTCGGGCTGGACGCTCGTGTTGGTCGACGGAGCGATCACGGCGAACTTCATCCGCCAACCCAGGCTATCGACCATATGACCTCTCCCGCTGCCGGCCCCACCCATGCCTGCGATCACCGCGAGGCTCCAGGCGCGCGGGCCGCCCTATTCGCCCTGCGAACACTCGCCACGCCGTCGCGCGCGGAGACGGCCGCCGAAGCCGGCTAGCCGACAAGCGGGCAAATCACGACAAGCGGATGGCCGAACGGATTCGAAGCGGACAGGAGTGCGCCTCCCTCACGGCCAGTTTTCCGGAGCGACCGCCATGGCCCTCGACACAGCGCCCACGAAGACCTTCCGCTGGGCCGACCCGCTCGACCTGAACGGCCGGCTGACCGAGGACGAGCGGATGATCGCCGAGACGGCGCACGCCTACGCCCGCGAGAAGCTGTTGCCGCGGGTGGTGTCGGCCTTCGCCGAGGAGCGGTTCGACCGCGCGATCATGTCGGAGATGGGCGAGCTGGGCCTCTTGGGCGCGACCCTGCCCGAGGCCTATGGCGGGGCCGGGGCCAGCCACGTGGCCTACGGCCTGGTCGCCCGCGAGGTCGAGGCGGTGGACTCCGGCTACCGCTCGGCGATGAGCGTGCAGTCGTCGCTGGCCATGTACCCGATCTACGCCTTCGGCTCGGAGGAGCAGCGGATGCGCTGGCTGCCGAGGATGGCGGCGGGGCAGCTGATCGGCTGCTTCGGCCTGACCGAGGCCGACGGCGGCTCCGACCCCGGCTCGATGAAGACCAAGGCCGAGAAGGTCGCCGGCGGCTACAAGCTGAACGGCGCCAAGTACTGGATCACCAACTCGCCGATCGCCGACCTCGCCGTGGTCTGGGCCAAGCTGGAGGGGGAGATCCGCGGCTTCGTGGTCGAACGCTCGTTCGCCGGTTTCAGCACCACGGCCATCGGCGACAAGCTGTCCCTGCGCGCCTCGATCACCGGCGACATCGGGCTGAACGACGTGTTCGTGCCCGAGGACAACCTGCTGGCCGGGGTCAAGGGCCTGCGCGGGCCGTTCTCCTGCCTCAACAAGGCCCGCTTCGGCATCGCCTGGGGGGCCATGGGGGCCGCCGAGTTCTGTTTCCACGCCGCGCGCGAGTACGTGGCCGAGCGGATCCTGTTCGGCCGGCCGCTGGCCGCCCGCCAGCTGGTGCAGAAGAAGCTCGCCGACATGGAGACCGAGATCGCCCTGGGCTTCGAAGGCGCGCTGGCGCTGGGCCGGCTGCTCGACGAGGGCGCCTGGGTCCCCGAGGCCATCTCGATGATGAAGCGCAACAACTGCGGCAAGGCGCTGGCCATCGCGCGCGAGGCCCGCGACATGCACGGCGGCGCCGGCATCACCGGCGAGCACCACGTCATGCGCCACGCCATGAACCTCGAGACCGTCAACACCTACGAAGGCGCCCACGACGTCCACGCCCTGATCCTCGGCCGCGCCATCACCGGAATCAGCGCGTTCTAGGCCCTCGACCGCAGCACTCGACTTGCGGCGCCTGATCAATTTTCACTCAGCAACTCAACCGAGCAGCCCGCCCTAAGACTACTATCGAAGGAGTGCTTTTCGCTTGATTTCATCCGCAGTGCGGCTTTTCGTCGGTCGACGGACATGCGCCGGCTGGTCTGCGCGAGTTCTCGTCCAGGGCTCAACGATGGAGAAAGGCGTTCCCATTCGGGCGATTAGCCGCGCGATCGCCGTGCTCCAGGCGATCAACCGGCATGGCTCTCTGTCGTTGATGTCGATCGCCAACGAGGCGGAAGTCCCCTACCCGACCGCCTGCCGCATCGTTCAGACCCTGCTTTTCGAAGGCCTGATCGAGCGCGAGCCGGCGCGCAAGCGCTACCGCGCCACGGCGCTGGTGCACACCCTTTCGCACGGTTTCCAGAGCGACGACCGCCTCGTCCTCGCCGCGCGGCCGCACATCGTCGAGCTGACCAAGCAGGTCGGATGGCCGATCGCGATCTGCACCCACGTCGGGTCGAGCATGATGGTGCGGGATTCCACCCACGCCCTGACCTCGCTCACCCTCACCAACTACTATCCAGGCTACACCCTGCCGATCCTGGAATGCGCCGCCGGCCGCGCCTACCTCGCCTTCGCGCCGGAGGAGGAGCGCGCCAGCATCCTCCAGGGCATCCGGGCCACGGCGCCCAAGCCCACCGACGCCCTGGACATGCTGTCCCTGTTCGAGTCCGGCTTCATCGTCGAGGAGATCTGCCGGCAGGGCTACGCCACCAAGGGGCGCAACCGCTACACCGAGAACCCCGGCAAGACCTCGTCCCTGGCGGTTCCGCTGTTCGACAACAACCAGCTGGCCGGCGCGCTCAGCCTCGTCTTCTTCGCCTCGGCCATGAAGATGGAGACGGCGGCGGAACGCTATCTCGAGTCCATGCGAAAGACGGCCGAGGCGATCGGCCTGTCCCTGGCCGAGCGCGGGCGCCGGCGCGCCGCCTGACCTGGGTTGCTCGCCAGTCGGGCAAAGCGGCGTCGGGATCGGCAAAGGGTCGGCGGCGGCCTTAAATCGGCTCCGTTGCCGGAGCCCGCCATGCCCAGCGTCAGCCATGCCCCGCCCGAGTTCGAGGTCGTCTTCGACGTGGTGATCGTCGGCGCGGGCGCCTGTGGGCTGAGCGCCGGCATGGCCGCCCGCGACCAGGGGGCGGAGGTCCTGGTGATCGAGCGGGACGAGACCCCGCTCGGGTCCACCGGCATGTCCACCGGGCTGATCCCGGCGGCGGGCACGCCCGAACAGACGGCCAAGGGGATCGAAGACAGCCCGGAGCGCTTCTTCCAGAACATCATGAAGAAGACCCGGGGCGCCACCGACGCGGCCCTGGCCCGCACCCTGGCCGAGGAGTCGGGCGAGACCGTGCGCTGGCTGCGCGACGTCCACGGCGCGCCCCTGGCCCTGCTGGACGACTTCCAGTACCCGGGCCATTCGGCCAAGCGCATGTACGGCACGCCGCACCGGGCCGGCGGCGAGCTGCATGCGGCGCTTGAGGCCGGCTTCTCCGCGGCCGGCGGCAACCTGCTGACCGGCGCCGTGGTCGAAACCCTCTATCTCCGCGGCGCCGAGGTGGTCGGCGTGCGGGCGCTGCATCCGGACGGCGCGGCCGAGGAGATCGGCTGCAGGGCCCTGATCCTGGCTTGCTGCGGATTCGGCGCCAACGCCGAGATGGTCGCCCATTGGATTCCGGAGATGGCCGAGGCGGTCTACCACGGCCACCCGGGCAACAAGGGCGACGCCGTGGTCTGGGGCGGCCAGCTGGGCGCGGAGTTCGCGGACATGCACGCCTACCAGGGCCACGGCGGCCTGGCGGTCGGCCATGGGGTGCCGATCCTGTGGCCTCTGATCGCCGAGGGCGGGTTCCAGGTGAACGCGCTTGGCGAGCGGTTCTCGAACGAAGCGACCGGCTATTCCGAACAGGCAGCGCGGGTGAACGCCCAGCCCGGCCATGTCGCCTGGTCGATCTTCGACGAGCGGCTGCACCGGATGATGCTGGCCTTCGACGACTACCAAGACGCCCTGCGCGCCGGCGCGGTGATCGAGGCCGCTTCCGCGCCGGCCCTGGCGGCCGCCGCCGGCCTGCCCAGCGAGGCCCTCGCGCGCACCTTGGAGGCGGTCGAGTCCATGGTGCTGGGCCGGGCGCCCGACCCCTTCGGCCGCGACTTCACCGGCAAGCCGCCGCTGGCCCCGCCCTTCCGGGCCGCCAAGGTCACAGGGGCCCTGTTTCACACCCAGGGCGGATTGGCGGTGGACGGGTCGGGACGGGTCCGCCGCGCGGAGGGAGGCCTGTTCCCCAACCTGTTCGCCGGCGGCGGAGCGGCGCGGGGAATCTCCGGGCCTGGCGCGGACGGCTACCTCGCCGGCAACGGCCTGCTCGCCGCGACCACCCTCGGGAGGCTTGCGGGACGCGCCGCCGCCCGCATGGCGTGTCCGACCAGCGAATAGGCGGCGCACCCGGCGGCTAAGCCTCGCGGCCGCTGTCTATGCTCGCCCAATCTTCCCGCCCCACCGGAGCCCGGCCATGGCCGCCTACATCGTTGCGACCGTCCGCATCATCGATCCGGTCAAGTTCGCCGATTACGCCAAGGCCATCGCCGGCCTCAGCGAGAAGCACGGAGGAGAGCCGGTCGTGCGCGGGCTGGTGGAGGCCGTGCTCGAGGGCGATGGGGTGGTTGGCGAGCGCGTGGTCGTGACGCGCTTTCCCGACGCCGAGTCGGCCCGCCGATACATCGCCTCGCCGGAGTACCAGACGGCCAAAGCCCAAAGGGCAGGCGCGGCCGACGTCGTCATGCGCCTGCTCCCCGGCTGATCGCCGCGTACCGAAAGAAACTGGCGTCATGGAACGATTTCGCGTGATCGTGGTCGGCGGCGGCCCCGCCGGGGCCGTCACCGCCCTGAGACTGGCGAAGGCCGGGGTCGACGTCCTGCTGCTCGAGCATCACCCCTATCCGCCCGAGGATATGCGGGCCTCGACCTTCCATCCCCCGACCTTGGACATGATGGCCGAGCTCGGTCTGCTTCCTGCGCTGGAAGCTCAGGGACTGCGCGCGCCGATCTATCAGTATCGCAACCGCCGCACCGGCGAGGTCCTGGCGTTCGACCTGGCCGAAATCGCCAATGTCTCGGCCCACCCGTATCGGCTGCAGTGCGAGCAGTACAAGCTGTCGCGCCTGGTCGCCGGCTTGCTGACCGACCACCCCCACGCCGAGGTCAAATTCTCCCGCCGCGCGCTGGCCTTCGAACAGGACGCCGACGGCGTGACCCTGCACGTGGAGTCACCCCTGGCCATCGAAAGCTACCGGGCCGACTACGTCGTGGGCGCCGACGGGGCCAGCTCGACCATCCGCAAGTGGATGAGCGTCGGTTTCGACGGCTTCACCTACCCGGAGAAGTTCCTCACCCTGTCGACCGAATGGCCGGTCGAGCAGCACTTCGACAACCTCGCCTACGTCAACTACATGGCCGACAGCGAGGAATGGTGCGTGCTGCTGCGGGTGCCGCAGTTCTGGCGCGTGCTGGTGCCGGCCAGCGAGAGCGAGCCCGACGCCGAGCTCCTGTCCGACGCGAAGAAGTCACAGGTGTTCGACGGACTCATGGGAGACGGAGCTGCGGTCAAGACCTACCACCGCACCATCTACCGGGTGCATCAAAGGGTGGCCCAGACCTTCCGCCAGAACCGGTTGCTGCTGGTCGGCGATGCGGCCCACCTCAACAACCCTCTCGGGGGGCTGGGGATGAATTCCGGCATTCACGACGCCTGGAACCTGACCGACAAGCTCGCCGAGATCCTGCTGCACAACGGTGACGCCGACGCGTTGCTCGACCGTTACGACCGTCAGCGGCGCACGGTGATGCACGAGTTCGTCCAGGCCCAGACCATCCGCAACAAGCAGATGCTGGAATCGGCGGAGGAGCAGAAGCGCTTTCAGGCCGAGCTGGAGACGGTCCTCGCCGATCCCGAACGGCGCCGCGAGTACATGTTCAAGCAATCGATGTACCGCAGCCTCGAACGCGAGGCCGCCATCGCCTGACGCAAGGCGGGACGCGTCGTCGACGCGTCTCAGTCCGCCTGGACGGTCATCGTTCGATCGTGAAGCCCACCTTCAGGTGCACCTGGTAGTGGGCCACCCTGCCCTCCTCGATGTGGCCCCTCGTCTGGACCACCTCGAACCAGCGGAGGTTCCGCACCGACTCGCCGGCGTCGGAGATCGCATTCTGGATCGCCTGCTCGATCCCGAGTTCGGAAGAGCCGACGAGCTCGACTATCTTGTAAGTGTGGTTCGTCATGGTCGCTACCTCCACCAGCCTGACCGCTGTCCGAACCCCGCCGTCCGCGCCCACCGGAGGGGCTGCTCCTTCTCTACTCCAAAATCGCCCGGAGCGTGCTTGGCTCCGTCGGCATGCGGGCTGCGTGCCGAGGAGGTTCTAGGCCCGCACGTCAGGCCTCGTGAGCGGCGTGAGGCTTCAACAGAAAACGCCGGGCTCGCCTTCGCGGGCCCGGCGTCCTCGTCTTCCAATCGGAGCGACCCTATCTTTCCAGCACATTGGGATCCTAAGCTTAGAATTCCACGTGGACAAGTTGTCGCG
>JADMIO010647444.1_pt1 | contig 35398 bp, 30 predicted proteins | sample 8958161 | NCBI WGS metagenome assembly JADMIO01 (sample SAMN16585339, study PRJNA669376) | soil metagenome | isolation source: Crop rotation soil | place: USA: Cullars Rotation, Alabama | collected 2011
CGCGACAACTTGTCCACGTGGAATTCTAAGCTTAGGATCCCAATGTGCTGGAAAGCATGGGCGGTGATGGAACCATTTCAGAAGTTGCAACGGGAATAATGAATTCCGGAAAACCGGTAGAACTTGGAATTCTACCGCGTGGTACCGGCGGCGATTTTTGTCGAAGTTTGAATATTCCGAAAGATTTAATCAAAGCCGCGCGCCAATTGCGCCAGGGTACAACCCGCAAGATTGATGCTGGCCGTATCCGCTTTTTAAATAACGAAGGCAAAGAGGCCGTGCGCTATTTTGTGAATACTGCTTCATTCGGAATGAGTGGCGGCGTTGCAACCCGGGCCAATGAATCTTCTAAGAAATTGTTAGGCGGACGCCTAACTTTTGCTGCAGCTACATTGAAAAGCACCTTAGCCGATTCAAATTCCGATGTTTATGTGCAGATCGATCAGCAGGAAAAACGCCGGATGAAAATAGCATCAGTTTGCGTTGCGAACGGCAGATATTGGGGCGGAGGAATGAAAATCGCGCCTGATGCGAAACTCAATGACGGTTATCTGGATGTGATAATGATCGGTGATCTGAGCGTGGTGGAGAAATTAACGAAATCATATCGGCTTTATTCGGGAACACATTTAAGCATTGACAAGGTCGCATTCACATTAGGGACTCGCATTGAAGCCACCCCAGTGAATGGAAGTACTCCAGTGTTAATTGAAGTTGATGGCGAAGCTCCGGGGCGGTTGCCCGCTACGATCGAGATATTGCCGGGTGCGCTGCAGATTAGATGCTAATTTGAACCGCGGAGCCGCGGAGTGACGAAGGTTTGATAATTTTTTTATTAAATCTCCGTATCTCCGTGCCTCCGTGGTTCTATTCAAACACACCCGCGCCTAAAAAATTCTTGCGTAGATATTCCACAGTATCGAACAAGGTTTCGCCTGGATCGCGTGATACGAAACCGATTTCGCGTTTTGCTTTTGAGGAATCGACATACCAGTAGTATCGCGACATTTCCATACTGACCGGTTCTACCGGAGGTTCTTTCCCAATTCCTTCGAATACCCCTTCAATTATTTTCGATGTCACAGAATGCAGTTTTTTATGAACTTTAAGTCGCGGTGCTTTTACCTTTGTGATTCTTTCCAGATGTCCAAAAAATTTCTCCAGCGTCCAATTCGGCCCACCTAGCAAATATTTTTCGCCAGGTTTACCGCGCTGCATCGCATAGTAAAATGCAACTGCTGCATCACGAACATCCACGAAATTAATTCCGCCGGATGGAATTGCCGGAATGTCGCCTCCCATGAATTTCAAAACATCTTGCGTTGAACTCAGCCGTTCATCACCAGGCCCAAGCAACAAACTTGGATTCAAAATAATAAGTTCAACAGAATCACCGCAGGATTTAATTGCAGTCCGCTCTTGATACCACTTACTTGAGTAATATGGAAACTTGGTGATAATTTCCACCGGTGCTGGCCATGATTCATCAGGAATTTCAAAACCATCTTCCGTAATCGCAATCGTCCCGCTGCTGGAAGCTAACACGATGCGTTGAACTCCCGCAGTTTTTGCGCTTTCGCAAAGTAAGCGCGTTCCATCAACATGAATTGCATGCATTTCACGCGGATCTTCTTTGCTGCGCGAAACTTTGCCGGCCAGATGATAAATTTGCTGAACACCTTCAACGGCAATTTTTACGATATCAGGTGAGGTGATTGAGCCTTCAATAATCTCAAATCCACTATCTTCAAGCCATGATGGTGCAGAAGTAGTTAAAACGCGGACATTCTTTTCTTTTTTGAGTTTTAGATAATCGAGAAGATGCTTGCCTAAAAAACCTGTGCCCCCCGTAACTAAAACTTTTTTACCTGATGAGGACTTGCTGTCTTTGTTTTTTGGTGGTTGCATCGCTCTTAATCGCCGAGGGCGGATGCGTTTTCATGAAGCTTCGGCTGATTTTCATGATCCCATTGTTGGCGAACCGCTTTCAAATCCGGCATCTGAATCTGTCCATGCTTCAACTTGCGTACCATTTGTTCAACCAGCAAAGTTACTAAGCGGTTTGCGTCATTGCGCGACAAACCTTCCACAAATTTTTCCAGCGATTCATATGATAGAAACGGACCAATTACTGCTTTCACTTTTTTCTTTTTTGGAAAATTTGAACCTTTTGGCATGGCATCAAATGTTCCGCTCAGATGAATTGGCAGAATTCCTCTTTTTGCCCGCAGGGCAAGATAACCCAGGCTCGATTTAAATTCCAATATTTGTCCGGTCTGTGACCGGGTTCCTTCAGGGAAGATCAAAAGATTAAAGCCTTTGTGCAAAGTTTGAACGGCTAGTTTTAAGGATTCACTTATAGAACCTTCACGTTCCATCGGAATTAAATTCGTAAAATTTTCGAAGAAAGTTTTTTTCACTCTGTTGTTGAAGAAGTAATCTTTTGCAGCAAGTGCAGCCAGATTCTTGCCTGCATCACCTAAAGCCTTTTTTACAAGACCAGTATCAAGATGAGAGCTATGATTTGGAGCAACAATAAAGTTTGTATGCACCGGCACGTTTTGCGTTCCGATGATTTCGGCTTTCATGTACGATTCATAAAAAACATCATTCATGTAATCGAGTGCCGCTCCGCCGAGTTCTCCCAACGCAGGAGGTAATGAAGTTTCTTTTTCGTTTTCGATTTCTTCTGATGATGAAAATTTCTCAACCATATGAGTTCGGGATGAAACATGTAAGAAGTCAGCAAGATGCCGGACAGATGTAATTGAACTTAACGCATCGAATGATGGCAATGTTCTCCCGGAATGTTCGATTGCTGCGCCCAGTTCGGTATACATCAAACTATCGAATCCAAGTTCATCGAATGTTGTGTCGCGGTGAATTTCGGAAGGCGGTTTACCGCAAACAGAGCTAATAATTTCAGTGAGTGCTTGGAATTCAGAAGATGCAGGAAGTTCAAGTGGTGCGCCGGGAATTTTTCGATGAAGATCTTGCAGAATTGAAATTACTTCACGGCGTTTCACTTTCCTGGTACCAGTTTTAGGCAGGTCATCATCCTGGAAATCCAAGCTTGTTACGCGCTTCCACACTGGAAGTCCGGCCGCAACTTTTCGGAAGTGTTCCTGAATTTTTCTACGGATTTGATCGCGCGAAAGCGATTCATCATGTTCATAATCCGGCACAACAAGGCATGCGATCCGCTCACCATTTTGATCAGGCAGCCCGACAATGCTCATTTCCTTGATAAAAGGTGAATCGCGATATAGATCTTCCAACTCATCGGGATAAATATTTTTTCCGCTTGGGCCTAAAATCAGATCTTTTGATCGGCCCACCAAAAATAGATTGCCGTCCTCATCTACGTAACCGAGATCACCGGTATGAAGCCATCCTTCAATGATTGTAGTTTCCGTTGCTTCTTTATTTTCATAATAGCCAGACATGATGTTAGGTCCGCGCGCAATAACTTCGCCGATACCTTTTTCATTTGGATTCAAAATTCGAACTTCTACACCAGGCAAGGCTTCACCCACACTTCCAATTTTTGGTTTTGCTCCGGGACGTGTAACTGTTAACACCGGCGAACTTTCGGTCAATCCATAACCTTCATTCAACGAAAACCCTAAACCATAAAAGGTGTCATAAGTTTTTTCCGATAATGATGAGCCGCCGCTGATCAGATATCGGATCCGCCCGCCAAGTCCATGATGAACAGGGAAGAATAAAAATGGTCCAACATTCAATGAAGTCTTTTCACGGATCCACTTATTTATGCTGATCAAAGACTTAACAAAGCCTTCCAGTTTTTTCGATTTATCACCAAATTTATTTAAGATCCGTCTACGCAATAAATCCCAGAGTGCAGGAACACCAACCATCATCGTTACATGACTGGTTTTGAATGCATCAGAAATTGAATCCCCAGTCAATTCTTGCAAGTAAGTGATTTGTGATCCGCGGCTAAATGGAAGCAAAAATCCTGTGGAGAATTCAAACGTATGATGCAACGGGAGGATACTTAAGAATCCATCTTCATGTGTGACGTCATAGACTTTCAACAGCTGCGACATCATGCTGGTCAGATTTTTTTGGGTGAGCATCACGCCTTTGGGATGACCAGTTGTGCCGGATGTAAATATCAAAGAAGCAATCGCACCCGGTTTTGCCTTTGGTAAGTGAGCGATATGTTCTTTTTCGGCTTGCTCATCACCAAGCGCAAACACATCATCAAAAGTCCAGAGTTGAACTTGCAGGTTTAGATCTTGCAGCTTCTTTTCTAACTTCGAATGCTTGCGTCGAATTTTCTGACTTACGATAATTGCTTTTGCATTTCCGGCACGAAGTAAATTTACAATTTCATCTGTCGTTAAATCCTTATCCATCGGAATGGATGTTGCACCTGCACGGATGATTCCAAAATAACTGATTCCCCATTCCGGTGAGTTTTCAGCAATTAATGCAACATGATCATCAGCGCCAATATTGTGTGCGCGTAGAAATGCGGCAGCGCGCAAAATTAATTCCCTTAAATCGCCGTAAGTGTATTCTTCCAGCTTTCCATCACGTTCAATCCGCATCGCAATCCGATCTGCATGCAGCTTCGTTACGGAATCAAATAATTCGACCAGCGTGCGGTAGGTGTATACGCGTTTGGGTTTGGGCTTTCCAATCTCTTCCATTTTTGGAAATACCCATCGATTCAAACCAGGGAAGTGAACCTTGAGCCAGTAATGATACCAATCCAGTGATTCAGGGGCCCAAATCAAAATCTGCCGGTCTTCTTCCGGCATCCGTGCAAAAAGTGCGCGCACGTTATCGGCGCGGAAATGATAATCATTCAGCACTGTGAATGGGCGAAATTGTTCATAAGCCTCAAGCCCTTCACTTAAAAATGCTTCAGCATGATCTGCGCCTTTCTTGATTTGACCTTTGATTCCGCTCAACAGACCATACGATTTTGTTTTTGCTAATGATTTTGAAATGTCTTGTGCCGCATCGCGCAACCGCGGAACAATTTTTCTGAATGGTGCATCTTCAACTGCTGTTGCTTCCATACGGGCAGCAATTGCATTTAAGAAACGATTACCAGTTTTTTTGTCTCGAAAATACGATCGTTTATAAAGACCAAGCAGCGTAACAATCCGTCTCAGTTTGTGCGGGTTGCTGTCACCGGAACAAAGCTGATAAACAAGCCGCGGTTCTTCAACAATGGTTTGAGCAGCGATACTCAACATTGCTGCGGAAACGTGATCAACAGGAATGATGTCCAGTATTACTTCTTGATTTAACGGATATAAACTTTGTCCGTTTAAGGCGAATAGAATCAACGGGGCAGTAGTGTTGAATCCTTCGTTCCAACCCGGAAATGGATATGTAACTGAGCTTTCAACAATAGCAGGACGTACAATTGCGCGCGCGATTCCGGTTTCGGCAGCAATCAATTGTTCGGCCATGCTTTTTGTATAGGTGTAAATGTTGGGCCAACCCCACCATTGTGCGCGTTGCAATCCAAGATCGCTCATCTTGTTTCGGATCCAATCTTTACGCTCGCGTGCTGCAGCAAGATTTAAAGTATTCCCTTCATCAGGATCACGTCCTTCTTCAATTAAACGTTTGCGCGCAGTCGATCTGAATTCTGCGTTTAACGTTGCATCTTCCGCTTCTTCAACAATGTTACGAGTCAAGCGTTCGGAATCTTTTAATTCTTGTTCAACTGAAAACGTTACTTCCGTTAATTCATCGCGCCGCGGAAAATATCCAATTACCGGATCATCTTCCCAGATTTGTCCTTTGACATTTCCAGCAACAAAACAGGTACTGGTATGAACAAATGCCGGACGTTTCATCCGTTTTACGAACGCCAATAAATTTTTAGTGCCGGTCACATTTGTTTTCATTGCAGTTTCAAGCGGAGGATTGAAACTGACGTTGCCGGAGGAGTTCAAAACTAAATCGATGTCACTGGCAATTTTTTGGGCTTGTTCTTCAGTGTAACCAAGATTATCGTGAGTGATATCTCCCCCAACGATAATCAATTTTTCATTCAAAAAAGATTTCACTTGATCGCCATAACGTTGGCGAATCGGATCAAAAGCTGGGGATGTAAAAACGTTATTCCAAAATCTTTCCTCACTGTCATCTCCTGAACCGGCTCGAACCATCAGATAGATTTTGCCGATGTCCGGAAACCTTTCGAGGAGCATGCTCAACGTAACTTTGCCTAAAAAGCCAGTTCCGCCGACAAAAAAGATATTTCGACCTCGAAAGATCTTGGAGGGGGAAATTTGCATGGGAGTGATTATAACATTGTAGAGAACTGTCGGGGCAGGCTCGAGACCTACCCCTACAGGTTAACTTACTTCTTGCAACCGAACTTTGGCTTTTTGTTCTTTTCCGTCTCTTTGAATTGTAATCGTAACTTCATCACCGATTTTATGTTTTTCCAATTCGGTACCGAGTTCATCAGCAGTTGTTACTTTCTTGCCATCAACTGCTGTAATAACATCGCCTACTTCTGTTTCGCCAAAGAATGTACGTTTAATGCCTTTCAACCCGGCTTGATCGGCAGCTCCGCCTTTCACAACAGTAGCAACAACAACACCTTCAATTCCGGCATTTTGCGCGATTTGATCCGGTAAAATATTTACTCCAAGTCCAGGCCGGACAATTTTCCCATGTTGAATTAATTCCGGAACAATACTTTTGATTGCATTTACGGGTATCGCAAAACCAATGCCCGCATAAGCACCACTGGGGCTTATGATCGCGGTATTCATTCCAATCAATCGTCCGTGCGCATCCAATAAAGGACCGCCGCTGTTTCCTGGATTGATAGCGGCATCAGTTTGAATCACATCCCGGATGGTGCGATTCGTAACCGATTGAATTTCGCGTCCCAGGGCGCTAACAACTCCAACCGTTAATGTCTGATCCAAACCAAATGGATTTCCGATCGCAATTACTTTTTGGCCCGCCAACAATTTATCTGATATTCCTGGTACCACGGCCCTTAACTCATGATCAGGTGCTTTGATCTGCACCACTGCAATATCTTTGTTTGGTTCAGATCCAACCACAGTAGCTTCATATGTTTTTTGATCATTGAGTTTAACGCTCAGCGAATGAGCGTTTTGAATGACATGATAATTTGTTACAACATGTCCTTGTTTGTCCCATATGAATCCACTGCCGGCACCTTGCGGTATTTCACTTTCATTCAACGTAAAAATATCTTGCTGTAATCCTCTGTTAGTAATGAAAACTACAGACGGTGCCACTTCCTGAAAAATAGAGATCGTATTTTTTTCATCAGGTAGTAAATCCGGAGTTTGAGCTAGTAAGATCGCACTTGGGCTTGGATCGCTTGAAAGGTTGTGAGGATTGGTACTAATGCGATCCAATGATGGGCGCCACAAAATAAACATGATAGCCACACCGACCGCCATGCCGATCAAGAATGGGCGAAACTTGGATTGTGTGTAGGCCATAGAGAACTCCTGTTAGTGTGTTCTCTATAATATTCCGACCAAGGGAGCTTTTAAACTGACCTAAATTTTATGGATTTTTAGATTGATCAGGTAAGAGTTCGGTTTGCCATCAAGGAGAGCGACATTCAAAGAGCCGGCCCATTTTTCGCCGTTATCACCGGTAAATTTCCAGCCTGAACCATCGCGAGACCATTTCCCAACTTCTTGAAGTTTACCTTCTAAATAAGTTTGAACTTCTTTCGGGCTGGAATTTGCTTGAACTTCCCACTGCGTTTCCCATTGATCTGTTGTGCCCTGTGTATTTACAACTTTGGCATCTACTTGATTTGGGATTTCGAGTTGAAGCCTGCGACTCATCATCCTTCGCAAATATTTATCAGCGAAATTTGCGCGAGCATAAGTGGAACCTGGATGCCAATCATATTCCATGTTCAAAGCAACTTGCTGCGCGGTTCCTTTACCATACATTTTTGAAACTAAATACAGGGTTCCATCAATTCCTGATGATAATCCAGCAGATGTGATCACTTTGCCATTATCAACGTAACGTTTATTTGTCACCACATGCACCTTTGGGTAAGTAGCTTGAAGGTCATCAATCAAATTGTAAAAAGTGGTGGCTTCATGTCCGTCCAATAATCCCGCTTTTGCAAGATAAAAAGCGCCATTACAAACGGAAAGAACATAATCAGCAGTTTTCGCTCTTTGCTGAATCCAGTCGATAATCTTTTTATTATCGGTTTGTACATCACCGCCAGGAACGATTAGCAATTGAGCTGGTGGTGCGTTTTCGAATGTATAGGAAGGTGTAACTGTCATTCCCATCGTGGTTCGAATCGGAGTTGCTTTTTCACCAACTGTAAAGGGCTCAATTCCTGCCTGGCCAAGAACTTCATATGGTCCGGTGAAATCGATAATTTGAACGCCGTCAAAAATGAGTATTGCTGCTTTCATCGATTCTTCTTCGTGATGTTGTGCAGCTTGTCCTTTTGGCACAAGCTGCATTCCGCAGACAGGGCAACTTCCGGGAGCATTGAATACTTTACCATCGTTCGAACAACCACATGGTGGGCAAACATATTCTGTCGCATTTTGGGTTTGAGTTTGTGCAAAAAAAATAACTGGAAATAAAACCAATAGTAATAGGATTGAAAGTCTCATTGTTAGTATCTCCGCGATAGAATTCTAGTCTGCGTTAGCAGATCGCTTCTTGTACAAAATTGCTCTGTACTTGCCTGGGGTGATTCCTAGAAGCCTGCGGAAATGTCGATGCAGATGACTTTGATCGAAAAATCCAGTCTGTGTCGCAGTATCCGCAATTGAAGCACCATTTGCCAATAGCTTTCGCGCTTTTTCGACACGTAGATTGCACAAATATTCGTGCGGCGTTAAGCCAGTAGCTTTTTGAAATGACCGCAGGAAATAAAATGAACTCAGACCTGAAATTTCCGCGAGATGGGTCAAATAAATTTGCTCATGAAATTTTTCATTCAAGTATTGTTTTGCATTGTGGATAGCTTTCGGTTCATTTTGCTCACGAATTACCGGATGCTGAATTTCCAACAAGTATGAAAATGCCAGGATCATCAATGATTCGGAGTGAAATGTGTCCGATTCACTCTGCAAAGAGTCATGCGCAGCCCTTAACAGCCGCGCGATTTTCGAATCATTCATGGTGGGTGATTGAAAGACGACGGTCCGTTCAGGACAATCCGTTATTCGGAGAAACCATTGCATCCAATCGGCAGTCGGACAAAAACTCCAATATGTAACCGGTTGGTTACATATTGACCGGCCGGTATGCACATCCTCGGGATGAATTAAGATGATGCTCCCTGGCGGTGCCACCTGGTGTTTACCTGCACATTCAAATTCAACAGTTCCCTGGATAACAACTTCAATTACATATGTTTCATGCAAATGCCGTGGGAATTCGTGATCGACGTAAGTGGTTTGCGTAATCTCCAGATTTTGGAGTTCGGGAACGATATCGACCTTGGTATTCAGCATTTTAAATCTCTTACTCGTAATCGTACTCGTATGAGTACTATTAAACAGACGAACTGGCAATATTAAAGTTGCATAGATCCTGTGATAGGATTTGATGCTATTAAGGAGGACTCAATGCTCAAAAGATTCACGATTCTGTTCGCGTTCCTGTTGTTAATTTCTCCCATATTGTTCGCGGCTGATGCCGAAAAACCCACAACCTTGCCTGCAGATGGAGGCGATCCTGGAAAAGCTTACATGGCTTATACAAAGGCGTTCGCATCTGGTGATATTGCAGCATTAAAGAAAATGGTATCTGCTGATCGCGCGAAGCAGCTGGATGATCCTCAAATGAAACAGATGCTTCCGATGATGCAAGCACTTCAGCCAAAAGACATAAAAATCACCGGTGGGACAATGACTTCAAAAGACGCCACACTTAATGCTGAAGGAAAAGCAGAAGGCGCAAAAGATAAACAAACCGGCGAGATTCACATGATTCTTGAAGACAAAGTTTGGAAAGTTGAAAAAGAAAGTTGGAAAGGATCGATGAATTGATGGGACGCGGACGTTAGTCCGCGCTTCTTTCTAACATGTGCGATTCTCTTTGGAAGTGTCATCAACTTCTGATTTCAATTTTCAACGCCCAGCTCCTTCGGATTGTACATGGAATGCAGCTGTCCTTTCGTCGTATTCAAGGAAAGATCGCCCAATTTCTCCTTTGCGATTGCCATTGCTTGCTGCGCTTCTTGTGACTGTTGAGCAGAGGCAGAACAATCGTCCTTTACCGATTTAACCTCCGCCTTTTGCGGCTCATCGGTTCTAATGGTTTCGGAAATTCCAGACGAACTTTGTATCTTTGGGATAAGCATCATTCCTCCTTTCTATTACCTATGCGAAAAAATCCAGTTCAATGGATCAGATATCAGAATAGTGATTTTTAAATGCGAGCGGGGGATTGTACCTGGGCGGGAATTTTTACAGTAAACGTGGTGCCGGCGTTCGGTTCACTTTCCACGGTAATCGTTCCGCCCATCATCTGACAGAATCGAAGACTGATTACCAACCCTAATCCGGTGCCGCCATATTTCCGAGAAGTTGAAGCATCCGCTTGCGAAAATGCTTGAAACAATCTGCTAAGTTGTTCCGATGACATTCCAATTCCAGTATCGGAAACGCGAAATGTAACCCACTCCGAACCATTTTCACTGGATGTATCAACTGTCAGCGAAACTTTTCCGTCTTTGGTGAACTTAGAAGCGTTACTTAACAAATTGAACAACACTTGCCGAACTCGTGTAACATCCGCATGCATTGAACCAACATTGGGATTCGGTTCAAATACCAGCGTATTGTTATTCTTCTTCATCAATGGCCGGACGGTTGTTACAACTTCATCCAGCAGACCGGAAAGTCCAAAGTTTTCCAGGAACAATTCCATTTTGCCAGCTTCGATTTTTGATAAATCCAGGATGTCATTGATCAAAGCTAAAAGATGTTTTCCAGCGGCTTGAATTTTTTGCAGATCACCATTTAGATCCGATACTCCAAGTTCTTCCGCTTCTTCTTGCAGCATTTCGCTGTAACCGATGATCGCATTCAGCGGCGTCCGCAATTCGTGACTCATGTTTGCCAGGAATTGGCTTTTAAATTTGTTTGCTTCTTCAGCAACAGACATCGCTTTTTCTGCTTTCTCTTTTTCCACTTTCAGATTGAGCGTACGATCTTCAACCAGCGACATTAGCTCTTGCTCGCGGCTCCGGGCATCTTCTTCGATCTTGTTGTACAACTTGGAATTTTCAATCGCGACTGCAGCTTGATTTCCAAATACACTCAAGAATTCGAGGTCTTCTGCAACAAAACGCATCGGCACCGAAACGTTATCGACATACAAAACGCCGATTACTTTTTCGCGCGTTTTCAGCGGTACACAAATTGAAGACCGAATGGATTGACGCATGATCGATGCTGTATCACCGAACCTCGGGTCTTCACGCGCATCGGATGAAATAACCGAAACGTTTTTTTGCAAAACATAATTTACAATGCTTCGGCTATAAATAGTTTCACCTTCATGGACTTCAACAGCGGATTGCGTGATACGAGGTTCCAGCATCCCGGTTTCCTCATTGACCATTAAGATTGCGGCACGATCAACATCCATGATTACAAACAGAAATTGCACAATCTTTTGGAGCAATACATTGATTTCTTCGGGATTGGAAAGCAGTTCACTTACTTCGAGCAAGATTTGAAGTTTATCTTTCGATCTTTGTTGAACTTCTTTTTGTTTGATTTTTAATGCGGAAGTGCTTACTTTATCGCGGGGTTTTTCAGCTATAAGTAACTCTGCAAATCCTTTACGAACGCCGGAAGAAATTTCATGAAGGATGTGAAGATCTTCGCGGAATTGCAGTGGGACATCGCCGCACATCACATTGTCCCCATGCTTTAGAACGCAATGTGAAATCCGATCGCCGTTTACGAATGTGCCATTACTGCTTTGCAAATCACTCAAAACGATGCGGTCACCATTCACATCGACGCGGGCATGCATGCGCGACAAGCTGGCATCCAGAATGACGATGTCGTTTTCTTTGGCGCGCCCGAGAGTGGTTGGCCCATTTTTTAGATCGTAGACTTGTTCATTCATTTGGCCGGGGTTCAATACCAACCGTGCCATATTATTCGTCCCCCCAAAATTGCATTATAGCAATTGGAATATTTTACTCCATGTCAGACATAAAGATTGGCGGATGATGGAGCATTGTAATTTCCGCGGTGCGTCCCATGTGACTTCGTGCCATGTAAATCGCTTCGGTTAATGTTGAAGCACGTTCCCATCCAAGCATTTCCGGAACGTAAGTATTTCCGGCAACAGCGATAATTTTACTGAGATGTTTCCGCCCATTTTCAGCCCAGTACCACATGAAGAACGGATGGGCACCGTGATATGCATTGCCGCGGCGATACATCTGGATGTAATTCGGATCATGCGCGAATTCCAATTCATATTTTTCGCGCAATTCAAAACTATCTTTCGTTTCAGGCAACAATCGGTGGAAAAATTCAATGTAGCTTGGATGAAAATCGGGATCAAATTCGTCATAACAAGGATGAGTCAAAATTAAAACTCCACCTTTTTTAACTACTGGCTTGTTACGATACATGTTGAAGAAATAACCAGGCCCCATCACTTGAACGAGAATCGGATTCAAAATGGAATTCACATTGTAGGGAGAAATGTAAGGAATTCCGGTGATCAAAATATCGGCCTGGTTCTTCACCGGCACTGCATACTGTTCAAAACAATGCTGCAGAATCTTTTCATGTACCTGCTCAGTTTTGCCGGCATAACAACCGATCATTTTGTAATTGGATGGAATTTGGAAAAACATTTTCCGCTTTGCATTGCGCGGGAGTTTTTCTAACGTTGCTTTTGTCAGATTAAACATCGCCCAATCGGCGTCCGTGAAGTTATCTTCGTTCTTGTTCAAGAAACCCATCGGACCAAGAAACATGTCGTTGTTCAACGCAGTTTCAATGTGAAATACATTCATGTGTTGATCAACAATTTTTCCCATGCGTTCGCATTTGCGGCTCAACTCTGAACGCGCGGGATCCATGTAGCTATCGGAATCGATGATGGTTTGCGGTTCATGATGCGGACGCAAACTTTCGTAATCACATAATCCGACAGTCACTGATTTATGACCGCCATCCATCGGAACCAGATTGATGTTGATATAAATTACAAGATCACTTTCAGCCGCGCGGCGGTTCATGTTTACTACTTCATGATGTTTCGTTTCACCAAGGTTGATCATCCCGTCCGGATCTTCAGCATCATGGCAGTAATAACGATCGGGATAATATGCCTTGTGAATTTTTGAACCAACCATCCGTTTCATTTCCGATTCGGTCATTTTGCGATGCAAAGAATTGGCAACAATGATATGGATGTCATCAACGCCATGACCGGTGAGCATATCCAAAACGATCTCCAAAATTTGCTGGCGAATTTCTGGAGTTTTCATCGGTGGCAACGGAAGGCTGATGTCATCAACCGCGATGGTGACTTTCATTCCTGGGTAAAGCTGTGCATGAAGCGGATCGCATCCTAGTGGACGATTTAATGCGTAACGGATTGCAGCTTCCGGATTCGGCAATCCTGCAATTGGAGATTTCGGATAAATTACGCGCGTGCCAACCGGCAAATCTTCCAACAAAAAATCTTCGCCATAGTGCAAAATTCGCGGTTCAGAATCGCTATCAATATAAGTAATGTTTTCTTCAAGACGGCGGCGGAGTACTAGACTCATCTTCTTTTTACCTCAAGTCTAAAATTGGCCAGTGGCTGGAAACTGCGGTACTTTTCAATCGGAAATCGGGATGAACAGCAGTAGGATGTCCAACCACGGATAGCATCGGAAGATCGCTGATGCTGTCTGTGTAACAATAACTCGCGCTTAAGCTTAATCCTTCTTTTTCAGCATACGAACGGATCCAGGACGCTTTCGATGCATTCGCCATTACAGGCGGCAGCAATCGACCGGTTGCAAAGCCATCTACAAATTCCAATCGATTCGTAATCCAATCATCAATTTTTAAATGACGTGCAAGCGGCGCTACTGTGGTATCGAGTGCACCGGTAACCAAAACCTGGCGGAGTCCTAAACTGCGTGATCTTTCGATCAGATCATATGCGCCGGGATAAATCGAAGGTTGAAGTACATCTTCAAATAATTCTTCAGACAAGAAACGGATACGATCTTCTGATTCACCTTTGTACATTTTGAAAAATAATTCCTGAAAGGCGGTTCGACTGTAAGCATCCGTCAGGAAAAATGCGGGAACTGCCGACATCACCGTGGCCGTTTTGCGAATACTCCGCAAAATCCCTTGCTGATTTCGGGCCTGGAAAAAAAGCACATGTACCAGGTTCGTTTTTACCAGCGTACCATCCAGATCGTAAAACGCTGCCGCTGCTGGCTTCGCCTTCGATTCTCGGCGTGTTGTCCTCATAAAGGTTTACATTATATCAAAGCCTGTGGTCGGTTTTTTTAACGCCGAGAACGCCGATATTATTTCAGATTCAGATTCTGACGGGAGATGCTTTGGTTATGATTTTCCCGATAAGCGCAAAACAAAAACCTAAGGCGCAACCCAATCCCAGGGTAATCGGATCAGTCCACCAAAAAAGCTTTATGTAAGCCAGTATTGCTAGAACCAAAATCCCGAAAATGACTTCAAGACGGGAAATTGGATTGTTGTTTCGATCTACAAAGAGACGACGAAATAAAAAATAAGAAACAAGTAAGGTGTGTCCGCTGATTGGGAGTCTGATCCCCAAACGCAGATTTGACAGTATCACAATCACGGCAAGTGTGCATGCTATTTCAATTGTTGGTTTAGAAAATCCGCTATCGCGATAGAGATCGAAGAGATCTGCTATAAGCATTCCTAAGAAAGGGAACGCCGAAATCATGTACCAATAAGGCGCAAATTCTTTGATTTCCGTTGTTATTCTGATTACACGGATTGGACCTGTAATGTGTAACCAGACTGCTCCGGCAATTGTTACTGCTGCAATGATCAGAATTCTCATTATGAGCCTTGTTTTTGATTTCATTTTCTCGGCGTTCTCGGCGTTAAAAAAGATTCAGTCAATAGCCTTGTAAATCCGCACAGCGCGATCCAAAGACTTTGTGCGTGATGGGAATTCGTGCAGTACTTCATAAGCGCGCGGTGGAATGCGCTTAAACAAATCTTCGGTTACACAAACGTATTCAAAGCCTTTCACATTTCTTGTTTCTTTAAATTCACCATAGTTTAATGCAGTAACTTTATAGTGATCAGCAGGAACAACCGGACCTGTTGGATCGCTTAAAATCGTTGATCCTTCCGGAATATTCTTTTGAATCCAGGTAATGACTTCTTGCGGTGAAAGGCCTTTTGCTACTTCTGCGTAGTATCGATAATCGCTCCACGCAGGATACGCAATCAATAATACGAGTGCTGCAGTTGCTAGGAGCTTGTTCGAACGCGGTTCGACTTTCGCTTTGATTTTGATCCAGTCTAAAACAATCTGTACTCCTTCCCCTGCAAGAATCGCCAACAATGGCAGCACTGGAATTATGTAACGCGAAAAACCTGATGGATAGGCACCGAGAAATAGCAAATGTAAAAGAGGAAAGGTCCAAAGAAGTAAAAGACGGTTTGAGATAGGGCCAGGCCGCAAAAAAATGCGGGGGAGGGTGACCAATGCTGCAAACAGACCGAATAATCCAATTCCTTCCGTAATCAAAATGTAGGTATACTCCAACGGACGATTTGAAGCATGACTCCAATGCTGCGGATTTAAATTGTGATAAACAGCAATAGTTAACCGAATCAAAAAACTGTTGAGATGGATTAACGCAGAAAGATTTGTCAATATGTAAACAGCAACTCCGCAGAAAAGACCAAGCAGCAGATTCCAATCAAGCCATTTTTCTTTCTTTGAAAGAGCATGCGCGATCAAGAATGGAATGAAGATTGTGAGTACAGTGTATTTCGTACCGATAGCAAGTCCGCAAAAAATTCCTGCAAGCGTGTAATTCAGTGATGAAGGCTCATCCAGGATTCGCAAGAAAAACAAATGTGCTAATAAAATCCATAGTGCAAGCGCAAAATCTAATCGAACTTCGTGAGCAACTGTAAATGAAAGTGCAGAAAAAGTTAAAATTAAACTTGCAGCAATTGCCGGGATCTTTCCAAAATATTTTCGTGCGGTGCCATAAGTGCATGCCACGATAGCCAGGCTAAAGAATGCAGTGGTCATTCGTCCCGCAGTGTAATAAGCAGACTCAGGAATGTCGCCGATGTTGCGATACCAAAAATGAGAAATGCTGCGAAAAATCATCAAGATAAATGCAAAGGCGAGTACATAAAAATAGACACCACCATATTCATAATTGACGAAATCATATGATCCGGTTCGCAGCATTCGCAAAACAGGATCTACAAGAATTGGTTCATCGACTGTTGGTCCTAACAATTCAAGATTGCGAATTCCTTTGAATCGCAGGTAGGCTGCGATTCCAATAATTGCAAGAAATCCAATTGCTTCCAGAAAAGTTTGAAGGGTGAATTTTTGGAAAACGTTTCGAGAGTACAGAATGCAAATTGTTATCAGGATCAGTGCAACGCGGCTATTGAAAAGGGAATCTAGAAAAATCAGATTGAAAGGCCAACCGCCAAGCAAAACGCAAATAAGGAAGTATGCGATGCAGATTGGAAGGATGATAAAGCGGAATGACCTTGATGATGGGTCGATTAAATGCATCAAGAACGGCCTTTTTGCCTGTCCCTATTACGCGTAGAAATCCATTCCTGAATTTTTTCGCGATGCTCTTGCTCGTGTTTATAAGTAAATTCCGGAATCCAAAACGAAACGGGATGCAGGTGTGATGAATTGTCGATTTCAGTCATCGGAATTTTCTTCAACCGGGCCATCAACTCGGTGCGAATTTCTGCGGCTTCTCGCAACAACTGATTCATTGAAAGTGGTTTATATTTCGATACCACTCGCGCATTGAATCTGTGCATAACACTGGAGTCTTCGTAGTAATAAATTTGATCTGACTTTCCGGCTAAAATTAAATCGAGACGTTTGCATGCCTCTTTTTCCCAGGCAACAATGTGCGCGAACACATCTTTGATGGACCATCTTCCTTGAAGCTCAGGTTTGATCATCATCCGCGCGTTGATGCAATCAAATAATCGCAGCATCGCAGCGCGAGAACTTTTCATTTTTCGCAGAGTCGCCCTGCGCCACTGTTGCGCATCCATGAACCTTATTTTACTACTTCATTTAACTCTGTGTCTTTGTGGTTCCAATTTTAATTGCGGCATCGCGCACGCGGGGATTGGGATCAGAGGTACTTAGTTTTTTGATCTGTGCTAATAACTCAGGCTTGTTTAACTTTGCCGAAGCTTTAATTGCGTTCACCATCAATTCTTCTTTTCTTTCTTCCGAAAGCTTATTGAAGCTTGCAAGATATTCACGCTTCATCAGATCCATTAGTACACCTGCTCCGGCATCATTGTTTAACCGGCTGAGTGCAATTGCTGAATTCCAGCGAACTTCTGCTTCCGAATCTTCAAGATGCGCTTGCAAAGGCGGAATCGAACGCGCATCGCCCAGTGCTCCCAAAACGTAGGCGCTGATGATCCTGATTCCACTATCGCTATTTTCCAATGATTCAATGATCATTGGAGTCGATCCTTTATCGCCAATATTTCCCAGTGCCCAGATCGAATAAAATGCAGTTTGCGAGTCATCATCTTGAATTGATTCCTGCAATATGGGCACAGCACGTGGATCCTGAAGTCCGCCCATTGCTAACGCTAAGTAACGCCTGATTTGCGGATCTTTTCCTTTTTCATTTTTAAAAATCAGGATCATTTCCGGAAGTTCTTTCTTTGCATCGGATCGATAATCTTTAGTAGGGCTGGCCAGCAAATTGGAAAGGTGATACGCAGCTTGCCACCGTTCCGATTGACTCCCTGTTCGGATATCGTAAAGATAATCGCGCACTGATTTTTCTTTCAGCGCCATGTTTCCAAAAAGCAGAATCAGAAAAACAATAAACCCAACCAGAATCAACGGAACAACGATAAAGCGAAATAAAACTAAAATTCCTTTTTCTTTCCGTTGTTCTTCCGGATCTTCCAGTGGAGGCTGAATTTCTTCTTCGTTCATTCTTGATGTTCCTTATAATTCTTTTCTGCGCGATGAATTCCCCATTGAAACAAAAACCATGCTCCGAGAATCAGGGCGATGCACACAATTAAAATTAATATGTTTGAACTTAGCATGCAGGTGAGGAAATCTTTAGGGCAGAGACACTAAGCTTTATTTCGTTCCGCCTGGTTGAGCTGCATTTTCTGCTGCTGATGCGTGCGCTTTCTTCGGTTCATACCAGGCCGCTTCTGCCGGACTCAAAATCGATGCAAGATTTCCCTGGCCGAGGCTGTAAATATAGTTGCGAAGCGCTTCCTTTTGCAAATTCGGGTCACCATTTAACACGCCCGGTATTGCTGCCTCCGGGAAAAAGTCAGGCATTCGTGTTCCGGGCTGCAATTTTTGAGGATCTTCCAACCATTTCAAAATCCAATTCGCACGCAATCTGGTTTTTGCCATGCTGAGATCTGGCGCAAGATCTGCCGGGGCTCTGCCTGGAGGAACAACTCCTTGAATTACGTGGCACACAGAACATTGGAATGTTTTGAAAATATGTTCACCATCCGCAAGATGATTCGTAATATCAGGAGGACTATTAAATGGACCATTCTTAGTTGCGGCCATAAAGAATTGCACCAACGTATTTGCTTCTTCATCCGATAAGCGGAAATTCGGCATTCGAACTTTTAACCATGGACGAATTCTGCCAGGCGCTTTCAAAAATTGGAACAGCCAATCCGATTGCGCTTTGTCTCCTTCTTCAATCAACAGTGGAGGCGCCATTCCTTCTTCAGTAATGACTTGCCGGATTTCACCACCCCAGCCATCGATGTTGTGACATGCCACACAATTTTTCTGCAACACTAACCACCGTCCGCGTTCTGCAACTTGCTGACTATCACTCAATACAGCCTGTGATTCTGCCGGAACGCGTTCATTGGTCAATCCCATGATCAACATTGTCAGTGCTGCCGTTTCTTCATCACTAAAATCAAAATTCGGCATGATCAATTTTTCATCCCAACGTTTCACACGTTCCTTATCGAATGAACGCGGATCATGCAATTTCTGGCGGACGTAATCCGGAACTTCATGTTCAATATTCACAAATCCAAAATCAAATTTCGTAACTTTCTTGCTTCCTTCTTCAGAAAGGGAAGTGCCGATTCCTTTTGCTGTTTCAAAGCCAGGAATCAAATGACAACCGGAACATCCGTAACGTGAGATCGATTTTTCACCCAGGAACATCCAGCGATCTTGCTCGGACATTTTGTTGTATTGTTCTTCCGCGGCGATTCCATATTGCCGTTTTAAATGGAATACGATTTCATCCTTCAAATATTTTTCTTGCAGCGTAGGAATTTTTTGTGCTTCCCAGGCGGTGTCCCGAATTGAAAGCAGATAAGACGCGATGTCCATTGCTTCCTGATCCGAAAGTTTCATGTTCGGCATTCTGGTTTGAGGGGCGTAGTGGCGTGGCTCTTTCAACCAGTTGAACAGCCAGGTCGCATTGGTCTTCGACCCTAGTTTCACTAATGGCGGGCCAAATCGACGGCGGGTGTTTATGCCAGATGGCTTATCACCTTCTGCCAAATGGCATCCTACGCATCCCAGATCGTGAACTAAAGTTTTGCCATTTGCAGGATCGCCACTCAGGGTGACAGGTTCATAATCAATCGGTTCCGCTTTGGCAAACAAGTATTCAACAATCGATCGGATTTCAACCTCATTACGGGCGATATCTTCTGGATCGCTGTTGTTCGAATTCAGGAAGTAGCGAGGCATACGTGTTGTCGGACGGAATGCTTTTGGATTTTTAATCCATTTGAATGCCCATTCTTTGGTTACTTTGCTGCTGATGTGATGCAGATCTGGACCAACTTTCGGAAGATTCTCAAAACCTTTCGTTAGATGGCAGCCATGACATCCATTTTCGATAAATAAATAACGTGCAACATTGATTTTGTCTCCGCCAGGAATTTGCGCAACACCTTGATGACACTTAATGCAGGAAGCTTCCACCATGCTTTTTGAATACATCGGGTATTCCCAATGATGCATCTTGTGCCAATCATGATCTTTTTCCCAACGCTTCTTTTCTTCTTCATTGTCCGGAACATGAACAGCGCCAACAAAATCGGTGGAACGGCCGCGACCAAGGTGACATGAACTACATCCAAAACGGTCCATGGGATGTTTTGAAGTCGCGCCGACAAAAATATCTAACTTTGGATGGGAAACGAATGGCTGCGTGATCTTTCCATAATTTGGAATGTCATCGCCTTCCTTATATCCATCCTGATCAATCGATGCATGGCAGGTCATGCAGCGATCAACGCGAGGAATGCGGGTGAAGTTGATGTCTTCATATATATTGTCAACAACAACCTGCTGAATTTTGATCGAAGGTCCGATGAAATCTACTAACGGAAGATTGCGGAAAATATTAGCGGGGGAAGCAGAAAAATTTGCTTCCTTGCGTTCCATTCGATCTAACTTCGTTTGAAGTTTTACCTTTTCTTTATCCAGATCATCAATGCGTTTCGTGTATTGATCGACATTCGCATCGATTGCAGCCTTTTTCCCATTGACTTCATCAAGTTTGTGCTGCAGGTCCTGCATTGCATTGAAACTCTTTTCAAGTTTTTCCTTCTTACCGCCTGCAGTTTTTGGATGTTCAGCAACAGCTTCTTCATAATCGTAACGATTGGCTTCATACTCCGCTTTCTTAAAGCGGAACGCTTGATCCGCCTTGTACCATTTACCCTGCATATCTTTTTGAGCTTGAAGCGCTTTGTCGTATTCACTTTGTTGCCGTTTTTGTTCCGCTTTTGCTGCCTCTAAATCTTGCTGAACTTTCGTGTATTCGGCATTACTTTGTAGATTGGCTTCTTCTTTTTGGATCAGTGATGCTGTGCGAGCTTTTTCCAAACGGCGGAATTGAGCTTGAACGCGTTTCCAATCACGATTGAAATCCTGCCATAACATCCATGCAAAAAATATGAACATGATGATGCTGGAAATCGCAAAAAACATGTTCAGCTTATTTATGTCGTACGCGTGATCAGTATCTTTCTTTGCCATCGTTATATGTTAAAAAACGCTTCTGGAATTGCGATGATATATTTCAAGTTAAATAGCCACCGTAAGTACATTTTTAGCGGCAGTGCAAACATCGCTAAAAACAAAAATACACCAATGTAAAATCTTGCCGGTCCCATCTTTACGTAGAATCGTTTAAAGATTGTTTTCGCCAGTAAAACTGGAAGTACAAGAAGGTAAAAACCAACTAAGAAAAATCCGAGACTTTCACGCAGCCACCACTGCGAGGGCAATCCGCGTCCCAACAAAATTACCCAGAAATATTCCGATAAATTAACGTTGTTTAAAACAAGAACTTTGTGTACATCCCAAAATTCGTAAGGACCAAAAAAGTTCCAGTTCGGGCCGCGTAAAAATGTACCAAGTGTGATTAACATGACCCACAGAATTACAAATCCAAAAAGGAAAATCGAAATTTCCCATTTCCGTTCTTTGAATGTGTAATAGCCGCTTCCTTTCGGATTTACATCAATGAATGGAATTGCCATCAATCCAAAAATGATCAAACTTGGAAACACAACTCCGGCAAGCCATGGATCGTAATAAACGAGCATTTCTTGCAGACCTAAAAAGTACCATGGTGCTTTCGATGGATTCGGCGAATCAGCTGGATTGGCGGGGGCTTCTAACGGAGCTTTTAGTCCGATTGCCCAGATCGTAAGAATTGCGGAACAAATTACCAGACAGATCATTTCGGTATAAACAAGATTTGGCCATACCAAAACTTTTTCGTTTTCTTCAGCTTCACGTACCGGTAAGTTTTGATCTAAGCGTTCATCATTTGCTTTTGCTTTATACAACGCGTACCACACAAAAAATCCAACTAGAAAAAGCATTCCAACAATCGGAACGTTATCCGGCGCTGCAACAATTTTTCTGAAGTTTGGATCTTGAATGCTTACGAGCATGAAAACGACGGCGAGTACAAACATTATTTTTGCAGGAAGTGGTTTCCAGAATCCGCGGCGATTGACCACAATAAGAAACAGGATCATTGCAGCAGTAATTAGAACCGGAGGATTTGTAAGGGTATTAACTACCGATTTAAAAAACTCCATAACGTCTCCTACATCGGTCCGGAAATTCCGCCATCTTTACGAACGCGCCAGAAGTGAACAGCCATCAATACGCTGGCCACAACTGGAATTGCCACGCAATGCAAAACGTAAAAACGTAACAATGCGCCGGCACCCACAAAGCGTCCGCCTAAGAGCGCAAATCGCGCATCATCTCCCGCATGAACCATGGCAAGATCACCTATTTTCAGCAAACTTGCACCTGGACCTTCATGACCTAAAAACGGAGTGGCACGCGCCATGTTCGATCCAACTGTGATAGCCCAAATCGCTAATTGATCCCAGGGCAGCAAGTATCCAGTAAAACTGAGCAGCAGAGTCAGCACTAAAAGTAGAACACCAACAATCCAGTTAAACTCACGTGGCGGCTTGTAACTTCCAGTTAAAAACACGCGCAACATATGGAGCCACACTGTAATGACCATTGCGTGAGCGCCCCATCGATGCAGTTCGCGCATAACACCTAAAGGAACTTGTTCACCCAACTCAACGATATCCATATATGCATATTCAAGAGTTGGGCGGTAATAGAACATCAACAGCAATCCGGTAAAAACTTCAACTAAGAAAAGGAAGAAAGTAAGACCGCCCATGCACCATGTATAACCGAGCGCAATTCCGGATTTTCGGATGCGCACGGGATGCAAATGCAAAAACACATTGTTTAAAACTGCGAGTGCGCGGCCGCGTGTATCTTTGGGCACAGAGTGCCGAAAAATCGATTTCCAAACTTGGGAGCGGGTTATTTGAGACCAAATGCCTCTTTTTGGTGGTGCCATTTTCCTTCCTCAGTTTTACCGCAGAGCAGCGGTAAAAATCCTTAAACTCGAACGAACGATTCCGGATCGTTCCATTCGCCCTTTTCCTGTTGAAATTTTTTACTTTTATCTACAACTAACTGTCCATCATCACCAATCGTGAGTCTAAAACGCTCTAACGGCCGCGGAGCTGGACCTTCAAAATTGATCCCAGTCATATAAAAACCGCTGCCATGACACGGACACTTAAACTTGTTTTCCGCTTCTAACCAATTCGGAGTACATCCTAAATGTGTACAAGTTGTGCTCAGTGCATACATGATTTCGTTGGTTCGAACAATCCAAACTGCGCGTTTTTCCTTCCAACGTTCATCTACTTTGTTCACTGCATAATCTTCCGGAAATCCGGCAATAAATGTCGATGGAGGCTCAAATAAGACGTTAGGGAATAGGAATCGCATCGTGGCAGTCAATGCCACACCCATCGAGGCGGCAAATGCGCCCCACGCTAAACCTAACCAGGAAAAGAATTTTCTACGGGAAATCGCCTCTGCCATGCTCCTCTCTTTCGCAGTGACGTTTTAGAAGTGCAGAAAAAAAATCAAAAAATCACAAACAGAGATTATCAACTAGGAACATTTTAGAGTCAAGAACTTGCGGGAAATTTTTGCGTCTTTTTTATTACGATCCAAAAATGCAGGGTTCCAGCGTTTTTGGGCCAAAATTTCTATAATATTTACTATGCTATAATTTCAGACTAGTCGTTTGTTGACTCGCCTGCAAAGCTAAGGAGGATGCATGTTTCAGCGCGTAAGGCGGATGTTCTCCGCTATGTTCAACTGGTTGATGGGGAAGACCGAATCACAAATGACAGTTCCAATGTTGGAACAAACGGTTCGGGAAATGCTGGAAAGCCTTAAGTCCCTCCGTGAGGCGACAGCAATGACACTCGGTTTCGAAGCGCGTCAAGAACGAGAATTTAAAGTAAAAAGAGAACGCGTAAAAACTTTACAAGCACAAGCGGAAGAAGCTTTGCGCCAGGGCAATGAAAAGCTCGCACGGCGTGCACTCCAATTACAAATTGAAGCTCAAGGTGAATTAGATCGTGCAGATCAAATGTATAAGAGTGCAAAAGTACGAGCCGATGCATCACGTGCAAAATTAAAAGTTGAAGAAGAAAAAGTTCAGGAAAAAATCCGGAAGCTGGGTGAGTTGAAATCGATTGCTGCAATGAATGAAGCTCAAAAGAAAATGCACGAAATCACTGATAAGTACAATATTGATGGTGCCATGAGCACATTTGATAATGCTGCAGCACAAATTCAAGAACAATCGGATAAGCTGGCAGCATACGATAAAATTGCAGTGAGCGAAGGTGAAGAGCTGGATAAACAATTAGATCAGTTAACGGGCAAAGTAAAAGTGGATCAGGCGCTCGATGATTTAAAACGGAAGATGGGAATGATCAAAGAGCCGGCCGCATCTCAACCTCAACAGCAGCAGCAACCTGAAGCGCAGAAAATATCATCTGCATTTGATACGGAGAAGGAAAGCTAAAGCCTAACGTGCTAAAGACGGTTCTTTACCGTAATAATCTTTACCGCAAAACTCGCGGAGTCCGCAGAGATGTATAAGCTGGTCTACAAAGAGGGGGACAAAACAAACTCCTTTCCTATTGAAAAAAGTGATGTCTCAATCGGACGGGCTTCTGATAATGACATCATTATTAATGACTTCGGAGTTTCCCGCCATCATTGCCGTGTTTCAGTCAATGATAAAGAATCCTACATTGTTGATTTGAATTCGCGTAATGGAACGCGCGTGAATAACATTCTTGTAACACGCGGCGATTTACGCGATGGCGATGAAATCAATCTTGGTAAGTTTTTAATCCGCTTCACAAAAACAAGTGATGATAGAGTTCAGCTGCAAGATACTGGAGATAACTTTTTAAGCCCCGGAACTTTTATAAAGCCGATTAGCGAAATCCAAAAAATTATTCCGGACCTGATTCCGGAAAGCACGCCAGAAGAACCTGCCGCACTCAGTGACATTCAAAAAAGTAATCAAATCCTGGCGATTCTAATTCAAGTTGCAAAGTCGCTTCTTACAGTACAACCGCTGGATGAAGTTTTAAATCTGGTAATGAATTTGATCTTCGAACACTTAAATGCTGAGCGTGGTTTTTTAATGCTTTACGATGAACATTCCCGCGATCTAATCGCCAAAGTTGTAAAGTACCGTGATCCGCAGGCAGATGCCGGGAAAATTACCATCAGCAAAACGATTACTAATAGAGTCTTTACGGACAAAGTTGCAATTTTGACTTCTGATGCACTTTTCGATCCGCGTTTTGATGGCGGTGCCAGCATCATTTTTCATAACATCCGCTCCGCGATGTGTGCACCTCTGTGGAACAAAGATGACGTGATTGGCGTGGTGTTCATTGATTCTACTACTCGCACCGGAACCTTCAATCCTTCAGATCTTGATTTGCTTACTGCGCTGGCGAATTACGCAGCAATCGGAATTGAGCAAGCGCGTTTGAACGAAAAGATCAAAGAAGAAATTAAACGGCGCGGACAATTGGAACGTTACCACTCACCATCAGTAATTAATCGAATCTTAAACGCCACCGAAAGCGATCAATCACTCGATGCACAGGAAGTAGATACAACTGTTATGTTTTCAGATATTGTTGGTTTCACCGGAATGTCGGAAAAAATGGAACCGCATCGAGTAGCACTTTTGTTAAATGAATATTTTGGCGAAATGACTGAAATCATTTTTAAATATGAAGGGACGTTGGACAAGTTCATTGGTGATGCAATCATGGCAGTTTTCGGTGCGCCGCTGGCGATGGAAGATCATGCTGTGCGCGCGGTGAAGACAGCGCTGGAAATGCGCGAGAAGCTGGACGAGTTCAATGACGAAAAATTTGGCCAGCAAAGAATCAATGTACGATTTGGGATCAACAGCGGTCCGGTTGTTGCCGGTGATATCGGTTCACCAAAACGTATTGAATACACGGTTCTTGGAAATACTGTGAACATCGCTCAAAGATTGGAAGCGGGTGTGGCAAAGCCTGGTCAAATTATTATCGGCGCAAATACATATGAACTTGTGAAAGATCATTTCGAAACTCAGGAAATGGGCGAATTCAGTCTAAAAGGTCTGGAGCAAATGACGAAAGTTTACGAAGTTTTGTCGGAAAAAAAACGTGAAACGTGAAGCGTGAATAACCTCTATTTGTATTTCACGTTTCACTTTTCGCGTTTCATGAGCTAAGCATGGCAATATTCACTGAACGTAAAATCAAGAACAGTATTTTAGTCACATTGACATTATTGTTCCTGGCGATTGGAGTAATTCCTTTAGCCGTTAGTTCATTTATCCTGATCCGAAATAATCGAGAAGGGCTGCAAACCAATCTTCAAGAAAGTTTCTTTTCGATATCAACGAGTGTTTCTGGAAGAATTTCATCTTACATTGATAACTATCGTTATCAGATTCGTGAATTAATTCCGCGTGCTTCAACCTTCGTAAGAAATCTTGATGCGCCTTCAGTTCGCACGGAACTTCCCACATTCCTGAAAGATCAGAACATGATCAAAGCAGCCGTTTATGCGCCATCTGGAAGAGGTCCTCGCGCTAAGCGTCCGGAATTTGATGACAGAAGCGTGCTGAATGCGGAAGAGAAGGCATTCAACATCGCAATTCAAGGGAAATCCTTTATCAGTGATCCATATTACATTCCTGAAGACAGCACCGCAGTAATTCTCATCGCAGAACCTTTAAAAGATGCGTCAGATAACATCATTGGCGTTTTAAGCGTGATTGTTAGTGCGGATCCACTGCTTCAGATTTTGAGTGATGAAAGTGTTGGCGCGATCGATGTTTATGTTGTTGATCAAGCCGGCAAATTAATTTTAAGTCCGAAAAAACCGGACATGCAGCAACGCCCGGATTTGTCAAAAACAGCAATTGTCGGTGATTTTATCCGTACAAAAGGACGTGTTTCTACCGTGCGTCTATATGAAGAAAAGCAAGGAAACAAAAAGCTGGAAATTTTAGGATCCAATTCTGCAGTGAAAGATGTTGGTTGGGGAGTCATTGTTCAAATTGAACGTGATGTTGCCTTCGCGTCGGTAGGGCAAATGATCCGATCTTCGGTTGGACTGAGTATTCTGTTTGCACTGTTAGCAGCAGTAGTCGGATTTTTATTCGCGCGATGGATTACGCAACCGATTCAATCACTCGCACAACACGCATTGGATGTTGGCCGCAATCAAAACTTCGATAAAAAAATTGAAATTAAAGCGAGCAACGAAATTCAACAACTCGCTGACACTTTCAATTACATGACCGATGAAGTGAAGCAAAACATTGTTGGTTTGCAAGCTGCCGCGCGTGAAAACAAAGAATTATTTATGAGTTCTATTCGCATGCTTGCGGCAGCAATCGATGCAAAAGATCCATACACCCGCGGTCATTCTGAACGTGTGAAAGATTACAGCATGGTGATTGGACGTTCATTGGGATTCAGTGCGGCAGAATTGGAACGATTGGAAATTGCAGCACTATTACATGATGTCGGCAAAATCGGAATTGATGATCGAATTCTTCGCAAACCAACAAATCTCACCCCGGATGAATTCGAAATTATGAAAACGCATCCGGATAAAGGTGCGGCAATCCTGGCTCAGATTGAGCAACTGCGTGACATCATTCCAGGAATGCGTGCACATCATGAAAACTATGATGGTAGTGGTTATCCGCAAGGATTAAAGGGTGAGGAGATTCCACTGCTCGGTCGCGTCATCACTGTTGCGGATACATTTGATGCAATGACAACAGATCGTCCATATCAGAAAGCTTTTACTTTGGAATTCGCTTTGAATCGGATTCGAACAATGGCAAACGTCAAATATGATCCGAAAATTGTCGACGCTTTTGGAAGATCATGCGAAGAAGGCAAAGTTACTTTACATAAGCCATCCCGCCCGCGCCCCCGCCAACCCGTAGCCTAGCATTATTAACCACGGAGTCACAGAGAAACGGAGTTTATTTGTGATTTGTAAAATTTTCTCCGTTCCTCCGTGGCTCCGGGTTAATTAAATCTGGATTCCGGCATCCGGCATCTGGTATACTTTGCTCCGATGAAGCGAGCGTGCTATTTACTTTTGATTCTGACGCTGGCGATTGTTTCCTGCAGTAGCAAAAAACAAGCTGCCCAGCCCAAGGTGCCGAACAACCCTGTCGCTGAATTAAAACAAGCAGATCAACTTCTGATTCACAAGCGATGTACAGAAGCGATTCCAGCTTACAAACAGTTTCTTGAAAAATATCCGAAAGATGCCCAAGGTTGGAATTCATTGGGTATCGCTCAACTTTGTGATGGAAAATTTCAGGATTCGATAGGTTCATTTCAGCAAGCAATCACAATTGCTCCTACATACTCAGATGTTCATAACAACCTGGGCATCGCATACATGGAGTTGAAGAATAATCAGGAAGCGCGGAATCACTTTTTAAAAGCGCTGGAAGATCCGCAATATCCGAAAGTTGGTCCTTATTACAATCTGTCAAAGCTGGCGTATACGGAACAACAATATGAAGAATCGCGAGCACTGGCGAAAAAAGTTTTAGAATTTTCGCCTAAAGAAACAGCTCCGCGTCTTGTGTATGCATTTTCATTGGAAAAATTAAATCGTTTCGATGAGGCATCCGCTCAATTCAAGGAAATTTTGAAAGTTGCGCCGGAAAATGTAGAAGCTTGTTATCATCTGGCAACCGTTTTGAAGCAACAAAATCTGCAGTGTGAAGCAAAGGAATATTACCGGAAAGTTATTGATGTAGATCCGCTCAGTGACTTCGCTCAAAAATCAATTGCAGCTATCAAGGGTTTGTCCTGTCCGAAATCCTCCAACTAAATAATGTCCTTCCAGGAATTATTAAATCGGATGATGTCCGTGGAAGGTGTTGAAGCTGTTGCATTCCTGGATCACGAAGGCGAAGCGATCCTGACCTGCAGCACCAATAATAGTGAACAGCTTAAAATCCTGGGGGCCTATCAAGGAATAATGTTAGCTACGCTGCAAAATCTTGGATTGCCAAAGACACGAACGGTGGTCAGTTGTTATGATCAGCTATCTGTTTTGACGCATTATTTAAAGGATGGTTACTTTATTTGCGCCCTTCTTTCCAAGGATCTAAATTATGCAAGCGTTCAATATGCATTTGAAGAAATTTACCCGTTGATAGAAGAGGAATTATAAATGTTCGAATTTATTACTGAAGAAAAAACATTTTTACAAAAACTGAAAGATGGTTTGAAGAAAACCAAAGAAGGACTTGGCACCCAGATTGATAACGTGATGAAGATGGGCCGCGAAGTCGATGAAGAAATTCTTTCGCAGCTTGAAGAGGCGTTGCTTCAATCCGATATCGGAATCGGCCTGACCATGCATTTGATGGATCTGGTGCATGAAAGAGTAAGAAGTAACCAGTTATCTGATGCTGCTGCAGTAAAGAAATTAATTCACGATGAATTAATGCAAATTTTTAAGAATACCGATCCCTGGTGGGAGAAAAGATATCCCAAGCCGGCCGTATTTTTAATTATCGGTGTGAATGGTGTTGGTAAGACCACTACAATTGCAAAACTTGGATATGAATACAAAAAGCAAAACAAAAAATTATTGATTTGCGCCGCTGATACTTTTCGGGCAGCCGCAGTAGAACAACTTCAAGTGTGGGCAGATCGTATTGGCGTAGATTTGTTGAAACAGAATCAAGGTTCAGATCCCGCAGCCGTAGTCTTCGATGCATTAAGCGCAGCGAAAGCGCAGAACAAGGATCTTGTTTTAATTGATACCGCTGGAAGACTTCATACCAAATCGAACTTGATGCAAGAACTTGCAAAGATACGCAAGATTGCACAGCGTGAAGTTCCGGGTGCACCGCACGAAAGCTGGTTAGTTCTGGATGCGACTGTCGGACAAAACGGAATCGTTCAAGCCCGCGAATTCATGAATATAACTCCGATTACCGGAATTATTTTGACCAAGATTGATGGGACTGCGAAAGGCGGAATTGTTGTCAGCATCGCCAAAGAATTAGGTGTGCCGATTAAATTCTTAGGAGTTGGTGAAGCTTTGGATGACCTCATTCCATTCGATCCCGAAAAATTTATCAATGCGTTACTAGAATAATGGATCATTATTATCTGAACCTTGCCTATCATCTTGCACTTCAAAATGCAGGAAAGACATCGCCAAATCCATCTGTGGGCGCAGTTGTCGTTAAAGACAATCAAATTTTGGCTGCGGCATTTCATCCTGCTGCTGGCGAACCACACGCTGAAGTGCTCGCGCTTCGTAAAGCTGGCGCCGCCGCTAAGGATGCAACTTTGTATTGCAGTTTGGAACCATGTTCACATCAAGGAAAAACGCCGCCTTGCGTGAATGCGATTAAAGAAGCGGGCACTAAGCGGGTTGTATTTTCAGCAATTGATCGAAATCCATTGGTGAATGGACTGGGACAGCAACAATTAAAGTCTGATGGAATTGTAGTAGATCAAATTGAGATGCCTGCCGTAAATCATTTCTATGCTCCGTTCTTCCATTCAATTCTGAAGCAGCGTCCATATGTAATTGCTAAAGTTGGTGCGACTGCAAATGGAATCATTTCCCCAGCGGATCGAAATTCAAGATGGATTACAAATGAATGGAGTCTTGCATGGGTCCATCATCTGCGTGCTCAATGTGACGCGGTGGTAGTAGGCGCGGATACTGTAATTCTGGATCGTCCGCATCTTACGGTGAGAACTCCGGGAATCATTCGCAAACCGACCCGGATTGTTCTGGATTCGCGGCTGAAATTAAATCCGGAAGATTGTTCATTGCTGGAAAGTGATGCTCCAATTTTGATTTGTTGCGCCGAAACGGCTTCGCAAGAACGTGAACGACTCTGGCGTGAATGCAAAAATGTTGAGATCCTGCGATTTCAAGGTATCTCAACACTGTTACCCGCGTTGTTCAAGCGGGGCCTTTCCAAGATCATGGTTGAAGGCGGACAAAAAATTTTCACATTGTTTCATACATCCGGCTACATCGATGAATATGTATTAATGATTGCGCCGCGACTCTTAACCGGAAAACACTTTCTAAATATTTTAGGCGGACCAGAACAATCGCTTTCTGAAACTCAAAGATACCAGGTTGATCCTCCACAAGAATTAGATGGCGATGTAATCATGCGCCTGCGCAAAAATGTTTAACGGCATTATTGAATCCAGCGGCAAAATATTATCGATCGATAAAAATCATTTGAATTTAGATGTCGGCCCGCTCGCATCGAAACTAAAACTGGGTGACAGCCTTGCAGTAGATGGAATTTGTTTAACAGTCGCTCGTCGCACCGGTAAAAATGTTTCACTCGACATTTCACCTGAAACCTGGAATCGAACCAATTTGCACACTCGCAAAAATGGGATGCGAGTAAATTTAGAAATGCCGATCACCGCGCAAACTTTCATTAGCGGTCATTATGTCCAGGGTCATGTTGAAGGTATTGCACAGACGCTCGATTGGAAGAGTCACAATCAAGATGTAAGGCTTTGCCTGAAACTGCCTTCAGATCTCGCAGAATATTGCGTTCCTAAAGGATCGATTGCGTTGAATGGTGTGAGCCTGACGATTGCAACGATGAAGAAAACTCAAATTGAAATTGCCCTGATTCCATATACATTGGAGCACACGAATTTAGGCGATCTAAAGAAGGGTGATCTCGTCAATGTTGAGACGGATATGATCGGTCGGTATGTTGTCAGCGTCGTGAAAAACACCTATGATAAGGGAAGAATTCGGAGGCGGTAATTGTATAGGCCGCAGTTTCGAATGGGGGCTGAATCTTGAGTTCAAAAAGGAAGTCAGTTCGTTTGCCATTCATTACGATTCCTGAAGCACTTGATGAGATTCGTCAAGGCCGCATGATTGTGGTTGTTGATGATGAAGATCGTGAGAATGAAGGTGATCTGACGATCGCTGCAGAAAAAATTACACCTGATGCAATTAATTTCATGGCGCGTTATGGCCGTGGCTTAATTTGTTTAGCAATGACCGGTGAACGGCTTGATGATTTGCAAATTCCAATGCAAGTCTCTGAAAATACCGCTAAGTATGAAACTGCATTTTGCGTTTCGATTGAAGCAAAGCGTGATGTAACTACCGGAATTTCGGCTCAAGATCGTGCTACAACAATTCGAACTGCAATTGATCCTGCAACCAAGCCATATGATTTAGCACGTCCCGGACATGTGTTTCCATTGCGCGCGCGAAAAGGCGGAGTGTTGCGCCGTGCCGGTCAAACCGAAGCAGCTGTGGATCTTTCACAACTTGCAGGATTGTATCCTGCGGGGGTGATCTGCGAAATCATGAATGATGATGGCACCATGGCTCGTGTTCCACAGCTCACGAAATTCTGCAAAAAGCATCGCATCCGGATGATCACCATTGCAGATCTCATTCAATATCGGATGTCCAATGAGCGTCTGGTTCGAAAAGTTGCTGATACCAGACTGCCTTCACGTTTTGGTGAATTTGTTGTTAAGGCTTATGAAAGCGTTCTTGATGATGCCGTGCATCTCGCGATCGTCTGCGGTGATATTCATCCTCAGGATTCAGTGTTAGTGCGAGTCCACTCACAATGCATAACAGGCGATATCTTTCATTCCTGGCGATGTGATTGCGGACAGCAATTGGAAAAAGCGTTGGAAATGATTCAGCAGGAAGGGAAAGGTGTGCTTTTATATTTACATGGTGATAAATTCGAAGGTCGGGGAATTGGGCTGGTAAATAAATTAAAAGCGTACGAATTGCAAGATCATGGTGAAGATACAGTTGAAGCGAATGAGAAACTCGGCTTCAAAGCGGATCAACGTGATTATGGAATTGGGGCGCAAATTTTGCGAGAGCTTGGCGTTCAAAAAATGAAATTAATGACAAACAATCCTTCGAAATATGTCGGCCTTAAGGGTTATGGATTAGAAATTGTGGAACGTATTCCGATTGAAATTGAACCAACTGGAAATAATTTGAAGTATCTCCGGACAAAAAAAGAAAAGATGGGACACTTACTTTCCGGAGTTTAAAACATGGCGGAAGAAAACAATCACGATTTTTTACGGCAGATCAATTTATTTCAGCCACTGGAAGATTACGAGCTGGTTGAAATTCTAGGGATTTGTGTGACCCGGCAATATCCGGCCGGCAGTCAGATTTTTGCGGAAGGTGATCCCGCTTCGCGGTTCTATATCATCCGCGAAGGCGAAGTACGCATTTCCAAAATGATTCCTGGTATGGGTGAGGAAGCATTAGCATTATTACGTCCTGGTCATTTTTTCGGTGAGATGGCACTGGTAGATGAATCGGTAAGATCGGCATATGCATTTGCAAATTCTAATTCCGTATTGATGGAAATTTCGATCCCCGATCTTCATGATTTGTTGAAAAGGAATTCAGGACTTGCCTCGAAATTTTTATGGGAATTTTGCCGCATTTTAACCGCCAGATTGCGGGCGACCAACGAAAAGTTTTATGGCCTCTTTGCGATGACCGCCTTTTTTAAATAAAGTTTAACCTCAGAGACGCAAAACCATGTTTGACCAGCTAAGTGAAAAACTTCAACATACGTTAAAGAATCTTCGCGGTGAAGGCAGGCTTACTCCAAAACACATTGAAGAAGGCATGCGCGAAATTCGCATCGCGCTTTTGGAAGCGGACGTTAATTTTAAAGTTGTTAAAGGCTTTATCGATTCCGTTCAATCGAAATGTTTGAATCAAGAAGTTCTGGATTCACTAACTCCCGGCCAACAAGTTGTTAAAATTGTTCGCGATGAGTTAATCCATATTCTGGGTGATAACAACTTCAGCCTGACGTTTACTGAGCCTCCGACCGTCTACATGCTTGTTGGCTTACAAGGCTCCGGCAAAACTACAACTTCAGGAAAGTTGGCGTTGTGGCTGCGCAAAAACGGCCGTGCTCCATATTTAGTTTCTACCGATGTGTATCGTCCCGCAGCTATGGATCAGCTGGCTGTTTTATCAAAACAGATCCAGGTCCCGTTTTATCCATCAACTCCCGATCAAGATCCGGTTGATCTTGCAAAGAAAGCCGTTTACGAAGCGAAAAATACCGGATACTCGGTTGTGATTGTAGATACCGCCGGACGTTTGCATCTTGATGACGACCTGATGAAAGAATTGCAACGGATGAAAGCAGCCATTAATCCGAAAGAAATTTTATTCATTGCTGATGCAATGACCGGCCAGGATGCGGTTAAAAGCGCCGATGCTTTTAATAAGTCGTTGGATCTTACCGGTATGATTCTGACCAAAATGGATGGTGATGCAAAAGGTGGTGCTGCTTTATCAATCAGGATGGTTACCCAAAAGCCGATCAAGATGGTAGGTACTGGTGAAAAAGTTGCGGAGCTAGAAGTTTTTTACCCGGATCGTCTTGCTTCCAGAATTTTAGGAATGGGTGATGTTCTGTCGTTGATTGAAAAAGCGGAAGAAGCTTTCGATAAAAAGCAGGCTGAAAAGTTAGAGCGGAAGTTACGGAAAGAAGCATTTACGTTGGAAGATTTTCGCGATCAGCTTATGCAAATCAAAAAGCTGGGTCCGATTTCACAAATTATGAGTCTTTTGCCTGGTGTTAATTCCAGCATGATGAAAAACTTGAATGTGGATGACAAGGCGCTGGTTCGAATTGAAGCCATCATTAATTCCATGACTCCTGGTGAACGCGCAAATCACAGCCTCATTAATGGAAGCCGTAGAAAACGGATCGCCAAAGGCAGCGGAACAACTGTTGAAGAAGTGAACCGGCTGCTCAAACAATTTGTTCAAGCACAAAAGATGATTAAGCAAGTTGCCAACATGGATCCGAAAAAAATGCGCTTCCCATTCCCGCGTTAATCTTGTTTAAAACAATCATCTTCGATTTAGATGGCACTCTCATCGATTCGTATTCCGCAATTCAAGACAGTCTAAACTACGTTCTGGAAAATTACAGCCTTGCGAAAGTCGATTTGCCCACAGTTAAAAAAATGGTAGGTAGAGGCCTGGAAAATTTAATGCAGCAGGCTGTTGGGGATGAGAACAAAGAGCAGGCAATCGTATTATTCCGAAAAAGCTACGATGAAACCGTGATGCGCGGAACTTTCCTTCTTCCTGATGTTGCTGAAACAAT